>Ga0265297_10009597_pt1 | contig 12418 bp, 12 predicted proteins | sample Munlanlwell13791_FD_192502 | JGI IMG/M metagenome (GOLD analysis project Ga0265297, IMG submission 192502) | Leachate microbial communities from a municipal landfill in Southern Ontario, Canada - Leachate well 137-91 | ecosystem: Engineered > Solid waste > Landfill > Unclassified | place...
ACAAATTCCGATGGGTTATGCGATGTAAACTTAAACTCACCCTACAAAAACATGCTTATTGACTCAAATAATACTGTCGCCTTTAATGCTGAAAAAAGCGGGGCGGCAGGCATGTCGGCTGTTAACATTAAAAAATCGCTAGGAGAAACAACTGTCGTTCTTATCCCCAATTTAACCAATGAACAAGCCGACGCTAGTGCAACCTATAGAGCTATCGGCGACCCCACAGAATACGAAGTACCCACAGCAGGTGACTTTCCGGGAGGTGACTCCTCTATCACAGTCATTCCCACAAGATATTCTTTGTTTGGCGCAGGCAAAGATACAAAAACACCAGTCGGAGGGGTCAGGTTTAACCTGCAGGTTAGTTACGACACTAGCAAAGCCAAGGCCCAATCTTCCAGTAAGGACGAAGATAATGAAGAGATAAAATCTTCATCTCCTCCGACTACTGAAAGCACCAATAAGGTGCCATCATTATCAACTTTTAACTCACAGGCAAAAGCCCCAGAATCCGGCAGTGAAAATCCCAAAGAGGTAACCTACCAGACCCCCCTCCAATCCCTGCGTTATACTTCCGAAAATAGTATTGGGTCTCTTTTCAGGAGAAGATACACGCGTAACTTTAAGGGTATTATTCCCGATAATGGCATATTATCCGAGCTTACAGTAATTAATTTGCCGGAAGGAAACTACCACCTCCATTTAGAAAAAGACGGCTTTCAATCTACTAATGTCATTTTCTCGCTATCCGCAGAGGAAAAGAAAAAAGTCGAGGTGAATCTGCGCCCCAATAAAGGCGCTGAACCCCCCGCAATTGAATCGGAGAATATCAGAAAATTCGTCCAAGATGATGCGTATTTCGCAAATATTGGAGGTGAAAATGGTTCAGAGTATATGTATCAACCTCAATACCCGTGGTACGGCTGGCAAGACAAGGACACCTACATATACAACGAGCCCGAATACACCATCGCTAATGGCTACGAGCCGATTATCCCAACTGGCACGGTCACGCAGGGTGGCTACAATCTTCCCCAGGGCGTAAGCCCCGATAAATTCTTGGACTATATGCGAAACTGCCTTACTATGAGCTTTAATGGCAAGGTTGACTCCAAATACGCTGCCATTGCCGCCTCGTTAAACGGCGCGACTAATTGGCTCCGCTCCGGCTCCGGCAACCAAACTCTCGGCACTTTCGCGGGAGATGTCCTCGCCCCGGGCCTTGTGACATATTTCGCCACCCGGGCCATGGGTGATTCGGGAGGATCAATTACCCTCGGCGACAATGATTGTTTTACAAACTTCCCCTCGCCATATGACACTTACAATAGGCGCTACGGCACAAATCAAAACAACTATCCCTACTTCCCCAATGGCTATCCGACAAGCCGTATTCCGGAGAAATGCCTTCGTTATTTAATACTTAATAGTCAAAATTCCTCCATTCCTCAAGCTGGTTATCCCAATCCAATTGTTGAGCCCATTGATTACCGCAACCAATGGGGCAGTAATAGAAATACAGGATCACTTATACCTAGTGAATGTATTCCATATTTATTAAATATGAACTACCTCCCTCCGCTTTTTTCAGCAAGTCAGAATTTATAGATAAGATTTGACAAATATTATAAACGTTTTAGAATCTCATATATGGACTTAATCGACCAAATCCTCAATCAAGCTAAAGAACTTTTGTTTTGCCCCGTCTGTAAAAATCACTACAATATGGGTGAAATAAGATTCAGGGGCTTTATTGACAATACCTACATTTTTCAGGCCTATTGCAACAAAGGACACGACCCCCTTGCCATTACTTATCTGGCCTCTTTGCACCGCCTCGAAAAACCGATTGGCTCATATTTTTTCCCTCTGTCCGGCAAAAAAATCACCAAGGACGACTACAACAAGGCCTTAAAATCAATCGACGAGTTTAACGGGGATTTTATCTCTGCCTTTAAATAGAGCGCCTTACTCTTGAATATTTATTCTTTTAAGGTATAATTTCAATGTTGTTATGAACAAAAAAACATATAATCTATCTGCCCAAAAAAGGGAGATCGTAGGAAAAAAAGTAAAGAATTTAAGGAACAAGGGTTTGATTCCGGCTGTTTTGTATGGTCGCGGTGCTGATCCGGTGTTGGTTTCCGTGCTAAAAGCCGATTTTGATAAAGTATATGAAGAGGCGGGGACATCGTCACTTATTGATCTAATAATCGATTCCGGCCAACCCATCAAAGTCCTTGCGCACGAACCGCAAAACGACCCCGTCAGCGGCAAGCCGATCCATATTGATTTTTACCGCATTAAAATGGACGAAAAAATTAAAACTGAAATTCCCCTTGAATTTATCGGAACTTCAGAAGCGGTTGAGCAACTCGAGGGTAGCTTGGTAAAAAACAAGGATTCGGTGGATGTTGAGTGTTTGCCAAACGACCTCGTCTCTGCAATACAAATCGATATTTCATCTCTTAAAAATTTCGAAGATACGATTAAGATTTCAGACCTTCTGAAACCACACGGAATAGAAATTTTGCATGAAGCGGATGAGATTATTGCTTTAGTCGAAGAGCCACGTTCAGAGGAGGAATTGGCCGAACTGGAAGAGGCCTCTGCAGAAGATGAGGAAAAAGAGGCGTTGGAGAAAATGGGTTCTGAAGCCGAAGAAGGCGCGGAGAAGGGCGAGGATGAAAACAAAGAAGAACCCAGCGAAGACGCCGCCAAGCCAGATCGGGCCGCGCCGGCCGGAGAAATCGTTCCCGATAAAAAACCGGAATAATTTATTATTTTTTTCTCTTGTCTGCTCTTGAGAGGATATAAATAAATCCGCCCAAGCAGATTAAAAATATTCCCGTCCCGAGGGGCGAACCCCACCCCCAAAGTGCGTATTGTTCCATGGCATACCTCCGTTTATTTAAACTTTTTTCAATATACCACAAAAAACTAGATGCTTTTTAATGCGTAGCAAAATTGGGTGGGGGCGCTGCCCGCCGATGCTCTGGCGAAGGTGGGAGCAAAGCGAGCGATTTTGCATAATGTTTCAGCGTATGCGATGTTTTTGCGACCAACGGGAGCAAAAATATGGGTGAGGGGCGAGCCGAGCCCCGAACCGCATACGCTGTGTTATACGCAATTCAAAAAATATTTTTCAATCAATTTCATTTTGACAGGCTTTTTATTCAATAATTATAAATTTGTTTTTTTGTTTTGGATTTTGGGCAGAGGGGTTAGGGGTGAATGCCCAAAATCCAAAACTCCTTATTCCTTTTCTTTCTGTGAAAGATTCTCTCTCATCTTTTCAACTTCATCATCTGATAGTCCTGCATCAAGTAAATTTTTAGAAAATTCAAACACCTCGCTTTCAGTAGCAGGTTTCTCAAAACCATTGATTATTTTGTAGATACGACCAGTACTTCTGTCAAAAACCATTCTTTTACCCATTAATGACTGGCACACACTCGACTCGTATACTTCTACGGGTGAAGGTCTATAAGAAGGATCAAATTCGCCAAAGCTAATTGTTGGCACCTCTTCATCTTGTTTCTCTTTGTAGCGATAGTCAAATCCAATTACCGAGACTTCAAAACCTGCGTCAGAAAGCTGTTTAGCATATTTGTTGACCTCAGAGGCTTCGAAAAAACTTTGCCAAGACTGATCTTTAGGGTCTGGAACACCATTGTGATAGAAAATTTCTTTACCTAAGACGATTCTTGATATACCACTTTGTCTTAGTGTATCAACTGAAGGGAAAACCGTTGTAAATTTCGCCCTTTCATCTGCTTCAGCATGGCTATTGACCAGTAGCGCATGTCCCTTCGGCTGCTCTAATTTTTCCCTTTTCCTAAACAACTCGTCTGCGTGTTCGCGATAAACTGCATTGTATCTTCTAAAATGTCCCGCATTATTTTCTAAAGTTTCCTCGCTAGGAGTAGTATAAATACTTGGATCAATTCCAAAATCTAACAATACAGATTGCAAAGCAGGTAAATGTGGTAAGCCGAAATCTATAAGATAAAAAGTTTTTCCGTCGGGTTGAAGTCCATGTTTCTCTAATTCTTGTCTTAACCCTTCCATAACAACCTCGTCTGCTTTTCTTCCCATTTCCAAGATAACATCATCTATTTTCTCAGGATTCCTAACTGACACTTCTGGGCTATCTGGCAAAAAATCACTATTGGATTTTGCGGCTTCAAATGATAATCCCCCTTCTGCTAAAGCTTTTCTCTCGGTTTCCATTCTTTTTTGAATTTTTTGGGTTGATGAAACATTCATTGAAATTTCTGGTGTTGGTTCCGTTGGTTGAAATCTAGATTCAAAATTATCCATAATATTTTCTTGTTAAGTTATAAATCATTTTCGGAGCGAAGCGGAGAAAATACCGCTATCCCCCTCATTATAAATTAAAAAACAAATTTATTCCTCTTTTTTTAAAAGCCTGTCAAAATTCCTTATTAAAAGAAAAATATTTTTTGAATTGCGTATAACGTTAGGGATATACGAAGTTTTGCGGAGTGAAACGGAGCAAAATTTGGGTGAGGGGCGAGCTGAGCCCCGAACCGTATATCCCTTGTTAGGCGAGGGTCGGCGTAATGAAATGAAGCCGAAGCGCAGCGTCCCCTTGAGTTCCAAATGCGCGCGCTATTCCACTATTTTTGTTTCCCCGTCTAAAACTAATAATGCCTGACTATCTGTTAAAGGTACGACTTTATATTGCGACTTTTTCTTGAAATCATCAATGATTGTCTTTTCTTCATCTTTATAGTGAGGGGAAACAATTACATCAGTTAAATTTAGTCCAGTTAAATCAGTTAAATTAACATCATTCTCGTCAAAGGGGCTTGCAATATCTATATTTGGGCAAACCAAAATACTACCAGCACTTACTCCGAAATAAAGTTTATCAGTTTTTGCAAATTCAATAATAACTTTATCAAAGCCAGTTTCTCTAACTTTGTTAAGCAGATAAAAAGTGTTTCCACCGCATACATAAATAACATCAAAATCTTCAACCTCTTGAAATAAAACAGGTTTATCTAAATTCAAAGTTTTGATGTTATTTTCAAGAACACCTAAATCAAGAAGTTCTTTTTTAGATTCATCAACATATTTTAATTCCTCTTCACTTCTTGATGCGGTGGGAACAAAAATAATTTTGATTTGAGAAACTGGCTTATCAATTATTTGCAAAAACTGATTCGTGATATTTTGGTTTGCAAGCCCCGTAGATGTTAAGAGTAATTTTTTCATATTCATATAAATTTAACTGATGTTTATAAAAGTTTGGAAGCGCGCATTTGGAATTTCGCCTAACTCGTTATTATGCGAATAAAAAGGTAAATAATAGCATTTTTTGATTATTAAGACGATAAATGATACTATTTCCTTGATTTTAGATTACCTGATTTATGATTAATATTCAAGAAATCCAACAAAAAGTTGAGCGCGAACTAAAATTACGCGCTTACAGCTCCAAAACAGTTGAGGCCTATGTTTATTGTATTAAGGAATACCTAAATTACAAAAAATCAAATTTCGAAAAACTTGATGAGGAAAATATAAAAAATTATTTGCTCCACTTGCAGAATCTAGGCAAATCTTCACAAACAATCAACTTGCATCTTAATTCAATCAAATATCTTTACCGCGAGGTTTTTAAAAATAATCGGAAAATAAATATCAAGTTTGCCAAAAGATCTCAAAAATTACCGGTTGTATTATCCAGATTAGAAATCGAAAAATTAATCGGTTCGATAAAAAACTTAAAGCATAAATTAATAATCTCACTTTCATATGGTGCCGGTTTGCGAATTAGTGAAGCACAAAATTTGAAAATTCAGGATATTGATGTTATGGAAATGACCATCCATATCAAGAACGCCAAAGGCAAAAAAGATAGGATTACGCTTTTAGCGGAAAAAACCATTCCCGAGTTAAAAAAAGTTTTAGCTTACAAGGATGCCAATGATTTTTTATTCGAGAGTGAACGGGGAGGAAAACTATCAACGAGGTCACTAGAGAAAATATTTGAAAACGCTCTTAAAAAATCAGGAATTAAAAAATCTGCCACCTTCCACTCTTTACGCCACTCATTCGCTACCCACCTTTTGGAAAATGGAGTCGATGTCCGCTATGTGCAAGAGCTTTTGGGCCACGCCAATATCCGTACCACCCAACTCTATACCCAAGTCACTAACCCAAAACTTAAAAACATCAAAAGTCCATTATGAAGTTTTTTATCGAAGTTATCGGTTGCCAGCAAAATGAGTACGATGCCTCGCGCTTGGGAGTGTTTTTACAAACGGCAAAATACGTAAAGGCGAAAAATGCCGAGAGCGCCGATTTGATATTTGTACTCGCCTGCTCGGTGAGACAAACTGCCGTTGACCGGCTTTTGGGCCGAATAAATAATTGGCGCAAGATGGGTAAAAAAATTTATGTCACTGCGTGTGTTTTGCCTGCCGATAAAAAACGCCTCAAACAAATGGGGATAGAATATTTTTCAGATTTTAAAAAACTGAAAACGTTATTACCAAAATGTAAAAATAAAAATGTCGATAAATTATATAGTCAGACGAATTATGTTCCGATTATGACCGGATGCAATAATTTCTGTTCTTATTGCGTCGTTCCATATCTACGTGGCCGAGAAAAATCACGCCCCCTTAACGACATTATCGCCGAAGTAAAAGAAATTATTCACACTACCCTACTTCGCAGTATAGTAGTGGTAAATTCAATATCATATTACTTGGGCAAAATGTAAATTCATATCAGTATGGTTTTGCCAAGTTATTAAAAATATTAAACGACTTAGAGGGTGATTTTAGCATATCGTTTACTTCAAATCACCCCAAGGATATGACCGATGATGTTATTGAGGCGATCGCTAGTTTGCCTAAAGTAAAAAAAGAGGTGCACCTGCCTTTGCAATCGGGTTCGGATAAAATTCTCAAAGCAATGAATCGCCCATATACCGCTCGACAATATTTAAAAATTGTCGAAAATTTAAAACTAAAAATTAAAAATTTAAAATTGACCACGGATGTTATTGTTGGTTTCCCCGGCGAGAATGAAAAGGATTTCCAAAAAACAGCCGAGATATTTAAAAAAGTGCAATACTCGCAGGCCTATATCAACAAATACTCTCCGCGCGCCGGCACGGCCGCCTTCTCCCTCGGTGATCCAATCCCGTGGAGCGAAAAACAGCGTCGTTGGCACGTGTTAAATAATATAGTCCATAAAAAAAATGTTTAGTTGGTCGTTAAGGAAGTAAGTATTGTCAGAGGTATTCGTTTGGGGTTTTATTAACGGCTTTTAAAACTTCTCCACGCTTGAGCTAGTTTGTACAATTGACGACCTATTTTGTCATATCCATCGACAAGCTTTTGACATAAGCCTATATCAATACCATAAAGATCTTTACACATCTCAACACCGACTACCGTCTCATTGCCTTCAGCCATAGCATCATCTAAATATTTTTGAAAACCAGACCTTTGATGCTTCTTGGCATAACCCTCAGCAATCAATCTAGGAATAGCTTTTGTAGATCTTGATAGCTGATCAACCAAATCAAATCTCTCTTTCCGAGGAAGCTTTGGGAGTAATTCTCTTGCAACTATCAAAGCTAATCCATATGATTCTTGATAAACCCTTAAATCGCGAAAGGATTTTATTGTCTTTTTAGTATCCACCTTACCCCCAACGAAACCGATACGGGCCTCCTCAACTCTTAACCATGCTCACAATTTCCCCAACCTTGAGTTGTCCGATATTTCCCTCGCCATATCTTCGTACTGCCACTTCATTTACCCCCTCCTCTTTCTCTCCGACTACTAGCATATAAGGAATTTTCTGCATCTCCGCATCGCGAATCTTTTTCCCGATAGATTTAGTCCTTTCGTCAACTTCCACCCTGATGTTTTCTTGGCGCAATTTACTGGCAACTTTTTTTGCATAATCCAAGTGCTTATCCGAAATCGGCAAGACAATCGCCTGCACCGGCGCGAGCCAAACCGGAAATGCGCCTCCGTAGTGCTCGGTTATTATCCCGACAAATCTTTCCAGAGATCCCATCAGCGCCCGATGAATAATGACCGGCCGTTTTTTCTTGCCGTCTTTATCGATATATTCGAGATCAAATCTTTCCGGCATGAAAAAGTCAAGTTGAATCGTGCCGGTTTGCCAAGTTCTCCCTAGAGCGTCGTCGATATGAATATCAATTTTAGGTCCATAAAAAGCTCCGTCCCTCTCCTTAACGCCATATTTAATTCCTTTTTTATCAAGGGCGTTTCTTAGGGCCTGCTCCGCTTTCTGCCAAATCTTCGCATCTCCCATCGCGTCATTCGGTTTCGTCGAAAGATAGACGCTCCGCTTCATATCAAACGGCAGATAAATTTTTTCCGTTATCTCCAGCACCTCGGACACCTCGGATTCTATCTGATCTTCGCCAATGAAAATATGGGCATCGTCTTGAACCAACTGCTGTACCCTCAATAAGCCATGTAACTCTCCCGATTTTTCATTACGAAATACCGTGCCGAGCTCGCTCCAGCGCATTGGCAAATCGTTATAACTTCTAACATCTTCTTTATATACTAGAATTGCACCCGGACAATCCATCGGACGCAACGCCATTTTCCTACCCTCATTTTCGGTAAAAAACATATTGTCTTGATAATGATCGAAATGCCCCGACTGCTTCCACAAATTCAAATCCAAGAGATTTGGCAACCGTAATTCCTTATAGCCATGCTCCAATTGAATCTTCCGCCAACGATTTATTAATATCTCAAGCATGACGACGCCCTTCCCATGCCAAAACGGCATGCCCGGCGCTTCTTCGTGAAAAGTAAATAAATCCAGCTCACGACCAAGCCGGCGATGATCTCGTTTTTCGGCCAGCTCGATATTTTCGAGATATTTTTTGAGTTCCGCCTCCCTTCTAAAGGCCAATCCATAAATCCTTTGGAGCATCGGATTTTTTTCATCTCCTCGCCAATACGCCCCGGCGATTTTATCGAGCCTAAATGCTACATCTTTAAGCTCTCCCGTCTTTTTAATGTGAGGGCCCTCGCACAAATCGACAAAATTTCCGGTTTTGTAGAGGGTGACTTTTTTCTTACCTTCTTTTTTTAAATCTTCCACCAATTCTAATTTATAGACCTTGTCGGTGCCGGATAACCTTTTGATAGCTTCATCAATCTCCAGGTCTACACTTTCAAAGGGTATATCCCGCTCGATGATTTCCCGCATCTTTTTTTCCAATATCGGCAAATCCTCCGGAATTAGGGTTCGGGGTAAATCAAAATCATAATAAAAACCGTTTTCAATCGCCGGACCCACCCCTAGTTTTGCTTCTGGAAACATATCTAAAACTGCCGCCGCTAAAACGTGCGATAAGGAATGTCTAACTATTTCAATATTATTTTTTTCGTTCATCTGACTCCTTTATTTTATTTTAACAAAAAACCACGACAGATGCCGTGGCAAGGACCCTTCGACTTCGCTCAGGGTGGTTCCACCTCGCTTTCCTTCGATCTCCCCTCGACGAACTCGGGGTCACCAAGGACACTTCATTTTTCACACTTAACGCCTGTGTATGACGTGCGGTTTTACTCTTTCGGCCCCCACACCATTTTTTGATATTCCACTCAAATTATTCATTCGAGTTTCATTCAGAAATTGGTGGGGGTAAAATTTCCTCCGCCAGCTCCACAGTGGTAACTGCTTCAGCGCTTAGGTTGAATATACCAAACTAACAATTACATTTCAAATAAATTTGCTTTGCCGTGGATGTTTTTCTTTTTTAAATATTTTTTGACAATTTCGAATATTTCAAGAGCGATTTGATTAATCGACCTTTCGCCGTTTATTTCGATCACATTGTTTTTACTTTTCGCCAGCCACGCATATGTTACCCATACTTTTTTCAATTTTTTTTCCTCTTCAAACAATTCAAGCTCGTTCCGCGACGACTTCATTCTTTCTGTACACTCCCCGGGCGACACTTTAATCAAAAAAGTAATATCTGGAGCAATAAATTTTTCATTTAGTTTTATTAGCCAATCTTTGTCAAGTTCAATCGAACCAAAAGCGACTGTCGAAAAATAATATCTATCAGTCACAACAATCCTTCCCCTCTTTAAAGCGGGGATAATTTCTCTATTAAGATGATGAGCGCGATCAGCGGCAAAAAGGAGTTGCAAACATTCCATGCCCGCTTTCCAGTCATGGGTTAGCTGGCCCCTGATAAGTCCTCCGATAATATTGTTAGTCGGTTCTTTGGTGGCAAAAGCCGAAAGACCGATTGATTTAAGGTTTTTCACCAACAAATCAACTTGGGTTGAAGAGCCGGAACCATCCAGCCCTTCAAAAGCAATGAACAAACCCTTTGTTTTATTCTTTTTCAACCGCGCTCCCTGACTTCAATTTTTTGTTTATGTTTATTGATTTTTTTACCACAGTGCATTTTACCCTGCCAGCAGATCCCCTCCGTTTCACAAGTTGGCCCGACATATTTAAATATCTCGGGCGCAATTTTCATCAACTGATTATAAATTTCGTTTGCCAGAGCCCTTATCTCCCACTGCGCCCTGACACACATTCGCTCGCGCAAGAAATTCTCCAGTGCCCGTGCGTTCATTGTCATGACAATTTTCGTCTCGGCGGCGTTTGGTAGGACAAATCTCGCGTCTTCCGCTTTTACTCCCAATTTAATTAACCTTCGGTACGCTTTGGCAGAATCAGCTATTAATTTTTCAAATACTTTTTGAGCTTTTTTATCTGACTCCACTGCCGGCGGTAAAATGTAATCGACACTGTCAAACTTGACATAGCGTTGGGATTGTTGTGAATAAGAAGCGATCCGATGCCTGACGAGCTGATGGGTTAAAGACCTCGATACCCCTTCGATCGCGAAGGTAAAGACGGCGTGCTCGATTGTCGAAGTGTGCCCCGACGAAATAATCTGTCCAATCAAGCGTCGCGACAGCTCTTTGTTTTTTTTATTGACAATTTTGGCGGCACTGTCGGCACTATAGCACTGGCGAATAGCCGCGGTTACCACTTGTTCGGGATTTTTAGAGTGAGCAATCAGGGTCACCTTAAGCTTTTTTCTTGCCATCCGACTCCTATTTACTTATTCCGGGAACAAAAAATTTCTTCGAGAATACAATAACTTCTTTTTTTATCTTTTCAAGCTCTTTACTCTTCCCATCACTTCTCACTGTCCTGACAATATATTCTCCGACCTTTTTCATCTCTTTCTCCTTCATGCCACGGCTCGTAATGGCCGGTGTACCAAGACGAATTCCGGACGGATCAAACGGTGAGCGCACATCGTAGGGTATAGTATTTTTATTAACCGATATATTAACATCCTCAAGCCATTTTTCCGCCTGTTTTCCAACGACATTAAGTGGCGTCAGATCGACAAGCAGGAGGTGATTATCCGTCCCGTCTGAAACCAATCTCAATCCGCCTTTTTTCAATTCCTTCCCTAAAGCTTGGGCGTTTTTAATAATTTGTTTACCGTAGGTTCTAAATGTTGGCTTTAGCGCTTCGCCAAACGCCACCGCCTTGGCCAAAGTAACGTGATCATGCGGCCCGCCCTGAAGCCCCGGAAAGACCGCTCGGTCGATGTCCTGGGCGTATTTTTGTTTGCAAAATATAATTGCTGAACGCGGGCCGCGTAGTGTTTTGTGCGTTGTTGTTGTGACAATTTCAGCATGGCCAAATGGCGAATTATGCTCTCCGGCAACGATTAGTCCGGCAATGTGCGAAACATCCGCCATTAGAATTGCTTTGGCCCGTTTGGCAATGCGAGCAAATTTTTTGAAATCTATTTCGCGCGGATATGCCGTTGCTCCGCAGATAATAATTTTAGGCCTTTCTTTCATCGCGATTTTTTCAATTTCTTTGTAATCAAGGCGCTCATCGCTTTTTCTGACTCCATATTGGACAACTTTGTACGCTCTGCCCGAAAAATTAACCTTATGTCCATGCGTTAAATGTCCGCCCTGGGACAGATTCATTCCCATGATTTTATCGCCGAATTCTAACAGGCCAAAATAAACCGCGATATTGGCCGGCGATCCCGAGTATGGCTGAACATTGACATGGTAATTTGTTTTAAATAACTTCTTCGCTCTAGAAATCGCCAACAATTCCGCCTCGTCAATATACTGATTGCCCCCATAATATCTTTTTTTTGGATACCCCTCGGAATACTTATTGGTAAAAATTGACCCGAGCGCATCGAGTACGTCAGAGGAAACATAGTTCTCGGACGGAATCAGCTCCAGCCCTTCGATTTGCCTCTTCTTTTCGCTGTTATAAATCCTTCTAACCTCACCATCGACTTTGAATTTCATCTAAGTCCTCGCTTTCGATTATTTCTTCATCATATTCTTCATTT
>Ga0265297_10009598_pt1 | contig 12418 bp, 14 predicted proteins | sample Munlanlwell13791_FD_192502 | JGI IMG/M metagenome (GOLD analysis project Ga0265297, IMG submission 192502) | Leachate microbial communities from a municipal landfill in Southern Ontario, Canada - Leachate well 137-91 | ecosystem: Engineered > Solid waste > Landfill > Unclassified | place...
TCTCCTTTAAAAATCTTTTAAGTTTGTAGTAAACCTCTGAGCCAATCCTTAAAGATTCTTTAAATGTTTCCCCTCTGGGCACAATCATGAACTCTTGAAAATCAAGACCGTTATCAGCATGAGCTCCTCCATTAATAATATTAAAAGAAGGATTAGGCATTTTTAAATCTTCGTTACCGAATAATTCTGCAATATATTCATAGAGTTCAAGATTCTTAACTTTTGCTCCCGCTCGACAAACTGCCATCGAAACTCCAACAATTCCATTGCTTCCTAAATTATACTTTCCATCAGTCCCATCTAAAGCAATCATTGTTTCATCAATTTCTTTTTGATTAACACAATCTATTCCGATCAACCTCGGAGCAATTATTTCATTTACATTTTTAATTGCTTTCAAAACTCCCTTTCCTCCATATCGATGCCCTCCATCACGCATCTCATATGCTTCTTTTATTCCCGTTGAAGCGCCCGAAGGAACTGAAGCAATAAAAACTCCATCTTCAGTTATGCATTCAACTTCAATAGTTGGATTTCCTCTCGAATCAAGTATTTCTCTCGCTTTAATGTTCTTTATTAAACTGCTCATTTTTTTGCTATTAAATTATTAATTCTGTTTATATATTCTTCTTTTGATATATTACCATTATTTAACATATTATTTAATCCAATATAATATTGTTCTTTAATTTGTGAAGTTGGTAAAGCTGCATTATATATACGAACATCATCTATAAGCCCATTAAACCAATTTGTATCCGCATTATTATATCGCGTGTCGCCTATCCTGTAATGAGATAGACCGCTTAAACTTCCCAACCATTGCCCACCACCTGTATTTGTTTGCAATACGCCATCGATATACATTTTGACATTAGTACTATTTTGAGTTAAGACCACATGATGCCATCCCGAATTAGCCATTAAAGGATTAGAAAAATTAATAATTATACCCCCACCAGTATCTATTTGAAGATATAAAGCATTACTTCCTGTATAAAATTGAATAAAATTATGACTCGTGTCACCATCAGAAATTGATATAATTTGTCCAGCATTTATAGATGTAGGTTTTATCCAAGCAGACATAGATCCTGTTGTATTTAACCAATTAGGATTTCCAAAATCAACATAATCATTACTTCCGTCAAATAAAATACACTTACCAAAAACACAATCGGTTCCTTCTTTCAATATTGGGCCACCAGATGCAGTTCCATGATTACCATTCCAAGAATCAACAACATTATTACTTGTTGTTCCAATTGTTTTTATTCCGCCACTTTCTGTATAATTTGTAATATCATCAAACCTCCATTCTCCTACAATATTTGCCATTAATGAATTTCTCAAAGAATTTGAAAATATCTGTGCTTTAGCAATACTTGCTTTTTGTGTTACGCCACTCATGGAAACAACAATCATTCCAGACAAAATCCCGATAATAGCAATAACTACCAGTAATTCGATTAAAGTAAAAGCTTGTTTAATTAATTTATTCATTGGCGATTGAATTAATTTTACCCAAATATTCTTCTCTAGATATATTACCACTATTTAGTATTTTATTTAACCCCACATAGTATTGTTCTTTAATTTGAGAAATTGGTATCGCTACATTATAAACACGAATATCATCTAATAAGCCATTAAAATTAGAACCCCAAGAATGATCTCCTAAAACAAGAGGCAGACTATTATCTACATTTGATCCCATGATTGCAGTCGAATTGGTTGCTTTCTGTTGCCCATCTATATAAAGTTTAAATACAGAACTTATTCTCATTAATGCAAAATTATGCCACGCACTATATGTTAAGGCTGTAGAATTGCCATCACCTAAAACATTAGCATTCCATGTACCGTTTGTATTATAACCTATTAATCTATAAGTCGAGGAATCTCCAGCAACTTCAATGCCCCAGCCAGGAGTACCTTGATAAGTACTGTTTTTATTTATAATACCTCTTTCTCCTATTACATTGCCAGCAACAACATAAATCCACCCGCTCACAGTAAAATCACCTGTTCCATAATTCAAACTAGTACTATCGGGAATATTTACAAAATCATCGTTTCCATCAAAAGATAAACAGCCATTAAACAAACATTCGGTGGTTTTCCAAGTAGGATCACTGGATTCAGAGCTATTTGTAGCGCCAAGCCTACCATTATTTACTCCACCCCAAGAATCGATTGCGGATTGATTGCTTCCTTCATCCAATTTCCATTCAGAAACAATATTTGCCATTAATGCATTCCTTAAAGAATTTGCAAATATTTGTGCTTTAGCAAGATTAGCTTTCTGTGTTACACCGCTCATGGAAACAACAATCATTCCAGACAAAATACCGATAATAGCAATCACTACTAATAATTCAATTAAAGTAAAAGCTGTTTTGAATAATTTATTCATTTGCTATTGAATTAATTCTACTCAAATATTCTTCTCTAGATATATTACCATTATTTAGCATTTTATTTAACCTCGCATAATATTGTTCTTTAATTTCCGAACTCGGCAAAGCTGCATTATATATTTTAACTTCATCAATTAAACCACTAGTATATTCACCAGTATATCCTCTCATTAATAAATCTGCTTTAAAATACCTTCCTGCTGTTATATTCGACGCTCTTCCACTCACTTGTTTAGTAGTATCAATATAAACATCACCAGTTTTATTAGAATGATTCACATAAACAAGAAAATGCCAATTCCCGTCAGTTACCCGAGAAATCGATTTAAGATCAACCAACCAAGTTCCATTATAATGATTATATTGAAAGTATCCATCATCAAGAACAAGATTTGCATAAATATCCCCATTGTCTCTACCAATTAAAGTTTGACCAAGACCACTTCCTGTACCGATATCTAAGCCCTTATACCAAAGAATTAACGTAAAATCATCGCCATCAGCAAAACCTATATCTCCAGCTAGAAGAGTTGAAGCTGTCCCTGTATTTCCAAAATCAACATAATCATTAGAACCATCAAAGGAAAGACAATTACCAAAAACACATTCACTACCTTCCTTTAATATAGGACCACCAATCGCCCTTGCTTCATTGTCAGCCCAAGAATCTGGAACATTGCCAGCATTAGAATTTACTACTTTTGTGCTTAAAACATAGTCAGTAATATCATCAAAACTATATTGAACCACCGTATTTATCATTAATAAATTCCTTACTGAATTAGCAAAAACTTGAGACTTAGCAATATTGGCTTTTTGTGTTACACCACTCATTGAAACAACAATCATTCCAGACAAAATACCAATGATAGCAATCACTACCAATAGCTCAATCAAAGTAAAAGCTTGTTTAATTAATTTATTCATTTGCAATTGAATTAATTCTAGTCAAATAATCTTCTCTAGACATGTTACCACTATTTAGCATTTTATTTAACCCCACATAATACTGCTCTTTAATTTGAAAAGCAGACACAACCGCATTATACAATCTAATCTCATCAATAAAACCATTAAAATTTCTACTTCCACAAGCACTACCAACAGTAAGGTCACTAGCAAAACCTGTATAAAGAAGATTTTCAAATGGACTCTCGGCAACACCGTCAATATACATGATTACAGTACCAGCATCTAAGTTTCGTACAATCACAACATTGTGCCAATTATTATCAACATACTTCTTATTGCTCGCTCCCAAATCAGCATCGTTATTATATCTAATAACTATTTTATTAGAATTTGTTGCTCCATATTGAGACCCCCTAATTCCAACGGCAAAGTAAGGAAGACTACCATTTCCTTTTTCTATTAAATACGTAACCCAATCCGAAGAATTAAAATCTGTTTTAAACCATATGGATAAAGAAAAATTACCAGAAAAAGTAGAATTATGAATATTGCCAAAATTAATATAGCTACTACCATTAAAATTCAAACAATTTCCAATAACACAATCAGTTCCCCCTTTAATAGAAAGATTGCCAGCTACAGCAGTTGCATTATTTGTGCTCCAAGTATCAACAATATTAGCAGTTATAGCATTATTTCCCACGGTCCCACCATCCAATTTCCATTCTGAAACAATATTCATCATTAAAGAATTTCTTAATGAATTACTAAATACTTGTGCTTTAGCAATCGTAGCTTTTTGAGTTACTCCACTCATTGAAACAACGATTAAGCCAGACAAAATACCAATAATAGCTATAACCACCAATAACTCAATTAGAGTAAAAGCTTGTTTTAATAATTTATTCATTTATTTGCTACCGAATTATATTTTTCCATATAGTCATTTCCACTAATTTGTCCGCTAATTAAAAGATTATTCAAACCTAAATAATACGACTCTTTAATTTGTGAAAGTGAAGCATTCGTATTATATATTCTTATCTCATCAATTTTACCATTAAAATAGGCACCCCCTGGATCAGTGCTTGAGCCAGCATCTACTCCTATCATGAAATTATTATTCCAAGCCGAATATGTAATTGGATAAATAGCGCCGGCATCATAAACATCTTTATATGCACCATCTAAATATGTTTTTAAATACCTTCCGTCATATGTAAAAACAAAATTATGCCAACCATTACTCGGAGCAGTCGTATAAAATTTCGGCGATCTATATGTACCATTTATAAAAACTTCGGGATACCCAGTACTATTTATATAAAGATTATATCCACCTGATTCTGTACAAGAAAGAATCATTGTGGTGGCTGCAGACCAATTTACCGCATTCGCCCACGCTGAAACTGTTATCTTATCAGTTGGTCTAATATTTGTAGTGTAAGGAAAAGTAATCCAATCGTTACCATCAAAATTATAACAAGAACCCTGAACACAACCAGTAGTTATTGAAGATGCACCATTAACTGTTCCATTATTTCCCCCACTCCAAGAATCATTAGCACTATTGTCAAGCTTCCATTCAGAAACTAGATTCAGCATCAAAGAATTTTTTAAAGAATTAGAAAATACTTGAGACTTAGCAATGTTCGCTTTTTCTGTCACCCCACTCATCGAAACCACAATTAAGCCAGACAAAATCCCAATAATAGCAATGACAACTAATAGTTCGATTAAAGTAAAAGCTTGTTTTAAAAGCCTGTTCATAAATTAATGTATTTATATGCATTAATTACAGCGATTGCTCCTTGCCCACAAGCAACAACAATTTGTTTTACTTTCTGTGAATTAACGTCTCCTACAGCAAACAATCCTGAAGTTTTAGTTTCAAAGGTTTCAAAATTAACGATAATTTCTTTTTTAGGATTTAAATCTACTAAATCATTTAAAAATGAAGTGGCTGGTTGATATCCGGCCTGAACAAAAACACCCTGGACCGCAAGAGTTTTTTCTTCTTCTGTTTTTCTATCTTTGTAAACGATTTGATTAACAAAACCGTCTCCCTTTATCTCTTTCAATTCGGCCGAAGTAATAATCTTTATCTTCTCAATCAAACAGGCCTTGCTTTGATTTTCTTTTCCACACCTAACCGTATCTCCGTATTCTAGTATTTGAATACTTTTAGCATAATTATTTAGAAATATTGCCGCTTCGAATCCAGCCTCCCCTCCGCCAATAATTGCTACATCTTTGCCATTATACAGCGGACCGTCACAAGTAGTGCAATAACTCACTCCTCGTCCTAAAAATTCCTCTTCTCCTTTTACGTTTAATCGCCTTGGTTCAGAACCAGTAGCAATAATTACTGTCTTGGCTTCCATTGTTTTTCCCTCTTTAGTTAAAACCGTAAAAATATTATTCTCTTTTTTCAATTCAGCAACTTCATCATTTAAAACTTCAACTCCTTTGTGTTTTAATTGATCTTCAAATTTAGCAATCAATTCAAAGCCAGAAATCTTTTCAAATCCAGGATAGTTTTCAATATCAACTGCTTTATGTGTCATCTGCCCGCCGAACTCTTTAGTTATAACTAAAGTCTTCATCTTTTGCCTAGCCGAATAGATCCCGGCTGTCATTCCGGCGGGACCACCTCCGATAATAATTAAATCGTATTGCATTATATTTTGATATCTTTTAGAAATTCCTTTATTTTAGGACCAAATTCCGGATGATCAAGTGCTAAGGTTAAAAAAGATTTAAACCAAAGCATTTTGTTTCCGCATTCTAACCATTCTCCTTTAATTTCGTATCCATAGATAGCTTTTCCCTCTTCAGCCATCTTGCCTAAAACTTGAGTAATCGAATAATCTTTCTGCCTCATTGATTTATCATTTGAAAATCGTTCAAAAACATCAGGGGTTAAAATCATTCTTCCTACCATTGCTAAATCAGAAGGAGCATCTCCTTTTGGCTTTTGAACCATTCCTTTTATCTTGTAAAATCCATTGGCAATCTTTTCTACATCTACCACTCCATAACTAGAAATCTTATCCTTAGGTAGCTTTTTAAGGGCAACGACTGGCCTTTGGCAAGTCTCAAAGACTTCTTTTAGTTGCTCGAAGCCTGATTGTTCTTTAGAATAAATAATATCATCACAAAAGAAAACTCCAACTGGTTCATTTTTAGCAAATTCTCTCGCGGCATAAATAGCATCAACATCTCCCAATGGTTTCTTTTGAGTAACGGAAGAAAACTTAATTGATTTCAAAACTTCTTTCAATCCATTAAGCATTCCCAATTCCTCCTTTTTGTTATTATCTATTAAAAGCTTTTCCAAAACCGGATTATCCTTGAAATAACTCATCACATCTTTTTGATTGTTCCTAACTACAAACTGGATTTCTTTAATTCCCGCTTTTAAAGCCTCATCCACGTTATAGTGAACCAAAGGCTTATCAACCAAAGGAATTAATTCTTTACTAATAACCTTTGATAAAGGTAAAAACCTAGTTGCCATTCCGGCTATCGGAAAAATAGCTTTTTTAACTGTTTTTTTCATATATTTATTTCTTTTTTGGATTTCTTAAAAATGCAGGAATCTCAAATATCTTTTCCTCTTCTTCTTCCATTTCTTCTTCTTTCTTCTCCGCTTCCTTTATTTGCAAAGCTGACCTTCTTACCTCAACATTTTCTTCTTCTATTACTTCCTCCTTCTTTTCTGGTGCTGGTTTTTGTTTTCTCACTCTTTTTATAGTAGTTTTTTCTTCTTTCTTTCCTGATTTTTTACCCCCTTTCTTAGTCTTAATCACTGGTTCAACCTCAGAAGATGTTGCTAGGATGGTAATTCTAACTTCGTTTTTTAGTTTTGGATTTTGCGATAAACCAAAAATAATTTTGGCATTAGGAGCTAATTCACTAATTTTCTCACTAATTTGTGACAATAACTGAAGTGATAAGTCTTTTGATGCTTCCACATTAAACATTACATTGTCAGCATTTTCAAAACGATATTCTAAAATAGGATTCTTTAATAGATTTTTACTAATATCTTCAGCCGTTTGATTTGATTTTCCCTTAGTAAAATTAAGATAAGCAATCTTTCTCTTGCCCTCCAATATCGTCCTAATATCTGCCCAATCAATATTTATCAATCCGGGAGAATAGACTGTTCGCAATAATCCCTCTAATGATTCGGCTAGCTTATCATTGAGAAGATTTAATGAATCTGAAAAAGATACTTCTTCTTTAGTTAAAGTAAAAATCTTTTCATTAGGAAGAACCATGAAAGCATTAAGATTTCCTTTTATTACTTCTAACGCCTTAATCGACATATCCATTTTTTTCTTTCCTTCAAAAGAAAATGGGGTTGTAAAAATCCCTAAAGTATTTAATCCCATTTCTTCAGCCATCTTAGTTAAAACTGGAGTCGCTCCCGTTCCTGTTCCACCACCCATGGAGGAAATAAAAATATATAAGTCTTTATCGTCGGAAAACAGGCCTTTTAGTTTTTCAATATCTTCCTTGGCCGCCTTTTCTCCAATCTCCGCATCCCTTCCCGTTCCCAGCCCTCTAGTTAATTTATTGCCAAAGGAAATTGTTTTTAATGTTTTTGGTAAAGATTTTAAAGCTTGATTGTCAGTATTCAAAGCAACAAAATCTATTTTTTGAGCTGAAAAATCTTTTAATTTCTTTAAAAGCTCAGCAATAATGTTGCCTCCTCCGCCACCAATGCCAATAACCTTAATTTTAACTCTTTTACCAACAGTTTCCATATCAGCCTCCTTTTTTAGGGCCGTTCCTACTGCAACTTCTTTTGTTTTTAATTTGTTTTTTTTCATTGTTGTATTATACCTCCTTATACCTCTATTTTCAATTTAGCAGCCACTTCCTTGTATTCATCTTCAGAAAAAATTTCTTTTCCGGTAGCAACACCATTGAAAGAAATATTATCATCTTTTCTTCTAGGAATAACATGTAAGTGAAAATGAAAAACTGATTGTTCGGCATGAATTCCTGAGGCATGATAGAAATTTACCCCATCAACACCCAAAACATCTTTTATTTTTTTAGCAACTTTCTTGGCAATTAGAATTATCCTTTCTAAGTAATTCTCTTCAATTTCAAAAATATCTTTAGCATGCTTCTTGGGAATAATTAATACGTGGCCCTTGCTTAATGGATTAATATCTAAAATCGCTAGAGCTAAATCGTCTTCGTATATTTTATAGCTTGGAATCTCGTTGCTTATTATCTTGCAAAAAATACAATCTTCCATATTTTTTTATTTGACAATTATTTATTAATTTATTATACTCTACTTGATCGAAAGATCACTAATTCTATAGCTTGGGGGCCCCTTTAAAGGGGTCCCCTTTGCATTCTATTTCTCTTTTCCAGCAAATAAAATTTTTGATTTTTTGAATATCAAAAATAAACAATCCATCTTTTACCAAATAAGATAACTCCCTAGAAACCTTTCTTGTCGTAGCAAACAATATTACTCCTCTACCGTTTTTCAATAGTTTCTTTATTGGATCCACAAAATCACTATCACCGCTCCACAAAATAAACGTTTCTGCTTTATTTAATTCGGAATCAAGAATTATGTCAGTAGTAATTTCTACATCAAAATTACATTTTCTATCTTCAATATAATACTCGCCTTTTTTATTCATATCTCCAAACCTTTCATTTAGATATTCAATCGTCCCAACCTCATATTTCCTTAATAGCGCACGCCTAATAAAATGGCTCAAAATTGCCGTTGAATCACGTGCTATGCTTGACATGTCAATCGAAAACCGCATAGCTTTCACCTGCTTAGTTCGAACTAAATATTTTTGATTTTCGGCTTCTTTTATCTCTTTTTTAGATTGATCATCATTGTGAAGGTAACCACTATAAAAATTAACCGCTTTGACTGTATCAAAAGAATCTAAAAATTGTTTCAATCTTTTTATATCAATATGCCAACCAAGTTTTTCGCTCCAAGGACGAACATTAGCATAATCTATGTATATTCTTGAAGAAACACCAAAAAGACTATTCAATCCCTCTATAGTTTTTAAACTATTTTCAGCGATACTCTTAATTCTTTCAGTTTTTGGATTAAACATATGCCTTTATTTAATCTTCTGATACAAATATCCAAACCTAATTTCATCATTCAAAAATTGGTCTTTAAAATCTAGACTCATCAAAATGTTATATAAATGTTCTGGCACATCAAGATATTGAAACATATTACCATTTACAAATTCAACCTTTAGAACCCTTTCCTTCTTATCATAATTGATTGTTTTTATATTTGATACTGTTGATGTTGTTTTTTCCATAAAATTATTTTATTAATACTCCGCAAGAAACATTAACATTTAATTTATTTGCAGCTTGAGGCAAACCTTGATCGTCGGCTAGGATTGATATTTTGATCATACAAGCATTTTTCTCTCGGCTGTAGTAAGAAATACCTGACAAATCAACCATCTCAAAAAAATCTATTTTAAATCCATTGTCTTCAAAATATTTTCTGACCGCATCCGAAGAATCATTAGTAATGTTTATGGCTGAAAAATTCATTCCATTAATTACTGATTGTTCTCCATTTTCGAATTTGTAAGTAAACTTTTCTTCTTTAATGTTAGAAAATTCTATTTGTGTATCTTGTTTAATACCATTTAAAAGATTAAAGGCTGGATTAGCCGATAATCCCCCGTTAATAAAAACAAAATAAATGCTTAAAATAATTAAACCGAATACTGTAATAATAAATAATATATCTTTGTTCATAATTTTTTAAAAATATTGTCTTGTTCCAAAAAAACCAAAAAAGCCAAACAACCCAAAAAAACCATAACCTACTCCGGGAATCAAACCAATTAGACCAAACAAACCAAGAAATCCTACCTTCCATAGATCGCTTGGTTCTTTAGTGATAATAAACTCCATCGTACTATAAGTAATAGCAATCATAAAAACGATTAATGCTAACAGCAAAAAAACTAAAGAAACCCATTCCTGCTTGCTATAAATAAAGCTTAGCAAACCATGAATAAAAGCCAAACTCGCAACGATTAAAAATGATATATAGACCTGACTCAACCTTTTACTTATTGTCATATAATTTTAATTATGCTCTTGTTCGGAAGCAGGGACTCGAACCCCGATTACCAGGGCCAGAACCTGGTGTCCTACCATTAGACGACCTCCGAATATAATTACTTTTTACCATTAAAGGAGCTAGAAATCAATAGAAGCTAATTCCTCAATTCGAGATAAATATTCAGCAAAATCAATTGACTTACTAGCCAAAAGACTATTCAATCCAGCATAGTATTGTTCCTTAATTTGAGAACTAGAAATAGCTGCGTTATAAATACGAACTTCGTCTATAAGACCAGCAAATGGTCTAGATAACGATGCATCTGCACTGGCCCTGAAGTGACCAATTAAAACAGTTTTTTTATGATTATCTATATCTACTGGAAGGGTTCCTGAACCCGCTTCACTTCCATTGATGTAAATCTTTGACGCTCCATTACTATTATACGTGAAAACAACAAGATACCAAGTATTTAAATTAAGAGACAGAGAAGATACAATGCCAACACTTGCTCCTTTATCTTCAGAATAAACACCGGCATAAAGTTTATCATAATTTAAACCAAAATTAGTTTGTTCTCCTCCATTTGTTGTACTATACCACCAATCACTAACGATCCCTCGATAATCTTTTGTAAATGAACTTGGCTTTATCCAAGCCGATATTGATTTGGCTCCATTATCAAAATAATAAGCTGTATTTACGTAATCACTTGAATCACCGGTTCCATCGAAAGAAAGACATTTACCATAGATGCAATCCGAATTAACTATCTGAGGACAATAATATGGAGAAACAAAAGAACAAGCGGCAGTATCCCCAAGAGTACCATTGTTTCCTCCCCATGAATCAGGTGTTTGATTTTGGTTTGGAGAATTAATTAAATCAAATTTCCATTCCGAAACTAAGTTTATCATTAAAGAATTTTTTAAAGAATTAGAAAACACTTGGGCCTTAGCAATATTTGCTTTTTGAGTTACTCCACTCATTGAAACAATGATTAAGCCAGATAAAATACCTATAATAGCAATCACAACTAAAAGTTCTATTAAAGTAAAAGCTTTTCGATATATTTTTTTGTTTTTCTTTTGCATTTAATTAAAATCTTAATGAACCCAAAAAGTACCAGCAGAACCTCCGCCCCCACAACCAACATCAGCACCGACATATGGACTAATAATTGAATATGCCACGGCAACGTTCGCAGGAAGACAAGATGATAAACCAACACGAGAACCATTATTAGTAGAAGGGATACAATTTCCTTCTGCCGAGGAAGAAATACAAGTACAATCAGTTGATGTACCAGTGGCAACAAAGTTGCAAGTATTAGGTCCATAACCAGTTCTGGCTGGAGTTGTTAAACGAAAAGAATTCCTATTTAGTTTAAGATTAATAGAATTTATTACCGTATCAGAATATTTTCCTTTCGAATTAATAGTAGGCACATACGTCGGTTGATCCCAACCACCTACCACTGCTGTGTTTCTATGGTTAGCATTAGTCGCATCAATACCTGCTACCAAAGTCCATCCTCCACCATCCGTTGTCATGTCACAATATGCCTGAAAAGCATTATTTGTATTTCCGTCATTATCTGGATCAATCCAATAAGTACCACTAGCTAAACCAGAGTAAGCTTTATAAATAGTAAAACAAGTTCTTCCAGCCAGCTGTTTCGTAGAACCATTTCCTCCGATATAAAAACCAACTAAGCGGGAATAATTGTAAACATTGGTATTGGAAAGTGTTGCAGAAATATTAAAAGTTGTTCCATCAGAATAATATTTATAATATCCAGAAATTGGATCAACGGGCGGATTGGGAAGCAACTCTGCAATCGCAGTAGTAAAAGCCGTTGAACAACTACCACCTTGACCGACATTGCAAGGAGTAGCTTGAACAGGATAAGTCATTCCATTTAAAGTGCCATATATTATTAAAGCCTTTCTTATCGTATCAATTCCTGCTTTTCTTTTAG
>Ga0265297_10009599_pt1 | contig 12417 bp, 10 predicted proteins | sample Munlanlwell13791_FD_192502 | JGI IMG/M metagenome (GOLD analysis project Ga0265297, IMG submission 192502) | Leachate microbial communities from a municipal landfill in Southern Ontario, Canada - Leachate well 137-91 | ecosystem: Engineered > Solid waste > Landfill > Unclassified | place...
AACAACCATATTTTTTACTTCTCCATTTTTAACTTTCAAAGCTAATTCGTTCAAAGACACTGCCTGTTTTTGATTCATTTCAGTATCGGTCCAGAAATAAGAAAAAATGGTACTCAAAATTAAAAAAATCAAAATTCCAATAGCAATATTTTTTAATAAATTTTTCATAGGTGTTATAAGTTTATATTTTATTATTTTATCATAAAATTTAAAAATTTCAAATTTTTTTATTTAGTTGTACAAAGCGCTGAATTGTATTACGCATCCAAGACGACTGGCGGCGAAAAATTTCTCTGAAATTTTTCGCCGCCACTACACCCGCTTTTTATTAATATAAAATAAAAAGCGGCTTTGTTCTTCGAACAAAGCCGCTTATTTTTTACTTTTCTAAATCTTTTAAGGAGAGTCCTCTGACTCCCCGAAATTCTACGTCATCACCGTCCATCTGGAATCGTAGCCGGCGAGGCTTTTCATCTCGTTCCCGCCGCTCCCGCTTTTTAGGAGAGCGACGGAGCTTTGCTGGCGCGTCGTCAACATCAATAGGAATTTCTGGAATTTCTTCTTGAACTTTTTTCTCAACTGCTACGGGAGCTTTATTAGAAGTTGGCCGAAATTCTTCTTTCTTCGGCGCCTTCACTTTTTGTGAAGGCTGAACCTTAGATTTTTCCAGCCCTTCTTTCCAAACAGGATTGGAAAAATCCTTCTTCTGCTTCTGGATTAACTCGAGCGCCGGCCCAAGCAAATCTGCTGGAATTCTGTTTTTAACCAAAAAATTACTAATTCCCTCCCTCGTTTCAATAAAACGAGGGATTTGGATCTCAAGTCGCGTCGATTCAATTAAAAAGAATCTGCTTCCTTCCGCTCTCACAGCGTAGTAAGTGGCGGATAACATCCCATGAGAAAATTCAAGAATGGTGGCGTTTCTAAAGAACAGTAATTTGTATCCCTCTTTTTCAATGGGATACAAAATCCTATCTTCCGCAACCGCCATAACCTGCCTCCAGCTCGGTACCCGAATGGAAATTCGGAACCAGTCAGGCCGCCTATCCATCTGCACAACCGGAATAACTTCATTTTGTGGAGAAAGAATGCACTGAACTTTAAGCTGTTTCCGTTCCTGATCCACCTGGACGCCCTCGACAAGTCCCTTTCGAGACTTGCCAATCCATTCATCCTGGAGCGCGTCGGCAAGACGCTCCCAAATTGCTAAAATTCTCATTTTAACCTCCTATATAATCTCAATCTCGGTGTGGTCCGTCGGGTTGAAACCGACTAGATTCACCAAGATTGTTTTTTTATTCATTTTTATCTTGACCTTCCAAAACAAGACAATAAAGCAGTCCTCCTAGAGCTAATACTCCCACCACAGCCGTAAGCCACTCAATATTGCCCCACGGTCTCAGAATATACAACAAAAACAAGATTCCGCTTCCAATCAATACAGTTAATTCTTTTTTCATCTCTAAACCTCCTTTTAAATTTTTAAAACTGAGATAAGTTGATCAAAATTTCAACTTATCCCACTGATACTATTAAATCAAATTTTTATCAAAAAGTCAAGGGCTAAATCCATTTTAGCCTTTTATCTAAAATGCACAGCAAATTTTAAAAAATTTGAATTCCTCTTTGGCTTTATCTAATCATCACTAACAACTTCGCTGCTTTTTTCTTCGGTTTCTTTTAATTTTAACTTTATATTACCGAAGAGATGTGACGTTTGGGAATTAATTTCTCATCCATTGGCAAAGTAAAATAAAAAGTTGATCCTCGGTTCTCAATTGATTCGGCCCAAATTTTTCCACCATGCGCTTCAATGATGTTTTTGGTAATATATAATCCCAAACCCGTACCCTCTGTTTCGTATTTCAATACATTACTAGCTCGGAAAAATTTAGTAAACAATTTTGACAATTCATCTTTAGGAATGCCAATACCCGTATCGCTTACTGATACCTCAACATACGGAGGCTTTTTTTCTACCTTCACTATAATCTGCCCATTTTCTACATTGTAACGTAGAGCGTTTTCTAACAAATTTTGAATAACGATTTTAATACGCATCGGATCAAATTTAAAAGGCTCCAATCCATCTGGTGGTGGTTCTAAATAAATTTTAATTTTATGTTGATCGGCTAAATAAAGATAATCACTAATACTTTTCTGAATTAAATCTATCAAATCTGCCTGCACAAATTCATAGCCAAATCGCCCTGATTCAATATTGGCTACATCTAAAAGATCGTTAGCTAAGCGTAAAATTTTATCAGTAGCTTCTAAATTTTTCTGCAAAAGTTCACGCTGCATCTCTGTTAAATTTTCATTGCCCTCGCCCAATAGCGTCTCTAAACTCCACTTAATACCGGAAAGAGGTGTTCGCATTTGATGAGCTGCTACAGTTAAAAATTCCGATTTAGTTTTGAGGATTTCTTCTTCACGCGTGCGATCCTTTATAATTTTAAAAAATCCCAAAATTTTTCCTTTTGAATCTGTTACGCGAATAGTTGTTACTGTTAATTCTAAAATTGGATCAGTAAAAGATAAATCCATTATATTTGGAAAGACAGCCGGATCACTTTTCCAGCTCATTGCCGGAGCTAAACTAGGGAAAAGCACTTGTGTTAATAATTTAGTTTTTGAATTTTTCGCCCACTCCGGCGTTATTTTTTGGTTCAAAACATCGCTTGCTTTTAAATCAAGGAGGTTTTCAGCTGACGCATTAAAAACAGTAATCCGAAAATCTGGATCATAAGCTACAATGGCATCTGTAAAATGAGAAATAATCGTTCTAACCTGCTCGCGTTCAGCTAATATGTTGTAATGCTTAATTGTATTACGTAAATTAACAAAAAAACTAATAAGAAGAAATATAACACCTACTGCTATTCCTATCCATTTCCATGGCGGAGCAACAAAATAAAAAATAACGCCCATCAAAAACAATATCACGATGAGCATAATCCAAAAGAGGATCATTTCGGGTAAGCTTAAATAAACCCCTAATTTCTTCATAAATTAATTATAAAATGTTTTCAAAATAACAACAAGTAAAATTTTAAAAAACTGCTGACTGCATAAACAATTTCCGAAGGGATTCCAACTGATTTAGATTTTCTAACAATATTTCTTAATTTTTACTTAACCCTTTCTCTTTCAAAATTCTTTCTATTTCTGCCCGATTAAATCCCACAATAATTTCTCCATCAATATCAATTACCGGCACGCCCATTTGGCCGCTTTTACTAACCATTTCCTGTAAGGCCTTTTCATCTTCAGCAACATTAAAATCTTCAAATTCAATATTGTTTTGTTGGAAAAAATCTTTGGCTAAATGACAATAAGGACAACTGGGGGTTGAATAAATTTTAATCATTATTTTACTAATGAATCTATTACCGACTTAATAGTGCTGTAAGGTTGAGCGCCAATAATTAAAAAGCTGTCACCAAGATTCGCTATCCCGCCATTGCTGCTTTGATAAGCAGCTACTACTGCCTTGGCATCAAGAACTAACGGCAATGGTTTGTTGGTAATAATTGTTGTTGGCGTTGCCTGAATGCCCAAGCGAGCACTCATTTCTAAAATCTGTTGAACGCGAGCAGCATATTTGCTTGAGTTTAAACACTGCTCAAAAATTTGTGTGTCCATGCCTAAATTCCCTGCATATTTAATTATATTATCTATCGTTAAACCATTAGTTGTGCCTGAATTCTCAAAAAGCGCATCGTGCATTTCCCAAAATTTATTTTGATCTTTTGCACACCAAGCGGCTTCAGATGCCTTTTGAGCAAACTCATGCCCCGGCAAAGGAAAATCCATAAAGACCACCTTGGCTAATCCTGAATCAACATAATCTTTCACTAAATCAAGATGGGCAAGCATATGAAAACGCCTGCAATAGGGGCATTGATAATCGCCAAATTCAAAAATGGTAATGGGCGCATCAGCTTTGCCTAAAAAAACTTGATCGCTAGCAATTTCTAATTTAACGCCATTTGAATTTGAAGTATTAAGCGCGCTATCAGCTGACTCAATCGTGCTTAAACCCTTGCTATAAACCATTGCTCCTCCAATAATTAAAGCAGCCAAAACAATAGCAATTGGCAAAACAAGATCTTTCTTTTTGCCTTCTGCTGGTTTTTTTATTTTTTCTGATTGATTTTCTTCCATAATGAGAGTTAAAAATGTCTCTAATAAAAAACGACTTTAATCTTATTTTTAATTTTAAACAAAAAAATCAATAATTGCAACTTTTTAATTGTTTGGGGTGCGGCGGAAAATTTTCAAAGAAAATTTTCCGCCGCACTAATCATTTATACCTTATATATATTACTAAAAATAGCAAAAATGGAAAATTTAATTTTACAGCTGATCCCACTTTTCTTCTTCAACGATCTTGATAAACACTTCTACATCAGTCGCATAACGAGAATCTATTTCCTTTACTTTACTGGCATATTCAATAGCTTTTTCTTTATTATGCAATTGAGCATAAGCTGCTGCGTATTTTACTAACACCTCAATGCGATTTTTTTGCAACGCATCGGCTTTATCTAAATAGGTAATTAAATGCTCTAAATCTTCATTGGTAGGATTGGGATTGATAATTTCCATCAAAATGCCCAAATCAACTAAACTTTTAAGCTTTTGGGTATGTAAATTCTTTTCAAAGGCATTTAATTTTTGATTAGCCAAAATTTTTTCTTCCTCAATAATTCCTTGATCAATTAATTGCAGAAGCTTACCCTCTTTTTTAAGATTAACCAATTGGTCTTGAGCAGAAAAAATAAAATCAGAATTATTGCTAAATACAAATTGATAATCGTTATCTAATGCCCGACTTAACATATCATAAATTTCCTGAGCATCACCCTCCTGCTTGATAAGAGAAACTCCTTTAAGCCAGAGCGCTGGCGCATACTTGGGAGTACTGGCAATTATACGATCAAGCCATTTTTGCCGAGTAGCATCATCTGGCGCAAAAAATGCGGCATTAATATATAAATCTGTCCGCTTCGGCCAATTGGTAGCTATAAATTCAAAAAATGCTTCCGCTTCTTCCCAATAATCCGCCTGTTCTTCTGATGAAAAAAGGCTCAAATCAGACATTCGTATAGCGATATTGGCTAAATAAACATAAAAATCAATCATTGGTTCATGAGCATAACCAGAAAGTAAATTGTCTTTAATTTGTTCGTACGCCCAAACAACATCCTCTTTGTTGGCTTCGATTTTGCCTTGTTGAACATAAACAAGATAGGAATGAAAATAATCAGCCCAGGGTTTTTTAATTTCAGTATTAAGAAAAGTATTATAATTAACTGCTTTTTGAAAAACAGCAAACACATCTTTCACTTGATTAGGCCGAATTTGATTAGCTTGATACATTAAAGAGGCAGCTTTAAAGGGTTTCGCATCAACATGATAAAAAACAAAACTAGCCCCTAACAAAGCGATGATGAGAATTAATATTTGTGTAGAACCAAACTTCGCTGCAGTGATTGACGATTTAATGGGCACGCGTTTTGAATCTGCCACCTTTTTTTCCTCAGATAACATTTTCCTTTTCTGTAAATCCCACGTTTCAATATTAAGAAAAGCTAGAAAAAAATAGAAGAAGATTGAATTCGCCGGTGTGTCAAAAACAAAAAAGTTGTGGACTAAATAAGCAATAAATAAGCCAAAAATAGAAATCCAAGCAAAGCGGTCATTAATAGTTTGACACTTTTTAATTTTCAAAATAATTAGATAGCCAACGACACCAAGCAAAAATAAATAAGCTAAAAAACCCACAGCGCCATTCATTAGCAAAACATCAAAAAATTTATTGTGGGCTCTATCAAAACGCTCCCGACTCAAAGCAAAATCATCACCGCTATAATTTTTATCAAATACTTGATAAAACATATCTTGACCATAACCAAAAATTGGACGTTCTTTCCACCAATTAAAGCTTCGCTGCCAATTTAAAATACGCGCTCGCGTTGAGGCGTCAGATAAAGAAATGCTGGCTAACCGCCCAACGAAAGGAATTTCTTGGCTAATCCGACTCTGCTGAATTTGCGGTTGAAAAACAAAAAAAAGAATGCCCATCAAAACAATGACACCAGCACCAATCATAGCAAATTTCTTATAAATTTTATTAGGAATAGTAAAAATAGAAACAATGAGAGCAGCGAATAAACCAACAATTAAACCAATAATTGAACCTCGAGTTTGTACCCAAAGAAAAACAACCAAAGAAACAAGTCCCATAATAATGAGCCAGGTTCTTTGCGATTTAAACTCCTCTTTTTTAGCGTATGTTAAATAATACCAGACCATCAAAAAAAGATGCACTAAAATAAAACCAGCAAAAAACGTGGGATTGCCGAAAACACCGCCCGGCCGCGCTAAACTTTCACCCCTAGGCAAAGGCATAACGCGTAACCATTCTAAAATAGGAAAGATAACACCAAAAAAATTAATACAAATGGAAGAAAAGACTAATTTACGAATATATTCTTTATCATGATGAAATAAAGAAGAAAGAGCTAGGAAAAAGAAATAAAAATGAATCAAAGAAATAAAACCTTCCATTCGTTCAGCATTGCCCCAAAAACTACGATAGGGATGCCAACTAAAAATGCAGCTTAACAAAATAGCACCAAAAAAAATAGTTACCGCAATCGTTAATAAATTAAATCTGGGTCGATATTTTTGAAAATCGATGATCATTAGACCAATCCAGACAACAACCAATAGCAAAACAAATGTCTGAAAAGGCAGCATCTTTCCTAAAATAAAAGGCCTCAAAATAGTAGGCCAAATAAGAATAGCGGAGAAAAGAGCTAAAACGCTTAATCCAAAAGCGATTTTTAATAATGTTTTCTCCAATCGAACAGCTTGATTCATTGTTTTATGAAAAAATCGACTGAATAATAATATACTATTAAATATATTAAATAAAATTATATCAAAGAACTTAAAAGAATGCAAAAAATATAGAAACAATTATTAAGTATCTAAAATGTTGATCAAATTCAAGACAATCCCTCTACTAACTTTATTACAACAAAAACCTCCACAAGGAGGACAAAAAATAAATCTCACTAAATAATGTTTTAACTAAAAATGTTTAATTGCCTAATTGTTTCTGAAGATTATCTAAAATTACCAGTGCATCAACGCAGCGGCCATTAACCAAATATTCATCTGTTTCTTTTAATTGAGTTAAAATCTTTTCTTTACTTTCTTGAGGCAAATTACCATCATTTACTTGATTTTCTATTTGGACAAGCAGTTTTTCTAAATAAACAGGGCAATTATTGATTTTTTCTTCAGCTTCGTTTTTCAAAGCAAAAACCTCAGATTCAACTGATACCACTTGATTAGTTAATTTTTGAAGAGAACTGGCTATCTCTGGCTTATCTGTCGGCACTTGCTGCAATTCTTCTTTTATCTTCAAAACATCTTTCTGTACTTTTTCAGACATAGCAGCCACCTCGCTCGGATGGGCAATTTGATGTAATTGCGAGGCAATTTCATTTAAATTTTTGTTGATTGTTTCAAACGCTAATTGGCTATTAGCACTGCCCACGGTTTGAGTTAAATCATTGATAATCTGTTGAGTAACAAGCAATTGTAAATCCATTTGCTCATCTGCCGGCGCTAAAGAAATCAAAGTTTTTTCTAAAGCAATTTTGACAGAATAAAGCGGGCTATCAACCGAAGCTGAAGCAGCTATTGCGGCTACGCCAGAAAAAAGCAAAACAAAAGCACAGACAGCAGCGCCCAATTTATATCCCCAAGAAAAAACAAAAATAGGCGCTTTTACGCTTTCTTGTTTTCTTTCTCTTGTCTGAGCTAAAACCTGTTTTTTACTCAAAATCAGCCAGTTTTGCTCTGGTTTAATTGATTTTAGGCCTCTAATTCGCTCTATCAATTCTTCTTTCTTCATATTGGTCTCTCATAATATAAAACGAAAGACTTGTCAAAACATTACTGAAAAACCACCATTTTTTAAGCCTTCCTTAACGGCCAAGTTTAACAACAGCTAAAATCAGTAATCATCAATTAGTAGCCAAACCACTGCTGATTCGCCAAAGAACGCGTCAAAGGTCCAAAATAACCAGTAGTAGGCAATCCGTATTTTTGCTGATATTGCCGTACTGCTTTTTGAGTTAAGCTTAAATAATTACCAGTTATTAATCCTGAAGGATAAAGAGCCGGCTCTTTTTCAAAAAGCATTCTTTGCAAACACTTCACTTCACTATTATTCATTAAACCGTAATAAAGATCATTTTGAAAACGCGCACAAACCGCGCCGGTTTGCTGCAAGGCTTGTAATTGAGCCATTAAAGAGGCCACTTGCGCTTTTAATTGATTAATCCGATCAGTTAAAACATCCACTAAACTCGAAGAGCCCGAAGATGGATTGCTGCCTACTGCAACTTCCCATTTGAAAAGCGTCGCGCCAGTGGAATTGTTAATGACAAAAGGCATTAAATATAACGCAATATTAGATCGGCCGAAATCCGACACTTTAATCGTACCGCGAAAACCATTAGCTACTGAATAAGTAGTAATGGTTTTTTTGTCATTTTGATCCACAATCACAATTGGTAAATAAAATTGAGCATCGCTCGGAAACTCGTAAGTTAAAGTTAAATCACCTTTGCCGCCTGTTAATTTAATCCAAGTGCCGCTATAAAGATTTAAATAATTGCTAGCTGTCATTGAACTCGCACCATAATCAGGCAAGTAATTAGTATAAGGATAAATTCTAAAATTTTTTAAATTAGGGTGCGTAAAACAATATTTATCACCCATTTGGCAATCATTAAAAACCATGGCAATCAACCAATTCTTAAAAATCGTATTAAAATCTTCCGAATAACCATTTTTAACCAAGGCCTCATTAATGGAAGCAATGCCGGTTAATTTTGAATGGAGTGAATCCACTAAAATATCCATTCCATATTTTTCTACCAGATATTCAGCTAAAAGATGCGCGGCTGCATAATCACTGCCACTGCCAGTAAAATTTAAAAGAGAGAAATTGGAGTTTTGCCGAATCGCATTCACACGCTGCTCTAAAATACTGCCAGAATAAACATTGTTATATCCCAAAAAGGTAGAAAGATAATCCGAACGCGCTTCAGCCAGCCAGCGCTCGTCTTCTGCATTAATAAAAATTCCTTTTTGATTAAAAGAAATCAAATGAAGCACTTCATGCGACAAATAATAGCTTAATTGCTGCGCGGGCTGATTCAAAAGAATCTGTGGATTTAGATAAACCATCTCATGCTGATTAGAGAAATTAGAGGCCGAAGCCGGCAAAATATCCTCAAACCGCGTATAACCCAAATATTTTGATTGCATTGGGTGAATCAAAACATAAATATGGTTGTCGCCATCGTAACCCGGAAGAGCTTCAGAGCCAAAAGTCGCTACTAATTTGGGATAGTCGTAATTTTCAAAATAACTAGCGAGATAAAATAATTGAGCATTTGCTTGTGCCTGCAATGATTGCGTTAAACTATTCCACCAACTTGTATCAATATAAAAATTGAGTTTGGTAGTTTGATAAACCAAAACCGCGCTCACTTGGTTGCGCGAATAATAATCATATTCCGGATCAACAAAAAAAAACGTTTGCTGGCCAATTGTTTGAGCCAAAGAAACGAACGGCAAACTAGAAACCGCTAAACTAAAAATAAGGAAAAGTTTAAAAAATTTCTTATGAAAAGACATTAATTTATATTATAAAAATTCATAATTCAAAAGTCAAAGTTTCAAAATTCCTGCGGCAGCGATTTTTTTGAAAAAAATCGCTGCCGCCTCCTCAATAACAAATTACCATTCTGAGCATTTTATTTTCTGTCATTCTGTCATCCTGAGGACTTTAGTCCGAAGGATCCCATGGCTTTCACTTCTCACCGTCATCCTGAGCGTTAGCGAAGGATCCCTCGGCTTTTAGCAATAATTGACCATCAATTGCATTGCGTGGGATTCTTCGGGCTTCGCCCTCAGAATGACAATAAAAAAACACTCGGAATGACAGTCCCATTCTGTCATCCTGAGCGTTAGCGAAGGATCCCTCGGCTTTTAGCAATAATTGACCATCAATTGCATTGCGTGGGATTCTTCGGGCTTCGCCCTCAGAATGACAATAAAAAAACACTCGGAATAACAGTCCCATTCTGTCATCCTGAGCGTTAGCGAAGGATGACAGAGAAAAACAGGATAACAAAGTGACTGCAAACAAAACAGCAGCCAAAGGCTGCTGTTTTGAAACCTTTCAAGGAAAAGGCTATGGCTCTAAGTAGAGTAAACCAGTCTTGAAGTCATCCCAACCCCAAGTTTGACCAACATTGGGCGTTGTTGAAGTGCCCCATGTAACTTTCTCAACTTGAAGCTGATAATACCCTCCTTGACTAGTTGTCACTGTTACTATGCCATTTAATTCACAAGTTGCTGTTGTGCCGGCTGGAATACGATAACCTACTCCAGTTTCAACAAAAGCATTACTCGTGCATGTGAAGGCGTTGGATAATTCAGCTGAAGTACTACCCTGTGCTATTTTCAATGTAGTTGAAGCTGGATTGTCGCTCACGTAGATATCTGATCCTCCTTGGGCAGTAATGTACAAGCCAATTTTGGCTTCACCTGTCTTACGAGGACTGGTATCCGTGCCACTAGCTGTGAAAGAAACATTACCCAAAGCAAAAGTAGGCGCTTTGAGGAAGATATGCTGTGCCTTTCCTGCTACGGTGTATGAAGCTTCGCCAACCACATTAGAATTAGTATCTACACCTTGCATCCCGAAATTTGTGGCTTTGACAGTTTCTGAGCCAGTTAACGCATCTTCATCTACTGAAGCAATCACTGCTTTAATAGTTAAAGTCTTTGTAGTATTAGCGGCAATAGGCAAAGTGAAGTTATCCCACTCAATACTGCTAGTAACTGCTGTGCCAAACGACGGAGCTTTTGTTTGGATTCTCGTGCTGCCATCGTATAATTCAACAGCAGTAATCAATGTAGCGGTAGGATTAGCATCCACTGTAATCGTGGTTGAAGCACGATTGATTGTAGCGCTAACATCACTATCGTTTTTAACAGTGAACTTTAACAAAGTCACTGGAGTGGTGTTTGTTTTAGAAACAATCACATTTCCTTCTTTAGGATTATCAGTGGCTGTAGAAACTACAAAGCTAGCTGCATCGGATTCTGCTGTTGAAGTGGCAATATTAACAGATAGGTTTTTAGCAATAATACCCAATCCATCAGTATAAACCACACCGGCTGTATCAGCATAAACTATATTCTCATTCATTATGATCTTAAACTCTGCGCCCGGGTTATCTAACTTATCCATTACACTTGAACTTAAAGCTGGTAAGAGGGTGGCTTTAACGGTCAGGGTTTTCTTCTGACCATTAGGAATCACCCAATTTAAACCACCAACATTCAAAATGTATTTTGCAGCAAAACTGTCTTCAATTAAATTAGCTTGATTAACAGCTAATTCAGCCAACTTGGTTGAACCATCCCACAAAGAAATTGTGGAAAGAACCTGCCAAGGGAAAAGATTTTGATTGTTTGTAATATCAATGCCAATCTTTCGCACAGTAATATCAGAACCAGTGGCTTTGAATTCTCCGGCAAAAAGCTCATAAGTTCCGCCAGCATAATAAGTATAGGCTGGATTGTTAACTGGAACTTTATTGATGCTTAAAGTACCATAAGCATTCACAATCGGAGTCGGTGTTGGAGTAACGGTTGCAGTTGTAGTTGGAGTCGTGGTCGGAGTCACACAATAGAGTGAATTTAATTTCGCTCGGGTGATTGGACCAACGGTTCCAGTTTGATCAATTCCGTATTTAGCTTGGAATTTTTTAACCGCTGCTTCGGTTAATGAACCAAAGTATCCAGTTACTAATCCTTCTGGATAAATTGATGCATCTTGTTTTAGAACTTGCTGCAACGTAGTTACTTCAGGATCACTCATCCCTTTGTAGAGATATTTAGTGAAGCAAGCAGTTGTTGCAGGCGTTGTTCCGCCCTGACCAGCTAACTGCGCTTGAAGCTGAGCAATTTGTTGGAGCAAAGCATTGATTTGAGCTTGAAGCTCTTCAACAGTTGCAGCGCTTCCGACAAATGGGACAGCCCAAGTGACAGTTGTTAAAGCCAAGGCGATTGCAATAACTTTATTTTTCATAGGAATTAAAAGGACCTTTTAATTTCTCGACCAAAAGGAATCATAAAATGATTTCTTAAAGTCGATTTTATATTAGGTTAATAGCACATCTTTTAATTCAATCGACCCCTCCACATTTAATGGAGTTGAACTAAAGAGGCTATTTTTTAACTTGCTTACGCAAGTCTGCGAAGCGAATTCGCAGAGGCAATTTCACTTAAAAAAGTGAAATTGCCTCT
>Ga0265297_10009600_pt1 | contig 12417 bp, 9 predicted proteins | sample Munlanlwell13791_FD_192502 | JGI IMG/M metagenome (GOLD analysis project Ga0265297, IMG submission 192502) | Leachate microbial communities from a municipal landfill in Southern Ontario, Canada - Leachate well 137-91 | ecosystem: Engineered > Solid waste > Landfill > Unclassified | place...
TATTTGCTGTCGCGTATCTTATAGTCTTTAACCAGTATTACGCGGTTAATGATGTCATCTATTTTAATCTTTGCACCTTCAAGCGGCATGGCTTCCCGGGCAAAATCATTAAACCGCTTGGGCTGTGGCTTTTCCGGCATCTAATATCTCCTGTAATTTATCAAATTGTAGCTTCAAGCCTAAGTTGTGGCAGTTGGCCCAACGCATCCACCCCCTATACGAGGCAACGCAAGAACGAAAGTGTTCAAGAGTGATTCTGCCTGCCTCTAATAGGCGGGGTAATATCTTTAAGCGGCGCTTTACTCTTATCGCCGTTGACCTTCTTAAAAGGACGTATTTCGGAAAGTGCCGGTAACCTAAGAAGTCCACGCCTTGAGATACCGGAAACAGCTCGCACTTACTCATCTTTAGGCCGAGCGTTTTATCCAGGTAGATTTTTAAGTCTTTGGATATTGCACGTAGAACTTTCTTGTCGTTATGGAAGAACAGGAAATCATCGCAGTAACGGACGTAATTCTTAACCTTGTAGACGTGCTTGACGTGCTGATCTAATTCGTTAAGGTAGATGTTGCCAAACCACTGGCTGGTATAGTTGCCGATTGGCACGTTCTGGCCGCCACCTATGCCGTAAATAATGGCTTTGATTAGGTTCAGGGTGTCTTTACATTTAATCTTGCGCTTTAAGATGTTAAAAAGAATATCGTGTTTTATAGACGGGTAAAACTTAGAGATGTCGCATTTGAGGCAATACTTATTTGCCCGGACAAATTGCATAGTCTTTTGGCTTCCGGCGTGCAGACCTTTGCCATCGATGCAGGCGTAGCTGTCGTAAATAAACATCTTTTTGTAAATAGGTTCAAGGACGTTCATTAAAGCGTGATGGACTATTCTATCGGGTGAAAACGGGACAATGAAGATAATGCGCTTCTTAGGCTCGTAGACCTGCTTAGTGTGATATGGGGATGTTTTAAACGCCTTGTTGATAAGTAACTCCTGTATCATCTTTAAGTTTCCTTCTACGTTAAGGTCAAAGGCTTTTACCTGGCGCTGCCAGGTCTTACCTTTACGCGTGCGGGCATAGGCAAGCTTTATATTCTCAGTTGAGATTATCTTTTCGTAAAGATTGCCATGCCTCTTCATTGTTTAATATGGGCCGGAAGATTTTCGGTCTCCCTACTAACCTTCCAGCCCCTCCGTTGTGTATTTTGCCTTGAAACGGCAAGGCTAATGCATCCAGCCAGGAGTTTATACTCGTCATCTCCGCACATTCCCCTGTATCCGCGCAGAACCGGCAACCGATATTCGAATTCGTATTCCAGCGATAGTTATTCGCATTTCGACCTCGTGAACCGCAGTTCACGCCGTTGTCCCAGTTACCGCCAGCAATCAGCGTCCGATGACGCATTAGCCTGTGAAACATCTATTTTCAAAAAACGCGGACGTGTTACGTGTCCTCGTAAGCTTCGCCTAAACTGGCTCCGCGCAGAACCGGCAACCGATACGCGAATACGTATGCCAGCGATAGTTAGACGCATCCCGACCCCGCGAACCGCAGCTCACGCCGTTGTCCCAGGCACCGCCAGCAATCAGCTTTACATCAGCATTACTTTGACCTAAATATAACTGACCTTTGCCGCCAGTTTGGTCGTACCAAGCCCAACCACCTGAACCATCCCAACGCGTAGATTGGTCTTTAAGCCATTGATATAGTGCGCCAGCACAATCTTCGCAACCAATGTTTGATATCATTCTACGACTTGCAGTATCTATATGGCCGCCAGCAGTTCCGGGGTCTGCTGATCCAGTTATGTTTGTGCCTTCGTTTGAGCCTGCGGCTATTGCTTGAAATTCTCCGTCATCAAGCATACGCTTTTTGACAGCCGCGCCGTCATCTACGAAGTCCATCCAATTTCTGGTGTCGCTTATGGTCCCGCCATAGACTGAGGTTGTGCTACTTCCGGTCCCCGAGGCGAGGTAGATATCTACCCACTTATTAGTTCCTTCACTAAAAACCATACCTTCCGGGTTAGAAACCGGCCGGTGTACGAGATCCCAAATTGAGGCTGGCAGAACGTCGCCAATCGCAAAGCCGGTCAAGGTATGTCCGCTTATCGTTCCTACGGCAACGCATAGTCCGTGGAAACCGCCAATCTTACGCGATGTTGAGGCGCTGTAGCCTGATGGCACGGATGAGTTGGCAGATAATACTATCTTAGGAGCTGAGCCGGATCCGGGCACGCAGGCGTAAATATAGAAGTCTTTGCCTGCGCGGTTGGCTGCTGTGGTGTAATTTGTCGGGCTGGTAGTATCCCAGCTTGCCTCTAAGGATAGATCAACCTCTGCTTGAGCGGTCAAGAAATAGACTGTTCCATTTATATCTACACTTAGCTTGTTAGGCGTAAGGATCGTATACCTGTTGGCTGCTGTGGTGTACGGCGTCTTTAATGCCCACTTCTGGTCGCGCTGGTAGAGGCTTGGGTAAAGAGCTGCCAGCTTCTCGGCAAGGTAGCCAGCGGATGCGTCGCCTGAGACGTTCTTAACTTTTTCGTCTGAACCGGATGGACCTTGCGTGCCTTGTGTACCGGATACATAGATATTCCAACTCGCTATCGTTCCGCTACCGCCTACATCCTGGACATCTACCACAAGCGTTGTGCCGGTATAACTTACCACCTGACCGTGCATATAGTTGTCTGAATCGGCACTATCTACTATTACAATAAATTGACCGGCTGCGAATTGCTTGTCGCTTTGAGTGGTAAAGGTTTTTTCTCCTGTGCCGATGGTGATTTCTGAGGTAGAGGTAGCCTTAAGGGCGGTTGCGTAGTTTTGAGCTAAATCGCGCGCGGCTTCGGCGGCTGTTTGGGCTGACTCGGCGTTGGTCTCGGCCGTCTCAGCGTTCGTCTCCGCAGTCTCCGCAGCAGTTTGAGCTGCCTCAGCGGCGTTTTTGGCTGTTACGGCGTCGTTCTTTGCGGTTACGGCTTGGTCCCGGGCGGTTTCTGAGGCTACTTGAGCCGTCTCAGCGTTCGTCTCCGCAGTCTCCGCGTTGGTTTCGGCGGTTTCGGCTGCGGTCTTGGCAGCCTCGGCCGCAGTCTGCGCGGCTTCGGCGTTGGTCTCGGCCGTCTCAGCGTTCGTCTCCGCAGTCTCCGCGTTGGTTTCGGCGGTTTCGGCTGCGGTCTTGGCAGCCTCGGCCGCAGTCTGCGCGGCTTCGGCGGCTGTTTGGGCGGCCTGCGCGGCGTCCACTATATCGTCTAAATCCTCTTCGCTATTCTCTATACCGTCTCCGGCGGCGTTCCACTTTAAAGCTTTACCCGGGTCCGGTTCGGCAACTGTAAGGTCTGTGGTCCCGCCGATCTTGGTCTTTAGGGTTCTCTTTACCTCTTCTTTTATGTCTTGAACTCCGCCTACGGCTTTATCTACCATACCCTCGACAACTTCGGCCTGAAAGCCTGGAGACGTTGTTAAGGGGACTTCCTGCGTCTTGGGTATATCTCTACCGATAACAACGTAATACTGATCTGTTGGTGCTGTAAGGAATGAGACAATACCGCCATCGTCGTCAAAGGTGAGGGTATAGTCCGACCCAAGAGTCTGCAAGGTCTGGACTCCGGTATCTTTATCCTCAAGATATACCCTCTCATTTCCCGACGCTAAAATTGCGAACGAGAAAGAAAAATTAACTGTCGTGCCGTTACCTAATGTTTTTACTGGAACATAATTATCAGCTATCATGATAATGCCTCCTTAAGATTTGGGTTATTTACTCTAAAAACCCTGTTTTTAGCCCCGTAGGGCGATTTTCTCATTTTAGGCTACCTTGCTATGGTTTCTCAAAAAGCGTTGAAATTCGCCTCATAAAACTGGCAAAGGCTGTGCTTGAGTTCGACATAGGTTTTTTATTTGGCATCTTTCTTCCTCTTGTCTTTAAAGCTGGGGCATTCTACGACCCTTACCTGCTCCCGTTGTTTGCACTCATTAGAGCATTTCTGGCATTTGGCGTTTAGTGGCATATCAGCACCTTTAGATTTAGGTTGACTTTATTCATAAGTTTTGGTATATTTCTATCTGCACCGACCAATACTTAAAATGTCCTTTATTAGGGCTTATTGCCCTGTCGCCTCGTTACCTTGGCCGGTGCGAGGCGTTTTTATTAGTGAATATGGACTACAAAGACATAATTTCTCTAATATCCAAAGCACTTACGCCTTCTCAAACGATAGAAGTCAATCAATACATACTTAATCTTGAGAAACAATGTACTGATATCAGTAAGCAATATGCTGAACTTAATAAAGAAAATGCGCAACTTACCCTTAAAGTAATGGAACTTAATACGCAAATAGCCAATTATGATCGCTGGGAGCAGGATAAAGAGAAATATGAGATAGTTAAGATATCTTCCTCTACCTTTGTTTATAAGCTTAAAGGAACTCCGCAGGTTTTCTGTCCAAAATGCTTTAACGATAATAGAGTGCCAGTTCATTTAAGACCTCCTGTTATAAATCCTTCCGGAAGGGTTGAATGTCCGAAATGTAAAAGCGTGTATAATGATGACAGAGGTGAACGATAAAAAGGAGATGAGACATGAAAAAGGCTTTGATTGTATTGCTTCTGGTTATTGCTGTTGCTACCGGGATTACCTATGCTTTCGCCCACTCCGGACGTACCGATAGGTGGGGTTGCCACCACGACAGAAAGACAGGAACGTATCACTGCCATTAGAGGATTAATTACATTCCTTGATTTTTGGGTTAGGATGTGGTAGACTTTGGGTATGACAGAATTTAATGTAATGTGGTCTATTTGGATTGTCGTTCCTTTATTTGCGATAGCCACTGCTTTCGGAATAAAAGAATGGATAAAAAAGAACATTCCTATAAAGAACAAGTATATTCTTTCTATCTTTAGTTGGTTAACCTTACCGTTATTTGCAATTTCCATTTGGTTACTCTGTTTATTTATCATCCGCACATTCCCTCTTCTTACGTTGCCCTTATTAAGAGATTAACTACCACAGTATTATTATTTCCCCATCTCTCTCCATATCCTTTTGACGGGCGTAGCAAGCGGCCCCTTCTTCTCTCCGGTTAAATACTTGAATATTCGTAATTCTGTAAGTATTGGCACTCCGGTAAATACTTCTATGCCGGTGCCAAGACCCTCAAATAAATCCATTAATGTCAGGTTCTTCTTCCCGAACTTTTGAATAGACTTGCTTATATCATCAGCCACAGGATTACTAATAACACCATAGGTTCTTTTGCCAGCAATCTTTCTTGCAGCAAATTCTGATATGTCAGCTAAATATGGCACTGCTTCAAATGGATTGATTGCCAACTGTATCATTAGAGAAGATACCAGGTCATCGTCTGTTTTTTTGCGTCGTCTTTCTTTTGTGCCAAATAGAGCCCTGCCTATCGCTTTCCATCCCTTTGTGATACCATAGCCCACTAAAGCATATAAAAGCGGATTGATTACCGAATAAATAATTGTTGTTTTTGCTAATTTTTCTCCAGATATCTGATTATTCCTGTAACTGATAATGGCGTCTATCTGCTTTCTTAAATATTGGTTCGCGGTATTTTTAAAAGCCAAAAGTGTCCTTGCTAAAGGATTTCTTGAATTTTGCCATTGGGACAAGCCAGAGCTTAAGCCTGACTGTTGGGATTTTAAAGTATTACGCCGAAAAACTTCAAATGCCTCCTCCATAGATTTGCCTTGGGATAGCTGCCATCGAATATACGGATACCCTCCGTAAATAATTGCTGAAATATCGCCTGCGCGCGCTAAAGCAGAGAGACCTTTTGTCCACTCATATTTATTTTTTCCTATTAAAGAAGCCCCTCTAAGCGCTTCTCTTACTGCCTCGGAATATCCTTTATTAAACCTCTCTTCTAAAAACCCCTTAGAGTTCTTCCACATAAAATCAAAAGTTTCTTTAGGATTTGCTAACCCCTCAAAAAATCCGACAGACCATTTTCCCGCGGGCATATTTTCAGCATAATTAACTACTGATATAAGCTGTTTAAAGAATATAGAAGGGTTAATTCCTACCTTGGCCGCAACCCAGTTATTAACAGCTTTCCCCAACATATCACTAATAGCATCAAGTCTCTCAGTCTGCTTATGAAGAGAAATATTGTCTATCTGGGCCAATAAAGTCTTATAGACGTCCTCTCCGAATTTGTTGGTTATCTGGTTCTTTATCTTTCTGTCCTGAAATATGCGTTTCAAGCTTTCGTATTCCCGGGTTAAATGCTGCACATGTTCGGCTTGAGATACGTGTTTCAAGAATTTGAGCCAAGCGTTCTTAGGAATAGGGATCACATAAGCGCTTTGCGATCTCGCCTTCAAGGCAGAAGGTGTCTCTCCCTGCAACCTTATGTCATCCGTAACGCTCTGTTGGAACTCGGAAGTTGCAGGCCAATAGTTCAACACCTCACCGAGGTCTCTGCCGGTAATCTCTATACTTCTTTGATTCAACACTTCCCGGTATCCTTGAACAACTTCTTGCATATAGTCTGCGATACCCTCTTCTGCGGGCGTGAGGTTAGACAATAATTCGGTTATCTGTTCCTCTCCGAAGGCGTTATAATACCTATCTCGGACAAGGTCGTTTTTAATAGAATTATAGATATCCAGAAGGTCCAACTTGTTTATTTCCGTCCTCAGACCCTCCGAATCTACTATCTCAAATTCTTGGGCTGCCATATCCTGAAAGGCTGAAATGACCGCGGGAAAGCTGTCTACCTCAAGCAGCTCAGCTATTTTATCGGCTGTCTCGTTAACTTTCTCAAAGATAGATATTTCCCTATTGTTCTCTTTTGGCTCAGGGTCGTATTTTTCGGCTATCTCCTTTCCAGCTAAAGAATTTAACATTGAATAAATGTTAGAGAAACCCAACCTATAAGCGTTTTCTATCTTTGTAATAATAGAATCCTTATCGCCCTTGATCTTATCTATGGCTTCGGATATTTCTTCGACTGCCCTATGGCGCTGGAGTTTTCTATTAAAATCTATCTCGTCCTTAGCCTCCTCGCCTATTTGTTTCAGGAGCTTTATATCTTCTAAAACCTGTCTGTGTAACTCAAGAGAACCGAACATTCCGTTAGCCACCAAGGACAGTATCCTTGTCTTTATGATATCGGCTTGCGTCAAACCCTCGGTAGGCATAGCGTCAAGTTCATTTTGAGCCTCTTCTTGGTTTAGATTATTTATCCTGCGTATATCTTCAAAGAATTTATTAGTCTCGTAATCATATTTGCCTACTCTTTTCTGTCCTTCTTTGATAGGCTTAGTGTATTTAAGTTCTTTGCCGATTTGTTTCTCAAGAACCTTCTTTTCTCCAGTATCTTTTAAAATCTGAATCCGGTTTATAATCTCTGGAATGGCTTTTTGAAACTGTTCGGATGACTGAAGGTTCTTTTCAAATTTCATAAACTTGGCTTTATCCTCGGCCGGTAGGCCAGACTCCTCAATCATCTTAATAAACTGATTCTGGATTTCCTTTATCTCTTCTTGAGCTTGAGACCTCCCCTCGCGGATACCCTGCTCTACGGCTTTGATACGCTCCTGCAAAAGGGTAGTTTCGCGCTTTGTAACGAGCTGTGGCTTGTTTTCCTCTATTTCATCTAATAAATCGTTTCTGGCTTTATCTAAGTTTTGGAAGTATTCTTTAAGCCCAACTTCATCGTTAACCTCTACTCCGAATTGGTTACGTAGTTCATCTATGGCCTCATCTGGCTTTATGCCGCCTTCTTTTGTAATATAAGAAGAAGGAAAACCGCTCAATTCTTCTTTGAGATACGCGTCTCTATATTTAGTAATCCTGTGTCTGAAATGGCGCCTAACATTCTCAATATCTTCCAAAGCATATTTAGCAGCGTCAACTCTTGCCAGGCGTTCTTCCATATTGCTAATGCGTTTCCGTAAAGGAGCTATTCCGGAAATGTCTGGCTTGAGCTGCTCTGGGGTAATATTTTTGCTTTCTTTATTGCTGATTATTCCTTCGGCTTCTTCACTTGCACTCGTAAAGGGTATTTCAGTCGGCTTTAAAGCAGGACCCTTATTAAAGACGGCTCTAAAAATAGTTCCCTCTGGAACGGCATCTTCTTCAATTAGGGTGATTTTTCCCTCTTTCTCCAACTCCTTCCAAGTTTTCTTTCCAAAATCAATATATTTATCTTTGTCATAGTAAAGCTTACCTATTTCAGCATTAGGATCCTTAACTCCTATACCGGCAATCATACTATTGGCTTTATTACTCCCTGATTCATATGCTAATCTAAGCCATTCAGCAGTTGGATCGGATTGTCCTCCGGACTGCTTAGTTTCTCCTATCTTATTTATAATTGCTTTTTCCTCTGATGAAAGTTCTTCTCCAGAAGAATATTTTGCTATGGCAGATTCTAATAAGCCCACTTCTTCTTTAGATAGAATAATAGCTTGATCTGTTGGCAATGTGGCTTTTGCCTTAGCCTCAGTATCGGATTGGGCAGGTAAAGATGCGCCTTCTCTTTGGTTGATCCTTTCTTGCATTTTTGCTAAAGAAGCACTCCGTTTTCCTGTATGTATTGCCGCAGGCCCGGTCATTAATGCGCCCGAAATCCCTCCGACAGCACCGGCCTCAAAAGCTCTTTCAAGCGAACCTTTCATGGCGTCTTTGTTTATGCCAGTAGTAAAATCGCTGAAATCCTGTGCTAAGGATGTCCAGAATTCTTCGTTTCCTTCGCCCAAGAAAGAATAAGTAATAGTCTTAAAAACATCGCCAATAATCTGCTTAGTAGTGGCGGTCCCGAAGCTTTTTGTAAGGACATTGCTCCATTTTTTTAGAATCCCCATTGTCCCTATACTCTCAAATCCTGCTTCAATAACCCCTCTTGACAAAGAATTATAGGCAGATATCGCAGGGTCTTTGTCTCTATTCATCTTTAAAGAATTTGTAGTCTCAAGCAAACCCATGCCTGCCAATCCATACCCGGGATATCCCGCCATATAGCTAAGAATTATTCCGATTTGCTGGGGTGCGTTTTTAACAACCTGTATGGCTAAATGTCTACCTACGCCATTGAAATCTTTAGTAGCCATTGCTTCCTCAAGCGTCTTAGTGGGAGTAATTTCTTTCTCGTAAGAAGTGCCTATATGGTCGTATAATTCTGCGACAGGATTATTCATGAGCCATTCTGGAGACTTAACCTGCAATTCCTTCCTACCCAAAGACTTAACTAAGAAATTCTGAGGTATAGCGGCGACATCGTAAACAGCAGCAGGCATCCTGGCAACAGACGCCCACAAGTTTGCTAAACCAGAGTTAAAACTATTATATAAATCTTCAACTAAAGGTTTCTGTCTGGGATATTTTCTTGCTGGTATAGACTCTTCCAACAAAAGATTAATAGGCTTACTCTTTCCCTCTACTGGAGGCTCTTCTAATAATAAATTAATTGGCATTATTTCCTGCCTTCCTTAGCCCGTAACGCCTCTAAAAGTTGGGGGATAGTCATACCTGATTCTGCGGCCGTATATCCAATATTTTCTATGGTGTATTTTGGATTTATTTTTTTAAACTCTTTCTCTATCTCATCTTTGGCAATATTTAAAACCTGTTCCCCTTGAACATTCTCTGCTTTAGCTCTTTTTATAGTATTAAACAATGCGAGAGAGGTGTTTGGTGGCTGGTAACTTTTTATCTGGGGTCCCGGCGAGTTAAACTGCGAAATAAAATTAAAAACGCTCTCCCAAAATCCTGAACCACCATCGGCTTTTTTTACTTCTCCAACATGCTCCTTGGCGGCGTAAACAAGAATAGCAAGCCTATCACGGCTGATATTTTTGTTGTCCGAAAGCGTATTAACTAAGAAATCGCTTATCGTCTTGGGGTCTTTTGAGTTAAAGATATTTTCCGCCAAAGTCATAAAAGCTTTGTTTTTGATTTCTCCGCTCGCATCTTCTTCTGGCTCATATCTCTCTAAGTTATTGGTTAGTGCTTCTGCCAACTCTTGGTCTGTTGAGCCTATCTTATTTATTGTCTCAAAGGTATCCTGCCAGTTAAATTTCCCTTCGTAGACATTGGTAAGGATATCAAATCTATTCTGCACTTTTTCAGATTCTATCTGCCTTTTTTGTGCTTTATCCCTTCCAGCTATCATGTTCTTTGCCTTGATGTATTTTTTTTCACTTCCTAAAGATAAACGTATCTCTTCCTTGTCAAGAAGTTCCAAAGCTCCTTTGGGATTATTCTCTGCCATTCCTAAGAGAAAGCTAAACATAGAGTCGCTCTCATAATTTTCAAGTAACTTCTTTTGGCCTTCCTGTCCGATAATCCCCTTAGAGAAGCTAACTATATTCTCCCTTGTGTCTTGATAATGGTTCTTTAATTTATTCAAATCTCCCATTCTTCCATAATCGGCAGCTATAAGAAGATTTTTCTTAATACCAGAATTAACACTATTCTCCATATTGACAATCGCTTGTTTCTGCCCCCATTGCAGATTGTCAAGCTGATACTGGCTTTTTAGTCTACTGCTTACCTTGGTCCAGTCTCCTCGGGAAAGAAGTCCGATTTTATCGTTATATTGACTGAGTATCCTCTCATACTCCGCATGAAGCTTACCAAGCGCTTCTTGGTTTATCGGATCGCCCTCATTGGCAATACGCCACTTGTTCGTAACATCAAGCATTTGCAGATTGGCGTCCGCCATAAAATCATTCATATTAGCCAAATCTTTCTTCTTTTCCAGCTCCATAAACCCCTCGGCTGTCTCTGCCAAGGCGGCAAAAGACTTAGCGTCGCTGCTTTCTGGCATTGTTACGTCTGTAACTTCTCTTTTAGCTAATTGACGGTGTGCCATTTTTCTCCTATAAAACTAACCCTGCTTTTTGATATGTGCTATAATCTGTTAAACTCCCCAGATTAAAACTACTTTCTAACCCTGCCTCTGCACCTTCCGTAACCGATGACGCCCCTGAGAACAATCCGCTTCCAGCTACACCTAAAGCTAACCCTCCCAGACTTGACAGAAAACTACTCCGGGCCTGCGACCAAACATTCTTTAATTGGGCGTTGTAATTTTCCTTAATCTGGCTTATGTCTTCCTTGCCTTTGGTGTACGTATCAGATAAAACGCTCATAGGCGTAGTGTTATCCTCTCCGGTCAAAGATATGCCCGAATTCAAAAAGGAGACCTTCTGCGCTGCCGCTAAAGCGGTTGTTTCCTTGGCGCGTTCGCTCGCTTTTAATGCTGCCTCAGATTTTAACGCCTTTGCTTTGGCTGAGGCGCTTTGATAGGAAGAAACCATACTTCCGGCGGTTAAACCTACCCCTGCTAAAAGTAATAATTCTGCTCCCATGCTTACGCCTCCTGGAGAATATTTAATCTTGCAAATCTACCAAAATATCTTCTCGCTGCGATATTGTATGCCTTGGCGGCCTCTAAAGCTGTCTTGAAATAACCAAGGTAAAGAAACTTTGAATTAACTCTTATACCGGAACGCCATTTTTGTCTTTCTCCCATCCAAAATACTCCCTTAAATCCTGACGTTGAATCTATATCTAATTTACGATTTCTACTATTCTGCTCTCGTGTGCAAATTCTTAAATTTTCTTTTCGATTGTCTAACTTATCGCCATTTACATGATCGGTTTCCTTACCGACTGGGGTATTAACTATTACTCTATGCATACAAATATGTTCTACTTTCTTATATTTCTTAAAAACACCTATAAATCTATTCCTTACTGCGTATCCTTTATGGTATAGCCACTTCCATTGACTAAGAAATTCAAAATCCTCGTCGTCAACCAATGCAAATTTACCTTGTGTCAAGGGAATTTGTTTACTCATAGGTCATAGCCCACATCCTGTAATCTTTATCTTTAAGGAATTTTCTCTTTGTTCCTTCGCAGGTAAATCCTAAGAATTTATGCCACTTATTCAGTTCTTCGCAGTCAAGGCTCAACGTCTCAATACGCTTCACTCCAAGGCGGTCTCTTAATTGATAAATGAAATCCTTTATCTCTTGTCCGTCAAAGCCGTTCATAAATACAGAACAAACCAGAAATCCCTCGTAATTCTGCTCAGCGTAATTGCGGTAAAACAAAATTGCTTTAATTATCCCTTCCTTATCCAGCGTCCAGCCTTCATACATCTTCAAAACTGATTTTAGCTTATTAAGCAAATCTCCGTCGCCAAAGTCGTTTAGTTCTATATGGATTAAATCTTCCTCAACAAATTCCCGTATCATAGCTTCGTCCCGTGGTTAACATCGCAGAAGATCGCCGTAATGTGCAAAGGAAGCGGTTCTGTCTGCCTGATATAAATACATTTCTCTGTCTCAAAGTCATCGTCAAAGCCAATAGGTCCCTTATCTCCATCCATAGGCAAAGGCGGCAAATTCCAGAACCCCGCAGGGTCAAAT
>Ga0265297_10009601_pt1 | contig 12415 bp, 12 predicted proteins | sample Munlanlwell13791_FD_192502 | JGI IMG/M metagenome (GOLD analysis project Ga0265297, IMG submission 192502) | Leachate microbial communities from a municipal landfill in Southern Ontario, Canada - Leachate well 137-91 | ecosystem: Engineered > Solid waste > Landfill > Unclassified | place...
CGTCTTGATCAAAGTATAGATAAATTTTTTCCGAATTGAAACATCGGACTGAATAGCGGTACAGCCATTTGCTGAAAGACTGTCCGTTTCGCGTGATCTCTTTGGCAAATATCGGCTCGCCAAAATCCCTCAAAAAACTTTGCTGATCGGGATAACGGGCTACCGAACCGTTCTTGACGGCTTCCCGCAATCTCTCAAAACTTTCGTCCTGCCGCCGGACGTATTCCGTCTGGAGGTCTTTGTTGTCCGAAATGGCTTGTATGGTCAACAACTGCGGCAAGTGCGTCAATTTTGCGCAACCGCCCGTCAAGACAACCGCCATGGCCAAGATTATCGCTTTGCCCAAGACTTATTCCTCCGTTTATTTTTTTGATTATATCACAAAAATTTACCGAATGAACGGGTCCCGGACAAAAAGAAATTATTCTCGCCAGCGGAAATGCACAAAAATCCGGCCCCAATTCTTATCATCTTTCTCCAGCCGTTGATACAGTTGACGATAGTTCTTTTCCAAAAATCTCACAACATGCTTTTTAAGCTGTCCGCTTCCTTTCCCGGGGATGATCTCAACAAGCACGGCCTTCTTCTCAATGGCCTCTCTCAAAATAGAATGCAAAGCCTTTTCCAGCTCAACACCATCGGAATAAATATTATGAAGATCTAATTTGAGTTTCATGGCACCAGGAAAATCTAAGCGAAAATCCTATTTATTGATCCTTTTTTTCTCCTCATTTAACTTCTGGATGCCGGCCTCAATTTCCCTCAGCCGCATGGTAATCGCTTTGAGCCGCTGGCCATATTCCTTCAGGGTCTGGGAATCCCTCTGATTAAGGGACTGCGACATCATCCGGACTTTCACATAATTTTCCGTTTCCAGGTCTTTCTTCTCTCTCTCCAAAGAGGCGATCTCGGTCTTGATCTCGGCGATCCGTTTAAGCGCCCGCTGATGCTGCTGATGCAGCCCCGTCTCGGCTAGCGGCTCTTTAGGGATCTTTCGTTTAGCCGCATTCTCGCCGTGCCGATACAGCGCCGACTTTTCGGCCGCTTTTGTTTTTTTGTCCTCGAGATCAAGCCCGGCCTTTTTATCCAAATAATAATCCAACCCGCCCGGATAAGTTTTAAGCTGTCCCTGGTTGACTTCAATGATCATATCCGCGATCTCTTTGACAAAGAAGAGATCATGACTGATAAAACACAACGTTCCCTGATAAGCCTTAAAGGCCTTGGTGAGGGCCTCCACTCCGTCTATATCCAGATGCGTTGTCGGCTCATCCAAAAGCATAAAATTAGGCGGGCGGATAAGCAGTTTCGCCAGAATCAAACGACTCTTCTCCCCTCCGGAAAGGACCTTGACATACTTAAAAACATCATCATTATGGAAATTAAAAAGCCCCAACAGGCTCCTGACCTGCACGGCGGGGATACTGCCGGACGCCGCCGAAGAAACTTCTTCAAAGACCGTCCGCTCGGGGTTCAGGACATCTAAGCGCGTTTGCGAAAAATATCCCATTTCGACTTGGTGCCCCAGCGCCCTCTTCCCCGAATCGGGCTGGACAACATCAGCCAGCATCTTCATCAGCGTCGATTTCCCCGCGCCATTCGGGCCCACCAGACAGATTTTCTGCCCGCGGGTTATCTCAAAATTTAAATCCCGATAAACGACCTTGTCTCCATATGACTTGCCGACATCCTTCAGTGACGCGACAACATAACCGCTGCGCACAGTCTGCGGGAATTCGAAATCTTTGATGCTTTTACGCTCCTGGGGAAGCTCGATCTCTTCCAGGCGCTCGATCATTTTGCGCTTATTCCGAACAGCCGCCGCGAGATTAGGCTGGGCATGGAACCTCTGCGTAAAACGCTCCAGCTGTTCTCTCTTCTTCTCGACAACTCTTTGTTTCTTCTCCAGCGTCTTCAGCATAACATCTTTATTCAATTCATAGGCCTGATAATTACCCTTGACCTTGGTCATCTGTGTATTGTCGAGCACGATCGTATAGTTGGTGACCTCATTCAGAAAAACTTTATCATGGGAGATAATCACAAAGGTCCCTTTGTATTTGGACAAATAATCCTTCAGCCACAAGGTCGCCTCCAAGTCAAGGTAATTGGTCGGCTCGTCCAAAAGCAGAATATCATTTTTATAAGTCAACAATTTTGCCAAAAGGGCCCGCATACGCCACCCGCCGCTCAGGTTCGAAATCGGGCGGCCAAAATCTTCCTCCTTGAAGCCCAAGCCTGAAAGGACTTTCTTGGCTTTGTGTTCCAGGTCATAAATGCCCAGTTGTTCTAACTCATGCAAGACATCCCCGTAACGCAACGTATCTGCTTTCCCGGAATCCTCAAGTTCTTTTTTCTCTTTGGTCAGTGCGATCATCCGCGCATCGCCTTTGATCACCTCTTCCAGGATAGTCCACTGAGAATCAAAATGAACTTCTTGCGGCAGATACCCGATATGGATATTCTTCTGTATCTGGACACTCCCGCCCGTCGGCTCCATCTCTCCTAGGATAATGGAGAAAAGCGTCGATTTCCCCGCGCCATTCGGGCCGGTCAATCCGATCTTCTCATTTGGAAAAATACTTAAGGACACATCTTTAAAAATTGTCCTTTGAGTAAAATTTTTTGTCAGATTGGTAACAGTGATCATGGTCTTGCGCAGTATTGTTTGGCTTGTTCAACTTCTTGCGGGCTCAAAAACCTCCACTGGCCCGTGCTGAGGGTGCCCAGCTTCAGCGGCCCCTGTGCGATTCTCTTAAGCTCAATAACCCGATGGCCCACCTTATCCATCATAAGGCGAATCTGGCGCTTGCGTCCTTCATGAATGGTCAACAAAAATTCCGTCTGCTCTTTCTGGGGCCTCATCTTGTCTATTCTTGCCGGTGCCGTCTTTTGCCCGTCGATGACTATCCCCTCCTCGAGAGATTTCCTCTGATCGGCCGTAAGAAAACCGCGGACTTTGACCTGATACGTTTTATCAACATTGAATTTGGGATGAGTCAACCGATAAGCCAGGTCCCCGTCATTTGTCAGGAGCAGCAACCCTTCCGTATCTTTGTCCAGCCGGCCGACCGGAAATAAATGTTGAAATTCCCGAGGCAAAAATTCCAAAACAGTCTGAGGAGCAAACCGATCGGTCCGGGTCGTTACACAGCCCCGGGGTTTATTCAGCAAAATATATTGGCAGGTCGGTGTCTTGATTTCCCGGCCATTGACAAAAACTTTATCCTTGCGGGGATCGATCGGCGTTGACGGTTCAATGGTCTTCGCGCCGTTAACCGTCACCTGCCCTTGGAGGATGATATCCAGCGCCTTCCGGCGGGAACAAACACCGCTGTGCGATAAAAAGACCTGCAGGCGTATATCATTGGTTTTCCGAACGGACGATTCCATAAATGACACCACAAGAAAGGATAAAGATCTTTAGCCTTCCCCCCTTTGTCTTAATGCCTCGTAGACCAATATCGCCGCCGTTGCCGAAACATTCAGAGAGTCAGCGGCCCCCTGCATGGGGATGGCCATCTTTTGGTCTGCCTTTTTCATCCAGAATTCCGTTAAGCCGCCTTGCTCGTTTCCCACCAAAATGGCCGACGCGCCTTTGAAATCCGTCCGGGTATAAAGCGTCGGGGCGTTGGGAACCGCGGCCAGGATCTTCATCCCGTTGTCCTTCAGGAATTGAAACGCGTCAGCGTTCGAGGACGACACGACTGCAACCGTAAAAACGGCTCCCAAGCTCGAGCGAATAACATTTGGGTTATAGACATCCGTTAAACCGTCGGCGATAATAAGGGCATTCACTCCCGCGGAGTCACATGTCCGTAAAATCGCCCCGAGGTTGCCGGGCTTTTCGATTCTCTCCGCAACGACAACCAGCGCGGCTTGATTTAATTTCAGGTCTTTAAAGGACAACTGTTTAGGCCGGCAGACCATCAATACGCCCTCCTGCCTGTCCCCGTAAGATATTTTGGCGAAGACCTCTTGGGTTGTCTCAAACAACGGCACCCCGGATCGCCCAATCTTTTCTATGATCCCCGGGTTCCCGGGCCCCAAGATTTCCGGACAGATGAAAATTTCAACCCCTTCCACGGCGGCCTTAAAGGCCATCTCGAGCTCACGGATTCCGTCGATGATGGTCAGGCCTGTTTCCGCGCGGGATGTTCGATCGCGCAGTTTAACAACTTGCTTAACATGCGGATTGGTCAGGCTAGTAATTTTCATGAAAATCCTATAAGCGAAGCTCGGAATCAAGAACTGAGAATCGGATGGTCAACAACAGGCGTTTGTGAATATCCCCGAGGCAGTCTACGCAGCGGCCTCCTTCAACGCTTGAAGCACCTTTGTGTTTTCTGAAAAATTTTCCGTCCGCCAGGAATCAACCATTTCTTTTTTATGCTTCGGCCAAAGCGCGGCATAGGTGTCCCATCCCTGACGGGGGCCAGGACGGTTAACCCACGGCGGATTAAATAAATAACTATAGATCCCGTCGGGAAAAATGGCGCTCTTCATCGCCTTGTATGTCCAATAAGCCCAGTGAAAACCAAGCTCCTTAAAACAATCCAGCGTATCTTTGAGCCAAACATCTTCTCCATACAAACCTTGGCGGCCATTGACCCCAAACTCCCCCACAAAGACCGGGACCTCCCAGCGATCCGCTATCTCCCTATATCTCTCCAGCCACTCTCTCCGGGACCGTTTATTGTAGGAATGCTCCCGGGAATCGCGCGGATAAACCAATTGCGGGACAAAATTGAAAGTAAAATCCAACGGCTCATAACTGTGCGCACTCAGGACCAGATTATCGTCGGCCAAACGATCCAGGCACTGCAAATCAGTCGCCCATTTATTCCCCTCTACAAACACGATATGATTTCTATCCACGCCCCGGATCCGCCTGATCAACTGGCGATAAAACGTGTTCAGCTTCTTGTCGTCTTCAATGACCGATTCATTCAACAGGTCATAACCCGCCACGATCGGTTCATCTTTGTAGTGGTCCGCTATCCTTTCCCACAAGGCATAGGTCCGGTCCTGAAAACTTTTCTTCTGCCACAACTCTGCCTTCCCCAGGCTATCGGAATGCCAGTCATAATTCTGCGCACCGGCAGCGGCATGCAGATCGAGAATGATGTAGATGTTATATTTCTTCCCCCACTCAACGACCCGATCCAAATAACTCAACCCTTTTGAATTGTACCGATACGGGGATGATTCAATAAGCCGATAATGGAACGGGACCCGGACGCAATTTAATCCCATCCCGGCAATGCGCCGAAAATCCTCCTCCTGGATGAAATGATCCCGGAACCTCTTTTCAAAATCACGCAAGGCCGCCTCTCCCAGAGTCCGGGCAAATTGTTTCTTAAAGGCCTGCTCCGGAAAATTCAAGGCGTGCAAAATATAAGCCTCCATCATCAACCACCCGCCGAGGTTAACGCCCTTGAGCAAAACCGGCCGGCCTTGTTGGTTAACGATATCAGTTTTGTTTGTTTTTAACATAATCCTTTCTCCTCAAAGTCCTTGGCCTTTTTATAACAAATTGTTCGCCTGAAGAAAATCACTCATCTTTCCCCAATATTTCCGGCTGTCCAATAAATACCCTTCGTTATGGGCCCCATAAATTTCCAAAAATTCTTTAGGCAACGAAGCCGCGTCATACAATTTTTGCCCTAGCGCGAAAGGGACGATCTCATCATCCCGGCTGTGAATAAATAATTTAGGCACCGTGATCGTTTTTATTTTCGAAAGGGAATCCATTTTCGTCCGGATCATGAAGGAGGGGACAAAGGGGTAAAGGATCCTGGCCATATCGACCGCCCGGGGGAAAGAAGAATCGATGACCACTGCGGCTATCCGGCGCCGCTTCGCGAGCTCAATCGCCGCCGCGCCTCCCAGAGAAACGCCATAGGCGACAATCTTTTCCTTGTCAATATCTCCCCGGGTCAAAAGATAATCAAACGCCGCAACCGCGTCTTTATACATCCCCTTCTCGGACGAACGGCCCCGGCTTCGCCCATAACCGCGATAATCAATAATAAAAACATTCAGACCCAGTTTATGCAGGAGGGCGACCTTCTCCACCCGGTCGCCGATGTTCCCGGCATTCCCATGGAAAAAAATTATCGTACTTCTTGCCTGCGGATTTTTGATAAACCATCCGTTCAAAGTCACGCCATCTTCTGCCTGAAAATAGATATCTTCAAAATTCAAGCCGGCCCGTTTAGGCGTTTCCATTATTTCGCCGGAGGGGATAAAAATGGCCGTCTCTTCCAGATACCAGACGTAAACGGCAAATAAAAAAATCACCACGCATAGCAAAATTAAGATCTTCATCTCTCGCCTTCACTTGTTGATGGGATTAGAATTCTCCGGGGATTCAACTTCCAGCTTTGATTTTCTCTGGGGGATAAGGTTCACCATCAGAGTAATCGCCTTTAATATATCGCTGATCTCACACGGCTTGGTCAAATAATGGTCGGCCTCCAGCGCGAACCCTTTCTGCATATCTTCCAATTTGTTGCGGGCAGAAATGATGATAACCGGCTGCCATTTTTGCCCGGGAGAATGCTCTCTCATCTTTTTGAGAACGTCAAAACCATCCAGCTTCGGCATGTTCAAATCCAGCAGGATAATATCCGGAGATTCTTTTTGGATTTTTTCCCACGCATCCTCTCCGTCACCGGCGGTGAGGACCACATAACCTTTCTCCCGGATCTTTTTAGCCATAATCTCTACGACTTCCGGCTCATCATCTGCGATCAATATTTTGTAACTCTCCATGAAACCTCCTCAAACCTTCATTCTTAAGAATCTTCCTTCTTTTGTTCTCTTCAAGCAGCGGGTGCCGTGCCGGCCGCTGTCCCGCCTCCGGCCAAGGATACCTATCTCAACTCCTGGATCCGTTTGATTAATTTTTTGAATTTTTAAGCCTTGGCCGAAGAATAATTATCTAGATCATAATCAATTTCTCTGGATGGCACAGGGTGTTTATCAATTTTGACCTTGGCCTTCGCAAAAAATTGCGTAGCCAAAGTGTCATGATAATCAGAAAAGACCACCACGCGCTTGATCCCCGCGGTGATCAGGGCCTTTGCGCAAGTGGTGCAGGGCATATTGGTAACATACGCGGTCGCGCCGTCAACAGAATGCCCTTTTTTGGCCGCCTGGATCAGGGCATTCATCTCGGCATGAACGGTGCGGACACAATGATTATCGATAACCAGACATCCCACATCTTCACAGTGCTCATCACCGGGGATCGAACCGTTATAACCGCTGGTGACCACTTCTTTATCTTTCGCCAAGACACAGCCGCAGTGCATCCGGGGGCAGGTGGACCGTTCGGATACCAGCATGGCCAATTTCAGAAAATATTCATCCCAATCAGGTCGTTTTCTCATTTTTCATCCATCGTAAAATATTTAATAATAACATAATATTAGCAGATAGATTCCGTTTTTCAAGCCCAACCTTTCAGGATAATAAACGACCGGCATCCGATAATAAATTTACGTCCCATCCCAAAAAGAAACAATCCATGCTGACCGGAAATCGGACGGCTATCCCTTCGCCTGAATCCTCGCGAAGATACGCCTGATCCCTTCCTGAAAAACGGCCGGGGGCGGCAAAAGACTTATTACGATATAGGGCTCTTCAAGAAAATCAAAGAAATACCCGGGATGGACAAAGACCTTGTCTTCCTTGAGAAATTCAAGGACCCAGGCCTCTTCCGTTAAGCATGCGGGCAATTTGACAATGGCATACCAACCCCCCGATGAATGGAGATATTCACCGCAGATCGATTCCCGGGAATGATCGATCAAAAATTTTTGATTTTCTTTTAACCGCCGGCAAATGGCTTCCCTCATCGACGGCTGAAAAGAAAGCCATTCCTTCAGGGCATTCTGGGCCGGGGCATTGACCGACAGGTACGTATCCGTAATGACCTCCAGGCGCTCCATCGCTATTTTCGTAAGTTCATCCGGCCCATTAACCACGACCCAGGAGACCTTCATCTGCGGCAAGGCCAAACATTTAGAGATCCCCCCCAGCACAAAAGTAAGATTATCCTTATTTTGCACCAAACTTATCCTGTCCTGAGCGTTATCATCGAAATGATAATCCAGAAAAACTTCATCGCAGATCAAAGACAGTTGATGCTCCCGGCACATCGCGTTTATCTCCTGCAATTCCTCCCTGCGCACAAATGAGCCCGTCGGGTTATTCGGATTTACCAGGACAATGGACCTGGTCCTGGAATGAATCGCATCCCTTAACGCGTTTAGATCGATTTTCCATGAATGGCTCCCCGCATCCCAGAGAAGCGGATAGGTTTCCATCTGCAGATCATTGAGACCAACTAAGAATTCAAACAATGGATAACTCGGCCGGGGAAAAAGGATGGCATCCCGATAATCCGCCAAGAGGCGGAAAAGAAAAGAATAGGCTTCGGACGTGCTCGCGGTTAAAAAAACTTGCTGCGGCTTCACCGAATATTTGTTCCGCTCATAATACTGGCCGACCGCCTCCCGGGCTTCCCGGGAACCCTGCGGCGCAGGGCTATAATTCATATTGCGCGGATGAGCCAAGGGAGCCAACAGTCTGCTCTGGGGATAAGGAAAATCGCATTTCGTGGGATTGGATTCAGTGAGATCGAGAACAGGCGTTTTCGATCGCTCATTGTCTTTCAGGCAAGATATCAGTTTATTGGGAGTTAGCTCCCAATCCGTCCGACGTGAAAAAAAGGGATGTCTGCTCATAGTGGGGGTCAAACCATTTTCGAAGAATCAAACACTTCTTCTCTCTCTTCTAATCTTGTCAAGCTCAGCTTCCTTGTCTTTCAGCATCTTTTCCAGCCGGATAAACTCCGACTTAGCGACCCAGCTGACGTCGTCCTTCGCCTTTTTCAGATCCTCATTCGTCCTTTGCAGCTCACGCATCTCTTTCTTCAACTGTTCCAAAGTCTTTTCCAGTTTTGAATTCTGCAATTCCAAGGCGCGCCGATTGTCGTTGAGATTATCATAATTCTGTTTCAGCTCGTTCAGCGCCCGCTCGGCCCGCAATCGGACGGCATGGGCTTCACCCAAATCCTGTTCGGCCTTCTTTAATCCCTCTCGGACTTGATTGAGTTCTTCAATCTTCTCTCCGATCGCCTGCTCTTCCTTGAGGTGCCAACCCTTTTCGCGCTTCAACTTATCTTCCAGATTGGCCCTTGTATGCCGTTCCTCCGCTAAATCCTTTTCCAGATGCCCCGATTTATTCTTGAGCTCTTCTATTTCTTTCCGAAGAGAATAAATATGCCTCTCCAATTTCAGGGAGGTTTCCTGCCAGTCTTTCTGCTTGGGTTGCTGTTCAGGGGGCCGTTGCTTATTTTTTCTCCTGCCGCCGGAAGAACTCGGCAAAAGAAAGACAACCATCACCAGCATGACCACCAAAACAACGCCTATCCCGATAACAAGATTGATAAATGGCATCTGAATATCCTTAAATGGTTAAACCTGTTCTCCGTTATTTTCTAAATATTAATTGAGCCCAACGACACCGCTATTCCAAGCCTGAGATCCCAGACGGATAAAGCAATATCAAAACAATCCATCACCTAAGGATTGGCGCGAAAACCCGTCAGCTCCCTTCATGCGCCCTAAATTATGATAAGCATGCCCGTTTTTGGGCTCCCTGTCAACCACCTTTTCATGGAAAAACAACCTGATGCAACACGCCGGAAAAATTCCAGAAGACCGGGGGCCTTTTAAGAAACCGGATGACCGGCTATCGCGCCTTTTATTCTCGGCCCAATCGCTCGCTTTGCAGCCCTTTCAAATTGTGAACAGCCGGAAGAAACTGCTGATTAACCGTAATCGCCTGCCTCAACAACCCCTCGGCCTCTTGACGCCTTCCCTGCTGGAGGTAACATATCGCCAAATTATTTAACGCCAAAAAATTATTCGGGTTAAGCTCAACCGCCTTTTCAAAAGACTGTCTGGCCATCTCGAACTGGCCTAAGCGGATATAATTTGTCCCAAGGTTATTTTGCAAAATGTCATCCCCGGGATCCATGGCCGCCGCCTTCCCATATTCCGCAAGCGACCGCTCGAGATCGCCCAGGGCCTCAAAACAATGCCCCAAGTCAAAATAAATATCTTTTATAAATCCGGCATAAAAATTCTTTACTCTCGGTTCCGCGACTTTCTCCCAATATGGCTGAATGATCACCCGCGCCTTTTGGTAAGCCTCCACGGCCTCGGCGTATCTCTGCTCAAAGTAATAAGCCTTTCCCAACAATATATAGACCCGACCGATATTTTTTTCAAAACGAACAGCCCGCTCAAAAAGAGGGACCTCCGCCCGCCAAAAAGCATTCTGCCGCACGACCGCCAAGAGACAAAGAACAATCACGGCCCCCAACACCCCCAAGCTTACCGCCCCTTTTCTCCCGCCGAGAGAATCAAACAGATGATCCGCGACCGTCAAGACGCAGAGAATCAGCCCGATAATCGGCAGGTATAAGAAATGTTCCGCGGCTGAGATTATCGAATATTCAATAATCAAAGGAGCCATGCTCATCGGCAATAAAAAAATGAAAAACCAGCCCAAGCCAAAAATGAAAATCGCCGACCTTTTCTTTGGCATAAATTTGACCAGCCCCAGGACCCCCCACAAGATAAAAAACAAAATAAAGAAGGCCAATGCCGCCGGGTCAAGGATATTTATGCTTCGGTAATAGTGTAAGCCCACCGGAAGGACAAACAGGCCCGCATACATCAAAATCGTTTTGGGAATGGCCAGGAACCTTAAATACAATTCTTCTTTGTGGGCGAACAAAGAATTGAAATGGCCGGCGGAAAGATAGCTCCGCCAAACGGCATAACAGATCAAAAGGAGAAAAAAACCGGACAAGGACAACAGCCTGCTCTTTAAAAGTCTGCCTTCCGGAAACGGGAAACAGAACACATACAAGATAAGCAGGAAAGGAAAAATAACCGCCTGCTCTTTAGTCAACAAAGCCAGAAAAAACAAAACCAACGATAAAGCGTGCCTCGCGATGTCACCGTGTCCGCCCGCCTGCCTATCCGACAAAATAAATAAATATAAACCAAGCAGGAGAAAGAAGGCCAGCAAAAGATTGGATACTCCGGCGATACAAGCCACCGCCTCCGTTTGCAGCGGATGCAATAAGAATAAGACCGCCGCGCAGAAAGACAACCCCTTGCGTCCGGTCAACAGCCATAGCAGCGCATAAAGAATCCCGCTATTGGCAATGTGCAGAATGACATTAAAAAAATGATACCCCTGGGGATGGAAACCAAAGACCCGATATTGGACCCGATAGAGAATTTCAAGCAGAGGCCGATAATAAAAATTCACAACGGATGGATTCCCGGACGAAGCGGATGGTTTCCACAGAAGATCAAAGGCTTGGCTCAGCGAAGCGATATCCGGATTATTCCTGATAAAAACAATATCATCGTGGACAAAGGGGTGGAAGATGGCGTTAGAATAGGCCGTTAATCCCAGGAGAACAAGCAAGACAAAGACCTTGGCAAAGTTTAGCTGATAAAAAAAACTCCGGTCATGGAATGGGCTGAAAGTTTTCAATCTTAACTGGTCAATAATAGATACCATCTCTGGTTCAAAACGAAATATCCCCGCAAAAAGACAGAGCCTCAGGACACATCACCTTAACTCTTTTTTCAGTTTAACGATATGCTTCTTTAACTCCTCATATCTCTGATCAATTATCTTTATGAGACTATTGATTTGGGGCAGGTCACCTTTACCGGCAATTTGTTCAAGTTCGGATAAAGGAACGTATATCCTTTCCGCCGATATATTGCCCGAGGCCCCTTTCAGCGAATGAGCGATATCTTTCATCTGCTCAAAATTTTTGGATTCCAGACAGCGTCCGATCTCCTGTCTTTTCTCCTCAAAGTCCTGTTGAAAGATATCAAATAATTCCAACAATAGTTCGCGGTCATCCTGGACCCTTTCTAAAGCATCGCTGATATTAATAATTCCCTCGCTCATCTGTCCTCCCTTTGTTTGAGCACATTCTCAATAGACTCATAAAGACTTAATCGGTCAATGGGTTTCGCGACATAACCATCCATGCCGACCTCAAGACATCTTTTCTTATCCTCAACCATGGCCCGGGCGGTCAAGGCAATGATCGGTATTCTCCTCCCGGTCTTTTTTTCATTTTCCCTGATCATCTTCGTGGCTTCAAAACCATCCATCACCGGCATCTGGGCATCCATCAAAATGACATCAAATTTTTCTTTATCGATCATATCCAGCACCTTTTGTCCATTGTCCACCGCCCGGACGATCCAGCCTTTCTTCTCCAATAACTTTACGGCTATCTTCTGATTAACCAGATTATCTTCGGCGATCAAAATAGATATTTGCCGGGAGGATTGAG
>Ga0265297_10009603_pt1 | contig 12414 bp, 11 predicted proteins | sample Munlanlwell13791_FD_192502 | JGI IMG/M metagenome (GOLD analysis project Ga0265297, IMG submission 192502) | Leachate microbial communities from a municipal landfill in Southern Ontario, Canada - Leachate well 137-91 | ecosystem: Engineered > Solid waste > Landfill > Unclassified | place...
CCGAAACGCTGGCGACAACGGCGCCGTCAATTTGAACCTGGTATTGTCCAGCCTTGAGACCGGTCACGGTCAGGATCCATTGGCTGAGTTCCTCGATCGACGGATAGATGATGAAGGCTCCGCACGCTTCATCCGGAATCGGAAGTGGCAGGCAATCATCCAGGCGGTCGAAGGAAATCCCGCCGCCCGGCTCCACGACAACATTGGTGACCCGGCATTGCGCCAGCTCGCCGATTTTGCCCGAGGCATCCAGGGTAGCTTTGCTGACAAGGCCGGGCGCTTTGAGCGCCTGCAACAAGGCGGCGCACATGGTGAGCTGCCCGGCCGGGCCGGGATGAACCGGGTCTCCGCCCAGGCTGGCGCCGCGCCCATGCATCTCGCTTTTGGACCAGATCTCCGACCACTGCAACAACTGTTCCCGACCAGGCAAATCCTTGTTTTTTGCCGCTTGACGGGCATCCGCCGCCAGGCGGTGAATATTTTCGATCGGCTTATTGGCGGCCCAGACGTTTACCAGGGCATCAAACTGGTCGGCAAACGGCGCTTGCCGTGCCGCCGCAAAATCCCGCAAGGCCGCGGCGTATTTTTTACCGTTGACCTCGGAATTAACCGGGTTAGTGGTGCCCACGCCGTTGTTGAGCGGACTGGATGTAAAATAAACCTGGCGCGCGCCGATGCGCGCAATTTGATCCGCCAGCAGGTTCATATTGGTGATATACTCCCCGACTGTGAACCGGAACTGGTCATTCATCCCCAGCTCGACGCTGACGACGGTCGGCTTCCAGGCTGCGACATCATACTCGAACCGCGCCAGGGCCTTGGGAATCGTATCCCCGCCGACGCCGGAATTACGGAAATGAAAAGTCCATTTCGGAAAACGGGCGTAACAATACGCTTCAAGATAATTGGAATGCAGATGCTGGGCGGTGATGGAATCTCCGACCATTACCCAGGTATCCCCGTCTTTCAATGGGAACGCATCCTGGCTGTGGGCGGTCTCCGCGCCGGAAAATCCGGCGAACATCAGCACGCAAAATACCGCCGCGCTCAGCCGGACCCTTCGATCAATATGCCGCATCATGATAGCTCCCTGTTTTGATTTGTTAAAAGTCGCGTCCTGATAACCGGCAAGCGCAGTTAACGGAACAGTGCATGGGGCCGCCGCTCCCAATGGCCGCGGCATCCCTCGATGCCGGGGCTGTGCCGGGCGCCTTGCTTGCGTTGCGCCATTCCACCCGGCTCACTGAGCGAGCCAAAACATAGCGCCATGCAACCTGTTTGAACAGCAATAATTGCTCCCGGCCTCATCGCCGTGCCGTCACGTAGAGACTCGTGACGTAATCGCTCATCTTCGCGCCCGCCGGCAATTGCTCTTTAACACCGTGATAAAGCGGGTCATTCCAATCCGCCATATTTTCCACATAGCCGGCTTTATTCACCAGGTCAATATTTACAAATCCGGCCGCTTGCGCCATCGCCCGTGTCTCATCCACCAGGACTGCCCCGGCGATACAACCCACGAGGGCCGTCACGGATTCCAATACCCCGGGCGGCAGGGGCTTGAGAAGCGCCAGGTCGGAGACCGCCACGCGGCCGCCCGGCTTGAGCACCCGCGCCATCTCGCGCCAAACCTGCGGCTTGTCGGGCGAAAGGTTTATGACGCAGTTGGAAATGATCGCATCCACGCCGGCATCGGCTACCGGCAGGTGCTCGATCTCGCCCAGCCGGAACTCGACATTATCAAGTCCCGTGCGCTTCCGGAAGGCCGTTATATTGCCCCGCGCCTTGCTCAGCATTTCGGGGGTCATATCGACGCCTATGGCCCGGCCCGCAGCCCCCACCTTCTGCGCGGCCAGGAAGACATCGAATCCGCCGCCGCTGCCCAGGTCCAGCACGACTTCCCCGCTCCGCAGCGCGGCCAGTGCCGTGGGATTCCCGCACGAGAGCCCCATGTTGGCGCCTTCGGGCAGAGTGGCCAGTTCGTCATCGGAATAGCCCACGGCCCTGGCGACGCCCCGGGCGCTATCAGGCCCACAACAACTGCGTGAAGGACCGCAGCATGATCCGCCCGCTTGGGCGATCCGGGCATAGCCCTTGCGTACGGCTTCGCGTACAGATTCATTGTTGCCGGCGGGCATATACTTTGTTTTCATGGTTTTGATTTCCTTTCGGCCTGCTGTTGCACATTATTTGATTTTATTTCCCGGCGGCCGCCCCCGCGCCGGCCGGTTCGCCTGAAACAACAAAAAAGCGCCTTCGGAAATACAGCGCCACATTCACGAGCGCGATCAGTACCGGTACTTCCACCAGCGGCCCGATCACCGCCGCGAAGGCCGCGCCGTGATTTATGCCGAACACGCCCACGGCCACCGCGATGGCCAGCTCGAAGTTGTTGCTGGCGGCGGTGAAGGAGAGCGTCGCCGACTTGGTGTAATCGGCCCCCGCCTTCCTGCTCATCCAGAAACTCAACAGGAACATGACCACAAAATAGATCAGCAGGGGCGCGGCGATCAGGATGACATGGCCCGGCTCGCGGATGATCTTCTCGCCCTGCAACGAGAACATCACCACGATCGTGAACAACAACGCTATCAGCGTGAGCGGAGAGATTCTCGGGATGAATCGCGCGTGATACCATTCTTTGCCCTTCAGCTTGACCAAAACCAGGCGCGTCAGCATGCCGGCAATGAACGGGATGCCCAGGTAGATGAACACGCTTTCAGCGACTTGGCCGATGGTGATGTTGACCATGGCACCGGAGAGGCCCAGCAGGGGTGGTAATTTGGTGACAAAAAACCAGGCAAATACGCTGTAAAAAAGCACCTGGAAGATCGAGTTGAGCGCCACCAGACCGGCGCAATACTCGGAGTTGCCCCTGGCCAGGTCGTTCCAGACGATGACCATGGCGATGCAGCGCGCCAGGCCGATCATGATCAGACCGATCATGAACTCCGGCTGATTGTGCAGAAAAGCCACGGCCAGCAGGAACATCAGGATCGGCCCAACGATCCAGTTCTGGACCAGGCTCAACCCGAGCACTTTCCAGTCGCGGAAGACATCGCCCAGTTCCTCGTATTTCACCTTGGCCAAGGGCGGATACATCATCAGGATCAGGCCGATGGCGATTGGAATGCTGGTTTGAGTGCCTTGCGGCCGCAGGGATCCAATCCAGTTGCCGAAGGCCGGCGCGGCATATCCCAGAAAGACCCCGATCCCCATGGCGATAAAAATCCACAAGGTCAGATAGCGGTCCAAAAAAGATAATTGTTTTGCGATTTTTTCCGCCATGCCTGATTCTCCTGTAAGTATACCGGCCTTAGTCGTCTATGCGATCACGACTTTCCATCCCTTCCTCGTCCTTATGGCTCATCATCAGATAGGGGTAAGCCTCCGGCTGGCCCGTCTTCCGACCAGGGCACTACCGTTCCAAGCTGCCCGGCAAAGTCTCCACAAACGTCCGGATTTCATCCCGCACGCGCCGGTATTGTTCCAGCGCCTGATCCTCTGTCTTGGCGTCCCGCGCCAATCTTGGAGGATCGTCAAAACCAACATGCAAAACCCTGGTCTTGCCCGGGAAGAGCGGACAGGATTCATGCGCGTTGTCACAGACCGTAACCACGTAGTCGAATGACACGCCCTTCAACTCGTCCACGTTCTTCGATTTCTGGCGCGAAATATCGACCCCCGCCTCGGCCATGACCTTGACGGCGTTCAAATCCAGTCCGTGTGACTCAATTCCCGCTGAAAATGCTTCAAGCACGTCGCTTTTCAGCTTCCGCGCCCATCCCTCGGCCATCTGGCTCCGGCAGGAGTTGCCGGTGCAAAGAAACAAAATTTTCAGACGTTGGCCCATGTTGGCTTGCTGCTTCCTATGCATGCACTTAACGTCCTTCGGGCGGACTCTTGTAGCCGCAGCGGTGACGCCGTGGCCGCCGCAGGAATTTACGTCCTCACGGGCGCGGCTACCCAACAACAATTTACTGTTAGATCAAGGCGCTCGGATACCGGGCATTACACAATGGCTGTCCGGCGTTTCGCCCACAGCAGAAGCGTCGAACTGAACACGACCGTCACACAGCCCGCTTCCTGAAAAATAACCGCAATAATCGGCGTCATCATGCCCATGACCCCCAACGTCAGCCCGATGACGTTGTAGATCATGGAAAAGAAGATGTTCAGCCTGATGCGACGCATGACTTTCGCCGACATCCACATGAAATCGACAACACCGGACAGGTTGTCGTTCATCAGGGTAACATCGGCTGTTTCGATGGCCACATCCGTTCCGGCGGCGCCCATGGCGATGCCCACATCGGCCAACGCTAACGCCGGGGCGTCGTTAATACCGTCGCCAATCATGCCGACAACATGACCTTCAGCCTGCAATTGCCTGACGAACTCTTGCTTCTGCTCTGGAAGAAGTTCCGCCTGAAAATCATCAACTCCTATCGCCTTGGCCACCGCCTCGGCCACCTGGGGGTGATCGCCGGTCAGCATGGTAATGTGCTCGACCCCCATCGTTTTGAGCAATCGGATGGTTTGCGCAATCTCAGGGCGGATCTCATCGGCAATCGCCAGGAGGCCAACGGCCTCATTGTTGTGCGCAACAAGAACGGCAGTGCGACCCTGCTCTGATTGTTTGGCGATCTCGCGCTCAACGCGTGAGACGATGGACACGCCGGCTTCCGTCAGGAATACCGGATTCCCCACCAGAATCTTCACGTCGCCCCAGCGGGCCACAACCCCCATGCCGGCCGCGTTCTCGAAATGGTCGGGGTCGGGAATGTTGAGTTTCCGCTCTTTGCCGGCCATCAGGATGGAACGCGCCAAGGGGTGCTCGGAATACTTTTCCGCGATGCAAGCCAGGCGCAGAATTTCTTCCTCGCTCTGGCCGTTGAAGACGATAATACCTTCAACCTTGGGGCGACCGAAGGTGAAAGTACCCGTCTTATCCACGAGAAGATGTTTAATCTTGTGGCCCAGTTCCAGAAAGATACCGCCTTTGATGAGGACCGCCCGGCGCGCCAGATTGGAGACCCCGGCGGTCACGGCTGTGGGCGTCGCGATGGCGAATGCGCAGGGGCAGGCCACAAGCAGGACGGAAACAGCGACCTTGACATCGCCGGATATGACATAGGCAATAATCGCCAGCAAAACCACGGCCGGCAGGAACCAGGCGGTGAAACGGTCGGCCATATTCTGAACGGGCGCGCGCGTGCCCTGCGCATCCTGGACCAGGTGCACAATTCTGGCCAGCGTGGTGCCTTCGCCCACCTTTGCGGTACGAATGTCAAGGCGGCCGGACTCGTTGAGTGTCCCGCTAAACACATTGCTTCCCGGGAACTTCTCCACCGGCATGCTCTCGCCGGTGATCGGCGCCTGGTTGACGCTGCTGGCCCCGGCAGTCACCACGCCGTCCACCGGGATCCGCGCGCCGGGCTTGACGACAACGATGTCATCTACCTGAAGTTCGGCAACCGGGAGGACAACCTCTTCCCCCTCGCGGCGAACGGTCGCCATTTGCGGGGCAAAGTCCAGCAGGTCGCGGATGCTCTTGCGGGTTTTATCCAGGGTGTAGGACTCCAGCGCCCCGGCGGCGGCCATGATGAAGACGATAATGGCGGCGGGCCTGAATTCGCCAATTGCCATGGTGGCGATGAGCGCGACCACGACAAACACGTTGACCGTGATCTTGCGCTTGAAGATATCCTTGAACCCGCTAATGAAACGCTGAAAGCCGCCGAATGTGACGGCGATGATGGCGAGCGCCACATTTACAAAAACAGGGCCGATATGCCAATGCGCAAGCATCCAACTCGCCAAGGTCAGGACCGCAACTGCGACCGGCACGATAGACAAAACGGCAAGATCCTTATATTTTGAACTGTCCGATCTTTCAAGCCGGCTCATTTTGGGGCGTTTCCTGCTTGGAGATCGTCATTCTTCTCTTTGACTTTCGCATTGCCTTTGTCCGGCCGGGAAACGCAGCAACAATTGTCACCGGAACCGCAACAGCCGCCGGTTTTGGTCATGGACTCCCATATCGCGGCGAGTAAACCATTCTTTTTTTTCTTGTCTGTGTCTGTCATATCGCTCCTTCTATGCTACTATTGTTGCACTCTTGTGATTTTAACGAAGATACCATTAATTCTGTCATTCCCATGAAAATGGGAATCCAGTCCGCCAGCGGCGGATTCATCCTGGATTCCCGCCTTCGCGGGAATGACAATTTGGTTGCGGCTGCGCCACCCTAAAACGTTGCCAGCAAATAGAATCCTGCACAGACGAGCAGAACGCCGGCAATGATTCGGATTGCGGCTTCCGCTTTTTGCATTTTGATCGCCGCTTTGCCCAGCGAAACTCCCAGCAGGATGGCGCCAAGCGGCAGGCTGAACCCTACGCCAAAAGCCGCCATGAGAATCATGCCCCAGAGAATTTTGCCCATCAATATGCTGGCGCCGATGACGATAAAGATTCCGGGGTTGCAGGGCAAAGAGCAGGCGGCCAGGCCGCCGCCCACAAGTAGTCCAACCAGCACCGTGCCCAGTATCTCATGGCCGGCGAAACCCGATTCCGCCTTGCGCATAAACTGAGGCAGTTTCACCGGCAGCAACTTGAGTGCGGCAAGTCCCAAAAGCACGGCGATGACGCCCGCAAAGATTTTCCAATACCTGCCGAGCAATGCCTGGGCGGCCTGGCCCACAAAACCGGCCACAAACCCGAGGATGATGAGCGCCAGCGTGGTGCCGATCATGAACGAAATTGCGGACACGAAGGCGGTGCGCCTGTTGACATTCTGGCGCGTGCCGGAATAGGCCACCAACATGCCCATGGCCGGCAAGGTGCAACAGGCGCTGGCCACGGCGCTCACTAATCCCAGAAGGAATGCCAGCGGCAAGGCGGTCGGCCCCATGCTGGCTGCTTGAAGTGTGTCTGAAACCCATTTCAGCATGTTCAGCATATTTTAATATTCTCCTCCAAAATATTCTGTTATGTATTGTGTTTGTCATTCCCACGAAAGTGGGAATCCAGTCGTAAGTCTTTTCTGGATTCCCGATCAAGTCGGGAATGACAATTACTTTCGGGCTTAGTTTCTCTCACGATGCAGCCCGATATTGTCTGGTGTTATGCTCTCCTAATTGCAGCCCGCCGGCCCACAGCCGGGCGCTGAAGGCCCGCATCCGCCGGCGCTGGAGGCGGCGACAAATCCTTGAATGAGTTTTGTTTCGGTAATGTCGCCCGAAACCGGAATCATCCCGCGCCCCTTGACCATCGCGATCACGCACGGCACCGGCGCTTGCGCGGCAATCTGCGCATAGTCCTGCGAGTCCGTCTTCAGGGTGAAGAGGCCGATCTTTTGTCCCTGGGCTTCGATCATCTTTGCGGCGCCGCGCATTTGAGCCAGGGGCGCTTTGATCAACGGCTCGTCTTTGCCGGGCAGGAATATAAACACCCCACCCGTATCGGCGGCCACCGCGTTCAGTTCGTTAAGCGCGCCGAGTTCTTTGACGGCAACCGTGACCGAGGCGATGGACGCGGCATCCGTTGCGGGTGTCGCATTGGCAACAGGCGCAGGCGTTTGTCCTGCGGCCGGCAGAGCGGCAAAGCCAGACGCCGTTGTATCGGCCGGGGCACTGTTGTTTTTCATCAGCGCCCGCGCCATCAGCATTCCGGCGGCGAGGATGACGATCGCCCCCACGATCCAGCGCACACGGCATGCCGGCCCGGCGGCATGACAGTCGCAGCCGGGACCGCAGGCCGGCGTTTCCTGTTTCAGCGACTCCAGGTTAGCGGTCGGTTCCGGATCTTCATTTTTCGTGTTCATCGGTTATTCCTCCTGTCTTTGTTTTCATCCACAACAGTTTCCCCGCTCTTCGTCTTGCCCTCGCAGGCTGCCGGGCTACCCGGCGTTAACGCCGCCAGAACTCTGTTTGCAAACTCCTGCATGGCGACCGTGGCCCCGGTCTGGACCGTATAACCCGCGGCGATGGCGGCACGAATCAGATCGGCGTCCAAGCCCAGTTCCTTGGCCTTGGCGACATGATACGTCAAGCAGGGCTGACAGTGCGCGCCGATCGAAGCGCCAATCGCGATCAGTTCTTTCGTCCGCTCGTCCATTTTTTCTTTCATTGCATGCTCCTGCCTGGGTCTCACCGTTTGCAACGAGACGCCATCGGCGGCGCGTTGTTCTTAATCACGACTTACAGAAAAGCCTGCGACACAGCTTTCCCATTTCCTCCCCGCAAATCCGCTTCAGCTTCTTCCGATCCAGGACCATCCGGCGGGTCTTTGCCATGTCCTTAAACAGCAAGGCAAGCAGTTTGCCCGCTGAAGGGGTGCTGAACTTCCCGGATAAACGGTAATACATCCAGCGTCCTTCCTTGCGGCTCTCCAGCAGCCGTGCGGCGCGCAGGATGGTCAAGTGCTTGGAAACCGTGGAAGGCGCCAAGCCCAAAAGGGCAATGAGTTGGCAAACGCACAGCTCGCCGCCCCGGAGCGCATACAGCAGCCGCATCCTGTTCTCATCCGCCAGCGCTTTCAGCACGTCCATCACTTCGCGCATTCGTTCTTCTCCAATTCGTTATATGGCGAAATATAACAGATACAGAAGCGTAATCAACAAGAAAATACAGAATGCCGCACCGGTCGCCATTGCCCCTGCTCCCTGCCGGCGGCAATCAAACCGCCCGGACGGTCACGAGGAACACGGGATATTGACGGGCTGGCCATCGGCCGCAAGCCGCGCGATGCTATGAGCCTCGCGGGCGTTGTATCCATGAACCCGGCGGCCTGTAACCACCGGCAGAAAACGTATTACTCCCATGGGCGCCGAGGTGCGTTCATGGTCTTCAACGAGTTTTTCGCGTATGTTTTCGTGGAATTCGCGCTTTACTGACGGTCACTTCCCTTTTATCGAGTCCGGCGTTTCGTTCACGATCGGAAGTTCCGAACGGGCAGCCCATTCGGTCCAGCCGGCGTCGTACCAGCGGACGTTCGGATAACCGAGCAGGCGCTTCAGCACGAAGAAGGTCTGGCTGGCCTGATGGCCGGTGCGGCAATGCACGATGATTTCGGTGTTTGTGGACGGAATCACCTGACGGTAGGCGGCGGCCAAGGTATCGGTCGGCTTGAATGTGACGACCTTGTTGGAACTCGTAATGACATCCTCCGTGAAGGCGCGATTAATCGCGCCGGGGATATGGCCGGCACGGGCTTCGTCGGACTTCTTGCCTGTGTAAAAGTCCGCCGGCCGCACGTCAATGATCACGGCGCCGGGCGCGCCAAGTATGGCGGCCACGGTCCGGAAATCCACGGTGAAGTCATCGGCGTTTTTTTTCACCGGGAATGTCGATTCGGTTACGGCGGGCAACGCGGCGTTTGCGCCCCGGCCTTCCTCCGCCCACTTGGCGTATCCTCCGTTCATGACGGCATAGTCCATATGCCCCAGCCGCGCGAACGCCATGCCGGCCAGTGCAGGGTCGTGCAGCTTGTCGCCGGACACGAGGACGACGGTGTCTGATTGCCGCAAACCCAGGAGCGAGAACTGAGCGGCAAGCATAACGGGTGGCAGGAGCATGGACGGGACTCCCCCGATGTTGCCGCGGAAACTCTCGATATTGAGGCTGAGTGAACCCGGAATGTGCGCGGCGTTGTATTCAGGCTGGGGCCGCAGGTCAATGACCTTGAGACCTGGCGTGCCAAGCCGGGCCGCAAGCCAGTCCGTCTCAACGACCCGAGGCATGGCGGCATTCAGCGGCACGGCGGCCAAACCGACCTTGCCGGTAACGGCGGGCGCAGCAAAGAAGGCGCGCCAGGCATTGACCCGGACAGCGTTGACCGTCGTCAACGGTTCCGGCCGCAACGAGACGGGTTTGAGGCAGCGATCCCGGAAGCCCTGCAGGCCGTCCGTCAGCATATAGACATTACCGAAGCCCTGTCGCTGGAGCGAGTCGCGGGCCTGGGCAGGATGGGTCATCCCATTGGAATAGAGAACGATCAGGCCTTTGTTCATGTAGGGTTGCAGGACCTCCGCCAACTGAGCAAGCGGCACGTTGAGGGCGCCGCGAATGTGGAAGGCGTTAAATTCGGCCGCAGGTCGCACGTCCACAACCACGAGATTCGGTTTTCCGGCCATCAGACGGTCGGCAAGCTCTTCGGGCTCAATGTGGTCCTGGGCCTTCTCCACGATCTCCATCAGGGACTTCTCATCCACCGCCGTTGCTAAGGCAGTGTCCGCTGGCTTCGCCGAAGCCCGAGTGGCGGCTGGAGTCAGGACAAACAAGCCAACCGCCAGCGTCACGAGCGCCAGGCTGAAGGCTCTCAAGAATGGCGAACCCAGATATGGCGCGCAGCCGGTGCGCAATTTCTCGGCCCACTCCGACAGCCAGAAGGCTGCTACGGCCACCAGCGTAAACGCGAGGATGAACCAGTTGCGTGACATGCCCACGGTTGTATAAATCATCTGAACGCCTTGATCCCCCGCCGTGTACAGCGAACGGATCACGAGAAAGAGCTCGTTAAACAGGATGCTTCCGCCGATAGCGCCCAGCAGGAACACAAGCGCGTCAATCCGGCCGGCGGCGAGTCCCGCCACCGCCGTGCCGGGGCACCAAGCGCCCATGACAAATCCGACACCGAACAGCAGGCCACCCACGGCTTGGGCGCCGTAGATGGTCGGCATAAGGAAAACCTGATCCAAGCGCATCCACCCGAGCCCCACCATATACGAGAGCCCCAACATTGCGGTGATGAGCGCGGAGAACATTACCTTCACAACAGCCATGTCGGTAAAATAAAAGACGCCGGCCAGACGGCGCGAGCTGCTGAAACCGGCCCGCTCCAAGGCAAAACCGAAGGCGAACCCGATCAGCAGCGCAAGGAACAAAGCCCGGGAGGAGCCGAGGAGATCGAGACCGTAAAGGGTGTTAATCATGCCATTGCCTCCTTACAAACCAAGCCGTGGCAAAGCCGCCGGCAAAGAGACAAACCAGGAACACGAGACTGCCGGTGAGAAGCAGCGCGCCGCCGCTCAAGGCCTGACCGGAGGTGCAACCCTGGGCCAGTCGGCTCGCGAAGCCCACGATGACGCCGCCCGCGAGCGCGTACCAGAGCCGGCGGCTTACGGGCGATGCGGCCCCGCGCTCAACCTGGATGCGCACGCGGTTTGCCGACAGCGCCGACAAGAGCGCTCCGACAAAGGCGCCAATGAACATGAACACGAGGTAGTAGTTCAGCGGATTCGCGCCCCATTTACCGAAGTATTCGCTGCCCAGCGTGTGAGGCGCCGATACGCACATGGAGAGCGAAGCGCCAATGCGCGCAATGCCGCCCGATGCGCCCAGCCCGGCGCCGAGGATCACGAATGAAGCCAGAAGCACCAGCCCAAGCAGAACCCCGGCAAGATAGGGATTCGCGTAGGGTTTGGGCCCGGTATGGAGAATGTCGGTTTCGGTTATCATGACTCAGCACCCCGCGCTTTTCTTCCTGGGCGTTTCAGGAGCAGCCGGCGCCGGTATTACCGGCGCCGCCGGAACCGGCACGGAAGCAGGAAATTTCACGGAAGGAATCGAAACCGGAGCAGGCGCCACCACCGACGGCGGGGGTGCGGCGGAATCGCTCCAGTAGGTTTCCAGTCCGCCATAGAGCACCTTGATGGGCCGCTGGGTCTTCTGCGAGAGAATACCGCCCACCGCCATCGCGAGCGAGCCGTCGCGATCCACGATAATCAAAGGAGCCGCGTTGTTAAGATAAGCCGGATTGGCGATTACATCCGTAATGTCCGCATTAATCGAGCTGGGCAGGCTGAAATCCACAAACTGCGCCGGAGGGCGCACATCGACGATCTCGAACATGCCGGGGAGGTCCATCAGCATGCGTTTGAGTTCCGCGGCGGCCATGCGCTCCGGGAGTTTGACGGCTCGCGCGGCGGGCGCGGCCGGACCATGTCCGCTTCCAGTGGCGCTGATTGTTGGCAGACCTGCGGCGATCCAGGCCTCGCTGCCGCCTTCCATGTTGAGTACGTCCTTAAATCCCAGCTTGAGCAGAACAGAGGCCCCCATGCTGGAGCGATAGGCCGAGTTGCACACGGTGAGAACGGGCATGTCTTTGGACAGGCGCTTGCTGTCAATGAACAACTTGTTTAACGGCATATTCAGCACGTTGCCGATGCGTAGGCCCATCCATTCGCTCGGGAGGCGAACGTCTACGATGATCGGAGCGGTGCCGGACTGCATCTGCTGATAGAGATCCTTGGGCTTCACCAACGCAAGGGATCCGACAGGCAGGTTGGCCTTTTCCCAGGCGTCCAGACCGCCCTGTAAAAATCCGGCGGGCGCATCGTACCCGATGCGCTTCAGGCGGAAGGCGGCTTCCTGGACTTCGCCATCCGAACCTACCAGCACAAAGGGCTCGCCC
>Ga0265297_10009604_pt1 | contig 12414 bp, 14 predicted proteins | sample Munlanlwell13791_FD_192502 | JGI IMG/M metagenome (GOLD analysis project Ga0265297, IMG submission 192502) | Leachate microbial communities from a municipal landfill in Southern Ontario, Canada - Leachate well 137-91 | ecosystem: Engineered > Solid waste > Landfill > Unclassified | place...
AATTCTTTTAGGAATTTATATCTTATTTCAGTTCCAAATGTATATGAATGTGCTAAAGGTCTATTAACTTTCTTCCTTATAGCATTCATTATATCATTATTACCATGACCACAATTTGCCACACATATTCCTGACGTAAAATCAAGAAATTGATTACCATGTCTATCTTTAACTAAAAATCCTTTGGCGGAATCCCAAATAAGTGGTATTTGTCCTTGCATACTATTAGCTTCATACTTATTTATATCTTCAAGTAGCTTTAAATCTGCTTTATGAGGTAGTTGGGTCACTATTTTAGCATATTTCATATCATTTTCTCCGCAAGTTTAAAATCAAACTCATCATCTATTTCTATTGTTCTTGGAGTTATAAATGGCATTATTCTATCCCCATATATATCATTTAAGTTTAATATTTGTTCTGTGAGTAGTATATCTATATATCCATTAGCACTGTAAGAAATTGGTAGGGTTTGATTTGCAACATTACTGTTTTCTTGATTAACTGGGTCTAAATAACCATTTTTAATAAAATAAGTCTTATATATACTTTCTTTTAATTCTTCTACACTTCTTAATGAAGTATAGTTTGTGCCGTCAAACTTTTTAATTGCTTCTTTAACTACAGAAATTTCTCTAAGTGGGGTTGTGGGTCTTAATAATATTAGTTGTTTTGGATATGAATTGTTTTGTTTATAATAAATACTTAATAAATGTTTTATCCAGTCTATATCTGTTGAAGTGCTGGAAGCCAATTCATAAGGTCTTTTAATAATATTTACCAAAGAACCGTGAGTTTTTACAATTTTAAGTATTTTATCAGAATCAGAAGAAATATAAACTGGCAAACCCAATAATTCAGCGGTAAATAAAGAATATTCTATAAGAGGTATTCCCCCCAACTTTCTAATGTTTTTGGAAATAACTCTTTGGCTACCCCCCCTTGCTCCACAAATCACTATTTTATCATTCATTGTATATCTTCAGTCCTATAGAGTTTTTCTCTTATCTTTTTCTCTGTTTCAGTTATAACTTTAATACCATCACCCAACTGTTTCTCAGCGTCCCTCACATAATCAACCATTTTTTTGAATCCATGAATTTCAATAGAAGATGCTTGGTCACTCCCATAAATAGTTCTGTTGGTTGTCAAATGAGCTTCTATTGAAGTAGCACCTAAAGCTACAGCTAATACACAAGGAATAATACCAGGTGAATGAGAACTAAACCCAACTTTACAATTAAAAGTATCTCTTAAAGTTTTTATAGTTAATAAATTCAAATCTTCATCTGGGCAAGGATAACTACTATTACAAGCCATTAATTCAAACGGGGTATTGTATCTTTTGAAAATATCAATGGATTCTCCAATTTCCGTGAGAGTTGCCATCCCAGTGGAAATGAACGTGTATTTACCTTCTTTAGCTATTTCTTCAAGTAATTTAGCATGTCCCAATCTAGCAGAAGCCACTTTATTGTATTTACAGTTATATTTTTTAAGAAATTTTTGACTTGCCAGATCCCAAGCAGAAGCCATAAATTCAATATTTTTAAATTTGCAGTATTCAGTAATTATATCATACTCTTTTTCATTAAATTCAAGTTGTTCTTTTAAATCACGATTTGATAATCCAAAGGGAGATTCTCTATATTTATTCAGTTCTTCTTTAGTGTAAGTAGAATTTATATCTCTTTTTTGTAATTTAAATATATCTACACCCGCAAATTTAGCACCATCAATAAGTTGTTTGCATAATTCAACACTTCCGAGGTGATTGATACCTGCTTCTGCAATTATTGTTGTATGCATTTTTTCTCCATTTTCTCTTGATAATATTCTTTCCAGTAATTTCTATTATAATTGGCTCTACAATTACAACTACTACAAACAGTTATTAAATTACTTTCTTTATTATTAGTTTTATTATAATCAATATGATGAATAGTCAAATTATAACCTAAAACAATTATATGCTCTTCTTCTGTCATGCCACAATTTTGACAAATGTAATCATCACGTTTTCTTATTTTTTCTCTAAGTTCTGCATTAAATTCTTTTGGATATAATTCAAAACTTCTACCATCTATCCAATTACTTGCATTTTCTCCTTTAGTTTCGCCTCTATAAGCTTTACATATAAAACAAGGACAAGTTTCTTTATCATGAGTAAAACCAAGTTTCTTCTTAGAGATACTTTGTTTTTTCTTAGTTTTATCTGAAACTTTTCTCCCTAATTGAGCATGATGTCTACATTTCCTTCCATATGATTTTACAATGGCATTACATCCTTCTACTAAACAATAATGTACTTTATTTGTTCTACCATCTATATATTCAGGATTTTTATTACCAAGTTTAGAACAAGAATAACATCTATTTCCTTCTTCACTTACTTTTGCTCCACATCCATCTATACAGTAATAAGTTGGTTTAAAATTTTTTGAATATTTACCATGTTTTAAAGCAAAACTTGTTAATTTATGCCTTAATATTAGTGCGTGATGTCTACATCTTCTATTTTTACCAGAAACTTCATTTTTACAATCTACCTCTATACATTTATATTTTTTTCTCATTTCTTAATTATTAATAGTATTGTATCTGATTTCTTAAATATGTGAATTAAGCACCACTTATACAAAAAGTCAAGCAGGGGTATATTTATTTTGAGATTGGTTGGTTTTTTTCTAATTAACCAATTTAAATGATTTATTATTCCATAAGTTTGGGTTCTTTTTATTCTACAATTAAGTATTTTATTTCTATACAATAAATCTGAAATTGTTTTAGGAGTATAGAAGAAATGATGGTCTGGTCTATAATAAAACTTTTCAAATTCTTTTGATTTGTATATAGTTAATAGTGGGTCTTCTAAATTAGGAAATTCTAGCAATATTCTTCCTCTATCAAATAGTAGAGTTTTTAATCTTTCAATAAATTTTATTGGATTTTTCATATGTTCTAATATATGTAATCCATAAATAAAATCCCACTGTAAACTATCCAAATCTTTATCATAAATATCAAAATGATAGATTCCATCGTAAGGTTTTGAAACAGAATCATCTTTATCTATTCCCATTATATTACACATTTTGTTACGAAAATATTTAACATTGTCTCCACAACCACAACCTACTTCTAATATAACATCAAACTTACGGATATATTTTTTAATCCATTTACTAATTCTCTTGGAGATATTTTTTTGTCCTACAAAATCTGGTTTTTGATTATATGTAGTGTAAATCTCATTTAAGTATTTATCAGACCATTGAGGTATAAGTTGGACTAATTCACAATTGGGGCACTTAACTATTTTTTTCTTAGTATTATAACAATTAAATCTAATATCACTTTGTTTAGCTATTACTTTTGATTTGTGTAGACTTTCACCGCAGTTTGAACAATTCATTTTACCCCCTACTTGTGTGTGAAACCCCTGAAGCTAACATCTTTTGTTAGGTATATGTTTTTTAATTGTTTTTCATAATCATATAATCTATTTTTATTATAGTTATGTAATAGTTGAAAATTAGCTTTATACAATTCTTTATAAAATTCTTCATCTGTTAGTTCTGTAAAATTAACTGTTAATAAATCGCTATTTGTGTGCTTTTTTTCGTAGAAGTCTTCGGTATCTTTTAATAAACCTTTTTCTTTAGCAGTTTCAAACAATTCCGTTCCAGGAAACGGGATCACAGGATGTATGGTTCTTACTTGTGCTCCATCATCGTATTTTAATAAGAATTCTACTGCTTTTTTAAGAGTTTCTGGTGTATCATATAAATTACCCCAAAGTACATTAAGTCCTGGACTAATACCTTCATTTAAAGTAGCTTCAACCCCATTTATAATTTTTGATACAGTTAATGCTTTATTCATTCCAGCTAATACTTTATCATCCAAAGCTTCTATACCATAATTTATAAATACACATCCAGCTTTTTTGACTAATTTAAGTATATCTGAATCTACATAGTTTAATCTACCTTCACATCTCCATTTTATATTCAAATCATTCTTAATAAAAGTTTCACATAGTTCTGCGGTTCTTTGCTTTGAAGCAAAGGTTAAATCATCCGCAAAATCTATATAGGATATGTTATAATTCTTTTTGAGTAGTTTGATTTCTTCAACTATACTATTAACACTTCTCAATCTAATACCTGGAACTATGCGTTGACAAAATGTGCATCGAAAATTACATCCAATGCCCGTAATCATTGACACAGAAAACTCATTATTTTTTATATGGGGATACCTTTGTAATCTATAATACTCCATAAGAAACATATCATATGCTGGAAATGGTAAATAATCTAAATCATTAATTAATTTTCCTTCAACCACATTAGGAACTTCTTCTTTTCTACTAATCATATTTAATATCTCAACAAAAGATATAAAAGCTTCTCCACGTATTACACAATCTGTACCAGTCTTTTTTAAGAAGTATTGTGGGTTTGCGGATGGCATATGACCACCTAAAATAAAGAAAGGTCTATTTATACTTCTATTTATAGCTTCTGACGCTTGTAGTAGTTTTCTATAGGGGAAATAACCAGAAATTGCCCCAACTCCAACTACATCAAACTTATTTTCGTTAAGATATGTAGTTAAATGTTCTTCTGGATAATGGTGTATGTCTTGAGAATAAATAGTAACTTCATGGTTATTATTTCTTAAAACACTTGCAATATAGGCTACGCCGAGTGGTAAGTAAGAAATATAATTCTGATTCGACAATACACAAAGAAGTATTTTCATTATTTGGTTTTAATTATTGGTAAATAACCACTTCCTTTACAGGTATCGCAGGGTTGAGAAATATCTGAAGGTGAAGAGGGGTTATCGGTGGTTATAAGTGGTACTTCTATACCAGTTCCATCACAATCAAAACAAATAATTTTATCTTTTTCTTTATTAGTAGTTGGTATCATTTTTTCTCCTTTAGTAAATTTATTGTTTCATTATAGGTAATTTTTTTGAAAACATTGTAAGTACTTATTTCTGAACAATTTAATATTTCCGGTATTCGTCCAAAAATGGATTGCATTATTGGATTAAACGAATTATTTATGTTACAGGTGTCGCCCGTCATATTATAACTTGTATTGTCCGCTAACACCTTATCTTCTTGCATTAGTTCTGCTTTGTAATAAGAAGATACAGAATTGCCAAAACTACCACCACCATCACCCCCAAATAAAACGATGGTTTTGGCACCCAATTTAAGCAAACAAGTAAGATATAAGTGTAGGCTAACGCAAAACTGATTACAGTCAAATCCAAGAGTTTCTCCATAAATAATTTGATTTTTGTATTTTTCATTAAAATCACTTCCTATTCTATTTCTTAAATCGTAAAGATTATCTCTACCAGATTTAAGTGTAATATAAGTAGTGTTTTTTCTTTCTAAAAATTCAACTAACCTTGGCAATCTGGCTTTCTTTTCATACTCCACATTATTTTGAACTGTAGAACAATCAAATACTATATTAAATGATTTATCTATTTTTCTAAGTATTTCTTCGCTAGGATTAAAATAGTTAATTCCACACCAAATTACATCTATATTTCTAAATTCTTCTATTCTATTTTCTAATTCACTTAAAGAACTCCCATGCAAAAGAACGCAAATAGTTTTATTAGATAAATCTATCATTGCCACTCCCCAACCTCGCCTTGACTTTTTGTATATATTGCATCGTTATTAATATAAGATTCTATGTTTTTATCATTTCTTTCTTGTGAAAAAAGATTTTCACTTGAACCATTAGCAATCCACAACTTTTTTAATAATCCAAAATCTTGTGAATGATATTTCCTAAAACTTCCAGCATTTCCATGTTTGTCATGTAATGCCCAAATCATAGCAGTTGGGCACAAAGAGTTTTTCGTTGATCCATATGCTTTCCAAATTCTAAATAATAAATCATTTTCAGCTTGTCCTGTTATAAATCTATTATCATAACCACCCAATTCTTGATACACTCCATTAGCAATAACAAAAAATGGAAATAATTGGGGGGAAACTCCATCGTTAGTTAAAAAATGTGTGTGAGAAGTTTCTGCACAAAACTGGTCTTCAAACATTCTAAATCCATATGCCATTTTGTCTTTATTGTAAAAAGGATTACCGGAAGGTTGATGAATTTCCGCTTTTGGAAATTTTTTAATAAAATCATACATATTATCTAAAGCACCTTTGTGATTTGGAGTAAAATAAACGGCGTCATCAGCTGTAATTGAAACATATTCACCTTTAGCTTCTTGAAATCCTATGTGTGTGCATTGTGCTGGTTTGCAGGTAGCATTTATCCATCTTGCGTTTAGATTCAAAGGTTCTGTTGGTGGTAGTGGTCCAATAAATAATATTTCCCAATTTAGTTTGTTATCCAATAAAGAACTACATGTTTCATTCCAAAACTGTGGTCTAATACTTGGGCAAACTAATGAAAATTGTATATTCATTACGATCCTTTTGTTTGATTATATTTATTAATATATTCTTTTAAAATATCTGAATTTTTTCTTGCTGATATTTCTATTGGAGGATTAGTTAATCCTAAACCATGTGCATACAAATCTAAATCGTCTTTTTTTCTTCTTCCAGACCTAAATGATAAATGTTTAATAACCACTGTATCTCTCAAATCAACCACTCTATCTATAAGTCTAAATGTTTTTGCCATAGCCCAATCAGCCCCATCTCTTTGAAAAGAAGGATCAAAAGCAAATCCTAATACTTCAACTACTTTTTTAGAAATCAAAGGAAAGCAAGCCATCCAATTTTGTTCATTTCTATTTGGTTCTTTTTCCATATCTTGAGGTATACCATAAAGTATTCCATCACTATGAGTTTTTTCAAATTTAAGTAGTTTATCCAAAGTTAATACATCCCACTTATCCATTTCAAAAATAGCATCATCGTTAGAAAATATTATATATTTACCTTGGGCAAAATTAGTGGAACACCAATTATGATAATCATTGACTAAATCTGGAGAACGTCTTCTCATATGAAAAAAAGTATCTATTCTTGGTGGATTACCAAATTCTATATGAAATTTATTTTTAACATAGTTATTAGTAATAATATCGTCATCATCATATATTACTCTAATTTCTACTTCATTTTTATTAGAAGTAGTTCTGTATATACTTGCTAACAAATTGTGAAGCATTTGAACTCTTTGCCTCGTAGTAATCAAAATACTAAACTGTTTCATTTTATTTCATTCCTTATTTGTTTATCTTTTTTAGAAAAATTAAAAATTTTATTTTCTATATGATAGTTATATACACATTGTCGAATAAATCCAAATAGTTTGTTTGCTGGCAGTGTTTTTATAATCCACATTCCAAGAATTCTTAGAGGTTTTGGTAGTTTGGAAACCAAACATCCTAAAGCATAGATGTTATATCTAATATTTTTTTCTTTTTCACTAAAACAACTTAAAGGAGATTTTTGAAACATGTGAGTCATATCTCCAACAAAAGTATCTTTATCTATATATTTGTGTTCTAAACAATAATCGTAAAGTTTAGTTCCTTTCATTGGTTCAGTAGTAGTGTAATTAACATAAGTTACTTTAGCTCTTTTACTTACTTCTATTGTATTCAAATCATCTTCTAAAGTAGATTCTGGTATAGCTAACATAAAATTAACAAAAGTGTTTATATCGTAACTTTTAATTCTTTTTAATTCAGTTTCAATATCTACCTTTCTCATACTTCTATTTAATACTTTTTCTCTAACATGTTGAGATAAACTATCTACTGATAAATTAACAGAATAACATCCAGCTTTTTTGAGTAGGGTTAAAATTTCATCATCTATTCTATCAAATCTCAAATAACAGTTAAAAGGTTTTCCTATTCTTTTAGAATATTTTTCACTAAACTCTTTTAACCAATCATCTGCTTTCATTGCAAATAAATCATCACCCATTTTAACAAAATCCATTTTATATCTTGATTGAACATATTCCATTTCCCTAATAACTCTTTCAACAGAAAATCTTCTAAATAATGATCCTTTATTTTTATATAGTTCATGATACTTCACATTACAACAATAATTACATGAAAATGGGCAACTTCTAGTTGAATAAAATGTCTTTTTTGGAATATTTTTTAACCAAGAATTAGACAATACTAAATCCCTATCAGGAAAGGGAATTTCATCTAAATTACTAATTAAATTTCTTAAAGGATTAATACCTTTTGGAGTAATTAGATTTTCTACATCACTATAATCTAAGTTATTTTCTAATCGTTCTAATAAATCTCTAAAAGCACCTTCGCCTTCGCCTCTAACATAAACATCCATTCCACTTTCTTCATAAGTTTCTGGAGAAAAAGTAACTTGAGGACCACCCATAACACTAAAACATTTGTGAATAAACTGTGCTTTTTTATTAGCTTCTACTAACTCCTCAAATCCCATAATATTAGCAGAATAAGCCAAAACATCTGGTTTAATATTATCTACCATTTTTTCAAGATTGTTACTTCTCAAAGAGCAAAAATAAGTATTATGACCTAATTCTTTAGCTACTGCTGATAAGTATGAAATTGCTATGTGGTCAGCAAAATCTAACTGTTGTATTACAAATAGTATTTTCATTAATCGTAAAAAAGTTCTTGCCTCTCTATAATCATCACAGAAGTATCTGTTTTTCTTGCAAAATCATATATCCAATGTACTTCTTGCACATCATTAACTTTAAATACTGGAAAATTACAAGCTACTTTTAGTAGTTCTGTTAAATCTTGACTATGTTGAATACCAGCTTTTTTTAATCCTACGGTAGTTCTAAATATTATTTTTGGGTTATACAACCCCCTGCTTAATTTATTAAAACAGTTTAAATGATTCACTATAGCATCCATCGCACGGGGCAAAAAGTCGCATCTTTGATATATAGAAACTGGCAAAAATCCTTCTACGGACAACCCCAAACTCAAAGAAAGTTGTAATTCTTCCGCTACAGGCATCTCAATTCTACGATCCATAGGAATATCTTTAAGAGTTCCATAATGATCTTCACTAGATACCTGTTGTCCTAAAAAGATGACTTTTGGATTTTTTGCTAGTTCAAGATTTTCTTTTACTATTGCTTTGTGATAATTACTGTAAGGTCTAAATGTCATTAGAATTGGCAATATGTACCACAACCTGCGTGTGGATATGTTGGTTTATAATCATATTTTATTACTTTTTTACTATTTTTTCTCCCCCACACTTCTTGGGTATTGGCTCTAACACATCTAGCATTATTTTCTATAATAAATAAAATTGGTAAATCATGTCCTTCGGCATATCTAATACTTTCTTTGCTTATGCCACACTCAAAGGAAGCGTCACCCAAAAAACACATCACTTTATTTTTACTTTTTTTTAATTTTAATCCCATTGCTATACCTACAGCTATTGGAACAATTCCACCTACAATAGAAGAAGTTATAAAATCTTTATCAAAAACACTCATAGAATATCCATCTAAGATTTGTTTTTTAAGTTTTTCTGGTGAACGACCAGATAACAACCAGTGTAAATGCGATCTCCAGGTTGATAAAATTACATCTCCTTCTTTATAGTAATTCTTAAATACTTCAATTAGTTGTTCTTCGTTATTATCAACCAAATGAATTGGGGCTTTTATTACCCCATCATTATATAATTTTGCTATTTCTTTTTCAAAATTTTGTAAATCTTTTTTATTTAGCATTTTTCTACTTCAGTTAAATAATCTGTTGGTATATTATTACAAAGTTCTGAAGGTCTATGTGCAACATATACTACATCTGTTAAATCTACAGTTTTTCCAATATCATAATAAATTGAACAAATATGTGTATCTGCTGTGTTATGATAAAAGTATGGGTCAAATAAATGACCAAAATGTTCAATACCTTTTCTTGAAATTATAGGAAAAGAACAAGCCGGTATCGACCTACCATCAAATCCTTTTGGTCGTATATTATCATTAGTTAATCCTAAAACTATATCATCTGGCAATCTCTCCAATGCGTTTTTATCCCAATCTTTACTAGTAAATAAAGCATCATCATTCATTGGCATTACATATTTGCCTTTTGCATATTCTTTAGTAAGAAAATTAACATAAGGAACTATACCAATATAATTTAGGTTTGGTAATGTCATTGTAGCTGGATCAATTTCATAATAATGAACATTTGGATTTTTTTCTTTATATTTTTCTAAAATACTTTTTATTCTTATTTCTCCAGTGTTTATAGCTATATGAGTATCTATCATATCTGGATAGTGGGCATTATCATATATAGAATTCAATACTGTTCGTATCCATTCCCACCTAAGAGAAGGTAATACAATACTAAAGTTAGTATTTTGTGGTTGCTTAAATATGCTCATTAGCCGTGTAATCTTCCTATTCTTTTATGTATCATTTTATCTATATGTTCAATAACTTTATTACCAAACTTTTCTTCTATCATTTTTAGATATTTATAATTTCTAAAAAATGTTTGGAAAGCTCTGTCTCTAAAACTAAGCACTTCTTTAGCTTTTAAATATTTAGTTGATAAAGACTTAAATTGTTCACTTACTTGGGCATATTGTTCCCAACTGGTAGGTAAAGAAACTCCTTTAGCAATTAACTCATCATAAAATTTAGTTTCTGGAAATGCTGTGAGGCAGTACATATTTACATATTCACAGTTTAATTCTATAGCTAAATCTAAAGTTTCTTGCATAGTATCTTTATTATCTTCCCAAAACCCAAACATAAAATTACCTATTACACAAATATCGTTATCTTTGGTCATCTTTATAACTTCTTTAATCTTATTTTTAGTAAAGTTGCCTTTAAGAACATCTTTTCTGATTTTATCACTGCCCGATTCCACGCCAAATGCAAGCCATCTTATGCCTGCTTTTCTCATTATCTTAAGTATTTCGTCATTCATAATATCAATTCTTGCATAAGCCCATATGTTAAAGTTATATCCTTTGTCTATAATTGATTGACATATCTTTTTAACTCTTTCTGGTTTAGATACAAATAATTCGTCCATCATTTTAATATTAACTACATTTCTTTTTGCTAACTCATCAAAATCTCTCATTATATCTTCTAAATCTCTTTCTATATATTTTGCTCCGTAAAACTTCTTCACAACGCAGTAATTACAGTTATGTGGGCAACTAACACTTGAATAATTAACCCCATAAGGAGAGGCATTTAAGTTGTTGGTAAATGAGTGCCAATTACTCGCCCTATATTTATTAAAATCTATCAAATCCCAGTTTACTTTATATTGACAAGGATTTAGTGGTAATTTGCTATGAGTTATTATCTCAATATCTTTATACTTCTCAAACATACAACTAAGTTTAATCATTTCCCCACGCATTTGAATGAATCCACTAGGATGCGACCCGCTTGACATTATAATGATTTTTTTAGCCTTAAACTCGTTAATTGCCTTATCTACTATTTGACTATTAGATAAATTATCTACTTCCCCATCTATAAGTAAATCTGTATTATAGTGGGAAGCCAAAACTAATTGCCAAATAGGAACTTCCACAGAACGGTATTCTCTTATATCTTGGCAATATTGTGACGTGCCGTTTGGCTTGCAAACTACAGTTCTCATTTTTTAATTCTCCCAGTTTTTGTTTTATTATGACAATCTTTACATAACGTCTTGCCATTATTAACATCCCAAAAGGGTTCATATGTAATTGCAAGTCTAACTAAAGTTTCTTTATCTTCTATGGGTGAGAATTGATTATATAATTGTAAGAATTCTTGAAAAATTATATTAAATTCTTTTATGTGGTGTGCTTCTAAATAACATTTAGTTTTACCACATTCCCGACAAGTGTAATTATCACGTTTAAATATAGAAGTTCTCCAAATGTTTGTGTTTTCTAAACATCTAACTAAAAAATGTAGTTCAGTTATACCGCCTTTATAAGCAGGATTACCACTACCGAAAAAATCTCTATTTTCAACATATTGCCTATGTTTAGCTTTAACTTCTAATTTTTGCATTGCTATTTTAGTATTAATACTTATTTTTAGTCTTGTTTTTTTGGAACGATGTAACCCAAAACTAGGTGATTTTTCACCTTTTCGTCCAAACATCCAACTATTTTCTCCTTTGTATTCGCCTCTTATAGCTTTACATGCACAACATCCACAATCTTTTTTATGTTTTTCACCTCTTTTAGATTTACAAGGTAAACATTGGCAATTCTTTTTATGTATAATTTTTTCTTTTCTTAAATGTTTACATGCAATGCATTTACATCCTATAGGATGAGGTTCTTTTCTTCTATTTTTGCAAACAATACATTTACAATCTATTTTATGTGGTTTAATAATTTTTATATTGCAAACTTTATTCATT
>Ga0265297_10009605_pt1 | contig 12413 bp, 13 predicted proteins | sample Munlanlwell13791_FD_192502 | JGI IMG/M metagenome (GOLD analysis project Ga0265297, IMG submission 192502) | Leachate microbial communities from a municipal landfill in Southern Ontario, Canada - Leachate well 137-91 | ecosystem: Engineered > Solid waste > Landfill > Unclassified | place...
CAAACTTAGCGGTGGGGAAAAGATGAAGTTGGGTTTAGCAGAACTCCTTCTCAAACAACCAACCACTTTGTTGCTGGATGAACCAACCAATAACCTTGATCTCCAGGCACTCAGTTGGCTGGAAACGTTTGTCCGCGATTTTTCTGGAAAGGTACTGGTGATCTCGCATGATCGGTATTTTTTAGACCGTTGTGTCAATAAAATTATCGAGATTGATCCTTTTTCTGGAGCAATCGAAGAGTACGGAGGTGGCTACACTGACTATCTTCAACAAAAAAAACTGCGCCAGGAAAATCAGGCCACGCAGTACCAGCTCCAACAAAATAAAGAAAAAAAGATGAAAGACTGGATTCATCTCAAGCAGCAACAACTCCAGGCACACCCTAATCCCAAAGTGGCCAAACAGCTCCAGGCGATGAAAACGAGAATGAACCGGGAAATAGTACAGCATGGGGTAGATCGCCCTCATCAATACCAAACGTTTCGAGTGCAAAATCTGGGCAACGGACTGCATCAAAAAAAATCGGTAATTTCTCTCCACGACTTACAGATCGCCGAGCTACTTACCTGTGATCAGCTAGACATTTTTGGCGGTGATCGTGTCCTCTTGACGGGGAAAAATGGTTCTGGAAAAACGACTTTCCTCAGGGAGATCATGGCTGCAATGATTACCCCACTACCAAGCATCGAAATTGGCCTTGGAGTTTCCATTGGGTATTTCTCCCAAGACCATGATTTGTTACAACGTCAATCGACCGTCATTCAAGAATTTCAAAGATTGGTCGGGGGAACGGAAGCGCAAGCGCGCTTAAAACTGGGTGGGTTTTTGTTTCCGGATCGAACCGTGTATCAAAACATTCAACAGCTTTCTCTGGGCGAACGGGCTCGACTTCATTTAGCTATTCTGATGAATCAAAATCACAACTTCTTAATTCTGGATGAACCAACTAATCATCTGGATCTTCCCAGTCGTGAAGTCTTAGAAACCACTCTCAAAAAATATGAGGGCGGATTTATCGTGGTTTCCCATGACCGTTTCTTCATCCGCCAAATTGGCTTGAAGCGCATTCTGCAGATCAAAGACCGAGAACTTCTTGAGATGAAAAACGTCTAACTACGGCACCGGAATGACGGGTGGACTGGGAACAACAGTGGGAAGGGGTGAGGGCACCGGTGAAGGAATTGGAGAAGGCACGGGTGAAGGCTTAGGCTCTTCCTTTTTCCAATCAGCGCCACCGGTTCCAATCTGGGTAGTACCCGTTTGACTTTCCTTGCCACCTTCCGCAAAAGCCTTAGCATAAATTTCGTGGCGACCTTTGGACATATGTACTTTGGTAATGAAAGGGCGTGAAGAAAGTGTTTCACGTTTTTCACCATCTACAAATATTTCAACTCGCTCAATCTTTTTTTCCGAAAAAGTGCGGACTTCGATTTCGATATCTTCGGAGTCATAGGTGGTTTCATTCTTGGGGTTTTCAATCAACACCACCACATCATCGGAAGTGCTACACATCTCCGTAGGCGGACTAAAATCACCGGCATTGGGTTGAGCAGCAATCCAAGCTTGAATGCCTTCATTCCAACGATTGCGTCCGTCCTGACTGATCGGATCATCCTCTTTGAGAATGGTGAAGGTCTTTTCGAAGAAATTTCCACGCTGAATATCTGCTTCTGTGGCCAGCTTTTCTTGTTCACGACAGAGCTTCACCTTCTGGTGCATTGGGTCCGGCTCGGTAGGCAGTGTGCCCTTTATAACCAGTTCTTCATACGACTCAAAATCGTCATGGGCTCGATAGCCAGAAACTTTATCAACCGCCACTTTTTCAATAGCGTCGGGAACTTCCCAGGCATCGGTGGTTCGACCACTACTGATAGCAGCCCGCATGATCCTGTTCCAGATTGGAGAAGCTCCCGTCACACCTGAAGCCACTTTGGTCATGCTGGTATTGTCATTATTACCTACCCACACACCAACAATGGTGCTGCGACTCCAACCAATGGTCCAGTTATCCTTTTGGTCATTGGTGGTACCGGTTTTGACCGCGATCGGGCGACCTTCGATATTGAGTTGCGAGTTCAAACCAAACTCACCGGAACGGGCTACGTTGTCCGAAAGAATACTATTAATAAGGAAAGCCTCACCTGGTTCGAGTACTCTTTTACCAGGGACACTCTTATGTTGGAAAAGGGTTTTGCCATCTGAGTCCTTCACTTCCAGGATGGAGATCGGCTCAATCTTCGAACCTCCATTGGCAAAAGCACTGTAAGCGGTCGTGGTATCAATCAGGTGCACCTCCGCGCCACCCAGAGTGACGGCTAAACCAAACTTGCGCAGATTATCCTTAGTTGGTTCGAGGGTTTTGAAACCCATGTCATAGGCGGTCCCCAACATGTTACTCACCCCAACCGTAGCCAGAGTTTTCACCGCCACAACGTTATTGGATTCCGCTAACGCCCGACGAATATGCATGGGACCACGGAACTGACCATCGTAGTTTTTAGGTTGGTAGGCCTTAGTGTCCTCGTTGGGAGCAAAGTTGGTGTAGGCATCGATAAACACCGAGGCGGGAGTGAAGCCTTGCTTGAAAGCCGTCACATACGTAACCGGTTTAATTGAAGAACCTGGCTGACGCAAACCGTCTACGACCACGTTGTATTGTCCCGGAATATCTTCGGCAAAGTAATCTTTACTGCCGATCATGGAAATGATCTCACCATTACGAGGATCCATAACGAGAGCCGCCCCGTTGGTGATATGGAAATCTTTCACCTTCTCAATTTCTTCCGCCACGATCTTTTGCGATTCGTCATGGAAAGGGTAATCGAGGGTTGTTTTAACTTGTAATCCGCCCTGCTGCACCATTTCTTCACCAAACATTTCCGCAAGTTGATCTTGAACATAGAAAACAAAGTGCGGCGCCTTAATAGGCACATGCTGCTTAGCGAACTCGACAGAATCAAGTTGACAGACGGCCTCATCATGCAGTTCTTCGGAGATGTAGCCATCCTCTTGCATCCGGCGAAGCACACCTTGAGCTCTCATTTTCCAGAGAGGGGTGCCATCTTCATCCGTTCGACCAAGATACGGGGAATATGCTGTGGGTCGCTGAGGCAAACCCGCCAGAATCGCTGATTCCACTAAATTGAGATCACTCACATTTTTGTTGAAATACACTTCTGCCGCCGCACCAATGCCAACAGAGGTTCCACCATAGGGAGCCTCATTGAGGTACATCTGGAGAATCTCATCTTTACTGTATTGACGCTCAATCTCTAATGCCAAGATTAATTCTTTTAATTTACGAATGGCTGTTCTTTCATTGGAGAGCAAAGCATTTTTAACAAGTTGCTGCGTAAGGGTCGAACCACCAACCACTCGACGGCGGACGATAATGTTATAAGGAATACGAACAATTGTCAGCGGATCAAAGCCTTTGTGTTGATAAAACTCTTTGTCTTCGATAGCGACGGTGGCTTGTTTTAAGTATTCAGGAAGCTGATCGACCGTCACCGGAATACGTCGCTCATCGGCGAAGACATCGTAGAGAATCTCACCATTGCGATCCATAATCTTGGTTGAAAAACCAGTTGAGCGTTTTACACCACTAGGATCGGGAAGATCGTTGGCAACCCAAGCAATCATGGCCACAAAAAGCAAAATGCCAGTGAATAAACCAGCGACCATGAGAATGGAACCAATTTGCAAAAGTTTAGCGCGCCACATCTGACCACCACCTCTGGAGGGACGACTGACATCAGATCGGCGAACTTGTTTTAACCACATTCGCTGACGAAGGGCACGCTTCAAACGCCACTGCGTTCGACGCCATGATCTACGAAAAGTCTGTTTCAGCGACATAGCCAAAAGTATAGCGTAGAATGGGCGCTATGCCCACTGTATCTCTGGAAAGCCCGGTCACCGTTCTTCCAGGAGTAGGCCCGAAACGGCTGGCGACACTGGAAGAAGCGGGTATTCATTCGCTGCGAGATTTACTGTTATACCTTCCTTTTCGTTACATTGACGCCAGTCACATCACTCCTATTGCTCATCTGCAACCCAACCTGACGGTTACTATTCAGGCCAAAGTGGTCAAACACCAACCTTTGCCCCGACGTGGCCCACGATCCATCATCCTCACCACGATTGCCGATGATTCTGGCCAGTTGACCATTTCGTTTTTCAACCAACGGTATGTCATTAATAACTTGAAAGTGGGCGAGGCCTACGCCTTCACTGGAGCCGTCAAAGATTTTCGCGGCAAACTCAGTCTGGCTAATCCCACGTATGAATCGCTTAATAAGGATGTCCTGCTGCACACCGGTCGAATTATCCCGGTCTATCGACAAACGAAGGATCTTTCGGTGCGCTGGCTGCGCCAACTGCTGCATCTGGCTTTGTTTCAAGCGAACCTCCGTCTACCAGAGTATCTGCCGGAATCGATTCTCCAAACAGAATCTCTGATGGGCCGCGAAGAGGCTTTACCTTTGGTCCATTTCCCCGAGAGCTTTCCCCAGGCTAAAATCTCTCGCAAACGTTTGGCTTTTGATGAACTGTGGGATCTGTTTGGAGCCATGGCTCAGCAAGAAGCAGAGAGAAAAAAGTTGTCGACCGTGGTGAGCGTGCCCGTGAGTGATATCTCCCAAGACATTACACTTTTTGAAAGTTTGCTGCCGTTTCCTCTCAGTGTCACGCAAAAAGAGGCTTGCGCCAACATTGCCCAGGATTTAGCCCAGACATATCCGACTCAGCACGTTGTTCAAGGTGAGGTGGGAAGTGGAAAAACCTTTGTAGCCGCTTTCGCCCTTTTGCGAGTTGCCCAAGCGGGCAAGCAGGGCTTTTATCTTGCTCCAACCACTATCCTTGCCCAGCAGCATTTCGAAGTTATCCAGCCGCTCGCTCAAAAAATGGGCCTGCGTTGCGCGCTTTGGACACGAACGCAAAAGGAAAATGACCAAGCTGACATTATTATTGGGACACATGCTCTCTTGCACCACGCTGATTTTTCGCCTGGCTTGGTGATCAGCGATGAAGAGCATCGTTTTGGCGTCGCTCAGCGTCAGCATTTTTGGGAGCAAGTGCCTCGCCCTCATCTTATAAGTATGTCGGCCACACCCATTCCGCGAACCTTGGCCACGATTCTTTTCAGCGCGCAGAGTGTTTCGTATCTGGACATTATTCCCGGAAAACAGAAAAACACGACCACGCGCACCTTCCCCATCCGCAAGCTGACCGATCATTTTTCATGGCTAGCAGAGCAAGTCCAGTCAGACGAAAAACAGGCTTTCCTCATCGCGCCGTTTATTCACCCTTCCGATAACGATGATTTTGCCAAGGTATTCGATGCCCACTCCCTCTATGAACTAGCTAAGAAAGCGATGCCCAATACGCGTATCGCTTTGCTCACCGGTGAAGACAGCGACGCGACCAAGAACAAGACGCTTGAAAGAATGAAACAAGGGGAACTTGATGTTCTCGTGGCCACTCCAGTGATCGAGGTCGGCATCGACCTCCCCAAGGCTGCGATTATCACGATTACCAGTGCTGAACGGTTTGGTTTGGCTCAGCTCCATCAGTTGCGTGGCCGGGTCGGTCGCCAGGGGCAAGAAAGCTGGTGTTTTTTGGTGCCCTCGGTCGGAGCTGATCAAGAACGACTCAAGCAACTCGAATCCATTCAAGACGGTCGGGAGTTGGCCGAACTCGACTTAGCCATGCGTGGGGCAGGGGAGTTTTTAGGGACTCGCCAATCTGGCTGGGATACCTTGGAAATCGCCTCCTGGTTCGATTTGCCACTGTTGCAACAGGTCCAAAGAGTCAGACAGAACATCACTCAAGCTCAATAACATTCTCCAGGTTACAGTTGCCAATTCGTCATATAAATAGTGATACAATAGCCCTTTGCTGCTGACAAAAAAAAGCGCAAAATAAAAGAACAATAAAAGTAAAACAAGGATCTCTATGGGTGCACTACCAAAACGCCGCATTTCTACTAGCCGTTCCGGTCAACGACGACTCGACAAATTTGTCAAAATCATTGGCAGTCGACTCACTCGTACCACCAAGCGTCAACGCAAAGAAATGAAAAAAGGCGAAGACAAGTAATTATCATGTCCATAGGCGCGGATCGCCGCCACGAAAAAAGAATCAGCCGTGTTCAGGCTCTTTTTTCGTGGGAATTCCAACCCGACGCTGAACTTTTACAGTACCGCAGCGTTCGTAAAGTTGTCGCCCACATCGAAGACCTCGATGAACTCATTCTCACATTTGCTCCCAAAAGGGCAATTTCTGAATTCAATAAGATGGACCTTGCAATTCTCCGCCAGGCATTGTATGAATTAAAGTACACCAAAACTCCCCCTTTGGTAGTAATTGACGAAGCGGTCGAAATTGCCAAGGAATACGGTAGTGACCAATCAAGTAAATTCGTGAATGGCGTCCTCGGGAGTTACTGGGACAAACACAAAACAGAATCACTCGAGGAAGCGGTTATGAATCAAGAAGAAATCTTTGAAAAGCTCAAGCGCGTTATTGCGCTCATCTATGGGCACGACGAAAATGAGATCGTTCCTGACTGGGACGTCGCTGAAGACCTTGGTCTTTTCAACAGTAGCCTTAACCACCCTGAAGATGACATGCGTTTTATCCAAAAGCTCAACCAAGTTTTCGGCATTGAGCTCGACATGCAAATTATTCGCGACATGTATGAAGAAGAAGAGCTGGTAACGCTGACTGACCTCGTGGACATGATCGACGAGGAACTTATCAACGCTCTTTAATGTATGGCTGACATGCTTGGCACCCTTCCACCTGAACTCAATGACCTTTCGGAAGTTTTGCGTAAACAGGCTTTTACCCACCGTTCCTTGCGTGCTCATCATCTTAAACGAGAAGAAACCAATGAACGTCTTGAGTTCCTTGGTGACGCGGTTTTGGAACTTGTCGTCTCTGAATACCTCTACAATAGCTTTCCTAAGGCTGACGAAGGTCAGCTCACTCGCTATCGGGCCGCCTTGGTTCGCACGGAATCCTTGGCCTTAGTGGCTCAGGAGCTTCATTTAGGAGAGCACCTCCAAGCAAACCTCGGTGAAGGAGAAGAAATCCAAGGTGAAATGCAGTTTCCTTCTATTCTCGCTGATACCTATGAGGCCGTTTTAGGTGCTCTGTATTTGAGCTCAGGCTACGAAGCGAGCGCCGAATATGTGCACAAATATCTGCTTCCTCATAAGCCAGAATTCATTACCGCTCTGGATGCCAAAGACCCCAAATCTTTGCTGCAGGAAAAGTTGCAGGCCGAAGGCAAAACGGCGCCAGAATACACCATCGTGAAAGAGGAAGGGCCTGATCACGCTAAAATTTTCACTGTCTCTGTAGTTCTACCAGAGGAAAAAACAATGCTGGGTGAAGGAGCCAGCAAACAAAAGGCTGAACAAGCCGCCGCCCAGGCTGCTTTAGATCGCTACTTTCCAGAGTAGCCCCAGACCTGATATAATTCGCTTCGTTATGCTTAAGATTAAACTCAGTCGTGTTGGTCGAAAACACCAACCCGCCTACCGAATTGTTATTAACGAGCGCCGAGATAAGCGCGATGGAAAGTACGTGGAACAGGTTGGTTTCTACAATCCCATTTCCAAGGACTTGACCTTTGACATCCCCCTCTATGAGGGTTGGATAGCTAAGGGTGCCATCCCAACCGAAACCGTTGGCCGTCTTTTCCAGACCTTTACCAAAAAAGATGACTCAAAAAAAGAAGTCGCTGCTCAGTAACCTATGAAAAACTTCCTTGAATTCCTTCTCCTGCACCTCGTTTCCAATCCTGACGCCATCGAGATTACTCAGGAAGAGCAAGAGGATTACACCGAGTTCATCATTAAGGTTCACCCTGAAGATATCGGCCGAATCATTGGTCGCCAGGGTCGCACCATCCAGGCCATCCGCACTTTAGCCAAAGTTCGCGCTATTCAAGACGATATCCGCGTCCGCATTACCATCGACGACTCCGAAGGCGTTAAACCAGAAGAGACCGACGATGCTCTTGAGGCTTCCACTGACGAATCAGCTGAAGTACCGGAAGTTTTCGAAGCTCTCGAAGCTCCCTCTGAAGAATAGTTTTCTGAACCTCCGGTAGCTTAGACGCTATGCATACCCGTAACGAGGGTTTCTGTTTCAAAAACGCCGACACTCTTACTGGCTGAAAAGGTTATCGTTGTCGAACTCTTGAGGAGTAATATCACTCCCTTCTCCTGGAAGAGTAAATTTCTGCAATGTCTCCATGATAGCAGTCTGTTCGTCATTGATCGCCACCACCGGTTGTTTCGCAACGGCAGCACTTGAGATGGCAGCGTAGCGAGAGAGCAGTGATAAAGTGACTTGGAATTGTCCCGGTACCTTGGCAGAACTGGTGAGATCAAACGCCGCAATGTCCATCAGAGGCAAGCTTGTTTCGATTTGGGCAAAGGCATCCTCAATCTGCTCAAGTGAACCTGAAAGAGTCACCTCAAACTTAAAATTTTCCACCCCTTTCGTTGCCGTAGTTGTCACTGCAGCTGGTTGACCGGAATCGGTCGAAACAACACCTGGATTAAGGTTGTAGTCATCAATGACCACACCACTTCGACTGGCAATTGTATTGATGGCCATGAGGTTACTCAACGGCTGTTTGAATTCAGGGAGAGCAATCGCGACACGCTCGAACTTTTCATTGTCTGCTTTGTTAATTTTACTCAAAATATTCACTCTCTGACTACTCTTAGAAACCTGTTGATCCAAACGTCGTAAAGCGACAGTATTGGTTTGGATCTTCTGCCAAGCCGGCCAAATACCAAGACCGATTAATAGCAGACTCGCCACACCAATGCAGGCGGATATCACCAACATCCGTCGTTCAATCAGAAAATACTGAAGTTGTTGCTGCCAATCGCTTATAGAACCCATTACAATACTCGCTTTCGTAGTGAGACACCGCTGGTTTGAGGAAAAAAGGATTCATTTTGACGAAGGACTAGCTGGGCTAATTCGAGGAGAAAGGAATCCTTTTTTGCCAAACCAGTGTGTGTCGTAATAGGAATGGAGTACTGTAATGGGTTCTGGTTCATACTTCCGCCTTGAGTTGTAGAGAAACCTCCATTCGATATTTTCCCTCATCTGTCCGAGTGACGCTCTTCATCGTAAACCCGGTGATTTGCTGAGAAATATCTGGTTGACGGAGGTGATTGATAAACTCCTCAAACATGAAATAATCACCTGTTGAAACGGAAAACTGGAGGGTACGGGTACCCTGTTCAAAAGTAACCGTCTGGAACTCTACACCTGGAAGGGCCAACTGGGCCAAGAAATAGAGTGTTCTCTGCTGAGAACCACGCTGAGGCCAAATCTCGCCCAAGGACTTCAAACGAGCTGAAAAAACCAAGTACTGAGCTTCCTGTTCAACCATTCCCTTTAATGCTTTCGTCGCTTGCTCGTCCTTTTGCTGCAGTTGTTGACTCTGACGTGCTTGGTTAAAAGCGTACACGACCAAACCGGTAGTGATGGCACCAACAACCAGGAATATCCCAAGGGAAATCCAAAAAATAAGTTTGTCTTGCTTTTGGAGAGACGCCAATCGACGTCGGTGTTGTCGGAAAAAGTTTATCGCTGGTATGGAGATGGTCGCCCGAGACATACGCAGGCTTACCCTTTCGTATCCTTGAGGGCTAATCCTACCGCCGTGACAAAGCGGCTATCCTGGGGAATCGTTTGAGGCCACTGTAAGTTAGGCAGCTCAAATAAGCGAGTTGGTAAAACCTCTACACCTAAAAGCTGAGATAAGAAAGGCAAGAGATCTGGTAAATACTGAGATCCACCATGCACCAAAAGCTTGTCAATCGGAATATTGGGGTGCTGAGAGGCAAAGTAGTGAAATGATTTTTGCACTTCCGTCACAAGTGACTGCACTACAGGTGTGAGAACCTGACGAACTCGACCTTCGGCACGATCAGCCAATAATCCGTAGCTGCGTTTGTATTCCTCAGACCGGGCTGGATCAAGCTGAATAGCCTTCTCAATGGCGCGGGTAAGCAAAAATCCACCGATGTTAAACGAATAGACAAAGGCTAAAACGCCATGATCAACGATCGTTACCGTACTGCTATTGGCTCCAATGTGCAGCAGGGCAATTGCTTGATCAACTGGGATTTTTGATTCTAAACAGCGCATTTGAGCAAGCGTATCGGTTTCGAGGTCAACCACATCCAAACCACTTTCCAAAAGAAGGTCGGCTACGTTCTGGACATACTGTTTTTGGACACCAATTACGAGAATTTCCATAATTTGATCATTCTCACCCTCAGTTCGACGTAAAACAGAGTATTCGTACTGTAGCTCTTCGTAAGGGATCGGAATTTGTTGTTCGATTTGCCAGTGAATGGCGGAAGCCAACTCAGCATCAGAAAGTCGTGGCATGGTAATGATTTTGGTCACCACCATCGATTCCGGCATACTGACGCGAATACCTTTGTTGGGGAGATTGTTCTTCTGCCAAAACGCTTGCAGGTTGGCAATCAACTGTTCCCGCATTTTGGGGTCAGAAGGGGAGAGTGATCCAGCAGGATTGGGATTTTCCAGAGCTGTTTCAATCTGGAAATGATCACCCTTTTGCTGACCAACAATAACCTTAATGGCGTAACTACCGATGTCGAGTCCAACTATTTTCATATTCTTAATCTTTTACCTATTACTTTACGATTGTTGTTCCAGAGACCATGGCAAAATCCAAGATTCCTGGAGCAAAAGGACGAGACCGTTCAACCTGAACGGCTTTGGTTTCTCGACCACCTTCTGCCTGATTTTTACCGACTGAAGTGATCGTAAATTGTTGGGGAGAAAGCGTCCAAGATCCGTAAGCGGCCACCGAAAGGGGAGTATCAGCATAAACTGGAATGATTCGAACCAGCGTGTCGTTGGCTTGCAAAGGTAAGTTGTACTTCAAACTATATTCTGTACCCCAAAAGTTCGAATCATTAGGATTGATGCTGTCAAAATTATCTCCATGATTACAAGGTGCCACCGTAACATAGCGCGAAGTTGCGGCTGATCCGACACCGTTTACGAGTTGGATCAAAAGAGAAGCCGGGTTATCAGTACAAACACGGGAAGAGCTCCATTGTATCTGGAGAATATTTCCAGCTAGAGAGTTAGCCACATCAACCTCAACCGTTACACCCTCTTTCACGCGTTCTTCAAAGGAATATTGTTTTTGGATACCGACATCAACTTGGGTAGTCTCTGCTAAATCGTTAAAGGAAACATTGTACTCATCACCGGCAAAGGAAAAAGAAGTGTCTGCACTGTCCGAAAGAACCCGTTCAATGGCTGATTCAGCCGCCGCAAAGGTTTTTGCCGCCTCTTGCGACTGACGGGTAGTGGTTACTTCTTGAGTAGAACGGCCGGCCACAGACAATCCGATGGTCGAAACAACGACCATCACCAAAATAATCACCAAACCGACTTGGCCTGATTGGGCAGTTCTGTGTATCATGACTCCCTTAACTGTAACATTTAATTGAAGGATCGAACATACACACTCGTCGAAAAAACCTGGTTAAAATCACTGATGCTACTCGATAATTCGGGCACGGTCAGAGTAATTGAAACGGTCACCAAAGTACCCGCATTTTCGGTGGCATTATCACAGGTAAAAAGCAAACTTTCTACATTGACGTCAGAGGTTGTTAAGGCAGCGCTATCAGAAGCGACAGCCTGCACGGTGGGAGAGAGATCGATCGAATTATACGTAATCGTCCGGCCGTCTTGAGTGGTCACTAAAAGTTCATTGGCACTCACACACTCCGCGTCCAGTGAGCTGCGCAGCTGATAGGTCAAGGCATCGAGTACGAAGTTACCTTCTTGGCGCATTTTGTTAATGCCCTCTGATTGAGCGCTACGCAGTTGACCTTGAAATAAAATCTGAACCGCCGTTAAGCTCAAAATTGAGGTGATCACTACCACCACAAGAAGCTCAATAATCGTATAACCGCATAGCCTGCTGTTTATTGCCATTGCGAAAACCTTCCTTGTAAGACGGTTGCCGTTTCACCAGCCCGACTAGGGCGATAGATCGTTACGGTAACAACCAGATCATCCTGATTGAGTCGTTGCAGCACAATCTCCCGGCGAAAAACAGAGTCTGGTATGGTTTGATTCATCTCACATTCGCCGACAACTGAGTTAATAAGTTCTATTCCTGATGGATACGTCGCAAAACAATAGGTTTGGGTACTACCGACACCAGGTCCGTTCGAACTAAAAGCCACCCAACCAAGGGTATCCCTTTCCTTGCGAAACCACTCTAAGGCTTCATTGGCATAGCTCGTTGCCCGAGACTGTTCCAAAGAGGTGCGAGAGTTCCGCACTGAAGCAATGATTGTAGAGAGAATTGCCA
>Ga0265297_10009606_pt1 | contig 12413 bp, 11 predicted proteins | sample Munlanlwell13791_FD_192502 | JGI IMG/M metagenome (GOLD analysis project Ga0265297, IMG submission 192502) | Leachate microbial communities from a municipal landfill in Southern Ontario, Canada - Leachate well 137-91 | ecosystem: Engineered > Solid waste > Landfill > Unclassified | place...
CCGTATTGTTTCGCCAGCAACGCTAAAGCCCGCAGGCCGTATGATGAACGAGTGGAAAACTTCATATTAATGCCTACCAAAAGAGTAGGTATTAGAATTTTAGCATAATAAAAAAGCCTGTCAAGGCCTGTCGCACCAATTAATGCTGTTATTTCACAATTTTAAAATACCAATAACAAAGAAGAAACAAAATAATAAAATGAATAAATAAAAAAATCAATACGAAATCCAGCGGATAACCTTCAAAAAAATACCTTGCCTGCAGTAAAGCAGAAACGATGAGCGCCGAAAGAAATGACCGGCGCCATAAGCTTAAGCGGCTAAAAACCCAAAGCGAGATGAATAAAAAAATCGTGCCATAAATAATCTTGTTTGGAAAATATCTCGGCGGCACTGAATATTCAGCGCTCAGCTGGTGAAAAAAATAATCCGCAGCCGCGAATAATAAAACGATAATCAGCGAATTAAATAAGTTCTTGGTTAAAAATTTGATATTCATATCCTATTTGGCCACAACAATAATCACCTTCCTCCCCTGCCCCATCCGCTCTTCAGTCATTTCCCTGCCGGCCTCGGGATTCCAGTCGTGCACGGCATTGATTAAAACTTGGTATTTGTAGCGATAACCTTCGCCTTTTCGCGTGCCGGGATCGTTGGTAATAAACTCTCCGGTCCGGTCGTCAAATCCGCGCACCACCAGCATATGATAAATCGGCCCGGCACCCGTAAAGTTAGGATTGCCCAGCGACCGGCCGGCCGCCGGAATGATCACCAGCTTGCCTTGCCGTAAAATATTTTTTATGACCGTCGCCGAGACATCGGTTTCCAATTCCGCGGATAAAGAATAATAGCTTTTCAAAATCACCACCGTCTCTTCGGCATTAAGGTCAACGTGATAGCCGTTTGCCTCTTCCCAGGCAATAAGATCCAAAATGGCCTGATCCATCAGATGCGCTGATAGTGACCCACCATGGAAATACTTTTCCGCCATAATCATGGACGCTTCTTCGCAAGCCTCCTCGTGCACCGCGTCCCAATTACCAAAAGGCGCCTGAGAAGCGAATGCCACCGGCAAATTGACATAATTTGCAGCTGGCGGCTTTTCCGGCGCGGCCGGAGGAGCGGGCGGCGGGTTATTTACCTCGGGAGTTTTCGGCGTTTCAGGCGGCGGAATAATCGCCTCAGGACTGGTCGCAGTTTTGGCAGCGGCAAGTGGCGCGGGTAAATTAACGTTTTCGTCCTTATTCGCCGACTCAAAACCAGCTTGGCAGCCGGCCAAGATAAAAATGGCAAACAAAAATAGCAAATATCGGCTTTTCTTCATAATTTAATTATAATCCCAAATCGGCGTCTTGACAATTCGCCGGCAATGATTTATATTATATTTATTATAAATTAGTCATTTTTTACTGTTATGTCTCATAAGAAAGCAGGCGGTTCTACAAGTTTAGGCCGAGATTCACAAGCCCAGAGACTGGGGACCAAACTCTTCGCCGGGCAGTTTGCCAAGGTTGGCAGCATTATCGTGCGCCAGCGGGGTACCAAAATCCGGCCGGGTCAAAACGTCAAACGCGCCAATGACGACTCACTTTTCGCGGTCGCTTCCGGCTTGGTTAAATTCAGCCAGAAAAAAGTGAAGAAATTTAACGGCGTACTGGCTTGGGCCAAATTTGTCAACGTCATTCCGGTCAAAAAATAATCAAACATAAAAAAAGTAGAGACGCACAATTGCGCGTCTCTACTTTTTTTTATTTCTTTCTTTTGTTGGCGGCGGCGATTAAACCGACAAACAATGGATGAGGATTTAGGGGTCGTGATTTCAATTCCGGATGGAATTGCGTCCCGATAAAAAAGGGATGGTTGGCCACTTCAATTATTTCCACTAATTTTTTATCCGGCGAAAGCCCCGCCAGCACTAAGCCTTTTCTTATTAAGCGCGTCCGGAAATCATTGTTAAATTCATAGCGGTGGCGGTGGCGCTCACTGATGCGATTAGTTCTATACAGCTTGAAACTATTGGATTTCTTGTCTAAAACGCAAGGATAGGCGCCCAGGCGCATCGTGTTGCCGTATTGCTTCTTGGCCAAATTCTGCGCCTGATCGGGCATAATGTGAATCACGGGAAATTTGGTTTTGGGGTCAACCTCGGTAGTATGGGCCTTTTTCAAACCGCAGACATGACGGGCAAACTCAATCGTGGCCAGCTGCATGCCATAGCATAAGCCCAAATAAGGAATTTTGTTTTCCCGAGCGAATTTGATCGCCATGATTTTACCTTCAATGCCCCGTTTGCCGAACCCGCCCGGCACGACGATACCATCGTAATTTTTCAGCTCTTTGACCAGGCTGGGCTTTTTTTCATAGGCGTCGGAATTTATCCAGTCAATTTCCACTTTTACTTTATTGGCCGCGCCCGCGTGTTTTAAGGCCTCAATCACGGAAATATAAGCATCAGGCAGGATAAAGTCACCGGTGGAAAAATATTTGCCGACAATCCCGATTTTAACCGTTTTAGTCGCCCGCTTAATATTGGCCACAAGCCGCTGCCAATCCCGCAAATTTTTCTGCCTGGGACGCAAATTTAGTTTTTTTATAATCTTTTCCGCCATTTTTTCCCGGTCCAAAACCAGCGGCACTTCATAAATTGATGCCACATCCGGCGCGGAGATGATTTCATCTTTTGACACATTGCAAAACGTCGCAATCTTTTTCTTGCGCGGTTCATCTACGGCCTGATGCGAGCGGCAAACGATGAAATCCGGCTGAATGCCGGCGGCGTTGACTTGGGAAACCGCGTATTGGGTCGGTTTAGTCTTCATCTCGCCCAAAGTCGTGGGAATCGGCAGATAACTGACCAGGACAAAAATTACGTCCGCGGGATTGGCATAGTGCATCATCCGACCGGCTTCCAAAAATAAAATATTTTGGTATTCGCCCACTGTGCCACCGACTTCAACGATGGTAATATCAGCTTTGGCTTTTTGCGCCGCTTTTCTAATCCGGCGGATGACTTCCTCCGGAATATGCGGCACCACTTCCACGCATTTACCGCCGTATTCCAAATTACGCTCCCGCTGGATAACTGACTGGTAAACCCGGCCGGTGGTCATATAATTGTCCCGCAGAATGTCCACATTAAGGAAACGTTCATAATTGCCGATATCCTGATCGGTTTCATCACCGTCTTCGGTGACAAAAACTTCGCCGTGCTCCACCGGGTTCATCGTGCCGGCGTCAATATTCACGTACGGATCAATTTTTAACGCCGTCACCTTGTAGCCGCGCGCCTGTAAAATTTTTCCGATGGAAGCGGAGGTTACGCCCTTGCCGACGCCGGACATTACCCCGCCCATCACGAAGATAAATTTGCTCATAAGTTTAGCTTTTAGCTGTTAGCTTATGGCCGTTAGGGACTTCCCTAAAAGCTATAAGCTACAAGCCAACAGCTCAGTAAAGCGACAAACCCACCGGTGCTCGGTGGGCCTTAGTATCTAAGCGTAATTTTTTTACTTGCTGGCAGCGTCACTTTTTATCCGGATTAATAATTAATGTGATTTTGGCTTCCAAGCCGTGATCCAGATTCACCGCCACGGTATGTTCGCCAATTTCTTTAATATGCTTAGCGTCAATCTGATCTTTCCGAACGTCAAAACCCTTATCCTTGATCGCCGCGGCAATTTTGGCCGCCGAAACTGTCGCATATAGGGTTCCTTCTTCGCTGGCCTTGGCGCCGATCTCAATTACCTGGCCTTCCAGCTTTTTAACTAACGCTTCCGTCTCCGCCAGTTCCGATTCCGCCATGGCCGCTTTCTTTGCCATCCGCTCTGCCGCCGTCTTCATCTTTTCCGGTGTCGCTTCTTCGGCTAAATTCTGCGGAAACAAAAAATTCCTGGCATAACCCATGGCCACTTCTTTAACTTCCCCCTCCATACCTAAATTTTGCACGTTTTTCAATAAAATTACCTTCATAACCTTTTTCATTTTTTATAACCTTAGAATCTTATCACAAAATCAGAAAATTCGCCAGTCGCTTCCGACCAGCTTTCAGAAATAGCCTGCACGATGGCAGATCCAACACCATTATAGCACCATTGCTTGAAATCTTTCAAGTCCCCTGTTTCGCCTTCGGCTAGAATTTCCACGCCGCCGTTTTCCGCGTTCCTCACATAACCGGTAAATCCGCGTTTTTTGGCTTCTTTTTGCGCCACATAGCGGTAACCGACGCCCTGAACCAGACCAGTGACATACAGAGATAAACGTTTTACCGGCATTATAATATAAAATAATTAATATTTAAATATTTAATATTCACTTGATATTTATTATTTGTTATCAATTATTTTCGTTACTACTCCGTTGTCCGCGTCAACCTCAATCTTGTCGCCGTCTTTAAAGACCAAAGTAGCCATTTTCACTCCGACCACGCAGGGTTTTTTCAATTCCCGCGCCACAATCGCCGCGTGACAGGTGAGACCGCCGTCGTCAGTCACAATCGCCGTGGCCTTTTTCATAGCCGGCACCAAAGCCGGAAAAGTCGTGTGTGAAACCATTATATCGCCGACATTCATCTTGCCCATTTCTTCAGGCAGATTAATGATTTTTACCGTACCTGATACTTTGCCGGGACAAGCCGGCGTGCCTTTAAGTTCCTTTATATTTGTCACTTTAATTTTTTCAAAATTTTGCCTGGCTAAAAATTTCCTGGCCGACGGCCCGGTCAGAATATTCACTTTGCCGTTTTTCATATGGATAACGCAGGCTTTGATCCGCTGATTGATCTCGGCCAGCGGCGGCAGTTTATTTTTCAACAGTAACTTTGATGTTTCCTGATGGGTCAGGTACCGGACCTGATTGAGCGACAAATTGAACCGGCGTCCAACCTCAAGGTAAAGAATGTCGGCGGCAAAGCTCGCACAAAACATGCCATCCTTGCGATAAGCCTTAAGCCAGACGATATCGGCCGCCAAGTCAAAAACGCGCCGATATTTGGCATCAATCTTAAGCAGATCAATTAACTCCCGCCTTTTGGTATTGGTTTTCCGGTTGACCGTTTTAAGTTCAGACAAAAGCCGGGTAATGTCGGTTTTTTGCCGCAACAGGCCTGACCACACTTGCAAATAATAATTCAGGTCATAGACCGGTCCCAAATAGGTATAGGGCGTCCACAGCCATTTTTGATGATGGGCATGGATTTTTTTACGCAGAGCGGGCTTGATCCGGCTAAGATCGTTTTCGATCTTTACCCAATCCTTCTGCATAAAAATCCTTCTGGCCACCGGATCTTTTTTAATCTGTTGTAAGATCGCCAGGGATTCTTTGGTTTCGATCTGGCCAATAGTAAAGCGCGCCGGCGTGGTCAGAACGCTGAATGCTTCGGCAAAGTTCAGCTTCAGACCATTTGCTTCAATTCGTTTTTTAACGTAATTAAGCAGGTGATTTGACAGATCTTCGCCGTCGGAATCAACAAACCAGGTGGTCGGCAGGGCCGTACCGTGATTTAAGGTAATCAGGTGATATAAATTATTATAAATTGCGCCCAGCCGCTTGGTCGGCAATTTGCTTAGATCGGCCGTTTGAATTTCCCGAGACAGGGCGATCAGTTTAGTCGTTCCATCTTCAGCGATCCGATGAAGATGGTTTATTTTGTTCGGCTGATCCGAAATCGCTTTCAGGGTCAAATCAACAAGCTCCCTTAATTCCTCCTTAATAAAATAGGAGCCGGTATTGTCTTGCCCCTGCATGATAAAAATCGCCTCTGAAATAGCCTTTTTACCCGCAGTCAGATCTTCATCTTTATAGATCACGTCCGCGACTTCATCAAACAGTAAAAAACTGCAACGGCTGACCTCGAAATTTTTCCGCCAAATTTTCTCCATCATACACTAATCTTGCTTATCTCGCTTATTGCTTACAGCGTCGTAATCGGCCTTGACTGGGTGATATAAAACCGGCCTTTGACAAACGCCCACTCAATATCCTGCGGCTTGCCGTAGTGCCGCTCAATCGCGGCGCACATTTGCGCCAGGCCGATAATCTGCTGGCCAGACAGTTTTTGGCACTCTCGTTTTTCGCAATGAGTGTTTTTCCAGACATTGCCCGAACCGGGCTTTTGCACCAGCATTTTTTTCTGCTCGGAGATATTGATGTCTAAAATTGAAAAATCGCGCTTATCAACGATGTAGCTATCCGGCGTGATCTGGCCTGACACAATCGCCTCACCCAGGCCGAAACCCGCTTCCAAAATCATCTGGTTTTTATTTTTGGTCACCGGGTGAACCGTGAAAGCCACGCCGGAAATTTCCGACTGAACCATTTCCTGCACCACTACAGCCACTGAAACTTTGGAATTGCGCAAACCTTTTTCAAAGCGGTAAAAAATCGCCCGGGGCGTGAAAAGCGAAGACCAGCAGTCTTTAACTCTGCCCAATAAATTTTTGGCCGTGGTATTAAGATAAGTTTCCAGCTCACCAGCCCAGCTGGCGGTGGTTGAATCTTCAGCCGTGGCAGATGAGCGCACGGCCACGTACTTCATTTTCGCACCTTGATAGGCGGCTAAAATTTCATTTTGCAAATCTTTGGGCAAGCGCTGGTCATGAATCATGTCACGAATGGTGTTTGAGGTCTTATCCACGGAATTAACATCTTTATAATTTACTTTTTTCAACTGGGTTTGGATATCTGCTAATAAATCAGTCTCACGCAAAAAATAATCAAACGCGCCCGCCACTATGACAAAGCCCGGCGGCACGGAAATTTTGGCTTGCGTCATTTCGCCCAAAGAGGCGCCTTTGCCACCGGCGATTTTGACGTCGCGCTTGGAAATTTTATTGAATGGAAGAATGTAGGTTTGAGGCATAAGTTAGGCTGTAGGCTCTTAATTATAGAAAAATTCTAGCACAAATTCGCCGTTCATACCAATTTTTTTAAAATAAAACATAATCTCACAGACTACCGGCCAACAGCCTACCTCCTACTCGCCTAACGGCTAATTTTAGCCAAAAAATACAAATAAGTATTGACAAATTTATTAAAATATGCTATTGTATAGTTACTATAATTTGCACCTTATAACTTGCGTGGTTACCTGATTGGCTCACTTAAGCGGCAAATTGCTTCTGTGATTTGCTGCTTTAATGAGCTAATCAGGTGATGGCTCAGTTTAGAACACAAGGCGCCGGCATAGGGCTGGCTATAACGGAAGGAATACGGAAGATGAAGAACTTCAGTGACATCGTAACAGCGGTTACAGCAATTGTGTCCAGTCTTAAGGATGGCGACCGGATCGCGGTCATCCTGCGCCACGGCAGTCGCATGGAGCACAAGGATCTGCCCAACGACACGATTTGTGATGAGTCGTGGGAACAGATCCGCGAACTCGGCGCGGCCATCCGGCAAGCCGGCATCAAGCTGGCCAAGATCATTATGACTCCCCGCGGACGCGGCGTCATGGCGGCCTGTGCCCTGGGCGAAGGCAATGCCGTAGGAGATGAGGCGGTCGCGCCGTTTACCACGAGTCCGTCACTGGACGACGTGAGCAACGATGTAGCCGGCGGCGGACCCGAGATCCTCCGCAAGCTCAAGCCGATCGCGAAGGAACGCGGCATCACCGGCGAGCAGACACTGCTTTTGTCGGGAGACCCCGAGATCGCAGCCTATGCCTGGCGACGCGCCATGCAGTACGCGGACGCGATCAAGACAAACTCCTTGGCCGACAATATCGTGAAAGCGTTTGTCAGCCACGGCGGAGTCCTGGACATCGCGATCGCGATGCTCCGCGCACCCAAGGCCACGCAACTCGCGGAGCTCCCCCAGCCGGACCAATGGCTGGAAATGGGACAAGCCGCGATCGTCGTCTTCGGCAAGGACGGCGAACTTGTGAAAGTCGTCTACCTCTGAGGTAGGCGGCAATCCGAAACACGACGAGGGCGAAACTCTTTACCGAGTATCGCCCTCGTTTTCCTTTGGCATAGATTTTTTAAATTCCATATTTACTCTGGTGTTGCTTTGTTTTTTTATAGGCCAAAAAATACTGCCATTTTTCCTTATCTTTATGCCAGCCGCTGGCATCATTTAAATACCAAGTGAGCAATTGAGCCGCCTGCTGGCTGATCAATTTTTTATTTCCAGCGTCATTAACTATGCCGCTTAAATCGGCGAAAGACGCGAAATTAACTTTTGCCGTTTTGAACCATTTGAAATATTCCTGATTTTTGTAGCCCCGGCTGCCGGCAACCAAAAGCCAGCTGACTTTGAATCCGGATTTTCTAATATTGTTTAAAAATGCGGTTTTACCGGCGCCGTGGCCTAAGGCGTCGTCAATCAATAGTGCTGTTGAACCTTGCTTAAAATCCCCTTCCACGACGCGGTTTGTACCGCCGCCTTTTGGCTGTTTGCGCACATAACCGACCGGCTTATTCATCAAAAGACCGATAGTCACAGCCAGCGGAATGCCGGCGGTCGCGCCGCCGACGATAAAATCAAATTTTAGCTTTTCTTTTTGAATAAATTTAATCATTTCTTGAGCTATACCCTTGAGGCACTGAGGGTGGGAAAAAACCGCGCGGCCATCCACGTAAAGCGGCATCACGCAATTATTCGTGGTGGTATAAGGTCCCATCAGATAATAATTCTTTACCGAATTAAAGATATTAATCACCTTTTGATTCTGCATTAAAATTTTTTTCATAAATATTGGCTTAATTCTTTTTTAAATTGCTTAAAATTTTTATAATAGACGGTTTTAACGCCGAGTTTTTTAGGTTCAACCAAATTGTCCCTTTGATCATCGGCAAACAATATTTCCCCGGGTTTAACCTTAAATCTCCGGCCTAAAAAATTAATAGTTTGCTTTGACGCTTTAGGCAGATTATATTCCCAGGTATTGATTACATCATCAAAGCCTTTAGCCAACTGCGGAAATTTCTTTTTGGTGTCTGATAGCTGACTGCGGGTATTCTTGCTTAAAATTATGGTTTTAAAATTTTTTCTCAATTTTTGCGCCAGCGCGTAAGCCGGCTGATTGATTCTAAACAAATCCATATGAATTTTCCGCAATGCTTGCCAGCTCATGGGCAATTTCAGCTCTTTAACCGGCAGCTGCCAAGCCTGCTTTTGCGTAATTTTTCTTAACGCCGCCTGATTGAAATATTTTTTATAAATTACTTCAAATAAAATTTTCTCCGGCATTTTGGTTTTCCTGGCAATCATCTCCACCGTGTCCGGATAACCCCGGCTTAAAATAATGCCGTAGCCGTCCAAAACAATTAGTTTAATTTTGCTCATATTTTTTTCACTATCCCCTGATTCGCATCCACTTCTACCAAATCGCCGTCTTTTAAAACCCGAGTCGCGATTTTGGTGCCGATCACACAGGGAATATTTAGTTCGCGGCTGACAATAGCCGCGTGCGAAGTCACCCCGCCTTGCTCCGTAACAATCGCAGCGGCTTTTTTCATGGCCGGCACAATATCGGGATCGGTGGCAATGGAGACTAAAATATCGCCTTGCTTAAATTTTACCATATCCGCGGGGCGAATAATAATCTTTACCGCGCCGCGGGCTTTGCCAATACAGCCGGTTTGGCCTTTGATTTCATTGACTGAACCCACCTTTGCCTTCACTGCCGGTCTGGCCAAATTCTTGCCGGTTTCGCCGGTAAAAATCGCTTCCCGGCCTTTTTCCACCCAATACACGCAAAAACGCGTCCGTTTTTTAAGTTCAGATTTATTGATGGCATGATTCAATAGCGCCGCTTTCACCTCATCCTTAAGCATAAATCTGACCTGCATCAGACTCAAACCAAACCGCCGCGCGATTTCGGCCAGCACGGCCTGCATTTGATAAACGGCAAAAATCTGCGCGAAACGGCGGTAAATTTTAGTGATCATAAAATCACCCCAAGCGTCAATTAGCGACCGCCACGGATCTTTGATTTTTAAACGCTGAATCAGTTTATGCCGCTGGCTTTTGGCCTGGCGGATTTCCATTGCCTGCAACCGGTATTTTTTCTCCAAATTCGCGCCGGCATTTACCAGTTTTACCAGCTCCTTTAAATAATAGTCAAAACTGTATACGCCTTCTTTGCCAATCCACATGTGCTTGACGTAAAAATATTTTTGATAATGATTTTCTATTAGCCGGTAAATTTCCGGCTTAATCTTGTCTTTGATAACTTCCATTTTTTCTTCCAATGCCTGCTCATATTGCGGCGTATGGGTTTTTAAGCCGTAAGGTACGGCCGCTTGGTCCAAAAAATTATCATACAACTCTTTAAAAAGCCGGCGATGATATTTATCTTTCTGAATCATAATGGCAATTCGCATAAACTCATCCTGTTCAATTTGAATCGGCGATTTTTTTGTCGGCTGGGTCAGAATAACCAAATACTCGTTGACTTGGTTTTCCGGCACATTCTGGCCGCGCAAATACTGCTTTAACTTTTCCGTCAAATTATTGTGGAACATATCAACCGCCACCGGAATCCAGCCCCATTGATAATAAATAGTATGAATGCGGTCGTGTTCGGCATATACGCGCCATAAATCCGCGTTGGATAATTTTTTTAAATTATCTTGAGGCACGGTTTGAGCAAAACTCCTCAGCTTATCAGACCAAAAAATTATTTGCCGGTTAATTTTTTTAGCATAGGCGGGATTTTTCAAAAATCTCTCTACTAAATAATCGCCCACCCGCTTGGCATCATTTTCTCCATAAAAAAACCGCAGGTGATAGCCGTTAAAAACGCACATGATTTTTTTATAGGCGACGCCCGCGGTCTTTTTAAACTCCTTAACAAAGCTGGAAAGCCAAATTTGGCTAAAAAACAGATCCATATCCGGAATGTCTTCCCCAAGCATCCAGGGATCTGGGTCATTAAACATTGTTAAATTGACTCGCTGCGGCGCTTTTTTCCCGGCCGCCGCCGTTTTTCCATGCCGCCGGTAAGCGGTAAATAACTTCTTAAGCGCATCTTTGTACGGATTATTAGGTTGCAATTTAAAAAAGCGGCTCTGCCCGCTTCGTCTCACGACTAATAAGTTTAAATCCGCTAATTTATCCAATTCCCGCAAAACATTGCCTGGGTCCAGCCGCGTTAACTTCACGATCTGCCGCGCGTAGAATTCTTTTTTAGGAAACTGAAAAAATAACGCTAAAATTTTTACCCGGGGTTTAGAAACAAAAAGGTGTTCCAGCATATTGTTATTTTTACAATATGAATACAGCTTAACATAAAATAAAACCGCTGTCAATGTCGGGGCGGCTATTTTAATTTTTGGCTATTTTATTTTCCTCACTACCCCCAAGTTCGCGTCCACTTCCACCAAATCGCCGTCTTTGAAAACTTTAGTCGCGATCTTGGTGCCGACGATGCAGGGTTTGCGCAATTCCCTGGCCACAATCGCCGCATGGCAAGTCAGACCGCCGGTATTAGTAATAAAGGCCTTGGCTTTTTTCATGATTGGCAACAACGATGGATCGGTCACATAAGCCACCAAAATGTCCCCCGCGGCAAATTTATTCATTTCCTTGGCGAAATTAACAACTTTTATCCTGCCTCTGACCTTGCCGGGATAAGCCACCTCCCCCTTTAATTCAGTTACCGGCTTGACCGGCGGCAAAAATTTCTTAATCGTGTTAGTAATCCTTCGCGCCGCATCTCCGGCCAGCAGATAGGTTTTTTGCCCGTCATAATATTGCGCCGAAAATTTAGCCAAATCATTGATTTTATGGCTGTCAATTTTATTATTCTTAGCCATTTTGGCCAGCCATTCCATATCCAAAGAATAGACTTGTCTCAAAGACAAATGATAAGTCTGGCCAATTTGTCTTAATAACGGCTGGCAAGCGTCGTAGCTTAAATATAAAGCATCCATCCGGTAGGCTTTAATAAATAAAATTTCTTCCAATAAACGGAACAAATTTAAAATTTTATCCGGCATGCCTAATTTACGGGCTAATCTTTTTTTATCAATCACCAGCTGTCTGTCCCTTTTCAAAATCAATTCCAGCCGGCGCTGAGCGCCGCCCTGTTTATTCAATCTTTTTCTAACGTCAATAAAATAATCTAACTCCAAACCGGGTCCAATCCAGCCAAAATATATCCATCTGAATTTTTTCCAGTGGGCTTTTATTTGCCTTACCGAATCATTTTTGACGGCCAATTCTAGCATAGCTCTTTCTTCTTTTTGCGCCATTGAGAGTTCTCTAGGCATTGAGAGAATTTGAAAAACTCCAGTCAACTCATTGCCTTTGATTTTCTGGCTTAACAACCAGGACTTTAAATAATCGGTTAAATTTGAATTTTCTAGCTCCAAAACATTAGCGACTTGTCCCAGAGTCCAAACGCGATGATGTTTTTGGTGGTACTGTTTTAATAATTCAAGCTGCTTGGCGGAGTTTAGCTTATTAAACTT
>Ga0265297_10009607_pt1 | contig 12412 bp, 9 predicted proteins | sample Munlanlwell13791_FD_192502 | JGI IMG/M metagenome (GOLD analysis project Ga0265297, IMG submission 192502) | Leachate microbial communities from a municipal landfill in Southern Ontario, Canada - Leachate well 137-91 | ecosystem: Engineered > Solid waste > Landfill > Unclassified | place...
CGAGCCGTGGAGCTACATGAAGTTCACCTTCCTGAAGAGCCGCGGCTGGAAAGGCTTCGCTGAAGGCCCTGATTCGAGCATCTACTCGGTCGGCCCGCTCGCCCGCCTCAACGCATCCGACGGCATGGCCACGCCCAAGGCGCAGGCTGCTTACGAGGAGTTCTACAAGACCCTCGGCGGCAAGCCGGTCCATCACACGCTGGCCAACCACTGGGCGCGCGTCATCGAGATGATTCAGGCCGCTGAGCGCATCGAGCAGTTGATCAACGATCCCGAGATCACCAGCCCCGACGTGCGCCGCGTCCCGACCAACAAACCGGTCGAAGGCATGGGCATCGTCGAAGCGCCTCGCGGCACGTTGTTCCATCACTACAAGACCGACGAGCGTGGCGTGATTACGATGGCGAACATGGTTGTCGCCACCGGCAACAACGCTGCCCGCATCGCGATGAGCGTGGACAAGGCGGCGAAGGGTTTGATCAAGGGCGGCAACGTTACCGACGGTCTGTTGAACATGGTGGAGATGGCGTTCCGCGCCTACGATCCGTGCCTGGGTTGCGCGACACACGCGTTGCCGGGCCAGATGCCGCTCATCGCGCGCATTTACAATTCGAACCGCGAGTTGGTGAAGGAGATCCGTCAAGGCTGAGATTCCAAGGACAAGGTCATGAGCACTGCTACCGCATCGGCTGACAACGACAACGGCGTAATGACGTTGGAGAACCTCGCGAAGTTTCCCGAGGGGCAGAAGGTGTTTAGCTGTATGCAATGCGGCACCTGTGCGGCGACCTGTCCCTATGGCGATGACTTGGTGTTTCCGCCGCGGGCGATCATCACGATGCTGGAAGCGGGCCTGATCGAGGAAGTCTTCACCAACCCCGGCTTGCTCAATTGCGTGACTTGTTACGCCTGCATGGCCAAGTGCCCGCGCGGCATCAAGCTCACCGAGGTGCTGTTGCCGCTGGTGAAGGAACAGGTCTTCACGCACCTGAAGGAAGTGCCCGCCGAGTTGCAGAAGGCGCTCGAAAACACGATGCGCTATGGCAACCCCATGGGCGAATCGCCCCGCAAGCGCGCCCTCTGGGTCAAGTCCTCACCCGTGCCGGTCCCCGTCATCTCGGAGATCAAGCGGGCGGTGGACGTGTTGTGGTTCGTGGAGTGCTATCCGTCCTATCATCCGCGCGGCAACGACAACAACATCGCGACGGCGAAGTTGTTCAAGGCGCTCGGCATTGACTTCGCGATCCTCGGCAACGAGGAGAAGTGCGCTGGCGAGTGCGCGCGGCTGCTCGGCGAGACGGGCTTGTTCGAGATGCTCACCGACTCGAACATGAAGCTGCTGCGCAAATACAAGTTCAACCGCATCGTCACCGGCGGCGCGCATGCTTACGACGCCTTCAAGCACAAGTATCCGGCGGCCGGGTTCGACTTCGAGGCCCATCACACGACGCCGTTCTTTGCGCAGCATCTGGCGCAGCTCAAACCCAAGCTCACCAAGAAGCTCGATTACACTGTCACCTATCACGATGCCTGCGCGCTCGGCAGGCACAACGGTTTTTACGAGGAACCGCGTGCGCTGCTCCAGGCCATCCCCGGCGTCAAGCTGGTCGAGATGACGCATAGTGGCGTCAATTCGATCTGCTGCGGCGGCGGCGGTGGCGGGATGTGGCTCGACACCTACTACGCGGCGAAAGGTTGTGAGCGTCTCTCCGAACGTCGGGTGAAGGAAGCACTCGACACGGGCGCGAACGTACTGGCCGTGAGTTGCCCGTATGAGATCTCACGCTTCGAGGATGCCTTGAAGGTGCAAGGTGCCGAGAAGCGGATGGTGGTCCGCGATGTAGTCGAACTATTGGCCGAAGCCTTGGAGGGTTAATCGTGAATATCCTCGTATTGATGAAGGTGGTGCCGGACGTGGTCGAAGAGCTGGAAGTCGGCTCGGACGGCAAGTCATTGGATACAAGTTTCCTGCGCACGATCATCAATGAGCGTGATGATCACGCGCTGGAACAGGCGCTGCTCCTCAAGGACAAGCATGGCGGCAAGGTGACGCTGCTGACCCTTGACGCGCCTGACATCGACGATGTGCTGTTTACAGCACTGGCAAAAGGCGCCGACCGTGCAGTGAAGATTTGCGGGGTCGAATCGGTGCAAAGCACACAGACGGCAGTGCGGCTCTTCGGCGACGTGATCGCGAAGACTGAGGGCCTGCTGCCGGTGGACCTCATCCTGACGGGCGTGTCGGCCATCGACGATCTCGACGGGTTGATGGCCGCGCCGATCGCGCAGCAACTGGGCTGGCCTTACTCAGGTGTGGTGACGCAGGTGACGCTGGCGGACAAGACCGCCACGGTCGTCAAGGAATTTGCCGGCGGCGTGCGCGGCGAATACGAAGTGCCGACGCCCGCAGTGCTGGGCATCCAGGCTGCCGAAAAACCGCCGCGTTACGTGCCGGTCGCGAAGGTGCGCGCGGCGATGAAATCGCAGACCATCGAGACAGTAGATGCGCCGGCGGTCGAGGCGGCGGCGATGGTCGAGGTGCAACAAATGGCGAAGCCACAAGTGACCGGCCACGCAGAGATGCTCGAAGGGTCGCCGGAGGAAGTGGCTGAGAAAATTTGCGAGCTGTTGGCGAAACGCGGTTTGCTCTAAGGAGGACACGAACATGGCTGGCAACATCTGGGTCATAGCAGAAGCGTGGCGGGGACAGGTCTCCGAAATCACCTTTGAACTGCTGGCGCTGGGCCGCGAAGTCGCGGGCCAGGCCGGCGCGCCGTTGGAAGCCGTCCTGCTCGGCAGCAACGCGCGCGAACTGGCGCAGAAGCTGGGCGCGGCCGACACCGTGCTGTACGCCGACAACGCGGCGTTGGCCGATCCCGTGCCGGAGAACGCGGCCGCGGCGCTGGCGCAGCTCATCAAGGAGCGGCAGCCTGCCGCCGTGCTGGTGCCGCTGACAAACCTGTCGGTGGACGTCGGCGTGGTGCTGGCGGCGCAGCTCTCGGTGCCGTTCCTCAACTACTGCAAGGATCTCAAGTCGGCCGACGGCAAGTTGGCAGCGACCTGCGTGCTCTACGGCGGCAAGATGGAAGTCAACGTCACCGTGGCCGCCCAGCCGGCGATCATCGGCATCCTGCCCGGCGTTCGCTCGGTCGAGCAGGGCCGCTCCGACAAGGCCGCGACGGTCACCGACGTGGCCGTGACGCTGGCCGCGCCGAAGGTCCACTTCAAGAAGTACCTCGAGCCGGAAACGGCTGACGTGGACATCACCCAGAAGGATTTCCTCGTGGCGGTTGGCCGTGGCATCCAGACCAAGGACAATCTCGAACTGGCCGAAGACCTTGCCGCGACGATGGGCGGCGCTGTGTGCGGCTCGCGGCCGGTGATTGACCAGGGCTGGCTCGGGTTGTCGCGACAGGTGGGCAAGTCGGGCATGTTGGTGAAGCCGAAGCTTTATGTGATGCTGGGCATCAGTGGCGCGCCCGAGCATGTCGAGGGCATGAAGGGTTCACAGTGCATCATCGCCGTGAACACCGACGCTGCCGCGCCTATTTTCAACGTGGCCCACTACGGCGTCGTTGGCGACGCGCTCGAAGTGGCGCCGGCATTGACGGAGAAAATCAAAGCGCGAAAGGGGTAAAACACCGTGGACCTCGATCCAGTCAGAATATCGCTGATGGGCCTGCCCGGCTGGGCTGTGCTCTGGGTGCTGACGCTTGGCGCGTTCGGGGTGTTTGGTTTTCGCGCCTGGCAACTGGTCGGCTTGCTGCGTCAGGCGCGGTCGGAGAACCGGTTCGACCAGCTTGGCGCGCGCGTCATGCGTTTCGTCCGGCACGTGCTGCTCCAGCCGCGCCTCTTCAACGAGCCGAGCATCGGCCTGGCCCACTTCCTCATCTTCTGGGGTTTCGTGGTCTATGTCATTTGTTTCAATTGGAGCCTCGTGCGCGGCCTGCTGCCGGTGCTGCCGATTCCGTATCCGGATGACTTTGGCCCCTCGGCGTTCTTCCTCGACGTCTTTGCGGTGGCGGTGCTGATTTCACTCGGCGCGGCGGTGGTGCGGCGCGTGTTCTTCCCGCCGGCGCATCTGCACCTGAGCTGGGACGCGAACCTGATCCTGACGCTGATTGGCATCCTGATGCTGACAGTGCTGTTCGGCGGAAGCTTCCGGCTGCTCGGCGAAGGCAAGAGCGGGAGCGCGTGGACGCCGTTCGCCAGTTTGCTGGCGTCGGTATGGCCGGCGATGACTGGCGGCGACGCGCATCGCTGGGCCAAGGCCATGTGGTGGATCCACATGATCACGGTGCTGGTGTTCCTTGTTTATCTGCCTTACTCGAAGCACCTGCACTTGCTTGCGTCGCCGTTCAACGTCTTCTTCGGCAACCTGCGCCCGGCCGGCGACCTGGGCATCGCCGGCGGCGGCGAGGAGCTTGCGACCGGCTCGGCCAAGTGGAACGAGTTTACGTGGAAACAACTGCTCAGCGGTTTTTCGTGCGCCGAGTGCGGCCGTTGCGACCGATCCTGCCCGGCGACGACGGCTGGCTTCCCGCTGCAACCGCAGCAGCTTGTCCAGAAGCTCAAGAAGCACAGCATTCACGCCGGCCTGGCAAAGCCCAACGGCGACGGCGAGAAACTGATAGGCGATGTCATCACCGAGGCGGAGATCTGGTCCTGCACGACCTGCATGTCGTGCGTCGAGCGCTGCGCGGTGCTCAACGAACAGGTCCCGATTATCGTGCAACTGCGGCGGCACTTGGTCAGCGAAGGCCAGATGGCCAAGACGGTGCAGGACGCGCTCAACAACTTCAACCGTTACGGCAACTCGTTCGGCAAGTCGGACCGGATGCGCGCCAAGTGGACACAGCCGCTCGGCTGGAAGATCAAGGACGCTCGCAAGGAAGAAGTCGAGTATCTCTGGTTCGTCGGCGACTATGCGTCGTTCGACCCGCGGTTGGAGGAGAGCACGCGCAAGACGGCGAACGTATTCAAGACCGCGGGCGTGGATTTCGGCATTCTCTACGAAGGCGAGCGCAACGCCGGCAACGACGTGCGGCGCATCGGTGAGGAAGGCCTGTTCGAGATGTTGCGGGACAAGAACCTGCAGGCGATGGGCAAGGCCAAGTACAAGACGATCGTCACGACCGATCCGCACGCGTTCAACGCGTTGAAGAACGAATACGGCCTCGAAGGCGTCGAGGTGCTGCACTACAGCGAGGTGCTCGACCGGCTGGCGGCACAGGGACGGTTGACCTTCAAGAACAAGCTCGCCGGCCGTGTCACGTATCACGACCCCTGCTATCTCGGCCGCTACAACGACATTTACGAACCGGCGCGCCGCGTCCTGAAGGCCACGGGCGTCGAGTTGGTGGAGATGCCGCGCAGCTTCAACCGCAGTTACTGCTGCGGCGCAGGCGGCGGTCGCATCTGGATGGAGGACGTGGCGGGCGTAAAGGAACGTCCGGCCGAGAGCCGTGTGCGCGAGGCCGCGGCGTTGGGTGTGACCACACTGGTGGTGGCGTGCCCGAAGGATTTAGTAATGTTCCAGGACGCGCTCAAGACTGCCGGACTGGAAGGCAAATTGGTAATCAAAGACGTCATCGATTTGGTCGAGGAAGCCACTCGACAAGCATAAGAGGACATTATCTATGGTAAACATCAAACAAACTGAAGAACCGCGAATTGGTTTCTATGTGTGCCATTGCGGCCACAACATCGCTGCCACGGTGGACGTGGAAGCGGTGGCCAAATACGCAGGTGCGCTGCCCAAAGTGGTGGTCTCGCGCGAATACAAATACATGTGCTCCGATCCGGGGCAGGAGTTGATCCAGAAGGACATCAAGGAGTTCAACCTCAACCGCATCATCGTTGCATCGTGCTCGCCGTTGTTACACGAGCACACGTTCCGCAACGCCACCGAGGCGGGCGGACTGAACCCGTTCTTTTTCCATATGGTCAACATCCGCGAGCACAACTCGTGGGTTCACACCGATCGCGCGGCGGCCACGGAGAAGGCCATGGCGCTGGTTCATGCGGCCGTGCGCCGCGTGCCGTCGCACCGGGCGCTTGAGGTTAAGAAAGTGCCGGTTCACCCCGACGTGCTCGTGGTGGGCGGCGGCATTGCCGGCATCCACGCCGCGTTGACGATGGCCAACGCCGGCAAGAAGGTTTATTTGGTGGAGCGCGAGCCGAGCATTGGCGGCCACATGGCGAAGTTCGACAAGACCTTCCCGACGCTCGACTGCGCGGCTTGCATCCTGACGCCGAAGATGTCGCAGGTCGGCAGCCACCCGAACATCACGCTCTGGACATATTCCGAGGTGGCGAAGGTGGACGGCTACGTGGGCAACTACACCATCCAGGTGAAGCGCAAGGCGCGTTACATCAACGAGGACCTGTGCACCGGCTGCCAGGAGTGCATCAGCAGCTGCGTCTTCAAGGAACCGAAGTTCCCCGACGAGTTCAATGAGAAGCTGGGCAAGCGCCGGCCGGTTTACATTCCGTTCGCCCAGGCGACGCCGCAGGTGGTGGTCATTGACCCCGAGGTGTGCTTGAACTTCAAGCGCGGCTCGAAGAATCCCGACGGCTCGCCGGTGGTGGGCGACAAGTGCAAGAAGACCTGCGTCGAGGCATGCGGCGACAAGAAGGCGATTGATTTCAAGCAGATCGACAAGATCGAGACGATCAAGGTTGGCACGGTCATTGTGTCCACTGGGTTCAAGACCTTCGACGCCAAGCGCACGCCTTACTTCGGCTACGGCAAGTATCCGAACGTGTACACCTCACTGGAAATCGAGCGGCTGGTCAATGCCAGCGGCCCGACCGGCGGCCATGTCGTCATGCGTGACGGCAAGGAGCCGAAGACCATCGCCATCGCGCACTGCATCGGCAGCCGCGACGAGAACACCAACAAGTGGTGCTCGCGCGTGTGCTGCATGTATTCGCTGAAGCTGGCGCATCTGTTGAAGGAGCACTCCGGCGCGGAGATCTACAACTTCTACATTGATATGCGTACGCCGGGCAAAGCGTTCGAGGAGTTCTACCAGAGCGTGGCGACCGAGGGCGTTCACTTCGTCCGCGGCAAGATCGCCGACGTTTACCCGGAGTTGGGCAACACCGGCAAGCTGATCGTCCAGGCGGAGGACACGCTGCTGGGTCGCGTGCGCAAACTGCCGGTGGACATGGTCGTGTTGTCGGTGGGCTTGGAACCGCAGCCTGACGCGCAGGACGTGCGCCGGATGTTTAACATGAGCTGCGGCACGGAGGGCTTCTTCCTGGAGCGCCACCCGAAGCTCGCGCCGGTGAGCACCTTCACCGACGGCGTGTTCATTGCCGGCGCCTGCCAGTCGCCGAAGGACATTCCCGACACAGTCGCGCAAGCCGGCGCGGCGGCGGCCGAGGCGATGGCGCTAATTGACAAGGGCTACGTCGAGCAGGAGCCGAACACGGCGTTCATCGTCGAAGAAGAATGCTGCGGCTGCAAGTCGTGCGTCCCGCTCTGTCCTTACACGGCGATCACGTACGACGAGGCCAAGAAGAAGGCCGTCATCAACGAGGCGCTCTGCAAAGGCTGCGGCACCTGTGTGGCAAGCTGCCCGTCCGGTTCGATCAAACAGAACCTGTTTGAGGACGAGGAAATCTTCAGCGAGATCGATGGCGTGTTGGCCCCGGTCTGAAAAGTTGTGCAATCGGATGGCCGCGATAACGACAATCGGTTTGGCCCGGACTGTCACGGGTGACGTTAAGGAACCGGCTCCGGTCTATTCGGCCGGGGCGGTGGAAGGATTGTACGCGCCGTGAGCACGGTCAGCCAGTCCAACGGACCGAAGGCTGAAGGAACCGCCAGGGGTTTTTCCCTGGCGGCCCTGCGGCGCATGCGCGTCACCATTGCGACCAAGCTGATCGTGGGTTTCCTGCTGGTGTGCCTGATCGTCGGCATCACGTTCGGCGTTGTCGGTATCCATATCATCGGCGGTCTTGTCGTCGAGGAGGCCCAGGAGAAGGTGCGCACGGACCTCAACGTGGCGCGCGAGATCTATCTCAACCATCTGGACCGGATCAGCGACAAAGTGCGGTTCGTTGCCAATCGTTTCTCCGTGCGCGATGGCATGGTTCAGCGTGACCGGACGAAGCTGCTGGGAATGCTGGCATCGGTTCGCGAACGCGAGAAGCTGGATGTGCTTGGCATTGTGGATGCCTTCGGCAGGGTGCTGCTGCGGACGAGCAATCCCGCCTCCTTCGGTGACGACCAGAGCGGAGACTCTCTAATTGCCCACGTCCTGAAAAACCACGAGCCGGTGGCGGCCTCCTGCATCATGACGGGCGACCAGTTGAGCAAGGAGTCGACGGCTCTGGCGGAACGCGCCCGGTTCGAGATCGTTCCCACGCCCAAGGCCCGCGCCCGGACTGAACGCGAAGAGACGTCAGGTCTGATGTTGAAGGCGGCGGCGCCGATTTTCGATTCGGAGAACCGGTTCATCGGTGTGGCCTACGGGGGCATTCTGCTGAACCGCAATTTTGAAATGGTCGACAAGATCAAGCAGACGGTTTTTCAGGACGTGAAATATCGTGGCGAAGACATCGGCGCGGCCACGATTTTTCAGGATGACCTGCGCATTTCGACCAACACCCAAAACCTCGATGGCTCGCGTGCCGTCGGCAGCCGCGCGCCCGAAGACGTTTACGCCGAGGTGGCGGGTCGCGGCGGGCGTTGGAGCGGCAGGGCTTACGGGGTCAATACCTGGTACCTGATTGTTTGTGATCCGATTCGTGACCTGAACAACCGCATCATCGGCATGCTCAGCGTGGGAATCCGGGAGGAGAAATACACGGACACCCGGATGAAGGCCACGGTGGCATTTGTGGCGATCACGCTGGCGGGCGGCGCGGCTTCGATGTGCCTCTTCTACTTCATTGCCCGGAACATCTCGGTCTCGGTCCACAAACTGGTTCTGGCCTCCCGCGAAGTGGCGCGCGGCAATCTCGATGCCTGCGTGGAACTCGCTTCACGGGACGAGTTGCACGAACTGGCCGACACCTTCAATTCCATGGCGTCCTCGCTAAAAAAACGCGATGAGAAGCTCAAGGAGTTTGCCCGCAAGAAGATCATGCAGTCGGAGCGGCTCGCCGTCATCGGCCAGTTGGCCGCCGGCGTGGCTCACGAGATGAACAACCCATTGACGGGCATCGTGACCTATTCGCACTTGCTGCTGGAGCGCGCCGACGTGCCGGAAAACACGCGCGAGTTCCTGCGCAAGATCACCATCCAGGCTGACCGTTGCCGCAGCATCGTGCGCGGACTGCTGGATTTCTCGCGGCCGAAGAAACCCGACAAGCGTCCCTGCAACCTCAACCAGGTGCTTCAGGAGTGCGTGGCACTGGTGGAGAACCAGTCCTTGTTCCACAACATCGAGGTCAGGAAGGATTTCCAGAAGGACCTGCCCTATGTGATTGTGGATCCATCGCTCATCCAGCAGGTGTTCATGAACCTCATCATCAACGCGGCCGAAGCGATGGACGGCAAAGGCCATCTGAATCTAATGACGCGGCTGGAGACGGACGGCGAGTGGGTCGAGATCGCTTTTGCGGATTCAGGCCACGGCATCAGCGAGGAAAACCTGGAACGTATTTTCAATCCGTTCTTTACGACCAAGGAAGTTGGCCACGGAACCGGCTTGGGTCTGGCCATTAGTTTTGGTATTGTTAAAGAACACGAAGGAACCATCGCCGTGGAAAGCGAGATGGGCAAAGGCGCAACCTTTACGGTCCGCCTGCCGGCGAAGGAACAGAAAAAAGCTTAACGGATGCAAGAGACGAAGATACTGATTATTGATGACGAGGAAGTCGTGCTGGATTCCTGCAAGCTCGTGCTGGAACCGGCGGGCTTCAAGATTGCCACGGCCGGCAACGGCACCGTCGGCCTCGGCATGGTGCGCGAGTTTGATCCGGACCTGATCTTCGTGGACCTGAAGATGCCGGGCATCTCCGGCTTCGATGTGCTGGAGCGGCTCCGCGCCATGGACCCGAACCGGGTCGCCATCGTCATCACCGGCTACGCCACCGTCAGCTCCGCCGTGGACGCGATGAAGCGCGGCGCCTACGATTTCCTGCCCAAGCCATTCACCCCCGACGAGCTGCGTCTGATCACCAATCGCGGCCTCGAGAAACACCGGCTCGTGCAGGAGGCGGTCGCGTTGCGGCGCGAGAAGGAAATGCTCCGCGAGAATTTCGCCGCCATCGTCTCGCACGAACTCAAGTCGCCATTGAGCGCCCTGCAGCAATTCCTTTTCGCCCTGGCCGCCGACCTCGACGAAAAAATGTCGGAGGAACAAAAGGCGCGCCTCGAGCGGATGAAAGGCCGGCTCGACGACTTGCTGAAGCTGATCCACACCTGGCTGCGGGTCTTCTCGGTGGACGTGAACAAGATCAAGGAACAGTTCCAGCCCGTGGTCATATCGACGATCATCGCGCGGGCCATCGAGAACGTCCTGCCTCACGCAACGCGCAAGAACATCGAACTCAGCAGCACCGTTGGCGAGTCCCTGCCGATCGTATCGGGCGACGCAGTGAGCCTGATCGAGGTGGTTGGCAATATTCTCAACAACGCGGTCAAGTACTCGCAGCCAGAGACGACCGTTCGGCTGACGGCGGAAGCCGCGTCGGACGGAGTGGTCATCTCGGTGGTGGATGCCGGCGTGGGCATCGCCAAGGAGGATCTGCCGTTCATTTTTGGCGACTTCTACCGCGGCAAGGGAGCGGCGCAGATGGAAAGTGGATGCGGATTGGGCCTGGCGATCAGCCGGCGTATTGTCGAGGCCCACGGCGGTTCGGTGTCAGTGGAGAGCGAGCCGGGCAAAGGAAGCAAATTTACCATTCGCCTGCCGGCGAAAACTTGAAAAGGAGACAATACCATGAGCGAACAGAAACAGTTACTGATCATTGATGACGATCCCGATTTTGTGGAGGGGATCAAATCGATCCTGGTCAAAGCCAGCTACAAGGTGGACGTGGCCTACAACCCGAAGGACGGCTGGGCCGCCCTTGAGGGCAAGAAATACGACCTGCTGCTGCTGGACGTCATGATGGGCCGCGGCGCCGAGGGAATCATGATTGCCCGCAAACTCGGCAAGGACGCGAAGTTTCGCGAGCTGCCCGTTCTGATCATCACCAGCATCCGCGAACAGATGGCGTTTCTGTTCCCCGGCGGCGCCGTGCATCCGAACTTCGTCAACGTGGACGAATTGGTGGAGAAGCCTGTTGAGCCGAAGCTGCTGCTCGACAAAGTCAGCACGTTGATCAAAACCGCCGAGGCCAAGAAGAAGAAATAGGAACCTTATGGCAAACCCAGTCACATTCAGCCAGGAGATTGCCAATTTGCTTCACGCGGCGGGCGGCACGCCCGTCAGCGCCTGCATGCAATGCGGCACCTGCTCCGGCACCTGTCCCGTCGGCGACTTCATGGACGTGCGGCCCCAGCGCCTCATCCGCATGATTGACGCCGGCCTCAAAGATAAAGTCTTGGCCACTCGCGCTTTCTGGTATTGCGCCTCGTGCTACCAGTGCACCGTGCGCTGCCCGCGCGGCATTGATATCGCCGAGTTGATGTATGGCTTGAAACGCTACACCATCTGGAAGAACCAGTATCCCGAGGATCTCATCGGGCCGGCCTTCTCGGAGACTTTCATCAAGACCATCATGCGCACCGGCCGCAGTTACGAGCCGGTGCTCGCGACCAGTTATTTCTTTACGCTGGGCCTGAAGGAGATGCTGGTCGAGGCACAAAACGCCACGATGCTCATGCTCAAAGGCCGCCTTCCTGTTTTGCCGGCGCGCATCAAGCGGCTGGAGAATTTCAAGCGGGTGATCAGACGCATCATCCCGATCGGAGACTAACTAATGACCCAAAAGAAGTTCGCATATTTCCCAGGTTGTTCCCTTGAGAAGATGGCGCAGAGCTATCACCTCTCCACCGTCGAGGTGGCCCGCGTGTTGGGAATGGAACTCAAGGAGCTGGAGGACTGGAATTGTTGTGGCGCCACCGCCTATTTCCACGTGGACGAGCTGCTCGCCCACACGCTTTGCGCGCGGAACCTGGCGATGGCCGAAAAGGAAGGCCTTGACCTCGTGGCGCCGTGCAGCGGCTGTTACAAGAACATGCACGCCTGCAACTCCCACCTGAAGAAGGATCACGAGCTCGCCGACCACATCAACTTCGCGCTCGAAGAGGACAACCTTCGTTACGACGGCAAGATCAAGGTTCATCACCTGATCGAGGTGTTCTCCGAAGACCTCAAGGAGGTCAAGGCGAAGGCGACGAATCCGCTGGCCGGGCTCAAGGTCGCGCCTTACTACGGCTGCCAGATTCTGCGCCCGAGGAAGTTCGAGCACGAGAACGTCGAGGAGCCGCGTTACTTCGAGGACT
>Ga0265297_10009608_pt1 | contig 12410 bp, 15 predicted proteins | sample Munlanlwell13791_FD_192502 | JGI IMG/M metagenome (GOLD analysis project Ga0265297, IMG submission 192502) | Leachate microbial communities from a municipal landfill in Southern Ontario, Canada - Leachate well 137-91 | ecosystem: Engineered > Solid waste > Landfill > Unclassified | place...
TCTGCGGGAGCTGGCGGTCTTGGTTGCATGCGACTGGGAACGGCAGACATGACGAATGCGACTGACTTGCCAGTGGCGACATTCACGATAAAAACAGATACGATCCTAAATTCTGAGATAGGATTTTTCAAGAGTGCAGACACGCCTTTCACGGCGAACCAGGACGGCGCATATTTCCGCATTTCAGCGTCGAAGATTTGGGCTGTGACAGGCGACGGAGCGGCTGAGGAAGCGGTTGATGTCACGCCTCTCGGCTTCGGAATAAACAAATATTATCAGCTGAGGATCGAGTTTGGGAGCACCTGGGTAAAATTCTACATAGATGATTTGGAAACAGAAGTGAGCTCGAACACGACGCACATCACGGCAGATGATTTGACATTCAAGGCGAGCTCAGCCGTGAGCGGCGGAGTTTCACAGATAATTAAACTTGATGGCTTCGGAATGACGAGGCTGAGGAAGAAATGAGCTTAGAACTTGGCTGTTGCGAGAGCTTGACGATTTGTGTTGGATCATTGGCGGCGACGCTGGTTTCTATCTTGGCAATAATCAAGCTGTGGGTAAAGCAAGAGAAGCACGACAAGACTATAAAAAAATTGGAAAATGGGAATAAGACACAAAGCGGTGAAAGCAAGCCGTGACACTGGCTATGCTTCTGAATGGAATGATGATCATGAGATCACTGATGATGTAGATTTTTTGCAGAATGAAGCGCAGAACATGGTGACACACTCGGGCATCGCTTTCCCTGCGGGGCCCGTTGTAGGGCAAAGATTTTTTAGAACAGATTTAGCAAGAGAATTTTATTGGAGCGGCGCGGCTTGGTCTGATACAGCGACGCCGATTGGAACAATTCAGGCATGGATGAAAAGTTTGGCGGGAACGCCAGCGTTGCCTGATTGTTGGGTAGAGTGCAACGGACAAGTCTTGGCAGACGCGCAAAGCGTATATAACGGAGCGACAATTCCTGATTTGAACGGAAATAATAATTTTTTAAGAGGAAATGGATCAAGCGGAACGACAGGCGGAAGCGCGACGCTACCAAATCATTTACATACCTGGGGCCCTTATGAGCACAGGCATGATTTGCCTTTTTCAGATAGCTCGGGAGATTTAGATTTTTCTACTGGTTCTTTTGGCGGTCAAGTTGCAATGACTGGAAAAATAAATTTTACGCCGATGCCACAAGCGGCAGAAGCATCTTTGCAGACAATGTATGCGGGAAATCCAAACCCTGCAAACACAAGCAATCCGACTTCAAATCCCTCGACGCTACCGCCTTATTATAATGTTGTTTGGATAATGAGAGTTAAGTGATTTTTCTACAATAGAAAACTATTTAAACCTAAATTACTATCTCTTTCTATGAAAAATGAGCACACAGCGATGATTGTCTTTGAAAGGAGGTTAAACTGAAATGGGAAGCCAATTAGTAATGAATAGAAAGGTCTTGGCGCTTGGAAAAAGCAAAGGCATGACCTTGCCGCCTGTCTGGTGTCGCGCAAATGGAGTTGAGGCGGGGGACAAGCTGGCGGTCGAAGTGTCTGAGGAAAAATTGGTCATTTCCGTTGAAAAATAAAATGGGAATTGATTGGAAAAATCAGGAAAAAAGTGAAGGCAATGCTTTCTTGAAAGCAGGCGATGTCAAGACAGACAAAATTATCGTCGTGCCAAGAGCATTCAGAGAGGCAGTTCTGCAATTCAGCGGAAACAGCGTCATCATGGATTTCGATTTGAAAGGGAAGCTGGAAAGCATTCCTTTGAACAAAACGAACATCAAAAAGCTGAATGAGATGACAGGCTACGCGCCTGAAAGCTTGATAGGCAAGATGCTTGTTTTGAGGAAAGTGAATGTCACAAATCCAAAGACGAAGCAGGAAGTCCAAAGCTGGCGCATCGACGGCATAAAAGCAGAGAAGAAGCCCGAGAAAGTGAAAGGATAAATGGGATTTTTCAGACGAGAGCCGAAACCGGAAATGATGCGAGTAGTGACGCGAGAGGTTAGGGAAAAAATCCCTGAGAGATTTATGAGAGTGCAATTCACCCAGGGAAGATTGTGCTTATTTAATAAATATGTAGATTTGCACATACCTGTGAGAAGCGAGCTCGTGAAAGGACTGCATCTGAAAGACGGAGACCTTGTGCGCGTGAGGATAAACATCAGCAAGCCCAAAAAATAGACGATGGCAGAAACTACATGGAGAGACACGAAAAGCAAACTAATCGCAAATTTACAAGAATGCGAGAATGAGAGAGATTTCATGCTAACACTGCTTGATATTTGGGATGTTATGGAGTGCGGATTGCACGAAATAAACAATTTGCAGAGAGAAAGCAACACGAAGCGAATTAGCACCTAAAAATGAAAAATGCCAATGCCTATAAACCCTTTTGTAGTTCAGCGTCGGGAAATGCTGTTCAAGCTGTTGGACATGATCAAGCGCAGGCAAGACATGGAAAAGAAACAGCTGATAGCTTTTTTCGGATGCACGCAAGGCCTAAAGAAACAGCGTGTCGAGGAGTATTGGGAAGAGCTCGAGGAAAGCGGCTTGATGGATTTCAAGAAAAACCTAAAGACAGAAGATGGTAAAGGGAATAGTGCTGAAATCGGCGTTGAACGAGACGGCGAAAGAATTGAACAGCCTGGTGTATTCGATGGCGACAGCTCTGCAAGATGTCAAGGAAGCGAGAAAGCTGGCATTGTTCAGCGTAGGAAGCTCAGCGATAGCGATACGGATGAAAAATCTCGAGGACAAGCTGATGAATGCAACGAAGAAACTATCAAGCCTGACGACAGCGACGGCAAGCATGGCGCGTGAAGCATAAAATGGCGAATAGATTTTGTAAAAATTGCGATTGTGTCCTTGGAGAGGATGAGAGTGAATATTGCTATTTTTGCGAGAAAGAAAGAGAAGTGTTAGAACCAAAATGCCAAGAACAATAAGCCAGGAAACGAAGCGCATAAGGAAGATAGTAGCCGAGGCGAAAAGAAAGACACGGGCAAAGCGAGAATAAAATTTATTTTTTCAGGCCTTTATTTTTTGAGGCTATATTTTTTTTTAGAGGGGTATCAGACATCAAGGCGAGCTCATTGAAGTGCTTGTAGGGCACGCTGGCGCGTCGATTTTATGATTTTCAAGATTTTTTTCCTCTTCTTCGTCGTTAAGCTGAGCCAGGGCGGCATAGACTACGGCTTTGTATTTTCCACAGCATAATTTTGAGAAATCAACGCCGTAGAATTTCTGTGCCAGCTCGTTTTGAATTTCCTGCAATCTGTTCATCATCAATCACCCATCCGTAAGCGTTCGAGTTCTGCCAGTAGGCATAAATGCCGAGCTCAGGGATGAAAACATAAGCGTCGAGCACGGCATCTTTTTTATTGAAAAGATAAGGGCCTGAGCTCGTGAGCTGGAGATGGTCGCACCAGCAATCGAAGTCTGCGAGGATGTAGTGATTGTGCTGGATGAGCTGGTTGGTTGTCCAGGTATCGAAAGCCCAATGAGGCAGGCCTGACGCGACATTGCGCGCGTCGTCAAGAACTTCGAGCCAATTCTTCGAGTAAGCCGCGAAGCAGTAGAAGCCTGTGCCCTGGACATACTGAACGCCCTTTATTTTCGGCGAACAGCAAATCCTTTTAGTGATCCTGTCCCCGTCGCGCTCAACGACCTTATGAACGCCCATGCCAACGGGCAGGCGCTCAGGGTTGCGGGCTGAGCTCACACCAGTAGCCAGGACAACATTGTTTCTTTTTAAGAGCCTGAGCAAACGAGGGATTGTGTTTGGATTTTGAGGAAGCTCATCATCTTCCATCTGCACGAAGATGTCGGTCGTGATGAGCTTGATGATGTCGTGTTGCATTTCAGAGATAGGGTAGATTTTGCTTTTGTGGAAATCATCATTGCGCTCGCCGCGAAGCACAGAGCCGCCCTCTCGATATGTCTTGTAATATCGGGCGCTCTTGAATTGCTTTTTTATTTTCTGAGCAATAGGCATGAGCGCGCTTTCTAAAAGAGCGTTGTCTGTATTATCGAAAATCAATAGATGAAAGTTTTTTCTGTTGAACTTCAATTTTTTAAATCTTTCAAAAAAAGGCTGAACACAGCCTCTTCGGGAAAATGTGAGAACAAGAGTAAAACCTTTTTCAGCCGTTTCAGGCCGTAAAGTGTCTATCAAAAATTTCGATTGCTTTTGCATTTTCTGTCTTGACAACATAGAAATAAATATCATCTTTATAAATTTTTGCGTTTGCGAAGCATGACAAATTCTCGAGGTCTTGGCGCGTGAAGGCGCGCTTATGGGATTTCTCGGTGTTCTTGGGCCCGATCGGGTTGCAGGGCGTGGTGATTATCCAGTTTCGAGAGATGCGATCCATTTCAAGAAAAGTCTTGCGCGCCTGCTCGAACTCAGGCAAGTGCTCGATCACCTCAGAGCAAATCGAAACATCAAACGACTTGTCCGCGCATGGCATGGCATCACAGGAGCAAACGAAGAAATCGCCTTGCCAGCCCTGCTCGCGGAGGAATTGCTCAGACAGCGCGACAACATCGCAAGCGGCCGTCGCCTTAATCAAGACAGGCTCATATCCAGCACATCCAACGCTCAGGATAGTCTGAAAACAGCCGCAGAAGCCCGCCAGCAGGCGAAAGCGCGCGGTCGGGGCATACATGCGCTTGTAGGCGTAATTCAGGCGCACAACCGCCTCATTTTCAGTTTTGATGTTTTCGGGAATTTCCATAATCATTCATCACAAGCCCGGGCGAGCTCATCTTCATCAGGGCTGTCCGGCCAGTCCGGGAAGTCTTGCGCTGAGTTATTCGGTGAGACGAAGCGTTCGGCTTCGGCCATGCTGAACGAGCCGCTCTTCCTTGGAGTGTATTTTGTTTTTCTCATGGTTTAATTTTTTCAGTTGCGATACCTCTCTCTCTCTCTCTCTCACTCTTTCTCTTCTTTCTTTCTTTTCTTATTTCTTAGTTTAATCTTTATTCAAGACACTCTCTCTGTCTATGTCTTGGCTTGGTCTCGGGCATGGACAAAGCCCTCACTTTTCGCGGACGGAGCAATGTCGGGCAAAGGCTGTCTGCGACCAGCCAAGAGAGAGAGAGTGTGAGCGTAAGCGTTAATTTTTTCTTTTTGTCCAGAAATGTTTTGAATGAATGCTTCAAATTCGTGTCCGTAGAGCTTGGCGATGAGAAGGGTTTTTATTTGATTTTCATTCAAGAGCCAGGGCTTGTAATGCGTGTTGAAATGGCAGGAGTGGCAGAGGTCAAGCGTCCGCTCAGGCCTGTAAAGGACATGGTGGCGCTCGACAAGCCCGAACGAGCCGCAGAGTTTGCATCGCCCTTTTCTTGTGTTTTTCCAAGCCATTTTCAAAGGATCACTTTTTGTGTTTATCAAAGACCACTATCACGACCAAGACCACGATTGTGATCGCGACCACGACAAGGTCAGAGGTTCCGATTGTTATCATGACAAGGACAAGGACAAAGCCCTTAATAAAGATTTCGACGCAGACTTCGACGAAGACATCGACGAAACATATCACGCATAATATGGGCTCGGACATAGTCCTCGCCCTCGCCCTCGACCTCGTCTTAGTCATCGTCTTAGTATGCGATGTCTCAGGCGAAGCCCTCGCCTACGCACAACAAGTTATGCGCACTTTTGCCGAGGCAAAAGACGGCTCGGGCAGAGGCGCGGGCGGAAGCGTGGGCTTTGCCTTCGCCTAATGCGCATTAGGCAAACTTCCGCCCGCGCGACGCATGGGCTCAGCCTCAAAGCCGTAAAAGGCGCTCGCCCGAGCAGAGGCGAGGGCGAGCTTGCCATTTAGGGCTTTGGGCTTCGCCCTGACCTTCCCCCCTGCCCCCCAAAGGGGGGGAAATAAGGCGCTGAAGCGAAGCTATCGCAAACAGCGCTCGCATGTCGCTCGCGCAATACTAAAACTGGTGAAAAAGAATAACTCTCTGATGAGTAGTGAAAAACAAGCTATGCTAAGAATGCAAACAAACTGCCAGCTAAAAACAAAAACAAAGAATGTGCTGGCAGTTTAGAGAAGAAAGTAAATTTGAGAAAAAAGATAAAAAAGAAAACAAAAACAACAGGAATTTTGAAAATAATTTGTTTGGTGATATACTGCGGCGGTGTCTGCGGCGGTCTTTGCGGCAGGCGGAGTGGGGGGCGGTGCATCAGAGAGAGCGCATAGAAAAAGATTTAAACCTGATTGGGCTTGCCCTGGCATGGTTGAGCGCGAGGACTTGATTGACACAATAGCGACAGGGTTCAATAGATTTATGTGCGATGACTTCGGAAATCTCGACAGCCTGATTTTCACAAAAACAGGCACAGCCATAGAGACGGCAGGAATAATGAACTTGAAGCTGAGCTCAGGCTTGCTTTCGGCGAGCTCCATCAAGGCGCGCTACAACCTGAACATCTTCAACATCACGCTGGCAAGGGCTTTCTTTCATCTGCAATTCTCGGACACGGAAAACATCCAGGCCTTTTTTGGCTTCAAGGAAACGAGCGAAGACCCGATCTTCGGCGCAAGCGGAGGCATGGTCGAGTATCATGTCGGGGTTATGATAGAGCCGGACATCACAAACGCATTGAACGGGCCCAAGGTCTATTTCTCGACAGGAGACGGCACAGCTCAGCAAAAGGTAGAGATCCTGGGAATAGACGCGACCAGGGACTACATCTACAAGATCGCCGGAAACAAGCTCTACACGATGCCTTTGCCGGAGGTTGTGCCTTATTTCGGGAGCTTTCAGATCTTGGACGCAAACCGCATCTGGACTTTGAAGCAGGAGAATAGCGGGGCATTGCCTTTTGACACGAGCTACTATTGCATGTTTTATCTGAAAAATCTCACGAATGAAGAAAAGAATGTGAGAATTAAAGCTCTGACATACGGAGAGGACTATGCGGACTGAGACAGAGAGATCTGACAAATTTGCGGCAAAATGCGTAGGGAACGACATAAAGAACAAGATTGACGCGCACGCGAGCTCGCAGAGAGCTCATTTTGCCCAGGGAATAGGCAGGCAGGTCGAAATCGAGATTATGGTGAAGCAAATCGTCGCTGGCAGGATCAAGCCAGTGCATCGCCCTTACTACATCGAATTTGCGAAATCTTTGAATTTTTTAAGAAAGAAATTTAGAGGGCAGATTTTCTATAATGAGATGATTTTGCTTGAAAACAAATGGATTGATAGAGGTTTGGATTTTATGGTTTTAGATGATTTGAAGAGATTATTTTGGGCGAGCTATCCTCAAACGAAGATTTTTATATTGGACAGCTCTCTATTGGATGGAGTGGATGGGCTTGGTTAAATGGCAATAAAACATAACACAATAAAAGCACCAGGGGAAAAGTTGTATGCCGTCGCGGACTGGAATGCAACGCATACGATAGACGCTGGAACAATCACGGCATTGATGACTTCTTTCGCTGATCAGGATGTGAAGCAGGCGAGCTCGCCAACATTCGCGGGCTTGACCTTGACAAATGCCTTGCCTATTGCGAGCGGCGGAACAAACCAGACAGCATTCACGAACACGCAGATAGTTTATTTTGATGGCACGAGATTGACAGGGAATGCAGGGCTGACCTGGAGCCTGGCTGGAGGCATGAGTGTGAGAAGAGACAACGACGGAAGTGTTGCATCTTTCAGGAATTTTAATGGAGTGAATAATCCTTATGTTTTGATTGAGGCGACAAATACGACGATAGGATTGACTTGCGATGCAACAACAACTTATCCTCAGTTTTTCATAAAAAACGGCGGGGCGAACAGGCTCACGATAGAGAGCACAGGAGTGATCGCGATGCCTCACTACACGACTGACGGATTTGTGAAATTCTCGGCTTCGGCTGGAACGCTTGCCGTCGATACGAATGTTTATCTGACTTCTGTGACTGCGCACAATGTTTTATCAGCGACGCATGGAGACACGCTGGCGGACAGCGTGCATAGAGGGGATTTATTTACTGGAAATTCCACGCCGAAATGGTCGAGGCTTGCAATAGGGACATCAGGGAAATTTTTGAAAAGCGATGGAAACGATCCAGGCTGGCAGAGCATTGTCGTCGGGGATGTTGGAAGCGGCGCGGCAATGACAAGAGTGAGCGATACAAATGTCACTCTGACGCTTGGCGGAACGCCTGCGACTTCTTTATTGGCATCGGTTTCATTGACACTTGGCTGGTCAGGACAGCTTTCGATTGCAAGAGGGGGAACAAATCAAAGCGCATTCACGACTGATTATGTGACATACTTCGACGGAACGAGATTGACTGGATGTGCAGATCTGAAATGGAATGCGACGACAGGGCTGATAATAAACGAGAGCGGAACGGCGACGATAGATGTAAGGATTGAGGGAGACACGAACGCAAATCTTTTCTTTTTGGACGCTTCGGCTGACATGGTTGGCTTCGGACACAATGCGCCGGCAGATATGGTTTCAATAAATGGAAATATGAGATTATTTTCAGCGACGGATGTTTATCTGAAAATTGCATCAACAGCTTCGGCAACGGATGGCTGGCTGATACACGGCTATCATCCTGCAACAGACAATCAACTGCAATTCTCTGCGTATGTCGGCGGCGTGGATACGCCGATGTTTGTCTGCAAGCCTGACGGGCAGGTTTGCTTCGGCTCGGGATGCTCGATTGCGAACGCCCAGATTTCTATAATATCAAACTGGACGACAGACAACTCGGCGGGATTTATTGTTTCTCACAGCGCGGCTGTCGTCGGGACAAGCTACGGAGCTGATGTGGCTGTGACTGGCGCGAGCACGCTGAATGTAGGTTTGAGAGTAAATTCAGCAGGCGGCACGACAAACTATGGGATTATTGTTCGAGGAAGCTGGCTCGGAACAACATCTTATCCGTTCAACGGCTTCGGGACAACAACACCAGTATGCTATATGCACATTGTAGGCGAGCAGAAAGCGGGAAACTACGGCGACGCGGCAACAGCGATTAAGATTGAGATGACAAACGACAACTCATCAGTTTATGGCGGCATTGTTTGGAAAGATACAGACAGCAGATTAGGCGAAACATACGCGATTTATGCAATGCGCTCGTCGCCAGCGAATTATCTTGATTTCACTTATAATCAGACTTTAATGATGAGATTTTTGAGCACGCAGGGGGTTATCTTCAATGAGGGCGGAGCGGCGGATTACGATTTTCGCGTCGAGAGCGACAGCTACAATTTTATGTTTATGATTGATAGCGGGGCAAATCAGATCCAATTCGGAACAGGAACACAGGGAGCGATAGCGACTTTTGACAACACAGGAATAATTTTTAATGAAGATAGCCAGGACAGAGATTTTCGCGTGGAGAGCAACGGAAATTCTGCAATGCTATTCGTGGATGGTGGCGCTGACTGCGTAACGATTGGCTATGCTGGAAATCTTGGCGGGACATTAAATGTTTATAATTCAACGAGCAACACAACGCAATTCACAGGCAGACATTTGAACATAAGAGGCGGAGACGGAACGGCAAACTCAGTAAGCGAAATCTTTTTCGGCATAGGAGGCTATACGAATGCGGTTTGCGTAGTGGGAAGCAAGGTCATAGACGGCACAGGGAACACAAAATCAAACTTTTATGTCGGATTGAGGAATGTAACGACTGACACGGCAGTGACAACAGCTTTCGCGGTAGAATGCACGGGAAGCGTTATCGCTGGCTATCAGGCGGCGCTCGCCACGAATGCAACTGATGGATTTTTATATATTCCGACATGCGCGGGAACGCCGACAGGAGCTCCGACTGCCGTGACAGGCCATGCCGCTGTAATCATGGACGGCACAAACCACATACTTTATGTATATGACAGCGCTTGGAGAGCCTGCATGTAATCATCAATATTCAAAATGAGAGAGATAAAAAATTTGACTTGGATGGAGAAAAGGAAAGACGAAAACGGCGTTGAGGTAGTGGAAGAAGCGACGCTGGCGATTGCATTAAGCAATATGCTGGTGTCAGGATGGCAGAATAAGAAAACATACGGCCTTGACAAAGCAAGGAGCTACAACAGAATAAAAAAAGCCCTTGAAGATGCAGAGACAAGAAAGAAAATCGAGCTATTGGAGCCTGATTTTCTTTTTATGGAAGAAATCTTGAAAACCGAAATACCCGGGATTTTTGGATTTAATGTCAAAGCATTCGACGCTATCGAAGCCTTTTTGAAGATCGAGCCAAAAGAAGAAAAGAAGAAATAGGCTTTTCGGCTCACCGAAAAATATAAAAGCGAGATAGCTTTTGCTCTAACAAGGCTCTCGGAACATTCTGACTGCTGAATGCAATAATAAATTTTACAAACAAAAAAGAAAATGGTAATGGACGCAACAAGACGAAGCGCGAAATACGGCAATAAAGTTTCTGGCGATGTTACAAAGAACAGAATTGACGCTCAGGCCGCCAACATGAAGTCAAACTTCACGGCGACTGCGGGTGAAAATGTTCAGGTTGAAACAGACACCAAAGCTCTATTGACTGGATGGGGAGTTTCTGTCACTCTGCATGCCTCATACTTATCCTATGCTCGTGAGATCATGGGAATAACGCACAGGCACACAGGAGTTATCGCTGAAAACGAAGCATGCCTTGCATGCAAAAAGTGGGGCGATGCTCTAAGAGGGCTGACGATGTATTATCTCCAAGTAATTGCGCTGGATGTGTTCAACATTGATGTCTCGGCTTGCACTTAATTGTGTGACCGACATCAATTTGACATCTTTTTGATTTTTTCAAATGGAAATCCCGCCTATAAGACCGCAGACTGGCTCACAGCCAATTTACGAGGTTATAAAGCGGGAGGACCTTGTTTCTGCTTTTCAGGATGCACTCGAGAGAGCGCTCACGACCATTTTGGCGAGGATAGATGTTTTCATTGATACATACTCGAACATAGTCACGCCGTCTCTTTGGACATGGGACGCGACCTCGAGATGGGATTATGATAGCTGGTGGTGATTGAATGAAATTTATTACAAGAGTTCCGTATGGATTTTACGCATACGGAAGCGAGGATGAAAAACAGCTTAATGATTTTCTCGGGATAGATCCGTCAGGAATGTCAATCGATTTATACCTGGCTTCCAAGACACAGAGCCAGCTTGAGAGCTGGCGCGATTATTGGCTGACAATCTGGACAAACTTACAGAGAGGCGACCTTTACGCATTCACTTTAAAAAAATATACTGAGAGGAGCACAAAAAAGCCCGAAGAGGAAAGCTCGTCGGTAAAAGAGGGCTACTATATCCATAAAGACCATTGCGATTACACCACGAAGGCGGGAAAAATAGAATACACATCAAAATCAAAATGCGAAAAAGCGCTGAAAAAAATGCAAGAAGAAGCGGAAAAGGAGAAAGAGGAAGAGGTTGATCCCGCATGGAAACAGAATTGGGACAAGATGATAAACAGCGCACAGAATGGCGACTGGTCAGGGGTAAAGGCATTTATTTTCGGAGATCCTGACAGCAATTTAATCGCGGGCACAATGCCTATCGGGCCCGCTGGTTTTACTTCGATGGCTGGGCTATCGACGAGATTGACAGGGATAGCGAAATTCTTGAATGCTAATTGGGCGAAAGTGCTCGCGTTGGGAACGACATCTTTTGGCTTGGCTTTCGGGAATGAATGGTTTGCGAAAGAGGGATTGATAGAGAGTGTCACGATACCTTTGGCAACAGAGATGAAAAACTTCGAATACAAACCGACAAAAGAGAGCTTGCAAATCATCCAAGATTATTATGCGAAATACGGAAAAAATCTCGCAAAAGCGAAAACGATGATAGGGACTTGGAGCTGGTTGTGGCCTTTCACCAGGGCACAATGGATGAGCTCAGTAAGCACATACGAGCTTGACTATGCGGAAAAAGGAACGAAAATAGATGCTTATGTAAAATCGATGGAAAAGCCAGTGATACCCGAGAGAGTGAAAACATTTGTCAGAGACATCACCGACGGCGACACTCTTGTAATCTCGCCAAAGGGAAAGGACGCAGACACGGGAGCGGATGTTCAGCTTCCGATTGGAAGCGATAAAGTTCATTCTGTCGTCAGAATTGCAGGAATTAACGCGCCCGAGAAGAGCCCAAAGGGCGAAATAGTCTGCACAGGCATAGACATCTATCAAGTCGAGAAATCCTTTGCTGACGCTTCAAGGGCTAACCTCTTGCCCTTGAATGATAAAGAGATCACTTTGTTCATAGATCCAGCGGACAGCCAGGATGTTTATGGCCGTGTAATCGCGCGGGTTGATCTAAACGGCGAGGACATCGGCTTGTCACAAATCAAGAAAGGGCTGGCGTGCTATTACGGAATAGGAACAAACAAATACATAGATAGCGCATTATATATTTCAGAGTGCAACAAA
>Ga0265297_10009609_pt1 | contig 12409 bp, 15 predicted proteins | sample Munlanlwell13791_FD_192502 | JGI IMG/M metagenome (GOLD analysis project Ga0265297, IMG submission 192502) | Leachate microbial communities from a municipal landfill in Southern Ontario, Canada - Leachate well 137-91 | ecosystem: Engineered > Solid waste > Landfill > Unclassified | place...
GCGGGGAGGGGAGAATAGTGATTATTGCCGCCAAGGAATTTAAAATTAAAAAAGCTTATGGCGTGGAAATAAGTTTGTTCCTGCATTGGCTGGCGAAATTAAAAGTTATTTTTTCCCGTTTATCCGATAAAGTAAATTTAAAATGCGAGAATTTTTTCAAAACAGATTTAACAGAAGCTGATGTCATTATTTGTTATCTTCTGCCGGCCACATTGGAAAAATTAAAAAATAAATTTTTGAAAGAATTAAAACCGGGTGCAAAAATTTTAAGTTTTATGTTTCCCATTAAGGGAATGGAGCCGGAAGAAGTAAATAGATTACTACCGGACTCTCCGCCAATTTATGTTTATCGCATTTGATTTTTTAAAAATGTTACAATATTATAATGTTAAAATGTTAAAATAAATTTATTATGGTCATTTATCGCAAATACAGGCCTCAAAAATTCAGCGAAGTTATCGGTCAAGATAATGTTGTTAAAATTTTAGAAAACGAAATTAAGCAGGATAAAATCGCTCATGCTTTTTTATTAACCGGTCCGCGCGGTTTGGGTAAAACCACTCTTTCGCGTTTGATTGCCAAATCGGTTAATTGCAAAAACAGAAAACCAGGCCAAAGCGAACCTTGCAACACTTGCGAAAATTGTTTGGATATCACAAAAGGAAGATTTTTGGATTTGATTGAGTTGGACGCCGCTTCGCAAACAGGAGTTGATAATGTCAGAGAAAATATTATCGCTTACAGCCGATTGCCACCGACCATCGGGAAATATAAAGTGTTTGTCATTGATGAATGCCATATGCTTTCCACTTCGGCTTTTAACGCTTTGTTAAAAACTTTGGAAGAACCGCCGTCTTATGTTATTTTTATTCTTGCCACCACGGAAATCCACAAATTGCCAGAAACGATTATTTCGCGATGCCAAAGATTTGATTTGACAAAAGTCCCGATTGAAAAAATTTTTAATCGGTTGAAAAATATAATGAAACTGGAAAAAATAAAAATTGACGACGAAATATTAAAAATTGTCGCTCGTCGATCAGAAGGTTATGTCCGCGACGCGGAAAGTTTAATGAGCCAAATTTTGGCTTTGGGCGGCGAGGAAATTACAATGGAAGAAGCGAGTTTGGTTATTCCGCCGACTCAAACAAAATTACACATTGAATTTATTGATTTGATAATCAATGACAACAGCCAGGAAGCGGTTAAAATGGTTAATCATCTTTTAGACGAAGGCGTTGACTTGGAACAATTTATTACCGACTTGATTGAATTTTTGAGAAAAATGATTTTGGTGAAAATCGGCGCGATAAAAGATGATTTTTGGGAACAGTTTGACGATGTTACAACCAAGAAAATGAAAGAGTTTGGCGAAAAAATTGAAACAAAAAAACTCATCACTATTATTGACGAGTTTATAAAAACAAAAATTCAATTGGGCTACAGCGAAATTCCTCAATTGCCAATAGAATTGGCGGTTTTAAAACTTTGCCAAACGAAATAAATTAATTGTTTTATGCAATTAAATTTTAAATACGACATTAGAGAAGACGCGGAAAATATTAAAATAGCCAAAAATAGATTTAGCGGGTCTAAGACTTACGATTTAGTGGTTAAAAAATACGGAGAAAATTTTACCGAAGAGCAAATATATTATTTCATAAACGATTATTTAAAAGAAAATGAAATTAATCCAGAGGAAAGATTAAAAATTATTGAGCAGCAATGGAATAAAATAAGCGATGCTTTTTTCAAAAAAGCCGAAGAAATATTCAAGATTAAATTGCCTTATGATTTCGTGAATGTTTATTTGACTATTAGCCATTGCTGCAGCTACAGTATTCAAAAAAAATTATTTTTTGTTAATATTGCCAGTGAATCGTCAAATAGAATAATTATGCACGAACTATTGCATTTTTATACATGGGAAGTATCTGGTCGCGAAATTAAAGAGAAAAATATTCTCAGTGAAGAAAAATATTATGATCTCAAAGAATCTCTGACAGAATTATTAAATATTGAGTTTAAAGATTTATTGAATAAGGGGGAGCGAGATGCCGGCTATACTCCGCATCAAGAAATAAGGAGTTTAATAAAAAAATGGTGGACAAATGATAAAGATATTAAAAAGATAATTGATAAAACGATTGATTATTTAAAAAATAAATAAATATTGCGGGATCGTCTAATGGTAGGACACATCCCTCTGGAGGATGTTATCTTGGTTCGAATCCAAGTCCCGCAGATTTATAAATGCAAAATCTTAATTTTTTAGGATTAATATGATAAAAATCAAATGGAGCGACTGGCATCAATATTTAAACCTTGAGCCGAAAGAATATATTTGTGGTTATTGTGGTCACCGGGTGGCTTCAACTTTTGGTTATATCTACAATAGTAATTTTATAGATGCGCATATTTATATATGTACGAATTGTGGTATACCAACATTCTTTTACAAGACGGAACAATATCCAGGATCAATTGTTGGAAAAAATATAGAAAGCCTTCCTCGAGATGTAGAGCAAATATATCAAGAGATTAGAGATTCAATAAAAAATAATTCTTATACTAGTGCGCTATTGTTGGGTAGAAAATTAATAATGCATTTGGCAGTTAATATAGCAAAAGCAAAGGAGGGTGAAGCTTTTGTGACTTACGTAGAATATTTGAAGAATTCTGGCTATATTCCCCCAAATGGTGATAAAATTTTGAATTATATAAAGGATCTTGGAAACGAAAAAAATCATGAAATTAAAATCGGGAAGAAAGAAGAAGCCCAAAAAATTCTTCAATTTATCGAAGGATTATTGATTTTTATTTATGAATTTCCGTCAAATTTTCCCGACCCAATAACATAAATTATAATAAATCAATGAGAGAAAAAATTAAAAAAATATGAAATTTTTAAAAGGACTGTGTAAATTTATAATTATAATATTGTTAGTTGTTTTATTTATATTAATTATTCGGAACTTTAATTTAATTAAACAATTTTTAGAGAAGGAAGAATGGTTTAAAACATTCTTAAGTATTATCACAATTATACTTTTATTTTTTTATACTGAATACACAAGAAGAATGCTTAAAATATCAAAGGAAAAAATAGAAGAAGATAATAGACCATTTTTATCTTGTGGATTAATTTCTGGTAAAAAATGTTATCCAAAAGAAATAATAGAACAAGACAAGAGGTGTTTATTTGATACACGTTGCATAGTTACAAATTTAACAAAGTATAATATTAAAGTTTTAGTAGATATAAAATTAAAAATAAATAATAAAGATTTAATTTTAAAGGGTGGTTATAGTGGTAAAGAACCATGGGATATATCATCTTTTGGAGGAATTAATGGACACTTTGATTTATATAAAGATTTAGATGAAAATTCATCTGACATATTTAAAACAGAAATATCTAAACCAGATAAAAAATTGAATATGCAATTAGATATTTCTTATTGTAATGTAGACAAAGATCAAATAAAATTTAAGAACCCTACACAACATTGGCATTTTGATTTCACAGAAAATATGTGGGTTTCGAATGCTTTGGGAATAAGGGCGTAAAATATTTTCTCTTATACAAGTTCCCGTATCATCTCATTGCCCGTAAGAATATTATATTAAAAATAAAAACTGTATGAAAAATGACATTATAGATAAATTAAATAAAATATTACAAGCCAAAAAAATTGATGAACTAGAAGTAGTTTATATAATGGTTTTAATTAGAAAGCTTATTGACCATGGGAAAAAAGAAAAAATTGGCGATCATAAAAAGCAGTATTTTAATAATTTAATGTTTTATTGTAATTGGGTATTACACATAGAGCTGAACAAAAAACAAGCCAAATTTATTCTTCAAGGTTTAAAAGAAAAAATTAAACAAAGCACAATAATGGCACATGAACAAAATTTAAATGATAAGCAAAAAATTACAACTAAAGAAGTTTTTGATTTTATTCAATTTGAAGAGCTAAAAAAAGAAATAAAATTATTTTTTGAAGAACAAAAAATTGATTTAAAATATTTGATTAATAATGAATTGAAATGGAAAAAATTTATTTTAGCCTTAGGATACATTTTACAAGATTGTCCATTGGTGATTTATAATGATGAAAAAGAAGAAATAACTAAATTTTTAATCAGCTCCGTGGATGAAGAATTTGTAATGTGTGAAATAATATTAAACCCTAATGAAAGTTTGTCGATTGGTTATTAATTTTAGTAGTAATTCTCAGTTAATTTTGTGACTTCACTTGTATGGTAAATTTTTTTTAGTAAAGAAACTAACTGGAAAAAAATAGTAAAATAAATTTTATGCCCAAATTAAGTTCAGATGAAAAATGGAAACGATTCAATGTAGAATTAGATAAACTTATAAAAGAAAATGATTTTTGGGGTTTAGGTACAACATATTATAAAATGGCAGATTTTTTAAAAAATGAAGGGAAGGATAATAGCAAATTAAGAGAGCTTGGCTATAAAATGAAATCAAAAGTCGCGAATGAGTCCCTTGAAGGCTATAAAAAGTCTGATGTGATAACTGGAGTTGAAGTTATTGCTACCGAAAATTCGTGTGCGCTATGCAAAAAATTGAATGGTAAAATATTTACTTTAAAAGAGGCATTATCTTTAAGGCCATTACCAGTAAAGGATTGTACATATCCTTATGGATGTCGTTGTGTTTATGGGCCGGTAGTTGAATGGTAATCATCTTGGTTAAGACGCAGAGACACATAGAATTTTTTTTATCCATGTTCCAATATCATTCCATTGCCCCAGATTTATTTTTTAAAAAACATTCTCACATTCTCAAGAATATGAGAATGTTTTTTTATACTCCATCTGGGTAAAAAATTGTTTAAAAATTAGAGAAAATCAGGGATTGACAAAAATGAAATTTTTGTTAATATTATTGTATAATTTATTGTGTGTTCGTTGACAATAACAAAAAAATAAATGAAGAAAAGGAGGTTGTCATGATGACCAGATTTGTCAGGAATTTCGGTTTATTTGAAATTTGTTTTTACGTTGAGACGATTTTAGAAATGACAGCAGAGGAGTTAAATAAACTCCGATGGGTTATTACCGAAACATTTGAGCCAATGCTAGTTTATGGATATCCATCTTACAGTAATGGTTCTTACGTGGAAATCGGTCCGCGTCTTAATGTGGAAACTCCTTTTTCAACCAATGCTGTGGCAATTTGTCACGCGATGGGATTGGAAAAGGTAGTCAGGATTGAGCAGTCAAGATTGTATAAGTCAGACAGCAATACGCAAGAAAAGATTCTTGCTGAACATTTGGATAAGATGACGCAAGCTGTCTATCCATTCGGCGGTCTGACGAGTTTCGAGCTTGATGTAAAACCTGCGGAAGTGCAAATTATTCCCGTTCTTGAACAAGGAAAAGAAGCAATCCGTCAGGCCAACAAACAGCTCGGTCTTGGCATGGATGAATGGGATATCGGGTATTACACGAAACTTTTTCAGAAATATGAAAGAAATCCCACTGATGTATAATTGTTCCAAATTGGCAATGCCAACAGCGAACATTCTCGTCATTGGTATTTCAAGGGAAAGCAAGTGATTGATGGAGAGGAAATGCCGGAGTGTTTGTTTGATATTATTCGAGCTCCGCTTCAAGCTATTTCTTCTGACCAGAATGTTAGTGTTTTGGCTTTTAATGACAACGTCGGTGCTCTGCAGGGTTCTAGTGTGTTGGTTCTTGTACCAACCAATCCAGGTAATCCTTCGTCATTCAAAATTGTCTTGAGAACTCTTCATCCGACAGCAACAGCGGAAACGCATAACCATCCGACATTGATTGCGCCATATCCTGGCGCGGCAACTGGCGCTGGTGGACGTATTCGCGACAATTGTGCTGGTGGCCGAGGTTCTGTGACTGGACTTGCAATAGCAGGATACTGTGTGGGTAATTTGTTTATTCCGGGTTATAAAATTGCCGGTGAAGTTGTCGGCGGTGAAGTTAGCGATAAACACGCCACGCCGCTTCGGATTCTTATTGAAGGTAGTAACGGAATTTCAAATTACGAGAATCAGTATGGTGAGCCGCTTGGATGTGGTTTTGCCAGAACGTTCTGCCAGACGGTTTTTGGCAAGAGGAGAGAGTTCCGTAAACCTGTACTTTATAGCGGAGGCATTGGTCATATTGATGACGCTCATACGAAAAAGCAAACTCCTGAAAAGGGAATGCTTATCGTAGCTATCGGCGGACCAGCTTATGCAATCGGCGAAGGTGGTGGAGCTGCTTCCAGTATGGTTCAAGGGCAGAATGATGCCGGACTTGATTTTAAATCTGTTCAACGCGGCAATGGTGAGATGGGCAATAAGGCAGTTCGTGTTATTAAGGCATGCGCAGAGATGGGATATCAAAATCCCATTGAAAGTGTTCATGACCAAGGCGCGGGCGGGCCAAGTAATGTTTTAACCGAGCTCATGGAAACCGTTGGTGGAAGAGTGGATATTCGCAAAATTGTTCTCGGAGACAAAACGATGTCTGTTCTTTCAATTTGGAGCGCTGAATACCAGGAGCGATACGGCTTGTTAATCAGAAATGATAGAATAGAATTATTCCAGAGCATCTGTAATCGTGAGCGAGTTAACTGCGAAATTTTAGGAGAAATCACTGCTGACGGTTATGTTACTGTGATTGACTCAGCAAAAGGCACGACGTCAGTTCATCTTGATTTGCATGATATTCTGGGAAAACTTCCGCAAAAAACTTTCAAATCCGATCATCCTTTAAGGAGTTTTTATCCGCCAGATTTGCCTGATGATCTTACGCTTGCAAAGGCAATTGAGATTGTTTTTCAGCAACTGTCGGTGGGCTCTAAAGGATTCTTGGTTCGGAAAATCGATCGCAGTGTCGGCGGACTCATTGTGCAACAGCCTTGCTGCGGTGCGAGTCAAGTTCCGATTGCGGATGTTGCTATTCTTGCTAACAGTTATTTTAATTATAGCGGAAAAGTTTCAGCAATAGGCGAACAACCTTTAAAGATACTGGTTGATCCAAAAGCCGGCGCACGAATGTCAGTGGGAGAAATGCTCACTAATTTGATGTCAGCCGGAGGAATACAGCTTTCAGGAATTCGCTGCCGTGTTAATTGGATGTGGCCTGCGAAACTTAAAGGTGAAGGCGCTCTTCTTTATGATGCTGCTGTCGCAATGAAAGATTTTATGATTTCATTGGGAATAGCTCCTGATGGAGGAAAAGACAGTCTTTCAATGGCAGCAACAGTTGATGGAGAATTAGTAAAAGCACCCGGTGAGTTGGTTATTCTTGGTTATGCTTCAATGCCTGAAATTGCCAGAGTATTAACACCTGACATTAAAGATCCGGGAAAAAGTTGTCTCGGTTTAATTGATCTTGGTTTAGGGGAAAATCGCCTCGGCGGTTCGGCCTTGCTCCAAGCTCTCAATCAAATCGGTGATGAAACTCCGGATTGCGATCCGGAATTGCTTAAGGCAACATGGAAAGCAATACAAATTCTTCATGACAATGGATCATTACTTTCACTTCACGACAGAAGTGATGGCGGACTTGCTGCTACTGTAATTGAAATGTGCCTTGGCGGGAATTGTGGATTAACCACTAATGGTCAATTTACTCTCGCATCTTTGTTTTCAGAAGAACTTGGTTTAGTTGTTGAGTATTATCCGGAAAATGCTGATTTGATTAATCAAGTACTGAAGAAAGAAGGTGCTCCTTCTCTTATAATGCTCGGCGAAACAACGGCGAGTCACACTCCACGTGTATTTGATATAGATCTCACGATTCTACGTCAGTGGTGGGAAACTACCAGTTATCAGTTAGAAAAACTCCAAACAAAAAATGGAGTTGCTGATGAAGAATTCGCGAGTTATCAGACCGTGTATAAACCGGTATATCAACTCGGATTTACACCCAGCACGATTATTATAAAAGATGGAGATTTTCGTCCGAAAGTCGCAGTTGTTCGCGAGGAAGGAACCAACGGCGATCGGGAAATGGCGGCGGCGTTTTACATCGCAGGACTTGACCCGGTAGATGTTGCTATGAGCGATCTTCTTGCGGGACGCATTTCTCTGGATCAGTTCCAAGGTCTTATTGCTCCCGGAGGATTTTCATTTATGGATGTTTTTGACAGTGCTAAAGGTTGGGCTGGAGCAATTAAGTTTAATCCAATATTGAGGGAAATGTTTGATCGGTTTTACAATCGTGAAGACACATTCACTTTCGGAGTTTGTAATGGGTGTCAACTCTTTGCGCTTCTTGGGTGGGTGCCTTGGAAGGGATTGGACGAAAAAATTCAGCCTCGATTCATTCATAATCGTTCCAAACGTTTTGAGTCACGATGGAGTCAAGTAAAGATTCAATCAAGCCCGTCAATTTTATTGGCAGGCATGGAAGGATCAACTCTTGGCGTTCATATTGCTCACGGCGAAGGGCGATTATATTTCCCGGATTCGCAAATTCTGGAAGTGGTGCGAGAAAAAAATCTTGCCCCTTTAGTCTATGTTGATTCGGAGAACGAGCCGACCGAAAAATATCCGTTCAATCCGAACGGGTCTGTATCGGGAATCGCAGCACTCTGTTCACCTGACGGACGACATCTTGCAATGATGCCTCATCCGGAACGCGCTTTTCTTCCTTGGCAGTGCCACTATTGGCCGAAGGAATGGTCTGACATTAAGGTTTCACCTTGGTTGCAGTTATTTCAGAATGCTCGTAAGTGGTGTCTGCAAAGCAGATAATATTTCAATAGCCCCATTCACATGGAAATGTGTTTGGGGCTTTTTATTTTTAATAAATTATTTTGTCTTGATAAGAGACTCTTTTGTGATATAATTGAGAAATGAATGATTTATATACACAATGGAAAAAGGAGGAACAAATGCCATTTTCCGGTTGGGATTTTTCTTATTTAAAAGATAGAAAAACAGAAGAATTGCCACCGTGGGATTATATTTCTTTAGCCAAAGAGTTAATTAAAAAATCAACATCGCTTTTAGATGTTGCTACTGGGGGGAGGAGAAGTTTTGTTTGACTTAGCGCCGCTTCCGGCTCAGTCATTTGCCATAGAGGGATATTTACCCAATGTTGAAGTGGCGCAAAAGAAATTATCATCTTTGGGTGTTAAGGTTATATCCGTAGAGGCCGTAGACGCAAAGCAAAAATATCCATTTGTTGATAATCAATTTGATTTAGTTTTAAATCGTCATGGCGGTCTTAATTTAGGGGAGACATACAGGGTGTTGAGTCCAGGAGGATCATTTTTGACCCAGCAAGTAAGCGGAAACAGTTTAATTGATTTAGCGTCTCATTTTAATTCTAAACTATTATGGCCGGATAATATTCTTAGCGTAATAAAAGAAAAAGCGGAAAATCTTGGATTTAAAATTAAAAAAGCGGAAGAGTGGAAGGGGATAATTCAATTTAAAGACGTTGGAATAATTGTTTATTTTCTCAAAGCCATTCCATGGATTGTTCGGGATTTTAGCGTTGATAAATATATTGATAATTTAAATACATTGTAAGAAAGGTTAGAGCAGGACGGATATTTGAATTTTACAGTAGGCAGGTTTATGATTTTAGCCGAAAAGTAAAAATGGTAGTATTGTTTATTTTTTGTCTTAAAGATATAATAAATAATGAAAAAGGTCGATTTTAAAAAATTATTTATACAAATAAAATGAAAAAAAATATTATTACTATAATATTGGCAGTTTTATTGATAGGCAGTATTGGTTGGATATGGTTATTACAACAGGGAAAAACTAAATTAGAGAAGGAGAATACAACATTAAATAATAAAATTACAGTATTAACCAGTGAAAAAGCTGATTTGCAAAATAAAATTGATAAAGGTTCAGTTTATACGAAAGCCCTAAATTTAATTTTAGATCCTTCTCGTGAACAATTGAGCCTACCGACAAGTCAAAAATTTTCTTCTGAGAAAGATTGGCTTGAGGCATTTACAACAGCGACTGAAGTAACAGCTGACAGTGAGTTACAGAAAGACATTAATGATATAAAAGCAGGAGGAAAGGGAGCTTCGAAAGCAACCATTCTTTATATGGACCATAGTATTTCCACGATATTAGACACTCTTAAATAGAATTTTTTTATTTAAGTTTATAAAAAGAGAGATTTTACTCTCTCTTTTTATTATCAATATTATTAAATTAATCTTGACAAAAAGTGAAAAATTTGCTTAAATAATTAACAGCCAAATAGAATTAAATATAACATTTGGTGATAATATAGATCTTTAAAAGGGAGGGGGAAATGCTTGCTTCAATATTACCAATTGCAACGATAGTAGCACTAGTGATTGCTGTCTCCTGTCTTATTCTATGTTTTTTGGCACGGAAAAACAGGAATATAAGCGTGATAGCAATGACAATTGCAATGGGCATGATGTTTATTTTGATTGTTGTTCTTGGTATTTTTAGTATTCTTGATTTTAGACAAGGTAAGGATATTATCCCAATTATTTGTTTGATAATTATCGCAATTTTCTGTTTTATCTTTTGTTATGCAGGTATAGAAGAAATTAAAAAATCAAAAAAAGCTAATCTTACCCAACCTACTGAACCTACCAAGGAAAAAGGATAACAAATATTAAAAATAGGGGGTCCATAATTCGGCCCCTTATTTCTTTTTTTTTTAAAAGGTTATAGAAAAATTATTCCGCCTTGCGCAAGGGGCGGTTTTTTGGTAAAATAATAATATGAAAGAAAAATACGTAGCAATGTGCGGATTGGATTGCAGTTCTTGTCCCGCATTTATTGCTACAAAAAATAATAATGATGAATTGAGAAAGAAAACAGCAGAAGAATGGACAAAAAAGTACGTAAGCCGCGATGAGCCTCCGGTGAAACCGGAAGACATTAATTGTTTAGGCTGTCTTTCACAAGTTAGGCCGATATATTCAAATTGTTTAAAATGTGAAATAAGAAAATGCGGCCTTGTCAAGGGAATTAAAAATTGCGAGGAATGCAAAGACTACAAATGCGATAAACTTATAGAACTGCAAAGTCATCTCTTTTAATTCCAAACAAGTTTTATAGAATAAAATATATGGCGAAAGAAAGATTTGAAATAACACCGGCGGTATTTTTGGTATTAATGAAAGAAAATAAAATCCTCCTTGCCCGAAGATACAATACGGGATTTTTTGATAGTTATTATTGTTTTCCGGCAGGACATCTTGATGGAGGAGAAACGCTTAAACAGGCCATGGTCAGAGAAACAAAAGAAGAAATAGGAATTGTTTTAAATCCGTCAGATTTAGAACTAATCCACACGATAAACAGAAAAGTACCAAATAATGAAAGAATTGATTTCTTTTTTACGACCCAAAAATGGCAAGGCGAGCCGAAGATTTTGGAACCGGAAAAATGCGATGATTTAAATTGGTTTGAACTTAATAATTTGCCTGATAATATTATTCCATATATAAAACAAACGATTGACTTTTTTCTTAACAACATAAATTACAGTGAGCGGGAAGGCGAGGAGGATAATTTAATAAGTTCCAATATGTAATTATTAAGTTATTTTTTAAAAAAACATTCTCACATTCTCAAGAATGTGAGAATGTTTTTTTATACAAGAAATTGAATTTATAATTATATTATTGCCAAAAAGTGCGGGGTTGACAAAAAGTGAAAAATTTGTTTAAATAATTAATAGCCAAATAGAATTAAATATAACGTTTGGTGATAGATAGATGGATTTTTACAAAGGAGGACAAAATGTCATTACTGACAATAGCTATAGTGCTGGAGTTCATAGCTGTTTATTTTCTTGTCTGTGCTTTCTGTTTTAAAAACCCCGGAGAAAAAATAGAGGCCATAATCGTTGTGGCAGGCATTATGTTTATTGAATGCATGCTATTTAGTATTAATGATTGGCGGCGTAATAGTATAGGGGGTTCTGTATTTTGGGCGATTCTCGCAGTTATCTGTTTCTTAATTGTCAAACAGGGCATATCAGAACGCAGAAAAATTGAAAAAATTAATCCTGAAAGGGGGGTAAAAGATGTATAGAGCATTTAAAATTGAGGTGTATAAAGCCAAAGGAGGGCCGGTGGTTATAAAAGAAATAAAAGAAAATATGGTACGTATTGCCGACCTCAGTGTGAAAAGTACTTATCTAAAAGGTACTCATTTAAACGCTGGATTAATTAGGGCTTTAGATTTTTTAGCTTCCAAATTCAAGTTAAAAACGGATACTATTGTTTTGTTGAATGAAAAGCCTTTTGTCTCATGCTATATAGTGATCACAGAATCAGATCAGTAATTAAGCCTTGAAATTCCAATCCAAATGGAGATAGTTAGAAACAAACGCTATCTCCATTTTTTTATTTGACAAAAAGTGAAAAATTTGCTTAAAT
>Ga0265297_10009610_pt1 | contig 12405 bp, 8 predicted proteins | sample Munlanlwell13791_FD_192502 | JGI IMG/M metagenome (GOLD analysis project Ga0265297, IMG submission 192502) | Leachate microbial communities from a municipal landfill in Southern Ontario, Canada - Leachate well 137-91 | ecosystem: Engineered > Solid waste > Landfill > Unclassified | place...
CTCATCCGTGCACATACATCTACCTGCTGCAATCGGGAGACCAGAGCATCATCGCCCAGCAACGCGATTTCATCGCCCAAGATCACTTCGGCACGTTCGGAAAGGCCGACTTGCTGTGCGATGGCGCACGCCGTGGCGGGATGGTCCCCCGTGAGCATCAAAAGACGGATACCGGCGCTGCGGCACTCGGCGATCGCGGCGGGAACTTCCGGGCGCGGCGGGTCAATAAAACCTACAAGACCGAGAAAGGTAAAATCAAAATCATGCTGACATACCGGCCATTGAGGATGTTCGTCTGTGGCTTGCCAGGCCCCTTTGGCTACCCCTAATACCCGAAGTCCCCGCCGGGCCATCGATTCGACCTGACGTTGCAGGGCACGATGCTCAGCTTCGGGGAGATGGCACAGGTCCATGACCGCTTCCGGGGAGCCTTTGGTAGCGAGGAGGTGCAAAGAGGGGGTGATATCGGAAAAAATCCGTGTCATTGCCATGATGTCGGCGGACAGATCATATTGAACCTCGGGGCTGGAATCATCGTGCAGGTGTTCGGTACCGCTTAGCCATATGTGTCCGAATCCCTGAATCGCCTTTTCCATCGGATCGAACGGATCGATTGGGGTGGCGAGCATCGCAAATTCGACCAGTGGATGAAACGTCTCGGGCAATTCAGCTGCATTTTCCGCTGTGAAAGCCTCACCGTTGGCCGACAATTCGGCGACCTCCATCCGGTTTTGGGTTAAGGTCCCGGTCTTGTCTACGGCCAATACATTGATGGCACCCAATGCTTCTACGGCGGAGACCCGGCGGGTCAGTACTTTGATCTTGGTGATACGCCAGGCACCGAGGGCGAGAAATACGGTCAGGACAACGGGAATCTCTTCGGGAAGGGTCGCCATTGCCAGTGCAATACCCGACAAGAGACTCTCTAGAAACGATCGGTCGTTTAATCCCCAATTTATCAGTATCAGCATAAGGGCGAATCCCACTGCGATCAGGCTCAGATTTCGGATGAGGGTGCGCGACGAGAGTTGCAGCCCTGAGGGGACTTCCAGCGTCGATGCAAGCGATTCGCCGATAGAACCGACGGCGGTAGCGGTTCCTGTCGTTTGGACGACGGCCAGTCCGATACCTCGGGTCACGACGGTACTGGCAAACAGGGAAAAAGAGCTCTCAGTATCCGGACCCTCTGCAGTAGCACCTTGCAGGTTCGGCAGCTTCTCGACCGCCATCGACTCTCCCGTAAGGAGAGACTCGTCTACCCTAAGATTCCCCTGCACCAAAAACGCATCGGCAGCGATCCGGTCCCCCTCATGCAAGACGAGCAAATCCCCCGGCACAACATCACGACCGGCGATACGGATCTCGGATCCGTCACGAACGACAAGCGCCCGCGGTGCAGAGAGTTCACGTAACGATTCCAATGCCCTTTGGGTTTTGTGCTCCTGTACCAACGTGATCCCGATCACTACAAAAACAAAGATGAGCAAAAATGCGGCTTCGGCACGATCACCAAGCATCAGGTAAATGATACCGGCACCCAGCAGCATCAAAAACATGGGTTCGCCTATCACCCCGTAGACGATGGAGGCGAGTGTTTTTGGCTGACTTCCCGGCAAGAGATTCGGTCCGTGCCGCTTCAGCCGCTCGGCCGCTTCGGCATGACTCAGCCCGCTGAATTTGGTTTCATCGCTCATAAGGGATGAATCGTGTTGAATTGGTGTAGACCATAAGCGTATGACTTCTCTTTTTGGATTTCTCTATTGTAGTGTCTGATTCTTTAATATGTCAAATCAAACGGATAATTGTCAAGAATGTGTCAAGAGAGTTCCTTAGAGGCATTGACACCTTTGCCCTACACTTTGAGTATCAAAAAAAAGGAGGCAGGTTATGAAATACCTCGCAATCGTATTTATGTTCTCGATGTCGCTTATGGGAGCGTCGAGTGAAATGGTCGGCTATATGAACGGGCTTGAAGCGGAGGCAAAAACACAAAACCGCTCTTTCGCAGGATTTGACGCTGCCCGGGGGAAAGAGATATTTACCTCGACCCATATCGGCAAACAGGGAAAACCGATCGCATGTACCAGCTGTCATACGCTCAACCTCTCCAATCCGGGAAACAATACTTTTACCGGTAAAGTGATCGACCCCCTATCTGTGCGTGCCAATCCGCAGCGGCTGACCAGTACCAAAGAGGTTACCAAATGGCTAAGACGTAATTTTATGGATGTCTACAAACGCGAAGGGACGGCTCAGGAAAAAGGGGATGTACTCGCCTATATCCTGAAAAATTAACGTATCGATATCAATCTGACAACAAAAGGATTACCCATGAAAACAATCATGAATGTATCGGTGGCAGCTGTAATGCTGGCCGCCGGAGTTTATCTCTATGCCAATGAGATTCCCGAAAAAAGTGAACATCACCATAAATCTGCCGTGACGCAGAGCATCACCAAGCAAGACGCCGCATCGGCCGCACTGTATCAAAAAGAGTGCGGGTCGTGTCATATGGCCTATCAGCCCTCATTTCTCCCCAAACGTTCGTGGGATAAGACGATGGATACGTTGGAAAACCATTTCGGCACCGATGCGACGCTTGATCCTGCGGATCATAAAACGATTCAAAATGTTTTGGCAAAGTATGCCTCTAATGATGATCGGATACGTGACGCAAAGGGGAATATCGCGCTGCGTATTTCGGAAACTCCCCATTTTGTCCGCGAACATCGCGAAATACCCCAAAAAATGGTGACGCAGGCTGAGGTAAAGAGTTTCGCCAACTGTACGGCATGTCATACCAAAGCCCAAAGCGGAAGCTACCGCGAGCGGGAGATCCGTATCCCCAATTACGGGCGCTGGGAATAAACAGGTTATCGGGAGGATACAATGAAACGGATATATGTCTGGACCCTTCCTACTCGAATGTTTCACTGGCTGTTTGTCGCCCTGATCGTCGGAGGGTGGATCAGCACGTTGGAAGATCGGTGGCTTAACGTCCATGCGGCGATCGGGATTGGTGCCGGCGCATTGCTGCTCTTTCGGATCGTATGGGGAATTATGGGGCCGAAATATTCCCGTTTCCGTGATTTTAGTCCCCGTTTCGGCGCACTCAAAGAGTATCTTACGACGCTGTTGCATCCCTCGCGCCGTTACGCCGGGCACAATCCGGCGGCCAGCTACGTGATGATCGCGATGCTGATAACCGTTGGACTCGCCGTACTCAGCGGGATGCTCGCGTACGGAATCGGTGAAAACCGGGGGATATTGGCCTTTTTGCATGCGGGACAATACCGCAATATGGAACTCTTCGGTGATATTCACGAGTTTTTCGTCAACCTCCTCTGGGTGCTGATCGCGGCACATCTGGCAGGGGTGGCGACCGACCGGTTCCTCCATGCAAAAGAGGGTACCCTCACCTCCATTATCGACGGGCACAAGAACATCGAGGGGGAAAACACCCTCTTGACGCTTCGTCAAAAGATCGTTGCCGCAGCAGGGATCGGGGGGAGTATCATTTTGCTGCTCTTTTCCCTGGTGGTGCCTGAAAATCCTTTGATCGCGGCACACACCCCAAAGATCGATTATGAAAAAAACAATCCGGTATTTGTCAACGAATGCGGCTCCTGCCATACCCTCTATCCTCCGGCACTGTTACCGAGCGAATCGTGGCAGAAACTGATGAGGGATTTGCCGAACCATTTCGGGGATGACGCTTCGGTGGATCCTGCCGATCATCAGACGATTCTGGCCTATCTACTGGCCCATTCCGCCGAAACGTCAACTCAGGAGATGTCGGTTAAAATGATGCAATCTCTCCGAAATCGCGATATCATAGCGATTACGCAAACACCGTTTTGGAAACGGACGCACCGGGATATCCCCGTCGAAGTTTTCCAAAATGGGCAGGTCAAAAGCCGTGCCAACTGCAAAGCGTGCCACAGCGATGTAGAGCAGGGGACGATCGAAGACGGCGCGATAAGAGCATTACCGGCAAAGGGGAACGGATGAAACGGTTTATATTGTTGATAACGGCGGTGATGATGTCGGTAAGCTTTTCGTATGCCGATGATCACCGTTTTCCGATGGATTTGGATGATCTGAACCTCTCACCCTCTCAGCATAAAGCGGTAGAATCGGCGATGCGGGAGTATCGGCACGCCTATCGCGCCTATCATCTCCGAAGCGAAAAAAGCCGGCAGGAGCTAAACGTGTTGTTTGTTCAGCCCGTATTTGACGAAGAGGCGTTTCGGGCCAAAAATCTGGAGACGGAAAGCGCTTCGATCGAGATTCGGACACGACTCTTCTCCCGCCTCCATACGATATTGACGCCGGACCAAAAACGGCAGTTCATCCGCCATATAGAGGAGTGGGATAGTGAGTAAAAGAGTCCTTTTGATCGAAGACGATCCCGCCCTCTCCGGACTGATCGTCTCATTTTTGGAATCGTACGGGTTTGAAGCGAAAGGGTTTGCCGATCCGAAAACAGCGCTCGATGCGCTGCTGGTGCGTAAAGAGCCGTTTGATATCGTCGTGCTGGATCTGATGCTGCCGGGGATGGACGGATTTGATGTTGCCAAGACGATCAAACGCCAACTCGATATCCCGATCATTATCTCCTCCGCCCGCACCGATATCGGAAACAAAATCTACGGATACGATCTGGGGGCGGACGATTATCTCGACAAACCCTACGAACCCCGCGAACTCGTCCTTCGCCTCGAAGCGGTCTTACGCCGCTACGGACGCAAAAACGAGCTTACCGTATCCGATTTTACGATCGATGAAGCGAACCGATCGGTCAGTATGGATGGGTATCCGATCGATTTCACCCGGATCGAATTCGATATCTTTATGCTTATGATCAAAAACCGCGGTAAAAACCTCTCCCGAGACCAGATCATCGGCTCTTTGGGGCTAGGAGATGAAACCAAGCACCGTACCATCGATATGCACATCAGCAATATCCGCCTGAAAATCGGCGACGATGCCAAAGAACCCCGCTACATCAAATCGGTGTGGGGCATCGGCTACAAGTTTACGGGGTGAATCGTGTCGATCTTTACTAAAATCTCCCTCTTATTTACCATTAGCCTGGCACTGATGATCGGGATCGGTTATCAGATCGATACCCTGAATACCCAAAAATACGAATCGATCCTCCAGCAAAAATACATGGTTGACGGCCGTAAAATATTTTCGTGGATGGCGACATCATCGTCGGACGAACTCGAAAACAAGCTCAAAGGGTTAAACCTGGTCACGCTCCCCCCCGTAAAGCCCAAGCGGATGATTCTGCAAAAACCCCACACCTTTGGTCTGTTTGAGATTTTTGAAGCGGAAAATAATGATTATATTATGCATGTTCGCTATATCGATGAAGATCTATACCTGCGTGACACATCACTCCGAGAGAGCCAAAAAGAGGGGTGGTTCCTTAACGCGCTGGTCATTGCCGATATGGTCGTTTTGCTCGTGATCTTTATGATCATCCTACGGATGTTGTCTCCGTTGAAATCGATTGCCGCGAGCATGCACCGATTTGCGGCGGGAGAGTACGGAAGCCGAAGCGAGGTCAAGTCGAAAGATGAGATAGGGGAGGTGGCACACACCTACAACGAGATGGCCCAAAAGATAGAAAATCTGATCCTCTCCCGCCAAGAGCTTCTGCGCGATGTCGGGCATGAACTCCGTACCCCGATCGCCAGAGGGTTATTCGCACTCGAACAGATCGAAGAGTCCAAAGCTCACGATATTCTGACACGCTCATTCAACGAACTCGATCAATTGACCCGAGAACTCTTGGAGATCGAGAAACTGCAAGCGACCGATGCAATGGAATGGGAGAATTTCAGTGCCGAGACCCTTGTTCTGCAAGCGCTTTCCAAACTTTGTCTTACGGACGAATCGCTCATTGACGTCGATATCGAGACAAACTTCACCCTACACGGCGATCTGCAGTACCTTTCGCTCGCTCTGAAAAATCTTCTCGACAACGCCCTCAAATATGCCGATCAGGCCCCGATCACTTTGGAAATCACGGCCAACCGCATCAGCGTCCTTAATCATGGAAAACCGCTGGAAAAAGAGTTTGCCCACTATCTCACTGCGTTTACCCGCGAGGAGCGTTCACGCACGACCCAGGGGTTCGGTCTGGGGCTGGATATCGTCAGCAAGATTATCGCCAAACACGGTTTTTCACTCACCTACGACTATGAAAACGGCTTTCACCGCTTTTCGATTCTCGTGAACGGGTAAAAGCTTTTTACTGCTTCTCGACCTGCATCGCCAGATCGGCATAAGTGCGGGCTTTAGCGATATTTTCGCTATGGGCGTCGGCGCTATTTTCCAGTGAGGCGATTTTTTGGTTGAGTTGAGCCAGCCGCGCGTTAAACGAGTCCCGGCTTTCGGTCACTTTTTCCTTGTCTGTCGTTTCGGGTTTGAATCCCACAAAACTTTTTGCCTGATTGTAATATCCCCCCGTGGAGTCCAGGGCATTCGAAAAACTTTGTGCCGTCGCCGCCATCATCGCCGTGGACGAGGATATTTTCTGCAGCGCACTTTGCAGTGAGCGCGCATCGCTCATCACCGTCGTATCGGCATAGGCGGAGAGTTTGGCCAACTCAGCAGGCGTCGCGGATTCGCGCTTGAGTTTGTCAAATGCCGCGAGAAATGCCGTATTGCTCTTTTTGTAGCGGTCCAGTGCGACGCCGGCGGCATTGAGATGGATCATGGAATTGGCAACCAGCTTGGTAACGTTTGATATCTCCCCCGCATACGGTATCGGCAGATAGCGCACCGCATTGGAGAGATAGGCGCTTGATTGGATCGTATTGGAATAGTCGTTGACCGTCCCTTTGGTCACGGCGATAAATCTGCCGAAGTCCTCGATGGTCCGGGCATCCGAACGCATCCCTGCCGATACACGGGAGAGCTGATCATAGCTATAGGCGGTGAGCTGTGCACTTGTAATGCAGTTTACAGTGGAGGAGGGGGCCGGTTGTTTCGGTGCACATCCGGCGAGGAATATGAATGCTGCAACAAGAGTGATCAGACGCACGGTACAGAGCCCTTTTTTGGGTGAAAGTATAGCATATCGTCGCGGTAGAATAAGAAAAAGATCATAAAAATATCACATTTAAACATTAGTAAATAACTATGGATATTATAAAATGTTACTTATAGTAAACAATGTGATATATAAATTAATTTTATATAAATAAAACCACCTATTTTAAAAACCATAGATTAAAATTTAAAAAAAATTAGGAGATTTTCATGGCATCGATTTACGGTACAGCAGCAAATGATATTCTTATAGGTAGTGATATCGACGATGTCCTTTATGGCAATGACGGTGATGATACCCTTGACGGCGGGGCAGGGAATGACACGCTTTTTGGTGGTATAGGAAATGATATTTACCTATTTGGACGTGGGTCAGGGCAGGACTTAATTGCAGATGGTTCATGGAACAATGAAGTCAATACGATCAAATTGGGTTCGGATATTTTTCCCTCGGATATAACACTAGAGAGAACGAATCAGTATGATGTAACTTTAAAGATTAACGGTTCATCGGATTTTTTAACGCTCTCGAACTGGTTTTTGAGCGATTTTTATAAAAAAAGTATTATTGAATTCGGGGATGGAACGATTTGGGATGCCTCGGTTATTTTAGCAGCTCCATGGGCAGCAGTTATATCGATTACTGGTACGGATAGTATGGATGTAATCAATGGAACGGACGGCGGAGCAGATACAATTTTTGGGCTTGCCGGGGATGATTATCTTTACGGAAAAGGCGGGGATGATGTATTGGACGGTGGAGCTGGAAATGATTATCTTGATGGTGGCATCGGCAATGATACTTACCTATTCGGACGCGGTTCCGGACAAGACAATATTGTAGATTACAGTGGAGCGTCCGGAACCGATTTGACGATTATCCAACTGGGGAGTGGTTTGACAACTGCCGATGTTATTATGGAACGAGTTGATTATGATCGAGTTGTCCTTAAAATAAAAGATAGTGATGACATCCTAAGCTTGAACTCGATTTATTATAATAACTACATAATAGAATTTTCTGACGGAACTCTATGGGACAAAACAGTTGTTCAGGCTACCCAATGGGGTGACATACCGCCACTTATCGGAACGGAAGCAAATGATTATAACCTTGTCGGTTCCAATGGCGGAGCAGATACGATTTACGCACTTGCAGGAAACGATACTATCTATGCTCAAGCCGGAAATGACATGATAGACGGTGGTGCCGGAGATGATACTATTTTAGGCGGGTCCGGCAGTGATATTTATATTTTCGGACGGGGATCGGGGCACGACAAAATTGTTGACAGTAACTATGGCACTGATGTAAATATTATTAAATTTAATCAAGATGTCCTTCCTTCCGATGTAATTATAGAAAGGGTCGAGAGTAATGCGCTGACCATACGTATTATGGATACGGGAGATAGTGTAACACTACTCAATTGGTACTATAACAACACAGCATCTCCTTATGCAAAGTTAGAATTTTCAGATGGAACAGTGTGGGATCAGACGGTACTTTCTACTGCTGCATGGGCTGATATTTCATCTTTAGTTGGCACCTCAAGTTCTGATTACCTATGGGGAATCGATGGACATGATGACACTATTTTAGGTATGGCTGGAAATGATACTGTGATAGGAATGGGAGGTAATGATCTATTAGATGGCGGTATTGGAAATGATATTTTATCAGGGGGAAGCGGAAACGATATCTACCTATTCGGACGGGGATCGGGAGAAGATGTGATCCAAGATGATAGAGGGTCTTATCGTACTGATATGAATACGGTTCGAATAGCATCTGGTATTTCTCCGAGCGAAATGACTCTTGTCCGCATAAACAATTACGATGCGGCATTGACAATCAATGGAACAATGGATATTTTGACGTTTAAGTATTGGTTTAACTCAGATTTTTATCAGGCACTTAATATTGAATTTGCAGACGGAACGGTTTGGGATGCCGCAGCAATTACGGCGGCACCTTGGGGCACGGTGCCGGTATCGAGTATCAGTGGAACAGCGGGTGATGATACTATTATCGGCAGTGGTGGCAACGATCTCATCGCAGGAATTCAAGGGAATGATACGATTGATGGCGGGTTAGGAGACGATATTTATCTATTTAACCGAGGAGATGGACATGATACGATTACCGATGCAGGTGGAAGTGATGTCCTTCGTTTCGGAGCCGGAATTGAACAATATCAGATAGTTACTAAAGCCATTGCCGGATCGGATGATTTGATGATTGCTATCAAAGAAGACGGAAAAATATTTGATCAGCTAAGCGATGTAATCACGATAAAAGATTGGTTCAAATCCGAAAATAGAATTGAATCAATCCAGTTTACAAACGGCCAAATTATGGATATCGGAGGCTATATATGGTCTCAGGAAATAACCGATGGTGCTGATTATATTCGTGCAATGAACAATGAAACTGCAGTTTATTATAATTTAGGCGGCTCAGGCGGAGACGATACGATAGTGATTGACGGTGGAGATTACTCTGTTGAAGGTGGAGACGGTAACGATACCATCCAAGACGGCGGTGGCAACGGTTATCTTTTAGGTGGAAAAGGGGACGATGCCGTATCGGCCGGTGCAGGTAATGACATCGTTTACGGGCAAAGCGGCGTTGATACTCTTTTCGGAGAAGATGGAAATGACATTATCGATGTTGGAAGCGATAACGACATTCTTAACGGCGGCAGTGGCAATGATGACCTGCGCGGAGGGACTGGTAATGATACGTATATCTTCAGCCAAAATAGCGGTGGTGATATAGTGTCGGATCGTTCCGGTATCGATACTATCTCTTTTGATCCATCTGTTCATCCGGAAGATATTGTCAAAGTAGAAGTCATAACACGTTCTGAACAACAAATACGGGTGAATACGACTACGTACGAAATGCAGAGTGATCCGACTCTAACAAAATTAAAAGGTGGTGATTTTGTTATTACCTATTTTTCAGAAAGCGAAGACGGAGGATCAACGGATATCCTGGGACAACGGTTTGATGCATCTGGAAATAAGATCGGAAACGAATTTCAGGTAAATACGAATTCCGGTATTTCGTGGTACAACACATCCGTTACACCGTTAGGTGACGGTGGATTTTTGGTGACTTACAATTATGGCAGTTCTTTGCCATATGCAGGCACCTATTTTCAGCGGTTTGACAGTGACGGCAATAAAACAGGTAATGAAGTACAGGTGACAACATCAAGCAATTATCAGAACTATTTCTCATTTAATTTGCCTGACGGCGGATATGCTGTTGCGTGGATGGCACAAGTTGAGAATACGTATAACCATGGGGTTTACCTCCAGCGATACGATTCTGTTGGCAGTCCGGTAGGTGAAACGCTTCGAATTGATACTTTTAATGGCAGTGCCGATAATCTAATGGTCACGGAACTATCAAACAATCAAATTGCACTTTCTTGGTCAAGCTCATGGCAGGATAGTACCTACGCAAGTCATTCTGCAGGATTTGTGCAGTTTTTAGATAGCGCCGGAAATACGAAAGGCGATGTGTTGAATGTGGGCAATACAGGTGTTAAAGCGATTCTGTCATTGAACAATGAGAAATCGATGATCATTTATCAGCAAAGCCTTTCTCCAGCCACTTATGAGTATCCATTATTTGCACAAATTGTAGACCAAAATGGAATAACTGTCGGCAATCCCTATACATTTAATATGACACATTCAGATTTTTATGATTTCAATACCACAAAACTGAATAATGAGTCATATTTACTTACATGGTCGGAAAGCGGGTACGGTGAAGGAGTTGAAATGGACGGTTATGCCCAAATCATTACCGGAGCAGGTGAACCTCTAGGTATTCCGTTTCGAGTTAATACGTATATTACAGATGACCAATATGTCGGAGACATTGTTGTATTAAATAATGGCGACTTTATTATCTCTTGGAATTCCTATGGGCAGGAAGGTGATGGATGTAAAGTGTTTGGACAACGATTCAGTGAAGCCGGTCAGAAATTAGGAATAGAGTTTGTAATCAGTACGACTAATGGAAGTTACGAAGGTGAACAGCAGCTCATTGCATTAAATGACGGCGGATTTTTAGCTGTATGGGATGAATGGAGCGGCCTGGACGGCAGTTCAACCGGAATTTATGCACAGAGATTTGATGCAGATTGCAATCCGGTTGAGACAGGTACGACTACGAGTTTGAAAATCACTCTCGCCGATGGTAGCGAAATCACAATGGACAACTGGTATGGCGACGGGCGGATTGAAAATTTCCAATTTATTGACGGTACGGTACTCAGCGATTCAGACATAATATCAATGATGAGCACGGTGAATCACGCTCCGACTGTAGTGAACCCCGTAGCCGATCAGCAGGCTGAAAAAGGTAAAGTATTTAGTTTGACGTTATCGGCAGATACGTTTATTGATTCGGATATAGGAGACATTCTTTCGATTTCCGCAGCATTATCGGATGGAACTGCACTGCCGTTGTGGCTGACATTTGATCCGGTAAATCAGATGTTTACGGGGACGCCGCCGGCTGATGAGGTCGGTAAAGTCTACAGCATAAGTGTCACGGCGATGGACGATAAAGGGGCATCGATATCGGATATATTTGATATAAAAGTTATCCTTCCTATTGTATGGGGTACAGCGAGTAATGATTATATGTACGGTACGGACGGCGGAGCGGACACGATGTACGGTTTAGGGGGAGATGATAGAATTTACGGATATGCCGGGGATGATACTCTCGATGGCGGAGACGGGAACGATTATCTTGTTGGATTTGATGGAGTCGATACCTTGATCGGCGGCACCGGGAATGATATCCTTGGCGGCGGGAACGGGGATGACCTGCTAGATGGGGGAACCGGGAATGATACGCTGAGTGGAGAGTCCGGGAACGACGTATACCTGTTCGGGCGCGGATCGGGTCAGGATGTGATCAATGATTACAACTACACCGGAAGCGATATCAATATCATTCAGATGGGATCTGACATACTTCCTTCCGACATTATTATCGAGCGGATTGATGCGTACGGCGTGACGTTGCGGATTGCGGGGACGACGGATCAGGTGACATTGAATAACTGGTTTGCATCATCTGCCTATCGTGCGGAGAAAGTGGAGTTTGCAGACGGGACGGTATGGGATGCGACAGTGCTCTCAACGGCACCGTGGGGTGAGATTCCTGTGAAGACGGGTACAGCGAGTAATGATTATATGTACGGTACGGACGGCGGAGCGGACACGATGTACGGTTTAGGGGGAGATGATAGAATTTACGGATATGCCGGGGATGATACTCTCGATGGCGGAGACGGGAAC
>Ga0265297_10009611_pt1 | contig 12405 bp, 12 predicted proteins | sample Munlanlwell13791_FD_192502 | JGI IMG/M metagenome (GOLD analysis project Ga0265297, IMG submission 192502) | Leachate microbial communities from a municipal landfill in Southern Ontario, Canada - Leachate well 137-91 | ecosystem: Engineered > Solid waste > Landfill > Unclassified | place...
TTACTCTGGAAAAAGCGCGTGAGAAGCTGGGTTTTATTTCTGAAACAGACATCGCGCAGGTAATTGCCGACAGTTTCGGGGTTCCTTTTATTGATTTGACTGATTATCTTATTGATGCGGAAGTAATTAAATTTATCCCGGAAGCAACTGCGAAGAAATTTAAGGTCATGCCTTTGTTTAAAATCGGCGACAGCCTGACTGTGGCAATGGCAGATCCGCATGATATAGAAGCGATAGATGAAATCAGGAGCAGGGCCAAGGTAGCTATCATAGATCCTGTATTGGCTGTTCCGGCAATGATTCAGAAAGCTATTGATCAATACTATGGCGCTGTGGGCAGCGCGCATGATTTAATCAAAGACCTTACTCCGGAAAAATTAGAGGCACGGTTAAAACAAAACAGGCCGTTGAGTGAAATAGCCGAAGACGCGCCTGTGGTAAAGCTGGTAAGTTTACTTATTACGCAGGCAGTAAAGGAAAAAGCTTCTGATATCCATATTGAGCCAGCTGTAGATAAAGTGCTGGTGCGTTACCGTATTGACGGCATTTTACATGAAGCGCAAATCTTACCCAAGCATTTGCAGAGCGCTTTGGCTTCACGGGTAAAAGTAATGGCGAAGATGGATATTTCAGAAACGCGTAATCCGCAGGACGGCAGGATCCAGCTGAAAATGGAAAATAAAAATCTTGACTTGAGAGTTTCATCATTTCCTACGGTAAACGGAGAAAATCTTGTAATCAGGATTTTGGATAAAACCACAGCTTTGCTGAGTTTACCGGATTTGGGATTTGCCGGTAATGATTTGAAAGATTTTGATAAATTAATCCGCCGGCCAAACGGGATTATACTGGTTACCGGGCCGACCGGTTCGGGGAAAACTACGACTTTATACGCTGCTTTATCAACAATTAATTCAATTGAAAAAAATATTATTACGATTGAAGATCCTGTGGAATATGAAATCCCGCTTGTTCGCCAGACGCAGGTTAACCCAAAGGCAGGATTTACTTTTGCTAATGGCCTGCGCAGTATTTTAAGGCAGGATCCGGATATCATTATGGTCGGTGAAATCCGCGATAAAGAAACCGCGGAAATTGCAATACAAGCTTCTTTAACCGGGCACTTGGTATTTTCTACCTTGCATACTAATGACGCGTCCAGCGCTTTGACCCGGCTTCTTGATATGGGTATTGAGCCATACCTGATTGCCAGCTCTATTATCGGTGTGCTGGCACAGCGGCTGGTACGGGTAATCTGCCCGAAATGTAAAACAAAATACGCGCCTTCTAAAGAAATGCTTAAAGATTTAGGTTTGGCTGAGGGTACTGAATTGTACCGCGGCAGGGCAGAAGGATGTATGCAATGCAGAAATACCGGTTTCAGCGGCAGAATCGGTGTTTTTGAATTTTTGGCAATGAATAGCGAAATAAAAGATATGGTTACCGCAAAGAAATCCGCTAATGAAATCCAGAAAAAAGCCTTAAGCCTCGGGATGCGTACTTTATATGAGGACGGGATTGAGAAAGTAAAAGCCGGCTTTACTACTGCCGAAGAAATATTAAGAGTAACTGAAGAGGTTTAATTACTATGCCTAATTTCAAGTATAAAGCACGGGATAAATTTTCCAAAGCTGTAACCGGCACAACTTCAGCTTCAAGCGAGGCAGATGCTGCTAAGAAGCTTCAGGAGATGGGTTATGTCCCTATTTCCATAGAAGAGGAGCGTGAACTACCAGGGAAGAAACTCCTTTCTGTTTTTAAAAGGGTGAGCCTGGAAGAATTAAATGCTTTTACCCGCCAGCTTTATTCCATGCAAAAAGCAGGCTTGCCGTTATTATCCGGCCTGGAATCAGTTGCTTTGCAGACTAAAAATCAGTATTTTAAGGTAGTGATTGAAGAAATTGCCGCGGATATCCGCAGGGGCTTAAGCCTGTCCGCCAGTTTAAAAAACAAGCCGCAGGTCTTTGATAGTGTTTATATCAGCATGATCCGGGCAGCAGAAGCAGGCGGTTCTCTGGTTGAAATTCTAAGAAGGCTGACTGATTTATTAGAGCAGGAAATTGATACCCGTGCCCGGATTAAAGCTGCCACAAGGTATCCTATCCTGGCATTTTTTGTTTTATGTATCGGGTTTCTGATTGTAGTGGCTTTTGTCATCCCGCGTTTTAGCACTATCTACGGGCAGTTTAATACTGCCTTGCCTTTACCGACGAGAATTCTGATTTCTCTCAGTGCCGCCTTGCATAAATTCTGGTATTTGTTTATTTTGGGAATAGGCGCGGTAGGTTATGGTTTTCATTATTTTGTTAATTCTGCTTTTGGCCGGCCGGTCTGGGATAACCTCCAGCTAAAAGCCCCTGTGGTGGGGCCGTTGATTCAGATGCTGGTAATGTCGCGTTTCTCAAGAATCACCGCTTTATTAATGAAAAGCGGAGTGCCAATACTTGAGGTTTTAGATTTGGTATCGCAGTCTTCAGGCAATGTGATTATTGCCCGCGCAGTAATGAATATTAAAGAGAGTGTTAACCAGGGCAGGGGGATGTCTGAGCCGATGAAGGTGAGCAATTTATTCCCTCCGGTAGTAGTGCAGATGGTTGCTGTCGGCGAACAAACAGGCAGGGTTGATGAATTATTGATTAGCGTCGCTGATTACTATGACCGCGAGTCAGGCTACATGATTAAAAATTTAAGCACTTATATTGAGCCGATATTAATTTTTGTCCTGGCGGTTATGGTGCTGGTAATGGCCCTGGCAATATTCCTTCCGATGTGGAACTTAATCAAATTATTCAAGCCTGGATAGAATGAGCAAACGCTCTTTGACTGTGTTGGAATTAATTATGACCATCTGCGTAATTTTTATTTTAATAGGGGCTTTTGCGGTTTATGCTGGTTTTACTTTAAAAGCCGCCAGAGAAACAGCCCTGCGCAATGAATTGGTAAATTTAAGGATGTCTATTGAATATTACCGTATGATTAATGGCGCGTTTCCCCGGGATTTATCGGCATTATTAAAACAACACTTGACAAGCAGGCTGCCCAATAATACAATTAGTTATAATTATTTCCTTAAGCCGTTTCATCTGGATAGGGAAGGCAATTTGTTAGATCCGTTTTTAAACAAGTATGCCTATGATGAAGGAAACGGCGCGGTCTATTCACAAACACAAAATTATGAAAGGTGGTGAAACAATGCGCAGGGCGGGTGGTTTTACTTTAATTGAGTTGGTTATGGTAATCGTTATCTTAGGTATCCTGGCGGCTGTAGCTTTGCCGACATTTTTTGATTTACAGGAAGATGCTAAAAGGTCAGCTGTAAAAGGTTCATTAGGCGGCTTACGCAGCGGCGTTGCAATCTGGTATGCTAAGACTGCAGCTTCGGGTGCAGCATCCTATCCTACAATTACGCAATTGCAGTCTAGTCCCGGCGGCCCAATGCAGTTTGGTATTCCGGTGAATCCCTATACTAATTCCAGCGGCATTATTGCCGGTACAGCAGAAGTAGTAAGTTCTTCCAATGGCTGGATTTATGACGCTTCAACAGGCAGGGTCTGGAGTTCAGCATCACAGACTCAAGGGTCAGGTTATTAATTTAGGCAATTATTCTTAACATCAAAAGTTTAATTGAATGGCTGGCTTTTACAAGCCAGCCATTTTTGTAATGATATGAAATTAAAAGAGAAAACTTTAAATTTTATAATAATTATTTTATTGGCATTGCTTAGCATTGCTATTTATGCCAATTCTCTCCACGGCGAATTTTTGATTGACGATCAGGCGGGTATCCTGAATAACAACCGTATTCATAACCTCCAGGAATACTTTTCCCGTTCTTTCACTATTAAACAGGGCATACTTTGGGAATTATCCCATGTTTTTATCTGGCAGATTGCTAAAGATAATACATTTTTTTATCATCTTTTCCTGGTATTGCTTAATGCAGGATGTGTAATATTACTTTATCTTCTTTGTAACGCATTATTCAAAAACCGCAGGTTAGCATTTCTTGCCAGTTTAATTTTTGCGGTGCATCCGATTCATACCGAGGCAGTAAGCTGGATCTCCAGCGGCCATTATGTATTTTCCAGTTTCTTTTTCATAGCGGCAATTTTATTTTATGTAAAATCAAGCCGCTCAATTTTAAATTTTATTTTAGCTTTAGTTTCGTCTGTATTATGCTTGCTTTCCGGGAGTGCTGGGATTACGCTGCCGGTAATGCTTATTATTTATGAATTATTTTTCAGGGAGAAAACCGTTGATGATTTAATTTCTTCAAAGGTACGCCTTTGGATATTGGCCTCGATTACGTTGATCTGCGCGTTTTTTGCCTGGGCGCTTTTCTTAAGCCGGAGTAATTTCATGCATAAGATTTTTTACTTCCGGGGCCCAAGCTACCTGATTGTAACCATAAAAGCGCTTGCCTATTACCTGAAGATTATTTATCTGCCTCTGGCGCGCGGCCTGTACCATCCTTTTGCCTATAATACCGCAGATATCAATAAAATCAGCCCGGCATTTTTCTTGTCTTTGGGGATTATTGTTATTTCTGTTTTTGCCTTTTTCAGATGTTTGAAACGCCATAAACCGGTTTCTTTCGGGATTGCCTGGTTTTCTATTACTTACTTGCCGTATTCCAATATTATACCGATCTGCAATATTGTTTCCGAGCGTTATGTGTATTTGCCTTCAGCGGGTATTTGCCTGATTTTAGCCTACCTATTTTTAAAGGTATGGGATATTATAAATATAAATTATCAGGGCAGGAGAGCCCTTAGGATTATCGCTATGCTGGCGGTTGTTTTATTTATTATTTCTTATGCTGTGCTGACTGTTAAGCGCAACAGGGAATACAAGGACATAATTATATTTTGGGAAACTAATATCAATAATTTTCCCGACGGTTACATGGCCTATAATAACCTAGCAGGTACTTATTATGTAATGGGCGAGACAGAGCAGGCGCTTGCATATTCCTGGATTAACCTGATGATTAATAAAGACCAGCCGCATGTCTGGTGTAATTTAGGCAAGGTTTATCTTGAAAAGGCCGATTTAAAAAACGCGCGCTATTGTTATGAGGAAGCGCTGAAAATTGATAAAGAGTTCTTGCCGGCAATTTACGGTTTATCCCTGGTTGAAAAAGCAGAGAAAAATAATTGATTAAATAATCCTTTTCTTGGTGTTATAATACGGTTATGACAAAACGCGCTTTCAGCCTTATTGAAGCAATAATGGTGATTTTGATCGCGGGTATTTTAGCTGTTTTTCTTGCTTCTGATCTGGTATCTTCCCTTTCAACCGTAAAGTTATCTGCTGCGCAATTCAAAGTAAAAAGCGATATAATTTACGCCCAAAGCCTCGCAGTATCCCAGCAGGTAAATCATGGCGTTATTTTTGATCCCAGCCTTGAAACATATTCTGTCTACCGCCAGGCTCCCGGGAATATTGTGAATAATCCGCTTAGCGGAGCAGCTTTTACAGTCAATTTTAATACTGACTCTGACCTTCAGGGGGTGAACCTTGTCTCAGCTGATTTTGGTTCGCCGGATGCTAATTGCCTGGAATTTGACAGCTTTGGCGCGCCTTCTGATGGGGCAGCAGCGCTTTCTGCAGACGGTGTGGTCACTTTAAGTAATTCCGGGTCAAATGCCGTGATTACGGTAACGAGAAATACCGGCAAGGTGCAATGATGAAAGAAAGAGCTTTTACCCTGATTGAAACAATTATCACGATGGTTATTTTAAGCATCGTGCTTATTCCTTTCAGCGTCTTGACAACGAATGTTATTGCCAAGAATGTCCGTTCTCAGGCTTCAGTAACAGCAGTGGCCCTGGCTGAAGGAGAAATGGAGCGGATTACGGCTCTAAGGTTTTCCGCGGTTGTTGATCAAGCGCCCAGCTCTTTTGACGCGCCTTTTACTGTTTATACAAAAGAAATAACTGTAGATTATGTAAATGCTAACGCGCTGGATACTCCGGTTACAGGCCCGACTGATTATAAAAGAGTGCAGATTAGAGTATCAAGCGGCCTTTCTGATACGATAACTTTAACTACATTATTAACCAATGATTAATAAAAAAAGTTTTACCCTGATTGAGCTGATAATGGTGCTTGTAATCATCGGGATCATTGCCGGCATTGCAGTTCCGGTAATGCTTACAGCTGCTGATGCCTGGTCTTTAGCCAGCCGCTTTCAGGATAATGCTGTTTCTTCGGCGATGTTGGTGCAAAACAGGATGAGCCGGGAAATCCGCCGCCTGCACAACGGTACATCTGTTGCAGTTGCCGATGCTGCACAATTTTCTTTTGTTGATTTAGATAATAATCCTATAAATTATAACCTAAGCGGCAATATCCTGATGCGCAATTCCGACGGTTTAGCTGATAATGTCACGGCTTTAAATTTTACTTATTACGATGATAACGATGCTCCTATTGATAATCCGATTGTCAGCCCTGATAATACAGATATCCGCAGGATAGAGGTGCGTTTTGCAATCCTTGCCGGGACTAATACCCTGAATTTTCAATTTCAGGTAAGGCCGCAAAATTTAAACAGCTTAAATGAAAAATTTAACTAGGCCCAAAGGCGTCAGCCTGATTATTGCTGTAGCGATAATGCTTATTTGCTCGGTTTTAGGCGTTACCATGGCGAAATTATTAGGCGTTACTTCACGCGCGTCTGTTGATTGCCTGCGCTCTGTGCAAGCTTTTGGTTTGGCGCAGGCAGGGCTTAACTGGTATATGATGCAGCTTGCCGGTATGCCTGACTGGGCTTCGGCTGAAGATCAAACGAATATAACTTTAGGCGGAGGGACTTTTGATGTTGCCTTAAGCAATAAAACTGCCACCAGTTTGGATTTTCAGGTTACCGGAAAAATTATTGGCAATGATGCAGCGGTTATCCAGCGCACAATGTCACAAACTGCTGTTAAGCTTCCTTCTGCGGCGCAATTTGCGGTTTATTGGGGAAGAGATAACGGAGCATGGCTGGAATTAAGGAGCAACACTAAGGTTTACGGGGATATTTGGTCAAGAGGAACAACTACAGTGATGTCCGGATCTTCGGTATCAGGAATAGTCTATCGGCCTGGTAGTGAAGATGTTAATGGTTCAGGCGAATATAGTGAAGCTGCAATTACTCCGCCATATCCGCTGATGCCGGGAATTAATACCGCATTTTATACCAATTTAATTAATACTTATGATGCCCTTATTGACTCGGTTACAGGCAATACCGATAAGGAGCAAGATACCAATCTTATTTTAAATGGCAATACGCTTAAATACCGGAATTTTAATACTGACGGCAATATCACTATCAGCGGAAACGGGATTATTGTAACAAGCAGGAGTATAGGTTTGCATTCACGCAACGGAGATTCCGGAACATTGACAATTTCTCCTTCGGGCGGCAATATTATTTTTATCGCCGGCAGGGACCTTACGGTTAATTCCACCAAATCCGATACTACAGTTAATGGCTCTTCCGGGATCAGGATGTACAGCCGCAGCCAGAGTGCCACCTCTCAAATGTTGGATATCCGCAATAGCAATACTAATATTTCCGGCGCGCTTTTTTTGGCTAATCGGCGTATTCTTGTTGAGAGCGGGGCTAAACTGGCTAATTGCACGCTCTTTGTAAATTATCCCGGAGATGATACTAATAATTATCTGCGGGTAACCGGTTCAGGCACAACCGTCGGAACACTTGCCAATCCCTGCAGCCTGATTAGTGTTTCGCCCCGGGACCCCGGCTTAATTATAAATAATAGCGCCAGCGTTGCCGGATTGATTTACCATAAAGATACGGCTAACACAGGCTATACCCAGATTAACAGTGCTGTTATTACCGGCAGCCTGATCGCCAATCAGTATACCAATGAGAGGATAACAGCAGCTACTATAACCTATAATCCGGCAGCCATTCCTATCCCGCCGCCAGAGGGGTTTGACGGCTTTGCCGCTAAAAAGGCAAATTCCTGGAATGGAAATTAAAATTTATGGTATAATAACGCTATAATGGAAAAAATTATTTCTTTTGCTAAAGGCAGGATGCAGGATTTTTGTAAAAGCAGGGCAGGCTCTGTGATTGTTATTGATGCTGCTTCAGACTTAAAATTAATTGACCTGGAGCTTGGCACAGAGATTAAAATTAATGCCCTGCAGATTATTGATTTTACATCCGGCGACAGAAATGATCTAATTGCCAGCGCGCTGCGCGATTTTATTAAAAAGCATAATCTTCAGCATAAAAATGCAGTCCTTATTCCGTTTTTAAAACAGCTCTATGTCAAACGGATCCAATTGCCCGCTGTTTCTGATACGGAATTAACCGAAGCAGTGAAATGGCAGATTAAAGACAGCCTGCCATTTGATTTATCCCGCGCTATTTTAGACTACCGGGTGATTAAAAAAAATATCTCTGCTGACGGCTCTAAGATATTTGATATTATTTGCGTGGCAGCTGAAGAAGAGGAAATAAAAAAACAAGTTTTGCTTTTAAAACAGCTGGGGTTAAACTGTTTATCAGTCAGCCTGCCGGGTTTTGGTTACGCAAAAATCCTGGAAAAATGTTTTACTGAAACAAAAGATAAGCCGGTTGCTATCGCCCATATCAGCGGTAATAGCAGCTATCTTGCCATCTATAAAGAAAATTCAATTGTTTTTTTTCGCAGCCTGCCGATTACCATTGATAAATTAAGGGAGTCATTGAGCGCCGCGCTGGTAAGCGATAAAGGGAAGGTGCAGTTAAACGCAGCGGAAATAAATGATATCTTATTTAATCATGGTATTCCCATGGAAGGTTCGTTATTATATAAGGATAAAATAGCTGCCGGGCAAATACTGGCAATGCTACGGCCCGGGCTGGAAATGCTTTCGCAGGAAATACAGCGTTCATTAAGCTATTATACCAGCCAGTTTCAAGCCAGCCTTCCGAATCGGATATCGCTTGAAGGAGAAGCTGTCAGGGTGCCTGCATTGGATAAATTTTTAAGCCTGGAAACATCCCTGCCGGTTGTTTTGCCTCCTTTGAGCGAGAAAATTAAATTTCCCTCTACGGTAAATGAGATTGATGTAAAAGAAAGTTACGCAGGAATCGGCGCAGCGCTGGACTATGAAAATAATATTAACCTCCTGCCGTATGAGTTCCGCACGGAAAAAATTGAAAAATTCCAGAAAGTATCGCTGCGCTGGGTAAGTTTTATCGCTTGCCTGATTTTGGTTATTTCTTACCTATTGGGCATAGCTGGAGTTGGTGCCTATCAGAAAAGGCTTGATAATGCTTTGTTTCAGCTTAATGTTTTGTCGGAGATCCAACGGATTAAGAAGGAAGTTGATGCCTTTGATACTTTTTCATCCGGAATAAAAAAATCCGGGTTTCCTTTTGGTGTTTTATTAAGGCGAATAAGCAATATTGTTCCCCAGGAATTGTTTTTTGAGAGTTTTGTTTTAGATGCTGGGTCAAAAAGCGGTTTGATTTCAGGGTATGTCAGAGGGACAAAGAATGATCCGGATACTATGCTGTCGCGATTTGTCAAAGATATGGGATCCTTAGGATATACCAGCGATATAGAGATTGACGCTGCGAAGAGAATCATGCTACAGGGGGTGGAAGTAGTTTCTTTTGAAATTAACTTCCGGTTAAGATGAAAGAGCTGACTAAAGAACAGAAGAAAATTATTTATCTTGCTTCAGTGATAGCTGTATCATTAATTTTATTCTGGGCGATTATTTATACTCCGCAAAAACGCCGCCTTATTGAAATAAAAAGGAAATTATTCGTTACTGAAGCTGAGATTGAACAAATAACCCGTTTTGCTCAGGGCAAGCCACTGGCAGAAGCGGCCAAAGAGTTAAACCTGCGGCTGCAACAGGCATCGGCGATTTTTATTGAAAAAGAGGATATAATAAAATTCTTATCGGAAAATGCCAAGCAGTTTAAGATTGATATACGCCATGTTGACCCGGGCGAGGCAGTAACATTGCCGGTTGATATAGCCGGGTATACCATAAAAGAACTGCCTGTAACCATTGAAATGAATTGTGAATGTAAGGCATTAAGCGAATTTTTGGATAATTTAAGAAATAATTCTCCTTATCTTTCCGGCGTCAGGCGTTTAGACATCCGGGGTACCGTCGATTCCGGGCCTATTTTGCAGATTAAGCTTGAGGTTTCGTTTTATTTATCGGAGCGCCGGGTAAAATAAATCATGGATAAAAAACGCATAGAAATAATTATTACTATTGTATTAGCGGGTATCCTTGTTTTTATTGCTTTTAAGAATATAAGTAAAATAAGTAAAAAATCCAGGGTTGCTGCGCCTGCTGTTTCAGTGCCTCCGCGTGCCTATCAGCCGCCGGCTTTTAGCCGTGAAGCAAAAAAAACTCAAATGCCTGTTCCGGATGATAATGGGACAAAGTGGAGCAGATGCCCTTTTTCCGGTAAAATCTATGCCAGCAGCAGTAAAACAGAAATAATTAATTTAAAATTAACCGGTATTGTCTGGGATGAATCAAATCCTCAGGCGCTGATTAACGGCAAGGTTGTTCAGCGTTTCGACAGGGTAGGGCAGTTTACAGTAATAGAGATATACCGCGACAAAGTTAAGTTGAGCCAGAACGGGGAATATTTTGAGATTTATCTGGCAAAATAACCTTCCGGATAGAAAATTTCATGGAAAAGCAGCTTCACCTCTTTTTCAGCGGGCAGGTTCAGGGTGTGGGCTTTCGCTTTACCGCAGAGAATACTGCCAATAATTTAAATATTACCGGATGGGTGAGGAATCTTAGCGACGGCAGGGTAGAAATTTTAGCCGAAGGCGAAGAGGCTGTGCTTGAGGATTATTTGAGCCGGCTGCATAGGCATTTCCGCAGCCATATCATTGATATAAATACAGAGTGGCGGGAAGCAGACAGGGGCTTTAAGGATTTCAGGGTAATTTTTTAATATCAGATTATGAGCGAAGAGATAAAAAGGAAAATTGAGAAATTACGGAATGAGATCCGCCATCACGATTATCTCTACAATGCTCTTTCCCAGCCTGAAATTTCCGATAAAGAGTATGATCTTTTGCTGCGCCGGCTGAAAGATCTGGAAGATGAATACCCTGAATATAAAGTTGGAGATTCTCCTACTGTAAGAGTGGGGGGTGTTATATTAGAAGGCTTTAAAACAGTCAGGCACAGGGAGAAGATGTTTTCTCTGGATAATACCTATTCTTTTGAAGAATTGAATGATTGGGTAAATAGGGTAATCAAAGGGCTGGGCAGGGAAAAACCGGAATTTATCGTAGAACTTAAAATTGACGGGTTAAGCGCCAATATTACCTATGTAAAAGGAAAACGGGTAATCGGAGCAACAAGGGGGGACGGAGAAACAGGGGAAGATGTAACCGGAAATATTGAACTGATCCGGGCGATCCCTCCGTTTCTCTCTGATAGGGTTGTTCCGGATTTTATTGAAATCCGCGGCGAGGTTTTTATGGAAAAAAAAGATTTTGCGGCATTGAATAAAGAAAGAGAAAAAGACGGCGAAGCTCTTTTTGTCAATCCGCGTAATGCTGCCAGCGGTTCGCTTAAGCTTCTTGATACAGCATTGGTTGCCAAAAGGCACTTGAATTTTTTTGCGCATTCGCTCGGCTATTATGAAGGCAAGGCAATAGAAACTCAGGCGGGATTCTTTGAAAAATTAAAATACTGGGGTGTACATACTAATCCTGAGTGGAGGCTGGTTAAGGATATCGATGGAATTATCCGGTATTGCAATCATTGGCAGGCAGAGAGGGATAGAATCAGTTATGAGATAGATGGAGTAGTGGTTAAAGTTAATAGCTTAGCGCAGCAGAAAAAGCTGGGAAAAACTTTAAAAAGCCCGCGTTGGGCAGTGGCATATAAATTCCCCGCGCGCCAGGCAACTACAGAAGTTTTGAAAATCAGCGTTAATGTCGGCAGGACCGGAGTGATTACGCCGGTAGCAGAACTTGCGGCGGTTGAATGCGGCGGTGTAACTATAAAAAATGCTACTTTACATAATTTTGATGAAATCAGGCGTCTTAATATTAAAGAGGGGGATCGTGTTTTGATTGAGCGTGCCGGCGACGTGATCCCGAAAGTGGTCAAAGTTGTGCAGGACGGAGGCAGGAAGCCGTTTATTATTCCTAAAGAATGCCCGGTTTGTTCCGGAAAAGTGGTAAAGGAAAAAGAAGAAGATGTGGCGTATAGATGCCTGAATCCATCGTGCCCGGCTCAATTAGAAAGAAGCCTGATGCATTTTGCTTCCCGTGATTGCCTGGATATTGAAGGGATGGGGGAGGCAGTGGTAAAGCAGCTGGTGAAGTTAAAATTAGTGCGTAACTTTGCCGATATTTATAAATTGAATAGAGAAAAGCTTCTAAGGCTTGA
>Ga0265297_10009612_pt1 | contig 12404 bp, 13 predicted proteins | sample Munlanlwell13791_FD_192502 | JGI IMG/M metagenome (GOLD analysis project Ga0265297, IMG submission 192502) | Leachate microbial communities from a municipal landfill in Southern Ontario, Canada - Leachate well 137-91 | ecosystem: Engineered > Solid waste > Landfill > Unclassified | place...
CGCCGAACAGCAGCAGGGGAACATGAAGGCCGCGCTCAAGATGAAGCTCAGGGAGAAGAGAGGCGATTGTGTTGTAATGGCAATGGGGCATACCCATAAGCTGATTATCGTTCCTCCTTCCGGCAAGCTGTATCTTTACACTGACGAGAACGGCAAAACCAAGCAGGGTTATCTTTCATCCGGCGATTCTACGGCACAGTACATCGACCCCGATCAACGCTGGTACGTCAACACAGGTTCTTTCCTGAAGCTCTATAATGACGACCTGGATGTAAGCGGATACGCTGAGGTGAAGGGCTATGACCCGGTGAATCTTGGCTATCCCGTCATCAAGGTTCGGGACAGAAAAGTGGTGAGCATCGACCCCGTAATTTTGTGATTTGTCATCCTCCCACGTGGTTGTCTAACACACTACCTCGTGTTTTTTCTTGACAAAACAGGCTTTCCATGAGTATTGTTTAGTTTTAGGATAGTAATTTGGCGGGTGGAATGACAGTTAAAGGCTCACGCAACGTAAGAAAGCCGGCGAAATCACGGCCCCATTCTGCCCTTGCCGTAAAACATTAAGGGGAGGCTTTATGTCGCAGTATTATGTAGGAGTAAAGATTGTTTTCGCATGGCCGGAAGTCAAAGATGGCAAAGAAGGCTACGCCGTTAAGTACCCCGATGGCTATACCTCGTGGAGTCCCAAAGAGGTATTTGAGGCGTCGTATCTTCCGATGGGAGAGGGCAATGACGACAGGGTAACAGAAGGGATGGTTAGCCGTTTTATGGGAGCGGTTAAGGGAACCAACCTGGAAGACGGCAAGACCACTCTTGTCAGCGCACAGACTCTTTCTGGATTCATGATACACGAAGCCAGTTCGTGTGTGGACCCCAAGAATTATGATTCGGCTATTGGCTCGCAGATATGCCTCAAGCGGGTTGAGGATGTCTTATGGAAATGCCTCGGCTTTGTCGTCCAGTGGGGCAAATTCGGCCTGAAAGTAACGGAGAAGAAGTAATCCATGTCTCACTCCCCTCCTGCTCTCCCCGATGCCTCTCCTCCTGACAAGAGGAAGCGCGGCAGACCTGTTGGCTCCACTGTATCCAAAGCCGACAAGATGGAAGAGAGGGCGTATGCCTTCATCATGGAGATGTTCTCCAACTACGACGAGCTTAAAAAGGACGCCAGCTTTCAGGAGAGGCTTAAAAAAGATCCTTACCTTGCAAGCACCCTCACCAAAGACCTGAGCCAGTTAGCCAAGCGCATCCTCGATATCACCGTCGCAAAACTGAGACTTGAGGAAATGAAGAACCAGAAGGCGAATGACGGAAGTAGCGGCGACGGGGCCAAGAACGTCTTCATCATCCAGGGTCTTTACGATTCCTCCGCGCCGAAGACCATTGAGGTCACGACAGACGACGGGCCTGTGAAGTTTCAGACGAAGGGGTTGGAAGGGTAATGGGAACGCAGGTCTATGACTACACCCACGTTCCTACGATACGCAGGTTTGCGCTGTCGGATGCGAGGCAGAGAATTCTTCAGGGACCCTTTGGATCAGGTAAGAGCGTCGGTTGCGTCAATGAGATAGTCCGCAGAGGTCATCAACAAGCCCCGTCAACTCTCGATGGAATCCGCAAGACGCGATGGGCTGTGATAAGGAACTGCTATGACGATCAGACTGAGGTTCTCACGGAGAACAGAGGGTGGCAGTTATTCAGGAATCTTGAACCCGATGACAAGGTGGCAACGCTTCATCCTGATACCAACACCCTTGAATTTGATTTGCCTTTGGAGTATTACGCAAGCCCTTACAAGGGTGACATGATTGGCGTTAGCAATGAAGGAATAGATTTTCTTGTAACGCCCGATCACGGTCTTTGGGTATCGAATGTAAATCGTCGTAAGGAAGAATGGGGGCCATACAAACTAAGACCAGCTTACGAAATATACGGCAAAGGAACGTATCGCTTCCAGTGTGTTGCTGACTATCATGGCACTGAAACCAGCCATTCAGTAGATTTCTTTGAATTTCTTGGTTTTTGGTATGCCGAGGGATGTGCCAATGTTTATATCAGTAAAGAAGGCCACGAAAGGAAACATCTAGTTATAACTCAGAAAGCTTTTGTGAATTACACTGATGATTTATTGCATCGAGTGGGATTACCGTACTTTAAGCGAGATAGGGGTAATGGTGCTTTTAATTTTAATATTAAGGTAACTAAAGAAACTATCCCCCTCATAAGGCTTCTTTCTACCTGTGGAAAAGAACTAACCAAGAAATTACAGCCTTGGATGAAAAACGCTCCCGTATCTCACCTTAAAGCCTTTATCCACGGATTTATCATGGGAGATGGACATTATGCTAATGGAAATCACGATGCCACTAGATGTTCAACGGGTTCTAAAGATTTAGCCAACGACCTTCAAGAGATCGCCCTTAAAGCCGGTTACCATACATCTATGAACCACAGGAGATATACGACGCCAGAAGGCGAAGAAAGAGATATTGGTGTAATAACTTTTTTCGTTGAGAAGAAACATAAACCGACAGCGGGAAAGCGACACTGGAGAAGAGAACCTTATGATGGAATAGTCTATTGTTTGAAGGTCCCTAGTGGTCTTCTTTTCACCAGACGCAACGGCAAATGTTCAATAAATTCAAATACATATAGTCAATTAATTGATACTACAATGAAAACTTTCTATGATTGGTTTCCACCTTCAAAATACGGCTTTGAACAGGTCGCCAAGCATAATTACATCATCACTGGATTCGATGGAGTCAGGATTGAGGTCTTCTTCCGTGCGATGGACAGGCCCGACCAAGTTGATAACCTTCTCTCTCTTGAACTCACAGGTGCATGGGCAAACGAGCTTCGTGAGATACCCAAAGAGATTTGGGAAGCCGTCGATGGTCGTATCTTCCGGTATCCTTCCAAACGCGAAGGTGGCCCGACATGGTGTGGAATCATTGGCGACACAAACCCTCCGAATGAAGGAAGCTGGTTACACGAACTCGTTGAGAAAACGAAGCCGTCGAACCTTGAGTTCTTCAGGCAGCCGGGAGGACGTTCGCCTGACGCCGAGAATCTTCCGAACCTTCCTAATGGCAGGGCGTACTACACCGACCTTGCCATAGGCAAATCCCCTGAGTTCATAAACGTCTATATCGATGGCAATTACGGCTTCACGATGAAGGGCGTTCCTGTCTACCAGCTAACCTACAGTGACTCTCTCCATTGTGCCAAACAGGTCATACAGCCCAACAAGAACCTTCCTCTCGTAACCGGATGGGACTTTTACCTTCACCCTGCGCTGATCCTTGGACAGTTGACCCCGAGAGGCCAGCTTATCATTCTGGACGAACTCAACGGCGATGGCATGGGTATCGAGAGGTTCATCGAGCAGATGGTCGAACCCCTTCTCTACGACAAGTACAGAGGGATGTCTGTTGTGGGATACGGCGACCCCACAGGAAGAGTACGGTCATCCACAGACGAAACTACCTGCTATGACGTTCTGAAGAAACACAACTTCCATTGGGTAAAGGAGTGTCACACAAATGCCCCACTCGCAAGGATAGGCGCGGTAGAACACTATCTCACCCGCCTCGTCGATAACGGGCAACCAGGATTTCTCCTTTCCCCGAACTGTCAGATGCTCAGGGAAGGATTCAACGGTGGATACCGCAGGAAGGATGACGGAACCATCGACAAGGGGCCATACAGCCACGGACACGATGCTTGCCAGTATCTAAGCCTCTACACCCTCTGGAAACACAATCGAGCCGCCGCAAACGCACTTCCGACAAAGCGCAAGAGAACAAACCACCTTCCTGCCAGTAGCGCGGGATATTAAGGAGAGAGAATGATTAGGTATGACATCACAGCCGTAACCAAACGGGTAGAAAAGCCGGTAGAGATAGAGTGCGACATCTGCCACAAGGTATTCAATTGCGAAGAAGACAGCTATGACGTTCTTGAAGTTCAAGAATTTCATCATATAGAATTTCGTGGCGGGTACGGTTCTATTTTTGGTGATGAATCGTGGGTAAAGTGCGATATCTGCCAACACTGCCTTAAAACAGCGCTAGGTCAGTATTTGAGAATAAGCGAATAAGCATCACCTCACCCAACAAAGCGCAAAGGTAACGCCAATCAACACCATATCAGGGGGATTAAAATATCATGGCGAACCCAAGCGATTTCAAGCCGGAACAGATTGCCGAAGATAAACCGAACCTTACCGAATCTCAGCTTACCTCTCTTGGGCAAAAGCTCAGGGCCAAGTTCAAAGAGAACGAAACCCTCAGAGGTCCAAAGGAACTGGAATGGCTTGAAGACCTTCGGATGATTAACGGGGTTTACGATCCCGACGTTCTTTCCAAGATAGGAACCATCAGGAGCAAAGCCTATCCCAAGGTAGCAAGGTCGAAGACCATCTCCGTCGAAGCAAGGCTCCATGAAATCACAGACCCCGATATCGGCAAACCGTGGGAGATAGCCCCTACTCCCGAATCGGCAATCCCCGAAGAAGCCATGCAGAACATCGTTGACCAGATGGTTTTGGCAGAGGTGACGAACTGGCAGCAACAGAAGGCTCAGAACGAACAGGCAATGGCCTCCGGTCAACAGCCTCCCTTTCCCGACCTTCCTCCCGAGCCTCCCGTACCCAACGACGAAGAGATTCAGGAAGCTTTTAACGAGTATGCAAAACAGGCTTGCAAGAAGATGGAAGTTGAAATCGAAGACCAGCTTATCGACACGAAGTACACAGAGAAGAAGAAGAAAGCCCTTCGTTCCGGCCTGCATCTTGGAACTGGCGTAATAAAAGGCCCACTTGCGATTTACAAGGAAGTCAAGAAATGGAGATGGAACCAGGATGAGCGCAGATACGTTCTGGACACAAAGAGACTTCCAAGGCCGCATCTTGAGTATGTCCGCGTTTGGGATTTTTACCCCGACGCTACCGTGACCGAGCTTGACCAGTGTGAAGGCTTCTTTGAGCGTCACTGCATGACCAAGCACGAAGTCCACAAACTCGCAAAGAGGGGCGATTTCAACGCCGCCGTCATCAATGAATACCTCATTGCCAACCCTGACGGTGACTGCGTTTTCAAGTCATGGGAGCAGGAGCTTCAGAACATCGGGTCATCCGAAGGCGAACAGAAGAAGGGCCGGAAGTATGAAGTCCTTGAATATTGGGGATACGCGGACGGAAAGGATCTCACCGAATGTGGTGTTACCGTTCCCGATGACCGCCTCAACGATGAGCTTGAGGTCAACGTGTGGCTTCTTGGCGACAGGCCCATAAAGGCCGTTCTCAACCAGACCCCGAAGGGGGAGCAGCCCTATCACGTTTTCTACTTCGAGAAGGACGAAACCAGCATCTTCGGCAAGGGACTACCGAGGGTCATGCGGGATTCACAGATAAACGTCTGCGCCGGCACAAGGATGATGCTGGACAATGCCGCGATTTGCGCGGGACCGCAGGCTGAGATTAACACCGACCTCATCGACCCCAATCAGGACATCGAGAATATCGAAAAGTTCAAGATATGGCTGAGAGAAGGCCGCAACAACGATGCTACCGCCCCGGCTGTCAGGTTCTTCAATCCCGAGTCCCACATCACCGAGTATCAGGCCATCATCAAGCAGTTCCTCGACTTCGCAGACCTTGAAACCGCCTTCCCGACCTATATGCTTATCGAACCCGCCAAGTCAGGCAATGAGACAGCACAGGGCGCATCCATCCGAAGCGGTTCCACAAACATCACCGTGAAGGACGTAGCCAAGAACTTCGATGATTTCAACTCCGGCATCCTTGAGGGAATGTACGCATGGAACATGGACTTCAACGAAGACGAGTCCATCAAGGGTGACTACAAGGTGGTTGCCAAGGGTCTTTCCTCTCTCGTCGCCAAGGAAGTCAGGGCGATGGTTCTGCAACAGAGTGAACCCCTTATCGAAAAGTACAAAGCGTGGATTCCCGAGGAAGAGTTCGTTCAGGAGCTTTGCAAGGCGATGGATTTACCCATCAAGCTCAGGACGAAGGAACAGCACGACGCTTGGGTGAAGGAGAATTCCAACCCTGAGATGATGCAGAAACAGCTTGATATGCTTCAGGCTCAGATAGACGAGATGAACTCCAAGGCTCTGAAGAACACGGCAATGGCGAAGAAGCAGAACGTGGACGCGATGAAGGAAGCCAATGCCCCGCAGGAAGTCCCTGTAGTACCGTCAGGGCCGTCGCCAGAGGAAACAGAGGCAAAGATAGCAGAGATACATTCAAAAACCATAAAGAACCTCACAGCGGCACAGAAGGACGAAGCGGCAACAGAGGCGATCAAGAACCCGCCGAAAGCAGAAGAACCCAAGAAAGAGACCAAAAAGGAGAGAACAGAATGAGTCGCCAAACCCGCAGAGCCGTCTCAGAACTCAAACACAAGGTTAGGGAACACCTCGCTGGCAATCCCGTCTTCCGTTCCGATCTTTTGGAATGGATAGAGGCCGAAAAGGAACTCCATGTCAAGAACCTTATTGCCGAGAACAACGAGATAACCCGTGGCATGATCCAGATGCTCGACAGCATGAAAGAATCTTTCAAGATAGGAGAGTGACGAGTTATGGCAGACAACCTGAAACATTCTTCTGTCGGTCCCGAGTTAACTCAGGATGAATTTGAATCTGGAACCTTGCACACCATCGGTGGTGTCCCGGCTGGCATAGTCATCGACAACAAGGTTGACAAGGTATCCGGCAAGGGTCTGTCTACCGAGGACTACACTACGGCAGAGAAGGAGAAACTGGAAGCGATAGAGGAAAGTTCCGTTTCTTTGGTAACCGTCAAGGCCGATACCGATGTTGCCGATGCCATAGACAAGAAGCACTCCAACGCCCTCGACCATACCCAGGGAACCGATCAAGGACTCGATACAGGTGGCTTAAATGCTGTGACAGCCGCAGAAGTGAAAAGTGCTGTGACGAACTCACACGCCCCTGGTTCTGATAACCAAACCATTCCAGATCGGCTTTCCGACCTTTCCGATGACTCCACGCATCGTCTTGTCACCGACACAGAGAAATCAACGTGGAATGGGAAAACCGACCTCTCGACGGTCAAAGCCGACACGGACATTGCTTCAGCAATCAGCCTTAAACACATCCAAGGCACAGACCAAGGCTTAGACACGGGTGGAGCAAACGCTGTAACAGCCGCAGAGGCAAAGGCAGGATATGCCCATTCAGGTACGGCCCATGCTCCTTCTGATGCGGTATCGCTTTCAACGGTTAAAGCCGACTCCGACATCGCAGATGCAATCTCAAAGAAGCATGATGCCGTCACAGTCTCAGCCCCAATATCCTTATCCGGTCAAGCTCTTTCATTGGTCAATGATGCAGCGGCGGCTATCACGGAAATCGATACCGGAGCGTTGGCGAACTCTGATACAGTCATTCCCACGAGCAAGGCTGTAACAACGGCGATAGCAGGAGTCGGTGGTTCAAGCCAGCAACTATCTCACGGCAGACTCACTCTTGAATCCGGTGTCCCTGTCAGTACGACAGACCAGACGGCAAAGACCATCCTCTATTACACACCATATGTTGGCAACATAGTCAGCCTTTATTCCGGTACGGCATGGGAAGATAAGACTTTCACGGAAATCCATATTGACCTCACCGAAACGCAATCCTGCACGACTGTGAACGGTGATGCCACTCTGACTGTTGCCGATACCTCACAGCTTATCGTCGGGATGGAAGTATCAGGAACAGGAATAGCGGGTGGGGCTACAATAGCCAGCATTACAGACGCAACCCATCTTGAGATGTCAGCTAATGCTACGGCAGACGCCACGAATAACATAGTGTTCAAGATACCCGCTTCAAAGGTTGTCGATGTTTTCGCTTATAATGCTTCTGGTTCAGCAAAGTTAGCCTTTGGGCCATTATGGACAAATGTAACGACTCGTGCCACAGCTCTTACAACCAAGGATGGTGTCCCTGTTCTTTCAGGAGCATACTCAATTTCTGGTACATCTTATACAGAAGGCAAGCTCAGGTGGATTGGAACAATAGGAACAACTGCAACTGCTGGACAGACAGAAGATTCTGAAACTGGAAGGTATGTATGGAATAAGTATAATAAGGTACTTAAAAGCCTTCGTAGTTATAACTCTGATTCATCTTGGACGTTATCAGGAACAGTTGCTTATAGAGAGTACCAAAGTGGGACAAACCAGTTAAGGGCTAAGTTTATTCTAGGAGAGTACCAAAACTTTCTTCTTGTTATGCAGGCATTGTATCAAGGGGTTGATGCGGGTCAAGCAGCTGTATCAGGTATAGCTTTGGACAATACTTCAACGCCTCTTGGTTTAGGGGCTAGACTTGCAGTATCGGGAACGGCTTCTGGTTCATTTTCATTTTTATATCTTGGCCCAGCTCTATATTCTGGGATTATATCTAGTGGATATCACTATATTACTCAACTAGAGAATAATAGTAGCGGTGATACGACTCATTTACCATCTGGAGGTGTATTTGACCACATTCATACTCTTTGGGAGGGCTAAACGTGTTTTCTAATCTTATAAACCCGCTTCCTCTGCACAAGTCAATAGCAAATCTTGGTATTCCTATCGAGTCTATTGTCATAGGAAAACCAGAAGATAGGTCTACGTGGAAGATTGTTTTCAAGAATGACGCTACAAAAGAGCAGAGAACCCAAGCTCAGAAAATGCTTGACACTTGGGACCCTACAGAAAAAGTAACTACAAAAACATCAGAAGATAGAATATCAGAGCTTGAAGCTAGAATAGCAAAATTGGAGGAACAAATTGACAGAACAGTTAAAAAAGCTAACTGAAAATGGAAATAAGAAAGGGGAATAGCCCATGGCCTTCTTCCCCATGACCTTCCCGTTTTACTTTGACGAAGTTCCGGCTCCGGTCTATCCGCCTTTTCGTCCTCTGGCTGATGAATCTCTAAGGGCGTTCGGAACCATCCCTGAAGATTCGAGAATGTTCCTTGACCCTTCTTTTGTTCATCGTCAGGCAGAGGTAGAAATCGTCAGAGCATTTGCCGGTTCCCTCGATGGCAGAATATTCGGCGTTACCGCTGAAGATAGCAGGGATTTCAATGCTCCTTCTCCTTCTCGCATCTTTGGTATTACACCTTCCGTCTCTCGTCCCTTTGATGATGAACACGATGAAGGTCGTCATTAACTGCATTTGTGTTACGATTTCTCTTGACAAATAAGGCATACTTCTGTATAGGATATAGTGTATGATCAACAAATCAACATTAAGCGAGATTAAGAAAACCTTTTCGGATGCTGTCAAAAAGCTCAGGGATGGGAAAATCATACCCGACGACTTCGTTGGCAGTTTCCAGATCAATTGCAATTCAGGAGGGGTGACAAGAGTTGATGCGAACATTCCGATAAAATAGTTTTGTCGCACTCAGTTTAACCCTCTTCACGCCAGAAGAGACTATTAAACCCGCGAATATGACAGTCCTTAAACGGGATTGCCGTGTTCGCGGTTTTTTTTTATTTCAAAACCTTGGAGGATTCATGCCAGTAGCAAAAACAGATGAAACGACTGACACCGTAACCACCGGAGCAGAAGTCGTCACTGACGAGTTTGGCACAGCTTTCGGAGCTATGGCCGACGAGGTTACACCCACCGACAAACCTGCCGAAACTCAGCCTGAGAAGGATGAGGGGGCAGAGAAAGTCGATGAGAAACCCGACACGGAAAAGACAGTAGACGGTGAGGACGCCGCAAAGGATGAGACTGCCGACGCTACTGCCAAGTCAGAAACAGGTGCCGACGCAAAGGAAGTCCAGCCGGAGGAAGAAAAGCCGGAGGACTACAAGCACAAGTACGAAACCCTCAAGGGGATGTTCGACAAGGAAACCAAGGCTTTCCGCGACGAACTGAAGCAACTCAAGGAACAGCTTGCGACCAAGCAGGACACGCCGAAGCCCGAACCGAAAGACGAGGGCAAGGAAGCCGAAGAAGAACTGGCGAAGATGATCGAGGAAGATCCAGAACTGAAGGAGTTCGCTTCCGAATATGATTACCTGTCAAAGCCCCTTCAGAAGTTCCTTGGCAAGATAATCGTCAAGAGTAAGTCATCCGGTTCCAGTAACAACGAAGCTGTCAATGACGCTCTCAGGGAACTGCATCGCGTGACCATCACCGTGGCCCACAGCGACTTCGATGAGCTTATCAAACCCGAAGGCGAGGGTAAACCTTCCAAGCTGGAAGCCTTCGTCAAGAACTACACCGGGGCCGACAAGGACAAGATCGAACACGCCTACACCAACGGTACGGCTCGGGAAGTCATCGAACTGGTGGATGCCTACAAGAAATCCGTCAAGGAAGCCGAAGATGCCGCTTCCGCTGTGACCGACGAAGTAAAGGCGCAGCGGGAAAAGAAGCTCAACGACCTTGCAGCGGTTCCCAAGAAAGACGCCGCGATCAACACCAACACCAAGAAGAAGGCAGAAACCTTTGGCGATGCCTTTGCTGAGGAAGCGGCGGCGGCAAAGTAACCATTTCAGAGCATACGCCCTTGTGGTGTGTGCGACACAACATCAGGAGGTAACTCATGAACACATATGGAGATATAGGAGCGAGAACGGCTGGTAAAGTCTCTGCTCAGTTTCTTAAAAGGGGTATGCCCTATCTTTGCCTGGAGAAGTTCGGACAGAGCATTCCGCTTCCCGCGAACAGCACGATGGCGATGCTTTTCAGGCGGTACAACTCTCTCGCATTGGCTACTACGCCTCTGACCGAGGGTGTGACTCCCAAAGGCAAGAAGATCAGCGTCACCGACATCACGCTCAACCTGAACCAGTACGGCGACCTTGTGGAAATCACGGACATCGTGACAGATACCCACGAAGACCCCGTAATCCAGCAGATGCTCCCGGTTCTTTCCGAGCAGGCCGCGAAGACGGTTGAGACAATCCGGTATGGCGTCCTGAAAGCCTGTACCAACAAGTTCTACGCCAACGGTACGGCAAGGACGGACGTTAACACGGCCATATCCATCGCCAAACAGCGGAAAGTGGTTCGCGCCCTCAAGCGGCAGAACGCTTCTCCCATAACTACGGCTGTCAAGTCAACGCCGAATTTCAACACCGAGTCCGTTTCCCCGGCCTTCATCTGTGTGTGCCATACGGACTGTGAAACCGATGTTCGCGCAATGGCAGGCTTCATTGATGTTAAGGACTACGGTTCGGTCACGCCCTACGAGAATGAGATCGGTTCCGTCGAAGGTGTCAGGTATCTCATCTCCAACATCTTTGAACCCTATGCGGACGCCGGCGGCGCGGCAGGCACCATGATTACCACCACAGGCGTATCCGCAGACGTGTATCCCTACATCTTCATCGGCAGGGACGCATACGCGATATCGGCCCTCAAGGGTCAGTACGCAATCACGCCTTCGGTTATCAATCCCATGCCTACCAAGGATGACCCTCTCGGCCAGCGCGGAAGCATTGCGTGGAAAACCATGCAGGGTGCTGTCATCCTGAACGACCTGTGGATGGCTGTGCTTGAAGCAGGCGTAACGGAACTGTCGTAATCCCTGAATCCTTTAAGGAGGTAAGTAACCATGACTATGGCGAGACTCAACGATACAGTGTTTGATGAAGGACTGAGGAATGTCCTTCAGGGCTTCAAAACAATGGCCCTTTCCGATGGAGCTTTCGCGGAAGGCACGAACGATCACACGATCAAGTCTACCGCAACCGTCACCTATATGATCGACGGCCTTTTCTGTAGCAAGACCGCTACGGACAACATCGCCCCTACAGTCTGCGCTTCTCAGGCCGCAGGCAAGCGGTGTCGGTATCTCATCTCTCTCAACAGTTCCGGCACAGTGACCGTGACCAAGGGTACGCAGGTCACTTCTCTCACCACGGGCGGGATTACCACGCTGTCATGGGATGCCGAGCAGAAGAAGCTCTGTTGCTCTGCCGACAGCCTTGCGGATTTCAGTGCCAAAGACCTCATCCTGGTTTCCGGCTTCACGGAAAACGAGAACAACGGTGTCTTCACGGTTGAGGAAGTCGAAGGCGACGGCGGTTGGGTGAAGGTCCGCGAGAACGGGATGGTCACGGAAGCCGCTGGTGACACGGTTACGGTTCTCAGGGAGTCACCCCTCCCCGAGCTTCCCCCGAAACAGGCTCCTGTCTGCATCATGACAGTCACCACCGGGACAACGGCCTTCACCGTTGGTACCGACGACATCACCGACGACATCGGTACGGGTTCGGTTGCCTTCGCGGAAATCGGCGCGATGCCCACGGACTGTATGTAACACGATCATAACAAGCCCCTGCCCTTAAACAAGGCAGGGGTATCAATCATTACCCATAGGGGAGGTTTCATGAGTACAGG
>Ga0265297_10009613_pt1 | contig 12403 bp, 10 predicted proteins | sample Munlanlwell13791_FD_192502 | JGI IMG/M metagenome (GOLD analysis project Ga0265297, IMG submission 192502) | Leachate microbial communities from a municipal landfill in Southern Ontario, Canada - Leachate well 137-91 | ecosystem: Engineered > Solid waste > Landfill > Unclassified | place...
GGGGCATCGCTCTTTATAATATTACTTTCCGGCATCGGTCTGGATAAAATTATCCGATCTCGACTAATACCTAAAGCAATGATCATCACCGTGCTGATTACCGGAATTCTATTTATCGCGCTCTCTTTTTATCTTCAAAACCCCGCAGCCATGAAAGCCACAAATGGATTATGGAACCATCTTCTACAAATGCTGCAAGCTGCGCGGGAATCCTATTTCCCTGCCGAATACTACGGGGATCCCGCTTTCGTCCGACAAGCCGGATCATTTACAGCCCAGCAAATACTTATTTCGGGATGCACATGTTTATTGATTGCGCTGCTGTTTTACCTGCGCAGATTTTCTTATAGTATTTCATATATAATCGCATTGTTGGCTATTTTTGAAGTTTTTGCCTTCGCCAGACATTCTCTCGTAAACTTTGATCTTTTCTTAGCACAGCCATCCGCGTTAAAGGAATTCTCTATCGAACACCACGGGGATCATCGGATCATGTACCTTGATAATCCCAATATCGCTATGTCGCTTAGATTGCAGAATATCTGGGGCTTTGATCCAAGCATTATCGGGAGGTATGCTGAATTCATGGCATTTACCCAGGGGCATAATCCAAATGAAGCGAGTCAATACCTCAGCTTCTCCCGCTTTCATCCTTTATACAATATGCTTCGATGTCGCTACATCTTTTCAAATGACGCGAGCGGGATAAACATTATAGATACCGGGATTTCCATGCCAAGATTATTGCTGATCCGGGATTGGTCGTTAATTACGAGTCGCGATGATATATTTGCAGCAATGCAAAAGGCTGATTTTAATCCGCACTCAACGGTTATTTTAGAAACACAACCCTATCCCCTGCCCGTTAAAACAACAAAGCAAGATATGGTAACCGTTATTAATTCTTCAACCGACCACCTGACTATCGAGGCAAACCTATCCGACCCTGCTATATTGCTTATAACAGATGCTTATAGCACGGGATGGCGGGCAAAAGCTTTGCGGGGAAGCGTCCAAAAGAAATATGAAGTTATGCCGGCAAACTATGTTTTATGCGCTGTGCCTCTTTCAAAGGGATCCCATCATTTTCGCTTAGAATATATGCCCTCGGGGTTCCTCTTGGGGAAATGGATATCCCTGATATCGCTTGTTATTTATGCCGGGCTATTGGCGATAAGGTTTTTCATAAGACCGCGTAATTATAACCGGAAATCTTAATTAACCAACCGTTTAATTTTTTCCATATTCGTTTTTGCTTCTTTATGATCAGGGTCTATCTGCAATACTTTTTCCCACATTTTCACAGCTTTATCAAATTCCCCGGTTTTCGCATATGTAATCCCCAGGTCGTTATACGCATTAAGGCATTGTCCATCTAATTGTATAGCTTTCTCAAAACATCTCATCGCCTCCCGATACGAACCCTTATCATCAAAAATCCTGCCTAGGTTATAATACGCAGATACCAGAAAAGGATCGATCTTTAAGGCCATATCATACTCTTTCGCTGCTTCATCGAACATCCCCTTTTCATAATAACACACCCCCAGGGCATTATGGTCATTCGCATATTTATCGTTTAAGTTCAATGCTACCTTATACTCTATTATCGCTTTATCCAACAACCCTTCTTTTCTCAAAATAAACGCTAAGTTGCTGTGCGCTAAAGCGTTATTTGGATATTTATCCGCCATTTGGGTCCAAAAAACAAAATTATCTTTAAAGTTCATATTCCCTTTTACCGTCAATAGCGCATAAAATATCAAGAGAACTATGACGATATGCCCGGATGCCGTCTTGAAGATTCGCGCCGGGGGCGAGACGACTTTAATATCGGACAGATGTAAGAAGAAAGCCGCGGTCAAAAAGCATAAACCCGCCACCGGCAAGTATAGATACCGGGCAGCCATATAATTCGTCAAAGGAAATAGTATACTGCTGACCGGAATAAGGGTTATAAAAAACCAAAAAACGCCGAAAGAAAAATAAATCCTTTTTTTTCGCACCTTTACAGCAATAAAAATAAGAGCAAGCACTGCCAGCGCCGACAATAAAACCATAGGTTCAAAAACAGAATAAGAAATAAGCCTCGGATCATCCGGCAATGTCGGGTGAATATTAAACGGGAACAGGAACCATTGGATATATGCGCCAAAAACCTTGGACATTGTAAAAAAAATCGTGCCGAAACTTTTCATCGATTGCGCCACTATCGGTTTATCGACATTGCTTATCAGGATGAACCTTACAATAAAATAAAAAAGCAAGGCACCAGCATACCCCAAATAATACTTTTTAAAATGACCGAAAACATTCTTGGGGACTTTATTGAAAAAATAATCATAACATAATAAGACGGCCGGGAAAATCACGGAGGATTCCTTGGAAAATAATGCCAACAAAAACATAAATAAAGATGCCGTATAAAATACGGCTCCCCGCCCCCCGCCATTTTCCCTGCTTTTTATATAAAATATAAAAGCTGAAATAAAAAATAGGAAAACAAATAAATCCTCCCTGAAAGAAATTACAGCCACCGCTTCTGCATTAATCGGATGGAGGGCGAAAAACAGAGCAGTCAATAACGCAATGCTTCTTTTCCCGGCAATAAAACATATTAAAATAAACAACAATATGGTATTGCATATGTGCAGAATGATATTCGTGAAGTGATAACCGAAGGGATTGAGCTTCCAAACAGCATAATCGACAAAATAAGAAAGCGTGACAACCGGACGGTAGGAAAGCTCTCCCGAACCTGTGTCACGCTTACCAATATAGTCTATATCTGAAAACTTTGTTAAATAGCTTTTATCAAATAGCCGGTAGAAATTAGTCCAAGATTTTACAAAATCGTTTTCCGCTATTACCGAACCATCATCCCAAACGAATGAATTCTTAAGCGAGTTGGCATATACCAACATTGTCACGCAAATCAACAACGCAACCGCGGCACTTGTATTCACCTTCCCGAGGATCTTGTTCAGTGTAATCATTTCAGCCGATGGATTTTATTATAATTCCCTCTGGGACTCCAGGATCAAATTTAGTATATCTTGCGGCTTAATAACCTTTAAACATTTATTATCAGTACACCTTGAATCCCTGTGATTAAGCACCGACAGGCAAGGCGAACAAGGCCAGTCCGAATACAATATCCGGGTTTTATCCCCCAACGGACCAAAAATCTTCGGGCTCTCGGGGCCGAAAATGATGAATTTTTTGACAGGAGAAAGCATGGCTAAATGCGCCAGTCCGCAATCATTGGAAATCAAGCTGTCTGCAATACTAAAAAGCCCTAAAAGCTCTCTCAGTTCGGTGCGGTTAACCAGACTTTCGCATCTCCGCGTGTTTAAGGCGTCCAGAATCAACTTGGCTTTCCGGGCCGCCCCTTCTGTGCCTATTATGAGTATATAATTATCTTTATTCTCCAGGATTAACCTCGCCAGAGCGATAAAATTATCTATCGGCCACTCCCTCAATGGCAAAACGCCGTCGCCAGGATTAAGAAGGAATAATTTAACTTTTCCCGTATCCACTCCTATATCTCTCAGTTTTTCCGATATCCTCTCCTTTGTCTTGCTGTCCGGTGTATATATAGGAAATTTTAATTCGCCGTCATTAACGCCTTCTTCCATCTGAGGCGATTTCTTTTCTATTTGCTTAGCTACCTGGCTTAGGGATAAATAATTTCTTGCGATATGGTTTAAAGGATTATATTGGATTTTATGGGTTACCAGGTCCCCTCTGTACAAACCCTCGAAAGAATAATGATAGAAACCTATTCTTTTTTCGGCCCCGGCCAGATATGAAAATATTGCGGAAAAGCGCGAAAAAAACTCTAAATCGAAAATAATATCTATTTTCTCTCTGCGCAGCCTATTGATCGCTTTCAGCGTATCTAAAACAAATGCTGTTCTCTCTTCACGGATCCTTAAGATATTTTCATCCGGGATTACTCCGCCCAGCAACTTAAATATATCCTTATTCTTATCGAATGTCACGAAAAACAGATCCGCCGCAACATGCTCTTTTTTTATGCGGTCTATAAGCGGATAAGCCAGGATAATTGCGCCTAATTCGGAGAGTTTTATAAAGAGGATCTTCCCGGCTGGTTTAATGCCGTTTTTTTTAGGCCATACCGCCTTTTGAATATAATTTACACAGCTTAGTAAAAAGCATAAAGGCACTCCAAGCCAATAATCAATTTTTCTTGCCTTTTCGATATTCATATCTCAAGCGATACAATACGGAAACATTAACGGGCCAAGCAGGCCTGAATACATAAAACGCATCATTCCTCTGTTAAAAACAGCGTGTTACCGCATGCCTTTAGAATACTGTATTCTCCTGCCCATGTCAAGCCTCAAACAGGATCGTCAAAGGAAAGTATTAGATAAACTGTGCCGCCGCTGCCAGAATGGCCTTCAATGGGACTTTCGACCGAAGCCATAAATGCCACAGCCTTAACGGACAAGGCTGCGCGCAAGGGAGGCTCCCCGGGGTGCGCCCTGACAAAATGTCTTGAGCAAATATTCCCCGGGAGTTATAATATTTATACTTAACCCGCGACAAAGGAGCCCCTATGACAGAAAAACTGAAACACATCGCCGGCAGGATCAAAGAACTGCGCCAGATCGCCGGGCTCTCGGTAGAGCAACTGGCAACGGAATTCAAGATAGATCCCGCGCTATACCAAAAATACGAATCAGGCGCCGCGGATATTCCGGTAAGCCTCCTGTATGAAATATCGCAAAAGTTTAAAGTGGAACTGACAACGCTTCTGACGGGAGACGAACCGCGCCTGCACGGATATTGCCTCGTGCGCAAGGAAACCGGCCCTGCGGCGGACCGGCGCAAAGAATACCAATATCAGGACCTGGCGTCCAATTTTGTCCATAAAAAAGCCGAGGTGTTCCTGGTGACGGTCGACGCAAAACCCGCAAACGCCGACATCCATTATAATGCCCACCCTGGGCAGGAATTCACGTATATCATTTCAGGCGACCTGAAAATAATTCTCGACGGCCATGAGCTCGAATTAAACCAGGGCGACTCGCTCTATTTTAATTCCGGAATGAAACATGCCATGATCGCGCTGCACGGGAAACCGGCAAAGTTCCTGGCATTCATCATATAGCCTTATCAACCCTTTTGCACAAAGGATATCCCATGATAGAAAGATTCATCAAAGGCAAGTACAATTCATACGAAGAATTCGTTTCGAATTTCAAGATCGCGGTCCCATCTCATTTCAATTTCGCCTATGATGTCGTTGAAGAATTTGCACGCACGGATCCGGACAAAACGGCACTTGTCTGGTGCAACGACAAAGGCCGGGAAGCGACTTTTACGTTCGGGCAACTTGAAGCCCGCGTAAATAAAACAGCCAACCTTTTGCGGGATCTTGGCATTTCCAAAGGCGATCCCGTCATGCTCATGCTCAAACGCCATTATGAATACTGGTTCTGCCTGCTGGCTTTGCATAAACTGGGAGCGATCGCCATCCCGGCCACGCACCTCTTAAAAACAAAAGACATCATTTACCGCAACAACGCCGCCGACATCAAAATGATCATCTGCGTCAACGAGCAGGAAATACTAGGGCAGGTTGATATGGCCCGAAAGGAATCAAGAACTCTAAAACACCGGATCGTGGTAGGGGGCGAGCATAAAGACTGGATCTGCTATGACGAAGCCGTGGAAAAACAGCCGGAAGATTTTGTACGTCCAACCGGAGAAAAAACAACAAAAAACACGGATATCATGCTCCTGTATTTCACGTCAGGCACTACCGGCATGCCCAAAATGGTGCAGCATGACTTCGCTTACCCTCTCGGGCATATTATCACCGCCAAATTCTGGCAAAACGTCAAAGAAAACGGGCTGCACCTTACGGTTGCCGACACCGGATGGGCAAAAGCGGCATGGGGCAAGATCTACGGCCAATGGCTTTCGGGCACCGCCGTATTTGTATATGATTACGATAAGTTCGTTCCCAAAAATATGCTCGAGGTTATATCGAAACACGGCGTTACGTCATTCTGCGCGCCGCCCACAGTCTTCCGGTATCTCATCAAAGAAGACCTCACAAAATACGATTTTCGCAAGCTTACCTACTGCGTTGTCGCAGGAGAACCGCTCAACCCCGAAGTATATAACCAATTCCTGAAGATGACAGGGATCAAGCTTAGGGAAGGCTACGGGCAGACAGAGACGATCGTCCAGATCGCCACGTACCCGTGGATCGAACCGCGGCCCGGATCAATGGGCAAGCCATCGCCGTATTACGATATCGACCTGATAAACGATAAAGGGGCCTCCTGCCAGGTCGGCGAAGAAGGACAAATCGTTATCAGGACGGACAAAAGAAAACCCGTCGGAATGTTCGACGGGTACTACCGCGATCCGGCGCTTACCAAAAGCGTCTGGCATGACGGCCTTTACTACACCGGGGATATGGCATGGCGCGACGAAGACGGATATTTCTGGTTCGTCGGCAGAGCCGACGATCTGATAAAAAGCTCCGGATACCGCATCGGGCCGTTCGAAGTCGAATCCGCGCTGCTGGAGCATCCGGCTGTACTGGAGTGCGCCATAACCGCAGTTGCAGACCCCGACCGGGGACAAATCGTTAAAGCCACGGTCGTACTCACTAAAAATTATACGGCCGGAGACGCGCTCGTGACAGAATTACAGGAACACGTAAAAAAAGTCACGGCACCCTATAAATATCCCAGGATCATTGAATTCGTGAAGGAATTGCCAAAGACGATCAGCGGAAAGATCCGGCGGGTTGAGATCAGGGAAAGCGATAAAAACAGCTTAATGTAAAAAAGACTTACCAGAGATTATCTTCAAGCCACGAGTCAGCCTTCGATATTTTCGGCCGCGGCCTGGTACGGCGCACGCCGGAGTCCGGTGGCGGTACGTATTCTTTATCATCCTCAAGGCTATCGACATTAACAGGGGTCGTTGTCTTGCCCAAAGCGCCTGCATGAGCTATATACGCGACATCCGACGATGTTATCCTGCCGGTGCCAAATGCCCCTGCCGTCTCACACCCGCACAGGAACACACAAACTACGAACATATAATATACCAGGACACACGACTTCATATACCCTCCATGTATAACTATACATCAGGCCGGCAAAAAAAGCAACTGGTCTAAAACATTTAAGCCCCTGCGCTGGCCAAATAAATCATTCAGCCGCAGATATCCGTTCGATGGCATTACGATACAGAGTGATCACACCCCGGGAGCTGCCGACTTGCGTCTCAAGCAGTATCCTATCGGGAAGATCCTCTTTAATCGCGCCGCGCAGCCTTCCGCCATTCCTGAGAACGATCAAATGCGTCGGCCGGAACCGTAATGGATCATTCTTCAATGCCGACAGATCTCTTTCTTTTGTCATGATCTGCGCCGTGATGAAACCTGCATGCTTTCCCAATTTTTTTGCTTTTTCCAAAGCAGCAAGAGCCTCCGCCGGCCTGTTTGTCTTGTTATAGATCTGGGCAAGGGCAAGATACGCTTCCCGATAATCCGGGGAGATACGCAACGCTTGCTGCACCCGTGCATGCGCTTTCTCAAACAGCCCGCTGCCGCAATAGGCATATGCCAAAGACGTCAGGGCAACCGGATCCTGCGCATTAACGCGTAAACGAAGCTGCGCATTCTCTATCTCCTGCGCATACTCCCTGTGCGAATCTTCAACCTTGCCGAGATTTTCGTAGATAGCGGCGATATCATTATGAACATTGGGAAAATCAGGCTGCTCCCTGACCACGATCTCATATTCCCGCAAGGCGTCGAATGCCCGGCCGCTGTCCCTGTACACACTGGCCAGGCTGTAACGAATAACGGTATTGCCGGGTTCAAGGCGCACGGCGTTCTGTAAAGGATCAATCGCCTCATCGTAACGCTCAAGATTCATGTATGACAGCCCAAGATTATTATACAACGCAGCGCTTTCATGCCAAACCGAAACCGCGGCCCGGTAAAACGTCACCGCGGCCTGGTATTCGGCACGCTCGAACGCAATATCCCCCCTGATCAACTGGGCAAGCCACATCTGCGGGTCAAGACGGACCGCGCGCTCTAAGAATTGCTGCGCGTCTTCGTAATTCTTATCGGCATACAAGAAAAAACCGAGCGTATAATACGCATACGAATAGTCATTCTTTATCCGGATAGCCTTACGGGCATGATCATAAGCCCTGGCATGATCGCCCGATAGATACGCATCCGCAGCTTCATTTAATTCAAAAGCCACGTATTCTAACGTTATCGATTCAACCAAACTTTCTATCTCGCTGCCGCCGCCGGACGTCAGGGCATCTGCCAGGACCGCCAAGGCGTCATCATACAAGGCCCGGTTGGAATAAATTGAGGCAAGGGATCGATAAGGCAGCATAAACCGGGGGTCGAGATACATGGCTTTTTTGAAATAAGGAATCGCGGCAGTGTCGTCTCCGAGGTGCTGATACGTATTCCCGAGGCTATATTGAACGACCGCGATGGAAGGGTTGACGGCAATTGATCTCTGAAAAAAGATCCGCGCCCGGCCGTATTGCTGCTTGTCGAAATATTCGTTGCCCTGATTATATAAAAAAACCGGCAGTTTGGTCCAGCCGACAAAAACAAACACCAGAAACGCAATGCCCAGGACACACCCTTCAATAAACGTCTTCATCCCGCTATGCTGCGTTTCCGATAAAATTAACTATCTCTCCCAGGTCATCTGTTGCAACCTTCTTGAACACAATGCCAAGACGATACTCATTATTGGCGAGCACATGGTGATACTTGACTTCGCCTACGATATCCATGGGGCCGTAAAAACTGACGTCATCGCTATCCACCTTGAAAAGCGTGAATTTCATGGACAAAACGGATCCTTCGGAGATATCGTAATTGGTCAGGATCGAAACCCCCCCTTCGCTAAGGTCGATCATCGTCGCCCTGATATCTTTATCCTCTATCTGCATACGCATCTTGGACGTTTTATCAACCCTGAATACGATAGCAAGATTGACTCTCAGGCGCCTGAACACGCGCCGCTCTTGTCCTGAACCGGCTGCTTCTGACATAAATTCCTCCTTGGAATACGAATGAGGCCGCGGGATCTACTGTGCGCCGCCAGGCTCCTGATCTTTCAGAAGCTTTTCTAATAATTTCTTAGACGAGGTCGAAACATTCTTTTCCAACAGTTTCATCGCCGCGTCTTTCTGAGCCAACTCATACCTTGTTTGCTGCAACTGTCTTTCCGCAGCGTCGAGCTTATGGGACAGGTTCTGCGCCTGCCCTTCAAGCACAGAGATATCTTTCTGTCGGCCGGATAAATGATTCACATAATCGATATACCCTGCTGTCGCCGCAACGCCGATCAAAAAAACAATAATCCCCAGCCATATAACACATGTCTTCCAAAACACAACCTGCTGGACCATATTCGCATATTTCGTTTTATATGCGACAACAAGCTGTTTGTAATCCGCAAGCGCATAAACGATATCAGACTTCTCTTTCTGAGCCATATGATTATTATACTATAATGATATCACTTCATCAACGACAGTGTTTCTGCGCGGGTTTTTTCATTTTTTTGGAACACACCCCGCACCGCCGAAGTTACGGTCAACGTCCCCGGTTTCTTCACTCCGCGCATCGACATGCACAAATGCTCCGCCTCGATCACAACCATACATCCCTGAGGCTTTAATTTCGACATTATGATATCCGCGATCTGGGTCGTCAGACGCTCCTGCACCTGCGGCCGGCGCGACAGAATATCGACAACACGTGCAAGTTTGCTTAAGCCCGTCACCCGGCCGTTCTTCGGGATATACGCGATATTAGCCTTACCGATAAATGGAAGCAAATGATGTTCACACACGCTGTACAGGGGAATACCTTTAAGCAGAACGATTTCTTCATGCTTCTGGTCCAGCACCACTTCCAGTTCCCTGGCAGGATCCTTGCCGATCCCTTCGAATATTTCCTCACACATCTGGGCTACGCGCTGCGGAGTCGCGCGCAGGTCTTTCTGATCAGGATCGGCGCCGATACATTTAAGAATATCCTTGACCGCTTTTTCTATTTTCTTCGTATCCATATTGGTGCTCCTATTTTCCTATGCAAAACCGGCTAAAAATATTATCCAACAAATCCTCGGAGAAACGGCGGCCCAGCAATTCGTCGAACGCACCCAATGCGTCTTTTATATGCTGCGCGACAAGCTCTGCCGATAATCCATTATCCAGCGAATGAACGGCGCAGGCAACACTTTTTTCCGCGGCTTTGATTTCCTGGATATGGCGCAGGTTACTGACAAAAAAAGGCTCGACAAACTCAACGCTGCCGCCAAAAACCAAAGACGAGATCGCCGTTTCAAGCGCGTCGATATTCCTGAGACGCTTAGCGCTTATCTCAACCACGTGCGCAAAATCATCCACAAAATCCTCGCGCTTGAGTTTATGCCTCAAGTCTATTTTATTTATAACGAGGACCGTTTTAGGCTTGGCGACCATACGAATAAGCGACCGCGTTTGTGCATCGAACGGCATTCCGCCATCCAGGACCAGGAGGATAAGATCTGCCTGTCGAATACATTCCTTTGCCTTTGCGACAGCCTTTCGCTCTACGAGATCGCGAGGCTCCAAAAGACCGGCAGTATCCATAATGCGCACAGGGATGCCCCGGATATCGATACAATCCTCTATCACGTCGCGGGTAGTCCCGGCGACCGGCGTTACAATGGACCGTTCCTTCTGCAAAAGGGCATTCAATAACGACGATTTGCCGACATTAGGTCTGCCACAGATCACAGCTCTTACGCCCTCGCGCACGATCCTGCCGAAGCGCGCCTGCTTTAAAAGACCGCTCAGCTCCTTGTCTATAGAAACGGCCTGATTACGCAACCGGATCGTATCGACGGCAGCTATCTCCTCATCGGGAAAATCAATATGCGCTTCGATAACGGTCAAAACATCCAGCAATTGCGCCCGCAAAGCCATAATACGGGCAGATAAAACGCCGGTCAGTTGCTGTATGCCGGTGGCTAACGCCGCGTCTGTTTTTGCTTTAATGACATCGAGCACCGCCTCAGCCTGAGAAAGGTCGATCCTGCCGTTTAAAAAAGCACGCCGGGTAAATTCACCCGGCTGGGCGATCCTGGCGCCGGAGTCCAATACCAGCTCCAACACCCTGCGCAGCGCGACGATCCCGCCGTGACAATTGATCTCGACCACATCTTCACGCGTGAAAGTCCGCGGCGCGCGCATCACCGTCACCAACACTTCATCAATAATATCGCCGGACATGCCGGGCTTTATTGCCGCCTTCTGCTGTACGATCCATCCATAATGAATTGTATGCGTCTTGTCGTCTGAAAGCCTGATCCCATCCCGCGCACGGAAGAGCGAATCTGCGATAGCGGCCGAACGCGTGCCGCTCAAACGCACAATACCGATCCCTGCTTCTCCGGACGCGGTCGCGATCGCGGCTATTGTATCCTCGTCATGATATCTCATCTGTTCGATTCGGCCCTTCTGATCAATACCTGACGGGCCTCTCCCACAATAAATAGCGAACCGGTAACCACGATCGCATCGTTTGAGCCGGCGCTTTTCAGGGCAATATCCAGAGCTTCGGATACGCGCTGAGCCTGTATAACCGGAACCTGCGTTCCGTATTCCTCCAGGCGGCCTGCAATATCGGAAGTACGCAGCGCCCGGGGATTATCAGCCCTGGTAAGGATGCACTGCCGGGCTAACGGAATAAGATGTCTGCAGATACCGGCGGCATCTTTATCTTTGGAAACGCCCAACACCAGAATAATCCCCCCAGGCTGGACATAACTGCGCAGTGTCCGGGCAAGCGCCTGTGCCGACGCCTCATTATGAGCACCGTCCAGGATAAACCGTGGTTGGCCGCTAAAAATCTCGAAGCGGCCCGGCCAGCGGGACGAACCTAAACCGCCCCTCATTGCATCGATCGACGCAGGATCATGCGGGCTGCCAAGAGCTCCGGCAACAAGCCCCACAGAGACCGCGGCATTTATCAATTGATGTTCCCCAAGGAACGGCAGGCGCATATTTTCGTAAAAGCCCAATGCGCCGGAGATATTGAAAACCTGTCCGGCCGGAGTCGCCGAAACAGCTTCACAGGCAATATCGGATCCAACCTCATAAAGACGGGCCCCATTTTCCCTGCATCGGGCAGCCAACACCGAATGCACTGCCTTTTCCTGCGGCGCGCTGATAACCAGCCCCGTAGAAGTTCCGGCTTTGACTATACCTGCCTTCTCGCCCGCAATATCCGGAAGCGTACGGCCCAACTTATTCATATGGTCGTAGCTGATAGATGTAATCCCTGCAATACACGGCTGCACCACATTCG
>Ga0265297_10009614_pt1 | contig 12402 bp, 18 predicted proteins | sample Munlanlwell13791_FD_192502 | JGI IMG/M metagenome (GOLD analysis project Ga0265297, IMG submission 192502) | Leachate microbial communities from a municipal landfill in Southern Ontario, Canada - Leachate well 137-91 | ecosystem: Engineered > Solid waste > Landfill > Unclassified | place...
CTAAACTGTATACGCTAGTTACGCTTACAGGTGTACCGTCAAGAAGCCACCCTGTAAAATCGTAGCCTTCTCCCGCGGTTGCTATTACGCCTATGCTTAAATGTGTATAAGACTGCTCACCTGTTGGGTTACATGACCCCCCTGTTTGAGCGGAAATAGTAACAGTGAAAGGTTTACCTTTGAAAGTAGCGATTGCCCCAGCGTAATCACCGTTGCTACTGGTAACCGTTGATGACTGCACATCTGTTTCTGCAACAATTTTTTCAAGATACAAATTACTAACGTTTGTGTATCTATCGCCATCAAGTTTAGTAAACCCGTTTGTAGGGCTAGTGCCTGACAAGTCAGCGACGGCACCTATACAACCTATAATTAATTCTCTAACCTGTGTTGTTTCGTCTGTTGTGCCTGTGTTTTTACTCTCTGAACTTGCGCTACTGTCTCCTGCTGTTTTATCTAAGAATCCGTCTGTTAACAAGTTGCTATATTCACAGATGTTAGCTACTGCTCCATAACCAGCGGTTGTTGATGATAACGCAAAAACGGCTTGTGTTCCAGCGCCAGCGCCAACAACGCCAGCCCATATTTCAACGTTAAAATGCCATGTTGCTTCTTGCTGTCTTTTTTGTAGAGTCCATGTAACGTTTGTTTGGGTGATGCTATTTGTTTGAACAGCGCTTGAATATTTGCATACAACTGTTGCAATTAACAGGTTTCCGTTTGTTGGTGTAGACGCCATGTTAACAGTTATGCTATTGCTTGCACTATAGCCTCGTGCGTTACCTTGAACCCTTGTTATGCCAGTCACTTTCTTAATCTCCTTCTTTTACTAAATAGTTTGCTGGAAAACCAGGCAATGTTTCAAGTTCTTTAGAATCTAACTGTTGCTGAAAAACCCTTTTTGCTTCTGCAGCTTGATTGTCAACCCGTGTTTTTTCAACCGCTTGTTTTTCAACGCTTGCTTTAAACATTGGCAAGTCGTTAATGGCTAAATTGAAAAGTCTAAGTTTACATATTGAAGTTGCTAAATCATTAGATAACTCTGATTCTGGGTGTTCTGGTAATTTAGCAACTGCTTCTTCTAAAGTGGTTAGAACGTTTACTAACTCTTGTTTTTCAATTAAAGTTTTAACTGCTAAAATCTGCTCTATTATTTCTGTGCGGTCATATAGCCATTTTTTCGCGTCTTCTAAAGTGTATGTATCGCCTAAACCTGTAAGGAAAACTTTGTTAGCTACTAAATCTAATGGATTAACTTGTTTGATAGCGGTATGTTTTAGTTTTAAGGATTCTCTGTTTACACTTATTAGTAGCCATCTCCTATGTTGACATTAGCGATTTTAACGTATACAAACGGGTATTCAACGTAAGCATAAACTTCTTTCCAGCAACCGTTAACGCTTACGTGTGTGCCACTGTAACGGCTAGAAGTAACTGTCGTCGTGATTTGAGGCTGTTTTAGTTTCCGCTGTAGCATGAAAGGGGCGCCTTCACTGTCACGCACGTTAGGCTGTACTAGCATCAGGTTGATTGCTGCTGGAAACAGGGCTTTCAAGTCATGTATTAAGGCTTTAACGGTTGTAAATGGCAGTTTGACGTAACCGTGATTAACTGGGGAACGCGTGGGTTTAGACGGGTTTAAAGCGTTTTCAATAATTTTGTCTTCTTGAGCTTCAATTGAGACAGCTCTTTTTTCTTCAGCTAAAAAGTCGTTTTCGCACTTGTCAAACTCGTTTTTAGGCATAAACGGAACAGTTACGCCTAAATTTCCTAGCTGTGGCAGCGTGTTGTTTTCGCGGAAAGCTTCTTCTGCCTTCTTAGCGGATTCTCTAAGTTCACGGTCTCGAATAGCGTCGGCGCCTATACTGTTTTGTGTCATTTTAACTTCCCTTTTTTATGTTTTCTCTTTTTGCTTACAGGATTGTTTTTTCTCGGCATAGTTTAACCTCCAAGAGTGGAAAAGGGCTAAACCGAAAGTACCAGGAAGATGGTCTAGCCCTTCTCCATGGTCTTTTACAGTTTCAGCTTGATCTTGCTTTTTCTTTCAGACAGGCGTGTTAAAGCGTTGACTTCGTCGCTGTGGCTGCTTTTCGCGTAGTCATAACCGCTTTGCATCTGATAATTGCCTGGGGATTGCCCGCGCTGTACTGTTGTGTTTCCGCTTGACTGTGTAATGTCATGCAGGGAGTCGTCGCTTTGGATTGGCGTGCCCCAGCTTCCCATGAAGTCTATGTCGGTTAAAGTGTTAGTGTTTACTGTCTTGTTTTGGTTTGCTGGGTTTAAAGATGCGCTTTCAAGAACTGGAACCATGTATGCGATTGGAGCGATTAAAGTATCGTTTTGAATGTACAGTTTCTTGTTTAAGTCTTCATGTCTCGCGTCTAGTGGCAAGTCTAAAGATTCACTGTAGTACCATGTTGGCCCAAATTTTAGTCTGGCTGTGTTGTTTGCTTCGCTTAATGATACTACTTTTCGCTGAGATGATGCGTAGTTAAAGAATTCTTTGAGTTTTTCGCTGCATTCAAGCACTTTTGTTAAGTAGCCGTTTACGCCTTTTTCTGGTTGCGATTCTTTATATTTTATTTTCATTATGTAACCTCCTTGTTACTGGTATCTTTTGAGTCTGACTCAATAGTTATGCTTGAGTCCTCAACAGGTTTGGTTTTAAGCTTCATAACGAAGCCTTCCCTTTGTAATCCCTCGTATATTTTAAGGACTTCATCCACGAAAGCCTCGGGGTAACCTGCTTTATGACAATCTAGTATGACTTGTAGTCTACCGTGTCCTTCTTGAATAAGAGAAATTAGCCATTCCCTGACTTCTTTTCGCCATTTTCTCTCAGCTGCTTCTTTTTGCAGTTCAGCTTTTCGGTTTTTAATATAAATCAGTTCTTTAGTTACGGTGTTAAGGCGGTCTTTTCCTTTCCATATGTCTAATTCAACGTTAGAGTTCATGTCGTAGGGGCAACTTGTTTCCAGATACGGGGTTTTGTCAGCGTCACCAAACTGCCATTCTTCAACGTCTTTATGGTACTGTGCAAATGTCTTTTCACGTTCAAGACTTGTTAGGTTAAGCGTATCTGGAATTTTTGGCATGTTTAGAAAGTGAAGAAAATGGTTGCAGGCTAAGTTTGCTTCGAAGTAGCCGTAGCCTTCTGCTTTAAGTTTGTTCATGCATAAAAGCCACAATTCAGCCTGTTTGTGCTTGGGCTTGAAGGGTTCCAGTTTTTCTAAACGGTTTTTTGGAGAAATTCCTGTTAACTCGAAAGCTTTGTTGAGAAATTCTACAGCGGTAAATTTTTCTTGAAGAAGCCCGTAGTAGATTAGTTTTTCTTTTATCGTTTTTAAAGAGTCTCTTTTGGCTTCTAACTCTGTACGCGTTAAATCTTGAAGTTTTAAAACTTGCTGTTCTATAACTTTTAAAGGAATTATTTTGTGTGCGTTGTAAAACTCGTTTGCTGCTTGCCGATAGAACGGGATAAGCACGTCTAAAGTGTTTTCTTCTTTCACTGACTCAGTTTTTAGGATTGACCCTGATAAAACTATTTTTGGGGGGGTAACTGGGTTTTCTGGAAGGTGCCAGTTTGGATTTATTGATAGTGGCGTGTTAGTTTTTTCTCTTTCTTCTAGGTCTTGGTTTAGACTGAAAAGTTCTATTTGCAGGTTTAGGCACTCTTTGATTAGTTTTTTTATGTCTTCTTTCTGCTCTGGTGTTGCTCTTGAAATGCGGAAGTACACTTCACCATTGATTTTTTGCACAGTTTGTTTAGCCTTTATGCTTATTTCTTCACTCATTGCTTGGTTCCTTCTTTTGTTTTTCATATTCTAAATCTTGTTTTTCTACTTCAGTTAACGGTATATTTCTAAGCAGTTTGTAACTGATAATAGCTTTAGAACGTGCTGTTCGCTCGTCGCCACTATGATAACAGCTCCCGGTATCAACAACAACATATAATTTTTTAAGCCAATCAGCAATTAATAATTCAGAATAACAGGATACGCTTCTACTCTTTTCTGACAAGTCAGCAATAATAACAGCTATATTACGCATTGCTTTAACTTGATAAAGAACTGTTGGTGAAAGAGTAATATTTTCTAATTCACCAGCCAACTTTAACATTAATTCTTTAGCTTGTTCAACGCTTGAAAATTTGAAGTTTTCAATGTCACATCTAAGAACTGTGCCTAAATGCTCTGTCAGAATAACTAAGGGCTTGGTTTCGTAACTGCCAATTTCCCAATTATCTAAATGTTTAGGACCATGCCAAGATTTAATCTGTTCATAAACGCCTGTGTTGCGGTTAAAATCGTTGACGGCTTCGTTAACATAATTAATCAAGTTTCTTTCGATCTGTCTTTTTTCGCGCATTTGCAAGCGTTTATAGTCTCTGTAACCTTCAACAGTGGTTGTTTTTTTGTCTGTATTGAACTTGCGCGTTAGTTTTGGCAAAGTTAATCATGTGTAATATGGAACAGTTACATTTAAATATTTCCTATGAGTAACTGTTACATATACCAAGGAGTAGAACAGAACATGAACAAGAACCAAGTAATAATCAAAATTTTAGGAGAACTACACCCAGTAATGCGTACTCTCCGCACAATAGAATCACTCTATCCAATTTACATAGAGGGAAAAATAAACCAAAACGACAACGATAGCGGAGTACATGTTTTCCTAACAATCCCAACCGAAAATAACTGTTCTGGGGCTCACCTGCAAAGTCAACCCCAAAACAGCCAAGCACACCCAACCACAGAATTAACCACAGTTGAGGCGCTAAACCAATGACTGCCACTGTTAATATAAATATTTGTCAAAAAGCCCTAACAGGCACATGCAACAAATACGACAGTTTTGAACCAGAACAGAAATGCATCACAAGCTATGGTGCGTCATGTAAAGACAACAAGCCAATAACATGCAGTCAATGTGGACACTTCAAAAGAATGCCACCCTGCACAATCGGTTATTTCTCAACAGCAAAAACAACAGCTTGCAACCAGGCAGTAAGCAAACTTGACTTTTACAGGAGTGGCTATTAATGGCCCAGAAATGCCCTAAATGCAACAGTCAATTAGAGCATAATTTTGCATACGGAACCTATGATTGTCTAAACTGTGGACACGTTGAAGGAAACAGCGACTAGGTGAAAAATAATGTTTGAAGACACAACTATATTAGACCAGAAAACAGAGCGCATAAACAACATACTTGAAGACATACACCCAAACACCGGAAACGGTTTACTTAGCATATTCGAAAACAAGTTTTTCCCAAAATTTAACGATTTCTGCCCCACCACAGACTCAGGAGAAAACTTAGGGTTTAAAACAGCTCTAGCCGCTGAATGGATATACAAAACATTCAACTTTAAAACCGACATCAACACAGGCATACTATACTTTTTTAACGGCAAACATTGGATTCCAAACGCTGAACCCTACCTTGAAATTTTAACAAGCCGAATACTACATGAAGAAAACAAACGCTCATACTATGAAAACATCCTTCACAACCTAACCGCTCTATCATACTGCGAAATAACCTTTAGCAACAAAATAAGCTTTGAAAATTGTATGTTAGACGTTGAAACTTTAGAGGTTACACCGTTTAACGCTGTTGAAATGCCATTATACTATTGTCCTGTAAAATATGATCCAGACGCTAAATGCCCTAATTGGGAAGCCTTCATTAGTCAAGTGGTAGATGGCGACGACGTTTTAACACTTCAAGAATGGAGTGGTTACTTATTACTGCATGACTACCGATTTCATAAACTCATATGGATGCAAGGAGAAGGCAGAAATGGCAAAGGTGTTTGGAGCCGCACTATGGAAAACATTTTAGGAAAAGACAATGTTTCCAGCGTTGGACTAGAAGAGTTAGACGGAAACCACCGTTTCTGTGTAGAAAACTTATATGGAAAACTATATAATGTCTGCTCTGAACCAACCACAAACCGCATATTACAAACACCACTGTTAAAAAAACTTACAGGTCAAGACACGTTAACCGCTGAAATAAAAGGCAAACAAGCACGATTAACCTTCACTAACGCCGCAAAAATAACTGTTATGGCTAACAAGTTCCCAAAAGTAAAAGACGTAACAGACGCGTTTAAAATGCGTCGATTATTCTTAAAGTTTCCACATCAATTTAACGGTGTGGACCAAGTACAGAATATAGAGCGAAACTGGCTAGAGATAAATGACGAACGTAGCGGTATATTAAACTGGATGCTTCACGGCTTACAACGATTGCTTAGAAATGGAGATTTCACAGTTAGCCAATCACAACTAGAAGCAGAAATAGCTTTCCAAAGATACAGCGATCCGTTTAACGCCTTCTTAAGCGAACAAGTATTTTATGACAAAAATATTATAGTGACACGCCAAGAAGCTTACGACGCTCATAAAAACTACTGTGACTTTTACGGGTTAGAATGCGAGTCAGAAAAAGCGTTTACTGCAAGAATGAAAGATACGCCAAAGATAGGTGTGTGCCAAACTAAAGGTGTTCGTGCTTGGAAGGGAATAGGATTAAAGAAGTTACCAGACAGCGAAGCTGAGACAGAAAAGACCGTTCAAGAAACGTTAACTAATACAGCTAATACACAAAATACACCAAAAATCCATGACTACAATTTAGATAGTAAAAATAAAGAGAGGAAAAATGGTGTATTTCCTGTATTAGGTGTATTAGCTCCAGAAGCTTCTAAGGTTCCTGAATCTAATATTCTCTATTATGAACGGTTGGTTCCTAATGATTTTCACCGCTGCGACGGTGAGGGACATGGAAGTCAATGTCCTTTTGAGGCTGAGTTTAAGACGGAAAATGGGTTTTGGTGTAAAACTCACTTAGGTAATATTGCTAAGAACTGTAGTGAAAACGGGTTTGTGTTAACTGAAAAATTAGCGGTTAATCCGTTTGATAAGGAGGGAAATAATTAAATGAATATTTGCTTGAAAGCTTCAGTTTTTCTTTCGTTTGTCGGGGCTGTAACTCTTGGTGTTTCTGCTAGTTGCCAGGTTGTGTCTACTGCTACATATGATTCTTTGTTTGCTTCAGGCATGTTGTCGCCTTACATTGTGACTGAAGGCATGCGTAGTATTGCTGCTACAGCCGGGTTTTATCTGGTGTTGTTTGGGGTTGCTTTGGCTACTGGATACTTTAAGTATTTAGAGTTTAAACGGGGGAAAAATTAAGTTGGTGCTTGACTTTAACACTGAAAAATTAAGGTTACAGGTTGATATTATTGAAACTGTAAAGAAGCTTGATGTCCAATTAGGAAAAGAAGCTACAGAAAATATCGCTAAGTTAGTTAGCTGTATTGTTGACTTGTACGCTGTTGAGCATAGAGCTGGGGAGCTTTGAAAATGACGCTTGACAGGTACGGCAACGACACGGGCCAAGATTTACGGTTAAACATGCTTGAGGTTAAGTGGGTGCGTTGCCGCTTAATGTTAACTTGCAGATTAAGGAGTTGCTGTGTTAATGGTTGAAATTCTTAAAAATCCCCTGTTCTTAGTTGCTTTTGTCAAAATGAAAAATGAAACACCCAACAACAAGTCATGGCTCGGTTGGTTATGCCTTGCAACCATACTATGCACCATAGGTTGCATGGCGTTATACGCAATATCAAACCTTCCACCGCCAGTATCCAACAATGAATGGCTAAACTTATCTCCTGAACAAAGACTACATTTCATTTCCGAAGACACGTATAATGTTAGCTTTTATGGGGGCTCAGGCTTCCTTATAGTGGGAATCTCTAGTTTATGCATATCAATTTTAAGCAAAATTAAATCTTAAACTAAGGTAGGGTTTGGCAAAACCGTTAATGTTCTATTTTGATACTGAAATGTATCGTTTTTACACAGGTTGTTTCTGATACACCAGCTTTTTCTGCTGCTATTTCACGAGCATGAATCGTCTCATTTACGATACCATTTTGTTCAATTGAACTAACTGGTTTCTCAAATATTCCGAAATCATTTCGTGACGCTTCTTTCTTTTGTTTGGCTCTCAACCCAATAATCCGTTCAGCCTGATTAAGTCGTCTGGGCTGGTTGGGTGTGCTGTGTTAAAGGCTTCTATTTCCAAGTTTAAAGCATGCAGTTCCTTTGGGTCGTGGGGTTTGCCGTCTGTTTTTATTCGGCTGAACTGAATCAGTTTTTCAATGTAAAAAGCGGTTTTAACTTGGATTTCTCGCTGTTCTGTTGTGTCCTCATTTAACGCTTTATGGAGTATTTCTATTTCCCGTTTAAGAGTTGGTAAAGACGTCATTTAATGGAGGCTCCTGTAGGGTTGTTGTTGGCATAGTTTGTTTCTGCATAGTAGGTCTGCTTCATTGACTGCTTGCTGCTGTTCCTGTGTGCGTTGTTCAACAGGCGTTTTGATTGCTTGGTAACCAGTTAGCACTACTTGCTTTTCTACGTCGGAAAAACTGCTTGCTCTAAGGCGGTGAACACTGTTTTCTTTAATGTTTAAGGCGTGTTTGAATGTTTCTATTTCACGTTTAAGCTGGGTTGTTGTAGTCAACGGTTAACTGGCTCCTTTCTTGTTTAAGGCTTCTTTTATTTCTGTTACCTGCCGTGTTAAGTCGTCTATTTCGCTGTCTTTGATTGAGTCTAAAAGCGTTTTGCACATGGCGTTTTGTCCCTGCATGAAATAGATTAGGTTGGTGTATTTTTTCGCTGGAAGCTTGCGCCCTGCTTTCATGTCTTCGATTAATGTGCTTATGTATTTGCAGTTATCCCAGAGCATAAGCTGTATTTCTGCCCTTGAGGGGGGGTTGTCTTGTTTAGGTTGTTCTGTTGGGTTATTTACGGTTTCAGTCATTTTTTAAGCCTTTTTTCACAGAGTTTTCATGGTTAAACTGTAAATATTACAGGTTTATGTAGCGTAGTCTTTTACTAGCCGCGCTATTCTCCAATCTATTGAACCAGCTTTTAAGTTGCTTGCTTGTCGGTCTTGAAATTCGGGTCTTATGTTTGCGTATTGCCTGTTTATGTCTTCCCAGCGTGGTCTAGTTCTTCCGTTTGTTAAGTCGTCGGTTAAATATAGCGTGGTTGTGTAATCATTGTTTTTTATTTCATGCACTATTTTTGTTGCGCGGTAATCGAAGCCTTGAAGACTAAACCATTGTCCCGGTAAAGCTGTTGGCAACATTGGAGTTTTTATTGTTGTGTGGTTGGTTGGTTTTTGCTGTCTTAAAAGTTCCGCATATGCTAATTGAGCCATTAATCCGCTGTCATCTGCAGCTTTTAACGTGTCATCCTTTCCTATATCATCTGTAATTAGTTTCATGCTGTAAGGTGTAAGCGTTGAGTTATAGGCTACACGGCAAATATTAGCGTCGCCAAAATAGAAACCGTCTATGTTGACATAGCTGTTTTGTGTGGTTGTCCAGAAAAGCTGTATAGCGTCTATTGCGCTCCAATCTAGCGTTCCTGTTCCATACCACTTAAAAGTTTGGAATCTTTCAGGCGTGTTATAATATGGTCCTAAAGGCAGGCTAAAATGATACCATTTGTCTGATTCGGTTACGTCGCTTGAAAGGTTTGTTGTTCCATATGCGTCTATGGTTTCCCCGTCGCCTGCTATATTATAGACTCCGACGGTTAAGTTTGTGATTGTTCCGCTTACTCTTATGTAAAAGTTCAGGGTTGGCACGTTAAAATCTGTGAATGTTGAAAAGTCCCATCCTGCCTGTTTTCCAGTTGGAATATATACACCGCTTTGATGGTCTATTGCTGAATTGTTTAAGGCTTTTAGGCTTGATGTTCCCACTATCTTATTTGATGTATCAACTGAAAGAACGGTTGTGAATCCAGAACTGTTTATTCCTGTCCAAATAGAGTCGCATCCAGTGTTAGTCCATGCATCCCCGTTTGAAGGTCTGCGCCAATTTCCATAATAAACGATATAGTTTGCCTCTGGTTTCATGGCTTCATAATCTATTAAATCTATGTCTTCGCCTAAAGTTATGTTGGCTTGTCCGTCTGTGTTGTCGGCGCCACCGTAATATTTTGTCCAACCGTGATTATTTGAGTCAACATAAGCTTGATTTGAAGTTACCAGTTTAACTCTTAAGTTGCCGTCATTGTCAACTATCCAGTGGGGACCAGCGGAGCCAGCTTTTAACGCTGTAACTAAATCGCATAAATCGTTTAGGCATTTATCAGCTGGTTTAAACGGGAAAGCAATGTAGTTTATAGTTCCTGTGATTGCGTCGATTGTTCCTGTTGTGGAAAGGTTGTATCCGCTGTCTGTTGCTGAACCTAATATTTTATTAACGTATTTAGGAACAATACCGTAAGAAGCATCTGTTAAGATTTCCGCTATAGTGTCTAATGTTGGGTTAGAGGATTGCGCGCCGTATTCTTGCGCTACTAACATTTCTGCTAAACTAAATCCTATGTGGTCGCATTCTAAAACCGCTCGTTTATGGTCGCGTATTGAGGCAACTGGAAAGTTAACCCATCCATAAAATAAACTGTTTAAATGGTTGGTGTCTTCTCCTACCTGTAAAAGAACTGTTCCGTCGCCGTCTATTTCATACGGGTAAGTGTCACTTTCATTATCTATAGAGATTGTCGCGGTTGAAAGAGCGTTTTCTCTTAAAACAATTTTAGCCTCAATTAATAATTCATTGGTTAAAACTCTGCTACTGTCTGGAAACTGTAAACGGTGAACTGGGGAAGTCATAAACTGCATTTTAAACGCCTCTCATTGATTCATACATAGCGTATCCTGTGAAGCCAGCCGCGGCTATTGATGTTCCAGCATACAGCCAGCCGATTGGCCCGCTTGCTAGTTGAACTGCACGAATAGCCATCTGTAAAGAGCGTAAAATTGTGATAGTTTGCTGTGCATATTGTATTAGGTTTGAAAGGCTCGGGTTGCCTGGTGTTAACCGCTCGATATAGCTTAATATTCGCATCATTGAAACTTCAACTTTGTTTATGTCGCGTTGTAGCTGTCTAGTTGCCACTGTTAAGCTATACTGGATTTCTATACTATTTTGTTGTGACATTGTCAATTTTCACCTGTATTTTATTTCTAAGTTGCTCTTGAATCTGGGGTAAAACCTCTTCAAAACTGGGTTTTAGATAGGGATATTTAGCTTCAATAATTGCCGCGTGAGGAGCCATTAACCCACCTGCTTTTATGGTTACAGAGTCGCCTTTTTCCTCTGTATGTATTGAATCGCGTAAACTGCCAGTGTCTACACGTACCCTGACTTGTGCTAAACCAACAATTAATTCCGCGTTAGCCCTCAAGATTGCCATGGCTTCCGCTTTCACTGTTTCTGGCAAATTATGAATTTGCGTTGTTAATTCTGCCCAGTTGTCGCTCATAGTGTTTCCAGCCCCAATCTATCGGTTAATGACTCGTTTGATGCATTGCTTAATCTAAACTCGCCAAATACCGCTTGATACGCAAACAAAAAGTTTTGATTGTCTGATTCATTAATAACTAGGTCTTCTAGTACAGCTTTGAATTGTCCCCGGTCTGTTTTTATCCATTGCCAAGCTTCAGAGCTTGCTTTATGATGTATTTCGTTTAAGACTTCAGCTGCGATTTTATCGGTTTTAGATGATGTGCCTACGGGTCTTTTCCAGCCGTCGCGTTGGCTGTCAACGTCGCCTTCTATGGTAACTATGGTTTCGTTTGCTCCCATCCAAGCCTTTCGGCGACCTAGTCTGCTAGGGACTTCTGTGTTGCTGTATCGGTTTTGCATGTTATAAGTGACAGTGGTGTATTGAGGAAAAGTAAAGGTTCCTTTGAAAACTAAAAAGAAGTCATAATAAGCTATTCCAGTAGCGTCACAACAGTTAAAGCTTAAGTGATCCAATGTTTTAGCCGCTGTTAAAGCTACTGTAGCAACAGTCCATTTTCCTGTTGACGCTGTTTCAGACAGAACTGTCTGTGTTGATGCGTCGCTAAATTCAGCCACTATCTTAGCTTTAGCTGATCCTGTAGTGTAATATCTAAACATAATGTAGGGAAAAAGCGTGGTTGATAAAGCAAAGTTAGTGTCGTTTTTAACGTAGGAGTCACCGACGAAACTAGTTATTGCAATATAAAGATCATATCCTGTGGTTATTCCGTAACTGCCTGATGAGCCTCCAGCTGTAAGAGTGTAATCGTCAAGTGTAGCCCATGAATCTTCTAGTAATCCATGTCCGTAAGTTATTGAAGGAGCAGTCACTATGGGTTATCTCCAAACGTTTTTTTTGAAATAGGTAGAAAACTGTTATGTGCCGCTAACTTGGGAATTTTTGATTGCTGCAGTGTTTTTTCGGTTGCTTTTTTTTCTGGGTTGTCTGGTCCAAACTCTATTTTCTTTATGTCTTCGCTCATGTTTTATCCCTCACGTAACTTAACTCGTAA
>Ga0265297_10009616_pt1 | contig 12401 bp, 18 predicted proteins | sample Munlanlwell13791_FD_192502 | JGI IMG/M metagenome (GOLD analysis project Ga0265297, IMG submission 192502) | Leachate microbial communities from a municipal landfill in Southern Ontario, Canada - Leachate well 137-91 | ecosystem: Engineered > Solid waste > Landfill > Unclassified | place...
GGGCATGGATTTCATGCTGTGTCCTTGGCTGGCGCCCATGCTCACTGCTGTTTATCTAGTCTGGACCTGACCATAATAACAGCTGCCGCTACCAGACCCTCAAAAGGTCATGGCGTAGAGATTGGTTCCCGAGGATGGGCTTGCACCATCAACCTCCGTCCTTCAGGGACGGCGCTCTACTTTTAGTTTAGACCGCGCGATCTAAACCCTTGGAGCTACTCGGGATGACGTCAGGAGGTCCGCACCCCTACCTGACAACCCCGGATAGGAACACTGTGCGGTCACTCGTCTACCGGATTGCTAGATATAGGAGAAATTTAATCATGCTCTAGTTCAGTATTCCAATACAGCCACGACTGCCAACATTCTGGGATTGAACTAGAGTCTTCTACATGGAAGGCAATAAGAGGCAAGCTCTTTGGCTTTACTGGCTGCTTCAAGAGCTTCATCTTTGCCTGCTGTGGAGTCTTGTTCTCTTTGCGGGCGTTACAATCGTAGCAAGAAGTTACGATATTCTCCCATACAGTCTTACCACCTTGAGATCTTGGAACTACGTGATCATAGTTCAATTGATTAGTAGGGAGTTTTCGCCCGCAATTGTGGTGTGGTAGTCCATCTGCCAGAAAAGTCCCAGAAGAGGTTTTCATTTGGACTATCTCGCCAATACCAGCTGGCTCGACAGCTAAAACTTTTGAGTAGCTGGTAGCTTCCAGGCGACCTAGCATAGATACTCGAAATTCCTCAAGGAGCCGTCTGGGTCGAATCTGACCAAGAAGCCTTGCTTTGTCGCATGCTGTTCCCTTTACATAAACTCTTTGGCAATTCCCAGAAACAGTTCCCTGGCTAAACTCAAAAGAACGTTTTTGTAGCGTATTCTTTATATATTCTAGTACCAAACCAGGATTTTGTGCGACCGCAACAGTCATACCACGTTTTGTAACCCATCCCTCACCATCAAGAATACCAGCAAGCCAACCAGCTTCATACGTGTTTTCGGCAACCCAAGGGTTAAATAGTCGGGGGACTAGCTTCCCTAGAATTTGTGTGGTGGTAAACCATTGTAAAGGAATAAACTCCTTGGATTTACCAAGCCATTTATGGTTACCTGTTACTTGGAAACTAGTTCCGTCATCAAGAGTTACCTTAAACAATTCCGCCTTCGTGAAATCGTGGGTCTCTACTAATGACTCTTGAAATTGACGACCTCCTCTAGACTGTCGTTCTTCTTCAAAACCAATAAGGTTATCTCCTACTTGGACGTCTCCTAATGACACCCAACGCAGATCGGTTGTTAATACTTTATGGTCTGGTGCTAGGCAGTACTGACACTGCCATGAGTCTCTAGTAAGTACGTTCATTCTAGAGAAACGAACAGCCTTCCTCCTAGAGATCCTAGAGAGTAGTCTTACTACAGCGGGCATCTTCAAGAGCATTGTCCATCCATGAGACTGAGCTCTCTTAGCCTGATCGGGAGTCATTAGAGGTTCGTCATAACACTCGATAACTTCGGCCTTTTGGTCAAAAATTAGCGATACTGCTCTCTGCCAACTGATTACTTTATGCGGCGTATAGCTGATATCCAAGACTAATGTACGAGCACTCATAACATCCTCCGTTTCTTTAGTTTACCTCCCAATGGTGCGTCATCAGGGACTTGAACCCTGCACTCTGGAGCTTGAATCCAGCGTCTTTGCCGGTAGACTAATGACGCGTTAAGATTATCGATATTGCAGGCTAAGGGAGTCGAACCCATCACTCTTGGGTTTAAACCAAGCGTCTTTACCAAATAGACTAAGCCTGCTCAAAATCTAACTTCCACCAACCTTCTTCTTTAGTTGTTTCAAGTCTATGGCAATTAGCACAAAGTACTTGGCACTTTTGTATCTCTGCAGAGAGTCTTTTTATGGAGACTTGCTGGTTAATACCAAAAGAGATATTAAATTCCTTCTTATCGCGATGATGAAATTCTAATAGAATTGGGTTTTTCTCTCCACAAGCCTCACATGGATGATTAATAAGATAACTCCAAATAAACGCTCTGTTTCGTTTTATGTATTTCTTATTGGAGATACGAGCCCTAGCTAAGTATCCTTTCTTATTATTTTTATAATGTGTTTTGCAGTACAGTCGAGTACATTCTTTACAAGTTGTCTGCCGTTTTTTGCCAAGCTCTTTCCAAGAGAACTGGTCTTCTTCTTTTTGCTGATTACATTTAGGACATATTCTTTGCGTCATTCCTTTATTCTAGCATAAAGGAGATTCAAAGATATGTCCTGATTTTGAGTCAGGTGCCTCTACCGATTGGACTACAGTGGCTTGGTGCTCGCGGGCAGATTTGAACTGCCAACCTTCAGGTGCTCCCGGAGGAAGTCGAATCCTCACTACGCCGGCTCTCAACCGACGGCCTCTACCTAAAATTGGGCTACAGGAGCATGGTGCTACGGAAGAGATTCGAACTCTTACGTTCTTGCTTCTGAGGCAAGCGACTCCTACCAATTGGTCTACCGTAGCTTACTTCTTCTTCTTAACTTTTGTTTCCGGCGGGATACCCCACAGATTTAGGACAAACTTTCTATCTGGCTTATTTTCTAGTGCCCCGCTAAAAAAAGGATCTTCGTAATCTGATTCTAAAGAGAGATCCTTCCATCCATCATCTGTAGCCATACATACTGTATGACTTATCTTATGTATTACTTGGATAGGAGAACCCTCTAAATCATATTCAGAGAACTCACAGAATAGTTTCTTATCTTTCATCTAGAGCTGATCTCCATGAGGGATTAGCCAGCCTGAGGTCCCCGCCATCATTGGGTCGGGGAGTAGGGCCCACTTACCCATCTGATAAATAAAGTATCTATTGTCATCCTTATCATATGCCGTTCCCATTATCGAATGAGGAGATACTAGCATTAGCATATCTTGATGAGAAAATGTCTTATGAGGATTATAGACATTTATGACTATCCTCTGGGACATATTGTGGTGGACCTCGCTAATAAGAGCGTGATCTTCGTTGTACCTAAGACTAAAGAGCTTAACCTTATCTCCCCAGGTTGCTGCCTCAAAGCTCTTAATCGCAGGATGGGGGCCAACCTTTTCCATTACTTTTATAATCGTCCTATAGGCTTCTTGTGTCGGCGGAAATAAATCTGCTCCAACCATATCCTGTAGAGCCAAAAGGTCTAGGATGTAAACTCCAGGCTTCAAAGATGTCATCTTCTTCTCTCCTATTCGAGGATAAGAGAGTTGAACTCCTAATTTCTCGGTGTAGACGAGATGTAATACCGTTTTACTAATCCTCGGTCGAGGTGAGAGGTCTCGATCCTCCGGCCTTCTGTTCCCGAAACAGACGCTCTTCCAACTGAGCTACACCTCGAAGTTATTTGGTGGCGTAGGAGGTACTTGAAACCTCGCCCAACTCCTTATGGGAGAGCGGTCCTACCTTAGGTCCACGCCGAGGCGGGGGCACGGATTTGAACCGGCGATCTCTAGGTTATGGGCCTAGTGAGGACGACCAGACTCCTCTACCCCGCAACACGCTCGGGCAGAATCGAACTGCCATTTATCTAGCTTCGGAGGCTAGTGCCCTATCCATTGGGCTACGAGCGTAAATAGTTATCTATCTTCTACTAGAGCTTTTATAGTATCTGCTAGTCCAATATCTCTTATGGTTTTTCCGGGGAGGATTAATACCTCATCAGCATTAAATATATTGTAGTCTTCTCTACTCAGCCCTTCTAAGAAGATTACCGAGCCATCGACATCAAGAGACTCTACAATCAGATTCATGCGTTCAGAGTACTGACCTTCTATCCTAACTTTGATCTCTCCGGGAGTGCTATTAGCAAGGATCATTAAAGCTCCATCAGAAAGGACAGAAGCACTAGCTCCTTTTCTAATATCAATCTGGATTGAGAAGAGTTCTAGCTCTCTATCTTCATTGCTATCTTTGTGAGAGGAGTAGGCTTTTATAATTTTCGGCGCCAGAGAAAAATCTCTTGTAGCTACTAGCATTATCAATCCTCTAGAGTTCTATTCATTAAGTAACGAGCGTAAGTCTTTAGCGTGGGTGGCGGGATTTGAACCCGCGTTATACTAGAACCTAGGCATTACCCCAGGCCTAATTAGTTCTTGGTAAACGCGCTTCCCTACAATGGCAGTTTACGGCCAGGCCCTACTGAATTACTCCAGTAGGCATTGTCCGGTGCATCCGCAACCATGTGAACTAATCAGCTTAGCCAGTAATAGGTTTTATCCTTACCGTCCGTTTTCGGTATGCCCGTCCTCTGGGCCACACCCACATGGCGATCCTATCCAGACTTGAACTGGAATTTTAGGTTTCGTAGACCTACGTGATATCCATTTCACTATAGGATCTTGGCCCGGGTGAGGTGATTCGAACACCCATAGTCCAGTTACGGTTACCTACTTAGAAGGCAGGACCGGTACACCCGGATAAACTTTGGAGACCCAGGGGGGAGTTGAACCCAACCTTTTCCGCTTTTGCAGAGCGGCGCCTGACCGATTGGCTTCTGGGTCAAAAGCTCTACTAGATACTTGGCAAGCCTTTGAGAAAGTTTGAAATATAGGTCTCCCTTTCTCTCTGCGACTATCCCCGTCATACTCTATCTCCCTTGCCATAAGGAGTTTTCTGACTAGATAGAAGGATGAGTTTCCTCACCTCTTGATCCCGAGAAGGATGGCGCCCGCCCGAGGTCTTCCCTAGGTATTCTAGGTATCCCTAAGTTCTAGTAGAGCGGTGCAGGTAGCCAGAATCGGACTGGCACTAACGATTTGGAAGACCGTTGTCCTACCTTTAGACGATACCTGCTTAGAGCTGCAAGAGAGGGTTGAACTCTCGGCCTCCTCCATACCAAAGAGGTACTCTTCCAACTGAGCTATTGCAGCTTACTCTATATTTTGGCAACGATTATCTTCTCGTCTGGAACCATCTCTCGAAGTTCTTCTATTGGATCTTTAGTTATGTGATCGGGAATCTGCTCGACTTCATACTCTGCTTTAAGGTTATATTTTTGGGCGCACCAACCAATCCATTCGATTAGGATCTGCTCAACGTCATCTCTATCCACCGAGTCAACCATCTCGTCCAGCTCTTTCAATGCAGTTTTTTCCACCCAGAGAAGCTCTGGAAACTGCTTTAGGAGATGAGGACGGCATTCTTCAAAAGCTCTGGGAAGCTGATGAGTAAAGAGGTTATCATCAGTCATAAAGTTTAGGATGTTATAGATCCCATCTATCTTAGTTGGCGAAACCAACCTTCCAGTAGTAATGCTTAGAACATCTCCAAGACAAAACTTCTTAGTAGTCATCTTCTTACCTCTTAGATCTTGAAAGAAACTATCTACTACATCTTAGAAGAAGAGTCTTAGATTCATATCCTTCACAGACTCTTTCACTTTCATCTTCACATATAGCTATCCAGCGATAACGATCTCCATATTGACTAGAGATCTTTTCACTACCTGTAATCTTAGTAGGACTACATTCTGGAGAAGCTATATTAGTTGATCTTGTCATCCAAGATGTTTGTGCCGCGCAAGAGAGAAGAAGTAGAGCTATAACAATTAGTGAGAATTTCATTTAACCTCCGATGTTTGGTGGACCCAGAGAGAATCGAACTCTCATCCCCAGCTTGCAGGGCTGGTGTCTTCCCGTTGGACGATGAGCCCATTATCCCTAGCTTCTCCTCCCACGGCTAGGGGCGTGGATGGTGCCGACCCACAATCTGGTTATGCTCAGATGGTAAGAGTCGTCGAGGGATGGGCTCAGGAAGAATTGAACTTCCAACTACACCGCGTCGAGGTGTCGCGATACCATTTCGCCATGAGCCCCAGTTATTTTAGCTCTTGGTATCCATCCTTCTTATATAGGACAGATTTTTATTGCCGACCACAATCTTTTCTTCAACCATGCGATCGCTATGATTATTTCCATCAGGATAGCTTTCCCATCTTCTAATGGAGATAGTCGTGGTCTCCTGTTGTGTCTCAATCTCACAGAAAGATACCCTGTCGAGGTTTAGTAAAGGGTCTGAAGTGGTACGGATTTCAACGCGCATTTTGTTCTCCCTAAGATGGTGCATCGGGCCGGGGTTGAACCGGCGACCTCTCGTGTATCAGACGAGTGCGATACCAGTTTCGCTACCGATGCAAACTTTAGAAAGAAAGAATATCTATATGGCGGACGACATGGTCTCGTTCTTTTGCCGGCATAGCAAGAAAGTCTTCATCTGATATTTGCGCGGCGGGAGAACGAATCCATACCTGTTGATAAGTAGACCAATAACTTATTGTTCCATCTCTATGATAAGTAGACTTATACTCTTTCTTAATCTTTGGCGGCATTCTCTCTCCACTAGCGGTCCTACTCAGAATTGAACTGAAATTTCAGGTGTAGGAAACCTGCGTCTTATCCTTTAGACGATAGGACCTTTGTTTGTTAGAAAGTCTTGCAATAAGTAACTGGGATACTTGCCACGTTTACAGATGTGAGACTCTCAAAGTATCCAGTCCAAGCTCCGTTGTAATACTCAATAGATTCTCCAGAAGGGAGAGTTACTTGGTATCTTGTTATGGAGCCATCAGACTTTCTTATATGTTCGGCCAAAACCTCTGCATCTACGACGTCTTTTAGAAGACCAACAAACTCTATTCGTCCCTCTTCATGATGAAATGAATCACCAGTGCTGTAGATCACATAAACTAGGAAGAAATACTCTCCAACCTTTGGCTCTGAGTCCAAGTAGAAATCGCCATACTCTGATCCCGATAACTGAACCGCCTGTACGTTAGGTTGATATGCTAGGTCGTCTGCGTCCCACTCATCATCGCTTCTTGCGTGTCGAGTAACCCTACTACCTAGCGTATGTAGAATGTTAACAGCGTAGGATTTCGGCTTCTCCTCTTTTATATAAACCTTCTTAATCTTAACGGGCTTCTTCTTTGGTTTTGCCATGGTCTCTTCTTCTTCCTATTTTTGCCGGCGAAATAGTCCCGAGACGCCGAGTCGAACGGCGATTGCCAGATCCACAGTCTGGAGTACTATCCAGTTGTACGATCTCGGGAAAAGAGTCTAGGCTTCAGTAGAACTAATTATCTATTTACTTCTGTAAAACAAATTAGTACCTAGACTCAGTCCCCCAGGAAGGAATCGAACCTCCATGGCCTAAAGGCTTTCGGGTTACAGCCGAAGTTGACTCCATAGCAACCTACTGGGGGATAAATGGTCGGGGTGGCCGGGGTCGAACCGGCACAAACTCCTGCGCCCAAAGCAGGCGGCTTACCATCAAGCCCTCACCCCGATATTGGTGGCCGGGGGCAGAATCGGACTGCCACATTCAGATTTTCAATCTGAAGCCCTACCATTAGACGACCCGGCCAAATGTGTGCGATCTAACTCTGGATACATTTTTGAACAACAGGAGGTGGGTGAATTGAACACCCCAGGCAGGCCATTTTGGAGACGGCCCCGCGTACCCAGCGCACCTCCTAGACAGGTTTACCGGAGGTAGGGCTTGAACCTACAACAAACAACGTCAGAGGCTGTTGCTCTGCCAATTGAGCTACTCCGGTATGGCAGGGATGGAAAGATTTGAACTTTCGATGATAGGGTCAAAGCCTATTGCCTTACCGCTTGGCTACATCCCTATAGAGTGGGTCCAGGGCGAGTCGAACGCCCATGATTCGGTTAAGAGCCGAAGCCGTTACCAATTACGGTCATGGACCCAATGGCGACCGAGGTGGGGGTCGAACCCACATAAAAATCCCTGATTAACAGTCAGGTGCGCCTGCCTTTGCGCTACTCGGTCAATATAACTATTCCAGCTTCTACTTCAGCATGGCATCTAACGCATAGAAGAATACATTTAGCAGCTTCTTTCCTAAGGGCATCGATACTTCTTGTTGTCTTGCTTGAGCTAAGACCGAACTCTTTTTGGGCTGGGTCTTTGTGATGGAAATTTAAGGCCCCTATATACTTGTTATATCCGCATATAGAGCATTTTCCCCCAGCCTCTTTTACTAGAATCTCCTTCATCTTTCTTCTACGTCGAGTTACTGCTTCGGAAGCACATGTCCGACATCGCCATCCACAGTGTTTACCATGTTGGATTCGTGGTGCGAACTCCGTGTACCCGTGCTCCTTACATTCTCTTATCATCAACCAATTATACACTGGTTAACGATAAGTGTTAGTCCTTTAGTGGGTCTGCCAGGGTTACGGTCCTGGACCTCGGGAAGAAACTTCCCGCATACTATCGTATATACGACAGACCCAAGATGCTTTAGTTGTCAGAGAACCGAACAGCCGTCGCTGGGAAGCTCCAGTTTAAGCTTCCTTCTGGTGGGTCATAAGCGAATCGAACGCTTATCCCGAGGTTAAAAGCCTCTTGCACTGCCGTTGTGCTAATGACCCATAAACTCGAAAGCCGCCGAGGATCTAGTTTCCCGGGCGGCTTCCACTTCATCTTCCTATCGTGCGGTTGCCTATCCCGGGTTTGCCTCCTGCACGATATTATAAAAACTAAGTGTGGCAGGTAGACAGGATGAAGATTCCCATCGCGGTTTCCCGTTGGTATGCTTCGCTCTGGTATCTAACTGCCTTAACATTCTTAACGCCTAACTAGAAGATTCTAACACATTTGGATTGATGTCAAGGGGGAAAGTGTCCCCGCCGCAAAATATTTTTATTCTTCTTCTCCTTCATCTGATCTTACAGAAATTTTACCCAGCTCTCTGATTGGGGTAATTGATTTACAAAATATTGTTCCTGCTGGTGCAAAGAACGGAGAGCCTACTGCCCCAAGCCAGAACTTTCTTATCTCATCTACAGGCCAAGATAGAGAAGCTAGAGAATTATCTAGCCTATGTATCTCTTCTGCTTCTGCCTCTAGAATTGAGAAGCCTTGCTCACTTAGTTCTAAACGGCCAAACAAACCAGCATCACTCTTAAACTTAAAAGCCATTAGGAGGGAGTGAGGTATCTCTGGGATAGTCTTTTCTCCTATCTTATATTCGAGGGAGAACTTACCTCTTGTTACAGCTGAAAAAAACTTCCCCTCTTTAATAGAGACTACTTTATAGACTCTCATTGCTAATCTACCTGCTTGATCAGCTTGATAGACGAGCAGAAAACTGTGTTATCTGGCGCCTTGTCTTTGTCAAACTTTGAGAACTCCTTACTCTTCCTACGAAAGGCCTTCCAGAAGTCTCTAATCATCTCCGGATAGAGGCTTTCTGGGTGCGTATTGTTTATCTGTTTTGGCGTTCTAAACTCGTACTTTTCTGCTTCTGCTAGAAAGATTGGAAGTCTGGTGGATTGGCAGATAACTGTATATGAAGACCCTGCGATTTTCTGTCGAAAGGCCTTGGCTGCCTCAAGTGTTGTGAAGGCCATCAGGGGAGTCTTTGGAATTGTGGCGGCGACTTTTTTTCCGTTGATGTACTTTACAGCCGAGCAGTACTTTGAGTTGTAGCCAAGCCAGGCTGAATACAAAGAACTGTCTTTATCTATACCTGACCGGTAGCAAACTTTATAGACCTTCATCTTGCGTCCTCATAAACAAACTTTGTTAGCTGGCAGGCAAAACAATTACAGAACTCTTTAGTCTTTCGAGAGTCTATACAGGCTTTAGAATCTAAGATTGCTTGGCCTATTTGTTCTCCGGCTAGAGTATATTGGCGGAATGTGCCAGCCATATTTGTTTCTGTTACAAGAAGTGTGTTTTCGTCTGTCTTCATAAATAGGAAGCTAGACATTCAATCTCCTCTCTACTTCTTGGTTAAAAGAAATTAGTCTTCTATTACATCCATAGAGACAGGATGGGTGTTTCTCGCCGGGCTTATTGAGTTGCCCGTCTCTATAGAGATGAGAACAGGCTGACTCACCCTTCCAGTCGAAGACTCTTTCGGAGAGAGATATGTAGCAGGGGAGATCCTTATTCTCGGGGAATCTAATCCCTTGAAGTAGTCTCTTCTTCTCTTCTATTGTTTCTCCCATTAGAGCTATTGATTCTGTATTTAATAGGCTCTCTAGTTCTGGCCGCATTTCGAAGAAAAGATCTGCTTCTCTTTCTTCGAGGGAGAACCTAGGATCGTTTCCCTTATAGATGCTAAAGAAAATTGCATATATATGGGGAAATTCTGTCTTGCAGAATCTTGCGAATTCTGGGAGCTTTTGTATATTTTGTTTTGTTACAGTACAAGTAATAGAAATTACTGTCTTGTCTTGTCCTTCTTTAATATTATCAACTACTTGTCTGAATACTTTTCTTCCGACCAAGGCCTCCCACTCTTCTTGATTAGCAGAATCTAGAGATATCTTTAATCTCTTTACTGCTTCGAATGGTGGCTTTCTAACAGCATTGGTATTTAGGTGGAAAGAGTACTGATCCTTATTCTCTTCTAAGAAGGGGTAGAGCCATCTTACTGATGATGGTTCCCCGCCAGTAATATGGATAATGGCCCTAGGGTGAAGCCGGATGATAGTCTCAAATCTTTGGTGGGACATCTCACGAGCTCCACGCGGGTGGTTACAATAACTACATGCTAGGTTGCATTTATTTGTAATAAAGATCGCAACTCTAGAAACAGGGACTTCCGTTCCTTCTTTTAGAGCAGCAACAGTAGCATCTACACGATTGGCAAAATTATCCCAATATAATGAATGTCTCATTTTCCCTACAATGGTAGGAGGTTTATTTCCCGATAGGGCATCCACTCTCTAAGTACAGAAACCCTAACGTCTTCTCTAAATTTTCGGTGGAGAGTTGCTACCGCTACATGCTGAAAGATAAACCAACTGTCTGGAATGATGCTAACCGTATCTCCTCTATCGATTGGTAGTTGTACTATCTTCTCGAAGATATAAGCAGCTAAAGCTTCTTGTCTCTCTTCGGGACTAGGAAAGGATTGGCGGGAGAAATCTCTCATCTTAATCCAGTGATGTAGATAATTCTGCTTATCAGTCAAACAAGCATAAGAGTATCTGATCCTTTTTGTTCCGATCTGCTTCTCACTAAAAGTAGAAATTGTATGTAGCATAAAGCCTCCCTTTCATCTACAGGAAATTTTGAGTAAGATAGACGCAATGGGTCTCTATCAATCAAGCCCGTCAACAGCGGCCAACTATGTTGATGTAAAACGGTTCGGAGCTAAGGGTGATGGTTTTCATGATGATGCGCCATCTATAAACTTGGCTTTTCGTACTGTTGTAGATAAGGGCGGCATAGTCTATTTCCCGCCGGGGTTCTATGTTGTAAGAAGTTGTATTTGGGTAAAGTCTTCTAGTCTTCCAATTCTGGTTTATGGTGAGGGCCCTATCTCTAGGATTGTTGGTGGTTTCCGCGATCTGTCTGAGCCTTCTGGCGGGAGTGTCTTCTATTCTGATGGGCAACTATCTAATATTATTTTTAGAGATTTTCAGATAGAGCCTGATATTAGTGAGGGCTATCGCTATGGATTTAATTTTGGTGCGGGTCCTAGTAACTGTACTATTAAAGACGTTACTATTTATGCCGCTGGATTAGATGCCATATCTCTAACTAGTCCCTCAGATATATTTCTGAGTAGAAATCTAATCTATTATTCTGGCCACTCTGGAATTTCTATTTCTAAAGGGAGTTTCTGCGTCATAAGGGATAATATTATTAGAGATAGTAACCAGTTGAACGCCGGCTACTCAGGTATAGAGCTAGGAGATTCTACCGCTTCGCGGGTCTACGAGAATGAGAGTACCGGAACCCTTCAGGCTTATGGAATTGTCTCTTCTGGGGCTAACTGTACAGTAATGGGTAATTACTTCACTGGCGTAACTGGTTCTGGAAGTCTTAGCGGGTCTGGTTTGTTTAGTCACCATAACCAACCAACAGACGACCCAAGTGGTGGCACTGGCGATGATACCGAAAGCTATTTCCCAGGGGGATGGACTTGATAGCGAGAAAGATTATAAATGCCAGTTCCAATCTTTAATTTTAATTGTGGGACCTTTAGGATAAATACCACTCCTACGGTCTGCTTTTTTGTACCCGAAGCGGCTGACTTTACTGTTGGGATTGCCGGGATTAGTGATTGGGATATGGCGAAGATTTCTATAAACGGAGAGCCCTTCGCTACCATTGCTGGAAGTTTAGCTGAGACGGGACTTGGTTGGTACTACTATAAACTTCACACTTCAGAGGATGCTAATGAAGGAACGATCCTTCTAAACTTTCAAGATACAGATAGTGCTGATGTTTACGTTACTCTTACTCTTATTAATGTCGCCCCAATAGGGGCCGCAATGACTTTGTCTGCTGGGGCTATTACTTCTACGGTTCTTGCTGATAATGCAGTTACTGCCGCAAAGTTAAATGCTGATTGTATTACCTCTGCCAAGATTGCTGA
>Ga0265297_10009617_pt1 | contig 12399 bp, 11 predicted proteins | sample Munlanlwell13791_FD_192502 | JGI IMG/M metagenome (GOLD analysis project Ga0265297, IMG submission 192502) | Leachate microbial communities from a municipal landfill in Southern Ontario, Canada - Leachate well 137-91 | ecosystem: Engineered > Solid waste > Landfill > Unclassified | place...
AGTTGCCTCGGATATCATCATCTGAAGGGTTAACGATAAATCCAGTTTCCCCATCTTTGACTATCTCAGGAACTGATCCGCGAGCATAGGCAATGACCGGAGTACCGCAAGACATGGATTCGATCATGGTAAGACCAAACGGCTCATCCCATTTGAGAGGAAATAAAAAGACTTTGCTTTGTTGATACTCTTTAACCAAATTTGCGCGTGCAACATTAAAGTCAATATCAATTTTAACTATCTGATTGATAATATCCCTTTTTTTTAGTATCTCTTCGTGAAGCCAGTCAATATATTCTGTTTTGATTATAGGAAAAATTTTTGCCGGTTTTTTAAGTCTTCTGGCTATCTGCATGACTGTATCCAGACCTTTTTCAGGTACTGCTCGTCCTGACCATATTATTTTTTTATTACCTGCTTCGTTAAAAGCAAAAATATCAGTGTCAATTCCATGATGTATTGTTTTTATATGTTGTAAAAAAGGAATATTTTTACGTTGATAAGCGCTTATAGTCACAAAATACACATTGGGCACATCTTTATAGAGATGAAAGAGTCGGTGAAGATAGGGTTCTTTTCCCGTACCATGCATCGTTACGACAATAGGTTTTTTAATAAATGAAGCAAACGGAAAAATAAATTCGCCATTACCTAGATTAAAATGATATAAATCAAATTTACTATGCATCTGTATTGCTTTGGAGAAAAGCGCCATTTCAAAAAGGTGATTATTTTTAAGTCCGACCTGCTTATTCTCACTGGACGGATGGTACATTACAGATATTTTTTTTGTTGATACGGTTGAGTTTCCCGAGCAAAAAGAAGTTATGGCAAGTTCATTTTTATAGTACTTTACAAGGCTTTTAATAAGAATGTTAGCAAAAATCTCAGTCCCTTTTTTAGTAAATGGACTAATTTTCACATATGTTGAGTTAATGATTCCAAGCCTTATTTTTTTCATGGATAGTTTGACAGAATTTGATAATAAACACGTTCATAAGCTTGTACCATCTTTTCTCTTGTAAATTTATCCTCCACATGAGCACGACATGCTTTCCTCATTTGCCGGTATGCATCTTCAGGCATTGAGTATATTTTCTCAACTGCTTCGCATAATCCTTCAATACCTGTTTTTTTGATGATCCAGTTGCCTCGGATATCATCATCTGAAGGGTTAACGATAAATCCAGTTTCCCCATCTTTGACTATCTCAGGAACTGATCCGCGAGCATAGGCAATGACCGGAGTACCGCAAGACATGGATTCGATCTGGACCAGTCCAAATGGTTCATCCCAGTTGATTGGAAAAAGGGTTAGTTTCCCTAGAGTATAAAACGTATGCATTCTGCTTTGAGGAAATGAACCATCGTAGACAATAAGCTCTTTGTTTTTTTGAATAGCAGGTATGATCTCACGTTCAACAAATGTATTATCACCGCTTGACTTTCCGACAATTGACAGTTTCTTCCGTGTCCTGATTGATACTTGAATCGCGTCAATTATACCTTTTATCTTACGAAGACGTCCACTAAAAAGCATCTTATCTCTTCCGGATGAGTCAAACTGATATTGATGTATGTCTATTCCATGATAAACCGTTGAAACAAAAGGATAGGGAAAAAATTCACGCTGTTTTTGAGAAATTGATATAAAAAACCTCTTTTCGTAATTAAATACGGAGGTCAGATTGTTCAGTGTTTCTTTTTGTGGTGGTATAGAATGAAGAGTAACAAGAATAGGAGTTGAGATACCATGAAGTAGGGCATTTTCTGTTATAAAAAAGTTCGAATGTATATGGAGCAGATCAAACTTTTCTTTTACAGCAATTTCTTTGCACATATTCAGTAGAGAATTAAAAAAAACATCGGTGAGTTTTGTGCGTATTTCTTCATTTTCAATAGCATAGAATTGTTTTTCCGGGATTACGGAAAAAAGAGATGGTATGTCTGCTTTGATTTGAGGAATATCAAGATCAGAGTCCTTTGACGTTAAAAAAAAGACTGTATGTTTTCTTTGCAGGAGTCCTTTAGCAAGAGGGATACTTATTGAAGTGTCTGCACGTATAAGATCATTTTTAATCGGAAGAGGAGCCTGTGAAGGATTAATCATCAATATCTTCATATTACTAGTATAATACATCAACTTAGCATATGAGAGAAAAAAGAGAGGACTGCTTTGGGTCCGCTATCGTTTGATGAAGCAAAGTAGATATGTTCTTTTTTATTTTTTGGTAAACTTTCAATTGAGTCTCTCAATTCATTCTTTGCGTTTCCGACAAGTATTGCATGATCTGCAGCTTTTACCAACATATCAAAGTCATTCCCTGAATCGCCGGCCACTATACTGGCAAAGTGCCATTTTTTTTTCAAATACAGAATCGGTTTTTCTTTTGAAAGAGGAACGATGTCCATATTGAATTTATGAGTGACATCGTCAATACGGTATGGACTTGACATGAGCAGTTTTATTGTTGTTATGCCATTTTCATTTAATTGATTTCTGATGTAATCATACACTCGTTTCGCATTTTCATTTGAAGTTTTGAATTCAAGTGACAATTTATAAGGTTGTTTTGGCAGTTCACCGCCCAAATTGCTTCTGTCTCTTTTTGAAAAATCCAGATAGGTAATGCCGACATCTTTTTTTATTTGCGGAATAATCCGTGATAGAATTACATGGATGTTATCGCGCTTGAAATCGGTTTGCTGAAGGAGAGTGTAGTATTGTTTATCTTGTACGTAGTCATTAGTTTGAGTACGGAGGTATATCTCTGTTCCTACCGCACCTACTATCCCGTCAAACGACATTATTTCTGGATGATCTGGAATAGAATCACGGAACTTATTCATAATTTCTTTCATTTGATGTATATCTCGACCAGATACAATAATGAGAGGTATATGATGATTATCGAGGTACGTTTTTAGATCAATAGTTGGGTTATATCTGGACGCATCAGGAAAAAGTATCGTATCAGTAAATTTCTGAGTGTGGGTTTCCAATATTTGTTCTGACGGCCAATATTTCATAATGTATGTATCATCAAAATCACAAAACAGACAGACAGGTATACGGAAACGGCGTGTTTTATTTTGCAGTTTAAGCTTATGCGCAAGCGTATAGTTTGAATCTTGATGAATGGTCATAAGTAACACAGAAACAAACTAATAAGAGTTACAGTAGTTTTTTATACACTGAAATAAATTGTTCAATAAGTTTGTCCCAAGTATAGTTTTTTTTAACCGTATAAGCGGCATTTTCAGATGCTTTTTTTAGCTTTTTTTTATTCATCAATAATTGATATATGAGTTCAGAGGTTTTTTTTCGATCGTGTATATTTATCATATATCCATTGAGTCCATCAATAATCACTTCTTTGCTTCCTGCAACGTTGGAGACGATGGGAGCTGTACCGCATGCCATTGACTCCAGAGTGGTAAGTCCAAAAGGTTCATAGCGACTTGCCAAAACAAACAAGTCAGCACTGCGGTAATATGCCGGAAGTAATTTGTCATGAGAGATCTGTCCGACCATGGTTGTTTTACTCTGCATTTTATGTGTATGGATTAGTTTGGTTAGAGTTTCCTGAGCTGCAATTTCCTCAGAGGAAAGATTGTCTGTTTTTATACCTCCGCCAATATACCAATGAAAATCAATTTTGGTTTTGATAAGCGAAAGAGCTTCCAGAAGTCGGTCAAGACCTTTTGCCGGTACGATTCGGCACATGGTAAGAATGCTGTTTTTTTTCAACTGCAGTTGCTTGTCAAACGCTGTTTTATGCGTATTGAAAGTCTCGGTACGTATACCGGGATATATCACATGAATTTTTTCAAAGTCGACCATATAATGTTGCAATATCTGTATGCGGCTTGTTTCACAGATCACCACGATCGCATCTGCATTATTCATAATCTTTTGCTCAAGCGCGATCCTTACATGATATCTGTAGTAGGGTTTTAATTTTTGAACGGGTGCCTCTTCAATTGACATATCCAACCTTTTTGACTTACCCAATGTATGTGGAGTATGGACATGGGGGATGTCAAGCATTTTCTGTAGGATAACTCCACCATACCCTCCATCCCAATAGTGGGAGTGGATAAGGTCATATTTTTTTTTCGTCCGTTCGATATAATGCATAAAGTTTTCCATCATTTCAGGCATAAGTTCGTAGATTCGTTCTTTTGGAACAAAATGATTATTGCCAGCGGGAATTCGGATAATCTTTACATTAGCGCTTACTGTCTCTTCAGTAGGAAAGTCTCCGAATTTACGGGTAATGATATCAACCTTAATATTTTTTTTTGCAAGTGATTCGGCAAGCTGGAGGACATACACGGTTTGTCCTCCTGTATCGGTTTGGCCCAAAGGGGGAGGATTTGTCACATATCCTTGAGGGTTGATAAAACATATACGACTTAATTTTTTAGTAGTTTTAACAGGGTTTTTTTTCATATGGATGTAATTATATCAAAATGGAAGGATATATTAAGTTAAGATTGCTAATCTTTTTGCAAAACCATAAATATGTAAAAATCTAGATCAAAACCAACCGCTTAGGATGCGTAATTGTTGTGTTTGGGTTTATGGAATTCAAACTGCCTGTGATATCAGAACTATACAGAATAATTGTTGATTATAGCTTTGTGACATGCTATAATTTATAGTTTATTGTGCGTATTAAAACATATGATAATTGTTGACGAGATTTTTTTCCTTTTTTTCATATAATGAGAAAAGACTGTGTAATAAGAAAAAATAGTTTATGTCAAACCATCAAAATATACTTAGTCAAACAACAGAAGAAAAGCTAACGAGAGCTCTAAAAAGCAATGAAGTAGTTAGGTTTGTCACGGATGTGTTTATCGAAAGCTATCAGCGTCATTTTTACCCTCACACAAAAGAGATTGTCTTAATGATAGAAACAGCCATATCGTTACTGCAAATTGAATTGACACAGAAAAAGAAAGAAGGCCAGTCACTTATTACAATCTCCAACTATATAAACGAACATATATTTAAAACCAGTAATAAATCTTTTTGGTTTAGCAGGATTTATTCTCATTATAAAAAAACTATCAGATCCAAACTTGAATATGAACAGATTAAACCATATTTAATTGGGAAATTAATACTTGATTTTGGAAGTGGAATAGGCGCATTAGCTCTTGAGCTTAAGAAGAGAAAATACACACTCTTTACTACAGATGTTTTGGATTATCGAATAAAAGAAGCAAAAAAAATTCCATTTAAAAAAATGAAGAGTCCTACAATACTCAGTTACAAAAATGATTTCTTTGATGTCGCAACAGTTAAATCTGTTTTGCATCATATTGACAAAGAATATCTCTTCGCGGTCTTGAAAGAGTTGAGGCGTGTGGCAAAAAGATTAATCATTGAAGAAAGCGTTTACTTTACAAAAGAAAACACACAGGTAAATGACCTTATACAAAAACAACCGGCATTTGATTCATTCATATCTCTTGGGTCAAACAAACAACAACTAGCACTATTACTGATAGATTTTATTACAAATGCCTTAGCATTTGGAAAGCCTGATATGAATCTTCCTTTTGAATTTATGTGCATCGAAGACTGGAATGTTGTTTTACAAAAAAATGGTTTTAGCATTCGGAAAATTGATATATTGGGTTTTGAACAAGATCGTGTGACCCCTGATAGTAGAGCCTTAATAATTGCAGATCGTTCCTAATACGCACTTATCGCTTCTTAGTAGTATTTTTATTGCGATGTTCCAATATAAGTTTACGGATGAATAATGATTTGGTTATACTTTGTTTTTTTGATGTGATTTCGAGATAATTCAGAAGCTCAGGGCTTATAAAAAAATTAAATCTTTTATCACGTAATTCGCTAGCTGAATCAAGAATGTTTTGTACCACCGCACTTATATTATGATCATCATAGCTTGAAATAAGAAGTTTTTCGTCTTCAGCTCCGGCTAAAAAAAAAGGAGCATTGTCTTTGTAGTGAAGCACAACAGTAGGCTTGTTCAATCCAAGCGACTTTTCGATGATAAAACCGATTGATAAACTTCCAAACGAACAATCAAATACATTTATATCTGCCTTTTGTATTTTTTTTAGTTCATTTTTATAAAAATCAATTAGCGCCTGTCTTCCTCCATCTTCAAATTGACTGTAAAACTCATCAGTCTCAAGAGTAAGAAGATCGTCATCTAGAAGCGTGTATCCTAATTGCTGTATTGATTTGGCAATTTCTTTATAATACGGAAGATAGAGTTTTTTTCCTCTTTGAGAGGCAGTAAAAAGAACTTTCATAGTATTATTCAAACAATAGTATACATTATCTATATATAAATGCAACCATGCTAAAAAAGTGACTACAAGAGAATTTTTTCATTAAATAGAGACGATATTACCTTGGTAAAGGTATTGGTGACGGTAGGCAGTTCAGATTCAGTGAAATCCTGTAAAACATATTCAATACCTGGTGTTTTGTATGCTTGTGTTTGACGTGCATCTACTCCGATTCGTATCCGTAAGAAATCTTTGGAATGCAGATGATTTTCAACTGATTCAATGCCATTATGCTGTTTTGGTCCGTATCCGCGGACGATACGGAATTTGCCTAGCGGGATGTCCAGGTCATCGTGGACCACTATTAAGTGATTGGCGATTAGCAATTGGCACTCAGAAAGATATTTTTTTACAAGCTTTTTGACAGCTTCACCGGATTTGTTCATATAGGTTGTTGGTCTAGCAAGAACGATGACATTGTTAGTCGTTAGTCGTTGGTTTTGCCTGCCGGCATGCTGGTCGCTGGTTGCTGGTTGCTGGTCGTTAGTTGATGAAAGAATGCACACTTCGGATTGTAGATATTTGTCGAAAACAAATTGTTTTTGATTACCAACTAAGAACTGAGGACTATCGACTAAGTAATCAAGAAACATAAATCCGGCGTTATGCCGGTTGTTTTCATATTTTTTTCCCGGGTTTCCCAATCCGACAATTAGCTTCATAGTACTATTATACTTGCTTTTTTATCAAATCATTCTTTATACTGGATTTGAGTATAAATTTTGAGTTTTCATTATGTCCAAAATACGTTCCAGACATTCTTTCACGGCGCTGGGTAATCATTGCATCTTCCCGTCTAAGCCGTCCGGACAATCTGCATACAAAGTCTAAGAAGAAAATAGGCTGTCCCTTTTGTACAGGCAACGAACAAGTTACGCCTGGGGAAGTGTTTCGTCTCGGTAAAGGAGAAAAGGATGAGCCGGGTTGGCAGGTGCGCGTCATACCCAACAAATATCCGATCACCGATTACCATGAAGTCATCATCCATTCTCCCCACGATGATAAAGATATTGAACATTTGCCGGTTTCGCATGTTGAGCTCATTCTCAAAGCATACAGGGAGCGGTTTAATTTTTACCGCACCAAAGGACAGGTCCTGATATTCTGTAATCATGGAGAGCATTCTGGAGCCTCAATCCGTCATCCTCATTCACAACTTGTTGTCATACCCGGACAAATAAATCTTGATACCTTGGCTCGCGAACCTTTGAACAATATCGTTGAAGACAACAACTGCTTTTATACGTACTGCCCGGATTTTTCACAGTGGCCGTACGAGATATGGATAACACCGAAAAAAGAAGGACAGCATTTCGGAGACTTGACTGATAAACAGATTGTTGATTTTGCAACAGTACTCAAGAAAACAATCATGCAGCTTGAAAGGATTTATGCTGCCAACAAGTTCGGAAATATGTCCTTTGGATATAATTATTATATTTATCCGCATTCAAACTGGTATCTGCGTATCATACCGCGCTTTGTACACCGCGCTGGTTTTGAACTAGGAACCGGGCTTAATGTTAATATTGTTGATCCGACTCAGGCAGCGCTGGAATACCGCGGGATGGAAGTGCGGATGATTGAGGTATTAGGCAAACTGAAAAGCAAAATATCAAAAGATAAGTGATAGAGACTCTTTTTTATTGGATCACCAGCTTTTTTTCTTCTGTTGGTTTTTCGTCGTTACCCAGAAGGATCTGATAACGGACATCATGGGACAAGTCTACATCGCTTGTGATAAGATGGTGGATTTTTTTCGGGGAAAGAGATACTTCTTTGATAAGTTCTGTACCTGCTGTTTTATCAATAAATTTGACTTTGGAAGTTATTGAAGCCTCAGTTATGAAATCAAAAAACAGATAGCGTTTATTTCCGTCACTTACCGCAATCACTTTTTGTATCTGCTCATCAGCTCGGGATCCAACTGATATGTTTTTGGATATGGTACCGAAGTTTAAAAGTGCTGCTACTGCAAAAATAGCAAAAAGTGAAAGCATAAAGATCGTTTTGGGAGCAGGAAGAAGCTTGAGGGAAAATGCTGAGATAGGAGAAACCTCTTTAACCCCTTTATATTTGAGAAGATCATCAGGGTAGGCAAAAATACCCTTACACTGCGGACACTCAAGAAGGACTGTATTTTTGGGTAATGTTGGATCGTCTGTAATTTGTACAAGTTCGGACTTGTCTTTTGGACATAATTTTTTGTTACCAAGGATATAGTGACCTTGTGCATCCTCGGTTATCTTACGGGCTGAAGAGGATGATATCTGCTTTATTCCGTCCTTTTCAAAAAAACTAGAGCCGCAGGTTGGACAGTGAAGGATGATCTCATTATCAAAATTGACAACGTTCATTTTCTGGCTGCAGTTGGGGCAGTTCATCTTAAATCACAGTATAAGGTATGTTTTGTCAAGACGCAAGTATAAAATCAGTTGATAATAATAGTATCTATATTGTAGTATAAATTAATATATACCTATGAACATACTACTTCCTGATCTTCAAAAAAAAGTATATAAGAAATTGCAGGAAGCGCTTATTAGTGGATTAGATCGCGGTGAATTGACAACCGACGATATGCAAAAAGTATCATATTTTATTGTACGTAATATGGATGTGGTTGAGAGCACGGATGAATTGATGTTGGTACTTCGCGATATCGGAGAAAAATGGTCTCCATTTAAACAAGTGTATATACAGTTTAAACAGGAAGAGGCTTCTACTTATGACAATCAAAGACTCATTAATGTGCAGGAGAAACTTCGTCAGTTAACACAAAGTCAATAATATGGCAGTTGCACTTGGAAGAGCTACTGCTGCACCTAGACCTGTACCATCCAATATGGAGACAGGTAGAGCTCCCTCAATACAGGAGGCAGCGCATGCACGGCCTGATGTCATACCTCATATTGGTAAATCAACGCCTGAGCTGGATGCAGCAAAAAAAGCTGCAGAAGATTTACGACAATATGATAGAGAACATCCTGATGACGAACGGGGATCTTTTATCAAAAGAATGATTCCTGAACCTCGCAGATTAAGCACAACTGAAAAAAAAGGTTTAGGAAGCATTCAGGAAGGCGGAAAAGTTGCTCCTGAGGTGCAGCAGGTACTTTCCTTTGAACAATATGCTAATGTTCAGCGTGGACTGCGTCAGGGTATGACTTTGGATGCAGCTTGTCAGGCAAACGGGTTAAATCCAGCTGATTATCCCCGCATTAAAAGCGAAGTCCTTGATGGCATGCTCCAGATGAAAGCTGTTCAGGAAGCATATCCCAGCTTGCAGGATATTAAAGATCCAAATGAAAGAAGAGACTATTTGGAAACATTTCTAGGATCCAACCCTCTTTTTCGTGCAAAGGTTGTTGAAAAAGCTCGTGTAATTGCTGCAAAAGCAATACAGTCTTCAGAGAAAACCGGAGGACAGACAAGCACTGAATTGGCCGCTATGGACAGTGCTCAACAAGGACTGATTACCGAAGCGAACAAAAGACTGAATTTAAATGGACAGGAATTGACTCAAGCAGATCTTGATGCGGCGCTTAAAAGCGGAGATCCCAATGAGGTTTCAATGGTAATGTATCAGAGGATACTTCAAGCTAATGGCGTTAACAACCCTGCAGCAGCACAAGAATATTTTCAGATTCGAGATAACATATCACTTATTGATATACAGCTAAAAAGTGCAGGTGGTTCGGAAAAAACACGTCTTTTGGCTGAAAAACAGAAATTAGAAAGCCGTCAAAAATTAGCTGAAGTGCGTATGCACTCTACGATAGCTCTGGATCGTCTTGAACAGATTGATGCAGAGGCTGTCACTCTTGTGTATGGATCACAGGATCGTTTAGGAAACAGGACTGGTGGTATGAGCAGGGTGGCTCGAGAAATGGTTGATGGTTATAAAAAACAACATAGTCTTGAACTACAAAAAAAAGCACAACTTACTCCTGAACAGACACTGGCGCAGGAAACATTCAGAGAAGAAATAGGATCTGTGATGGAAAGCGCTATTGTTGAGACTTTAGTCGAGCAACAAGATGAACTTCGAGTAATAAATCACCGCAAAATGGAAGCGGAGGCAGTTCAGGCAAAAAATCGGGGAGAAGTAGCTCTTGGTGAGGCTGAAGAGCAGGTCATGAGACAGATGGAGGAGGATGGAGTGAAGCTTGAAGGCGGTAGCAGAAGGACCAATAAACGAAGGATAGGGGAAAAAATAAGGCTCGTGTGCGAACAAGGAAAAGAGCAGGCTAAAAATAGACTCATCATGCACGATATATTGACGGCAGATGGAAGTACTCTTCAAGTTATTGATAGCACTGGTAAAGAGATATCACTGCACATGAATGCAGATGGCGCATTAATACGTTCTGATGATGGTAAACCTTATAGAGTTGATCTTCAAGTTCGTCAACCTGACGGATCATATAAAAAGCAACCGGTAAATGCAACGTACGAGAATATACCTCTTTCAAGCGTTACCGGCCAAAGCAAGGAAATTCTTGATACATTGGTTGAGACTCAAGGTGCCCAATATATGAGACAGCTTTTGGTGGATTTCAACTATGGACTTCATACTAATAATTCAAAAGATATTGGTAGCAACGCGGATTTAAAACTGTCCAAAGACGAGCAGGCGCAGTTGATGGCTGAGTTTGGACCTGAACTTTTGAAAGAAACTCAAGGAGAGGCAGATCAGATCAAACATTGGAAACGGACTATGCGCGAACACGGAGTCAAGATGGATATGAATATACTTATGACCTTGATCATGCTGATGGGTGGATTTGCACGAAAAAAAACCGGAGTAGGTTGACATAATTAATTGTACAATTTTCACTTGCAAAATTGTATACGATAGTACATATTTAATATATGATGCAAATTACTGAAGAGATACGAAAGCAGATTTATGATGATCTGGCTGATCTGATGATTGAAGGGGTTGACCGTAAGGAGCTTCCGATAACTGAAATGAAAAAATCAGCTCAGTTTATCTTGGAGACTCTTGACACGATCAAAAGCGAAGATGAATTACTCAATTTTTTACAGGTTTTGGGAGAAAAGTGGCGGACGTATGCGATTGAGCTTGTACGGTATGAAGGTAAGAAAACTGAGTCAGCTGATGTACAGAAGATCCATGAAATACAGAATCGTTTATCAAATTTAATCCATGCATAATCTATGAGCGCACTTGCCGGAGAACAAACTCTTGATAGACTGACTGTATTGAGCGCAGGAGGAGAACATGGCAAAGCGCCTTCATTTACCGGGCGCGGATCCGAATCAGTAAAAGTTGGTGATCAGCTAAGGCTTGTCAAGCCTGCAGGAGGTAGGGAAACAATAAGGGCAGCGCTTGCCATAAAACAAGGTGAAACACGATTTAATGTGCGCCATGGGAAAGATTTTGTTGAACGCTTTGGGTCAGGTAAAAAAACTCTTGGCGCTATGACTCCTGAAGAAAAAGCATCCTTTAAACATGCACAGGACGTGATTCAACGTAATGCTACTCTTGCTTTATTTTTGGAATTACGCACATTACCTCAAGCCGAACAACTTAAGTTGCTTGGTCAATCAGATATAAAAGCCGCACTTGGTCTGCCTGCGGGTGCTACCTTAAGCATTGGTGATGTGAGAAAAGCAGCGCTTGACGCTGTTGCAAAAAATCCTTCATTTATCGCTATGTTTCCGGAAGTGGGTCTTTCAATAAAAAGCCAAAAAGCTCAAATGGATTTTATTGAAAAAACTCTTATGCCGGCTGAAGAAGGCAGGATGGCAAGCAGGCTGGGTACTCGGATGCAGGAGGCATATAATAAAGCAGTTGGTTTGGAGATAGTACTAACTGATGAGCAAAGAGCTGCTCTTGAACAGACTAAAAAAGCTGATGAGTTGACTTGTCTACAGCGGGCAAAAAGTCTTGGCAACCTGCTTGCTTCAAAAGGTATTAATAACCCGGTAACAGGAGCTGCATATACCGATAAAGAAATTGTTACTCTTATGAGAACCTCAGTCTATTCTCCCGAATCAGCAGCAGATGTGATCGGACAACAGACAGTTG
>Ga0265297_10009618_pt1 | contig 12397 bp, 12 predicted proteins | sample Munlanlwell13791_FD_192502 | JGI IMG/M metagenome (GOLD analysis project Ga0265297, IMG submission 192502) | Leachate microbial communities from a municipal landfill in Southern Ontario, Canada - Leachate well 137-91 | ecosystem: Engineered > Solid waste > Landfill > Unclassified | place...
GCTCCGCGCGTACGATTCGGTTCAGAGCCACCACGCACGCGGAGCGTGCGCCTGTCCGCCTCTGGCGGAAGATCAATCGCTTCGCGATTGGAAAAAGGTTCGCGCAAAGGTTAGTATTTCACCACCATATAATACCTGCTCCATCCTGGGGTAGGTATTTTATTTGACTTTGAACTCGGCGGTGATAATCTGAAATGAGCACCTTTAAAGCGGTAGGGAGGGATAAATGGAAGACAAGGAAGAACAGTTATTCTGTAATATTCAGGGAAAAGAATCTAGCATCCGCCTATGTCGCGACTGCAATAAAATTTTCAGAAAAGACCTTACTACCCCGAACACTTGTCCTAAATGCGGAAGCAGCAACACAGCGGAAATGCCTTTATGGGAGCCCGAGGGCTTTAATCTGCATGAGAGTAAGCTGGTTTGGGAGTACGAATGCCAGTTGTGCAAGCACGTTTTTGAGCTGCCGATACCTTCCAGCCCGTCTCAGGAGAAAGAAATAACCTGTCCTGAGTGCGGCGGTTGCCATGTACATAGGATGACTTCCGTTGGCGGCCAGCCGCTGTACTGCGGCTGATAGGAAACAATCTGGGGCCGTGAGTCCCGAAACAAAAAGCCGGGAGAAATCTTCCCGGCTTTTTTTGTTGGTCTTCAATTAATTGGGAGCTTCTTGGGCATAAAGCCGTTATCCCCTCGCGGGGCCCCAAGTAAGGAGGGAATAGGGGGAAACTCCCAATCAGCTAAAGACCAGCTAACAGATTATTATATCCCAGTTATTTTGATTTGTCAAGAACCAGTCCCGCCTCTCTTGACAAGAAGGCCTGGGAAAGCATATAATAAATTCAGTTTTGGTTGCTGTGAAATCAAGTCCGTTGGAAACGGGCTTTCTTTTTTAGAAAAGCAATAAATAATTAGAAATAAAAAACATGGATTTAAAATCATTCGCTTCCGCTATCGCTCAAATCGCCGAGGAAAAAGGAATACCCAAGGACAAAGTTATGGAAACCATTGAAATGGCGATAGCGGCAGCTTACAAAAAAGACTATGGCAAGAAAGGCCAGATAGTCAAAGCCAAGCTTGAACCGGAGACCGGCCAAATTAAGTTTTGGCAGGTTAAACAAGTTGTTGACGAAGGCATGATTTATTCGGAGGAAGAGCTTGAGAAAATGAAAGACAAGAAAGAAGAGGAAGAGATTCCCGTTGAAGAAAGGAAGATACGATTTAATCCCGAAAAGCACATAATGCTTAACGAGGCTAAAAAAGAAAATCCCAAAATTAAGCCCGGAGAAGACCTGGAAACGATACTTGAAACCCGCGAGGACTACGGCCGAATAGCTGCTCAAACCGCCAAACAGGTTATTTTGCAGAGGATAAGAGAGGCGGAACGGGAGTACGTATTTAACGAATTCAAGTCCAAAGAAGGGGAGATTATTTCAGGAATAGTCCAGAGGGTAGAGGGCCGGATAGTTTTTATGGACATTGGAAAAACTTTGGGGCTTCTTCCCAGGGAGGAGCAGGTTCCCGGAGAATTTTACAGGCCGGGCCAGCGCCTCAAGGTTTACCTTTTAAAGGTGGAAGAGGCCCCGAAAGGCCCTTCGGTTTTTCTGTCCAGGGCCTATCCCAAAATAATTTCCAAGCTCTTTGAGTTGGAGGTTCCGGAGGTTGCAGCCGGTTCTGTTGTGATAAAATCGGTTGCCCGCGAAGCCGGTTCTCGCTCGAAAATAGCCGTTACTTCGACCGTTGAAGGAGTTGATCCCATAGGCAGCATGGTTGGCCAGAGAGGCACCAGGGTGTCGGCTGTAATCAACGAACTGGGAGGCGAGAAAATCGATATTATAGAATGGAAGGAAAAACCCGAAGAATATATTGCCAATGCCCTTTCTCCCGCCAAAGTTGAAGAAGTTAAAATCCAGCCGAGGAATAAAGCTCTGGCCGTAGTTCCCGAGGACCAGCTTTCTTTAGCTATAGGCAAAGACGGACAGAACGTCAGGCTGGCAGCCAAATTGACCGGTTGGAAGATAGATGTCAGGTCTCCGGAAAGCGCGGAAGTGAAGGCGGCAGCTGCTCCCGAAGAAGAGGAGGTGGCTTTGAAGCCGGAAGCTGAGGGGGAGGAAGAAAAACCAAAAACTAAGAAGAAAAAAGAAACAAAAGAGAAAAAAGAGCCCAAAAAGAAAACAAAATAACAATTAAAATATGCTCTATATTCCAATATTCGTTTCCTTGTTCACCATAGTTTTCGCCTTTTTTTTGATAAAAAGGATTCAAGGGGCCGGAGAGGGTTCCGGCAAGATGATTGCCGTTTCTAATTACATTAAGGAGGGGGCAAAAGCTTACCTTCGGAGGCAGTATAAAACAGTCGGCATAGTGGCTGTTTTTCTTTTTTTCCTTCTTTGGATTTTATTGGATTTTAAGACGGGCCTTGGATTTTTAGTGGGAGCCTTGTTCTCGGCTCTTGCCGGATTTATCGGCATGACCATTTCCACTAGAACCAATGTCAGGGTTACCGAAGCTGCCAAAAGCGGAATTGAACCGGCCCTGAAGCTTTCTTTTAGAGGGGGAGCAGTAACGGGGTTTTTGGTGGTAGGATTAGGGCTTTTATCTGTTTCCCTGTTCTATTTCGTTTTTCAAGATATAAAGCCTTTAATAGCCTTGGGATTCGGAGCTTCTTTAATATCGGTGTTTGCCAGGCTTGGGGGAGGAATTTACACCAAAGCCGCTGATGTAGGAGCTGATTTGGTCGGGAAAATAGAGAAAGGAATTCCCGAGGACGACCCTAGGAATCCGGCGGTGATTGCCGACCAGGTGGGGGATAACGTCGGAGATTGCGCCGGCATGGCAGCCGACATCTTTGAGACCTACGTAGTTACCTTGATAGCGGGCATGATTTTAGGGGCTTTGCTGTTTCCGGGAACTACCGCCATTATGCTTCTGCCCTTAATGCTGGGATCGGTGGCCATTCTCGCCTCTATCATCGGAAGCTTTTTTGTAAGGCTGGGTAAAAGCCAGAATATTATGGCCGCCTTATATAAAGGATTAATAGCCTCTTCGGTTATCTCGGCTGTCGGATTTATTTTTCTGGTCAGGAGAGCCGTGGATTCCTTGAATATAGATTTTTGGCAGATTTATCTGCCAGCTCTTATGGGGCTGGTTGTAGCAGGAGGAATGTTTATAATAACCGAATACTATACCTCCAAAAAATACCGGCCGGTTAAATCGATAGCCGAGGCTTCTCAAACAGGTCATGCCACCAACATTATTACCGGGTTGGCCGTTGGATTGAAATCAACGGCTTTGCCGGTTCTTCTCATATCAATTGGAATCTTAGTCAGCTTTTTGGCGGGAGGGATGGAAGGGCTGGCCATAGCGGCAGTTTCCATGCTTTCTATGGCAGGCATAATTGTTGCTCTTGATTCTTATGGGCCGATTACCGACAATGCTTCGGGAATAGCTGAAATGGCCGGGCTGGAAGGAAAAGTCAGGGAGGTAACCGATGCTTTAGATTCAGTGGGAAATACCACAAAAGCGGTGACGAAAGCGTATGCCATAGCTTCAGCTGCCCTGGCTGCCTTGGTTCTTTTTTCAGCTTACACCCAGGAAATACAGGGATTAGGAGCCAGAGTTTCGTTTTTACTGGAAGACTACCGAGTTGTAATAGGGCTGTTTATCGGCGGGCTTTTGCCGTACCTGTTCTCCTCTATGGCTATGACCGCCGTCAGCAAGGCAGGATCGAAAGTAGTAGACGAAGTCAGGAGGCAGTTCCGGGAAATAAAAGGATTGATGGAGGGGGAGGCCAAGCCCGAATACGGAACTTGCGTTGACATAGTTACCAAGGCTGCCCTGAAGGAAATGATTTTCCCGGCCATGATTCCTATTGTATTTCCTATTTTGGTGGGATTTATTCTGGGTCCGGAAGCTTTAGGCGGGCTTTTAATAGGAAGCATTATCACCGGATTTTTCGTGGCCATATCCATGACTTCCGGGGGAGGCGCTTGGGATAATGCCAAAAAATACATTGAGGAAGGCAACCTGGGAGGGAAAGGAAGCCCTGCTCACGAAGCTGCAGTTACCGGAGACACTGTGGGAGATCCCTACAAGGATACAGCCGGGCCGGCTATAAACCCGATGATTAAGGTTCTGAATATCGTAGCCCTTTTGATTGTCGGATTTTTGGTGTAAAATAAAAAGCGCTGATTTTATTCAGCGCTTTGATCTTTTAGCTCGCTTATAACCCTCGGAGTGCTTTGCCCAAAGGAAGCAGCTATCATGTATATTTCCCTGAAAGAAAGTTTTAGCAGTATTACGTTTTCTTTTTTGGCGAAGATGATCGGCAGGCCTCCCCAAGGAATAGGGGAGGAGGGAGAGTAGAGGATGTAATAATCATCTGTTCCGCCGTCCATTCTGCCAATCTTTATCTTTTTTATTTTCGCTGCGATAAGATAGCTGCCGTCGGCCAGCTTGACTAATGCTCCCCGGCTGCTTTCTATCCCCTGAGGAACTTTTCTTACCGCTCTGGTGAGAAATTTCTTGGCACAGTCCCTGGAAAAAAGGAATCCCGCCAGAAGGATTATTAGAGTCGTCATGAAAAGGGCGACGGGCACCACTAGAAAAGATTTCTCCGGTCCGAATATGAGCAATACGAACGGCTTGAATAGCGGGAAAAGCATATCCAGAAAAACCAGTTTTACGAAAAGCATTATTATTCCGACCAGAAAGACGACGCCGATTCCCGTAGCAATAACTTTCTTCATTTTCTTGCTCCTTATCTGTAAAAGTGCTATATTAGAATCTAACAAAATTAACCAAAAAGTCAAACCATGAAAACAGAAGTCAAAAAGCTTTCAGGGTCGCAGGTAGAATTAAAAATAGAGGTTCCCGCCGAGGAATTCCAGCCCTTTCGCGAAAAGGCGGTTCTGGAAATAGCCAAGAACTTTGAGAAGGAAGGGTTCAGGAAAGGGAAGGTCCCGGCGGAAATAGTGGAGAAAGAAGCAGGAGAGCAGAATATTATGGCTGAAGCCGGGGAGCTTTGCATTAGAGACAATTACGTTAAAGCCGTCCGGGAGAACGATATTAATGCCATCGGCCAGCCGAAAATAGAGATACTTAAAATGGCTCCGGGCAACCCCTTGGAATTTAAGGCTACTGTTTCGGTTATGCCGGAGATAGAGCTCCCCGATTACAAGAAAATCGTTTCGGGAATAGAGAGGAAGGAGATTAAAGTGACTGATTCGGAGATAGCCAAGCTCAAAGAGCAGAAAGAGAACAGGGAGAAAGAAAGGCTGAGGGAAGAGATATTGGAGAAGATAGGGGAAGCGGCCAATATTGATATTCCTGACGCCCTCTTGGAATCCGAACAAGCCAGGATGCTGGAAAACCTCAAAAACCAGGTTGGCCAGATGCTCGGAATCACTTTTGAAGAATACTTGAATAAAGTCGGCAAGAACGAAAGCGAGGTATTTGATTCTTTAAAGCCCGAGGCCGCCAAAAAAGTCAGGAACTCCCTTGTTTTAAGAGAGATTGCCAAGCAGGAAAAGCTTGAAGCGACAGAAGAAGAAATTAAAGCCGAAAACGAAAAGATTCTTAAGAATTATCCTCAAGCCAGCCAGCTTGACCAGGAAAGATTGAAGGAGTACAGTAAGGAGGTTATAATGAATGAAAAGGCATTCCAATTGCTTGAAAATTCTTTAAAGTAAGAACCTGGCTTCGCCAAAACCTTGATTCGCTAATGAACAATATATAATCTTGAATTAATATGAATTTAATTCCAACGGTAATAGAAAAATCCCAATACGGAGAGCGGGCCTACGACATATATTCCCGCCTTCTTAAGGAAAGGATTATTTTCCTTGGCGGACCGGTAAACGATGCTGTGGCTAATTCAGTTATTGCCCAGCTGCTTTTCCTTGCTTCCAAAGACCCTCAAAAAGACATACAGCTTTATTTGAACACCCCCGGAGGTTCGGTTACAGCCGGCATGGCTATTTACGACACCATGCAGTATGTTAAACCCGATGTTTCTACCGTGTGCGTTGGTTTGGCCGCCTCTATGGGAGCCACTCTCTTGGCTGCCGGAGCCAAAGGAAAGAGATTCGCCCTTCCTAACTCCCAAATACTTTTGCACCAGGTGGCAGGAGGCGTTACCGGACAGGCTACGGAAATAGAAATTACAGCCAAGCAGATTTTGAAGATCAAAGAGAAACTGAATAATATTCTGTCGAAACACACGGGCCAGCCTTTGAAGAAAGTTGAAAAGGATACCGATAGAGACTTTTATTTAACTTCCGAGGAAGCCAAAGAATACGGCATTATCGACAAGGTTATAAAGACCAAATCCTAGATAACAGAATCTCAGTCTTAATTTTTTATCCACAGCTCCCGCACTCGGGAGCTTTTTGCTTTCTTTAAAAATGCTATTATAAACAAATAAGCATGAACAAGGCGATTTCAGCAAAAATAACAGCGCTAGTCTTCGGAGTTTTGGTTATCAGTTTTTTAGCTGCCTTTTATGTTGTAGCCTGGCAGGAGCCGGCCCAATCTCCCCCGGACGGCAACGTGTCCTCGCCCCTTAACGTCGGTCCGGAAACTCAATATAAAGAAGGGACATTAGTGGTGAACACGGGAGGAGAGGAATACGGACTTGTAGTTGACCAGGGGAAAGTCTGTATCGGCGACGCCTGCATAGAGAGCTGGCCCGAAGGAGCCGGAGTGGATACTACCTACAAAATGACCGTTAACAGCTACTGCGTCGGCAGCGGAAGCTTCTGCGGCTCCAAGACGGCTTCTTACAGCTGTCCGGCGGGCAGCACTGCCGTGTTACTTAATTGTCCCAGGACCCTTATCGGCGGGGGACATGGAAACGATTTTTACGCTTGCTCTTGTTCCCTTAACGGCAATAATGCTTCAGTTAAAGCTTCTGCTATCAAAGACACTTCTTGCGAAACCTGGTGGGCGAGGGGCGCCGTAGATTCCTGCACCCGCTATTCAAGCTGGAGCGGCAGCTGTTATTACAGCTGCAGTTCGTACAGCCCTTGCGAATTAATATTCAAATGCGGGCAGGAAAATACCGTTGGAGCATATACAAGCGAGGCCTGCTCTTTCTCTTCATATGAGAACGGAGGAGCCTGCAACGCCGGAACAGATGCCCAATTCTGCCAGAACAAATGCCTAGGGGCAGGGTGGGCTAATTACGAAATGACCGGATGCAGTCCTAATATTGGCACGAATTATTGCAATCCTTACGGACCCAGCTATTCTTGCGGCACTTCCTACAATAACTGCGGATGCGGAAGCGTGGAATACTACGGTTCCTGTAATAACTATAAGCACCAGGTTAGCTGCCGCTGCAGCAATTAATTATGAAAAAAAGCAAGGTATTTTTAATAATTATCTTAATTATTACTGTTGCGGCTGCAGCTTCATTGGGTTTTTGGTATTGGCAAGAATCGCAGCTAAAGGAAGAGCCCGATGAGGTTTCCACTTTCGAAGAAATGGATTTTCAGGAGGGTCCCGGCGGGGATTTTCCTTTGAGTATTGAGGAATCGTCCGATGGCGTTATTTTAGGTTGGCCGCCGGAAAACATGAAAGTAATCCAAGTCAGGGTTTTTAATTTAGGAGAAGCCGGAGACATAAAAGACCATCAGCTGGCCTTTTTTACTTCCAATTTTGAGGTGGAAGAAGAAGATGTTGCCGTTTTTATTCCCGAAACACTGGAAAGAAATTCACCATCATCTCAGTTCAGCGTTCCGGAAGAATTTCCCGAACCGGAAATTTTTCTCTTGCCGCCCTATAGGATAGGGGATATCCCGCAAGGATTTTATGATAACAGTTACAGCGCCTCGGGATTTTCTTTTGAAAAAGACGGACGCTACCTCATCGAAGTTATGGGCGTCAGAAACGGGACGCGCGTGCTGGCGGAATACCTCCTTATTTTTAAAGGAAAGACCGAATAAGCGTTGTTTTTAATTAAGGGGGTGTTAAAATTAATAAAGAAAATATGGGTGAAAAAACGAAGCGCATTAGCATAATAATAGGAACAGCGGCCGTGCTTTTCTTAGCAGCGTTTTTGGGGGCTTTGCTCGCTTTCCAGTCTTATGAACCGCAAATCAAGGTGCTGCTGGAAGATCGGGCTGAATGGGATGGCTCTCAAGCCATAGAAGGGGCAGAATTGATTATTTATGGAACCGTTGCCAAACTAGACGGTGATTTATTGACAGTAGAAACCGAACCTCCGGAAAATCCTTTTATTGAATGGCAAAAAGAACTGACGGTTTCAGTAACGGAAAATACGGAAATAGTTTTTGGGGAATGGAAAACTACCCATGAGATAATAGAAGAACAGAGCAGGTTTTTTCAAGAGAACTCCGACCTATCCCAATTCCAGTATAATTTCCTTAAAGAAACTGTTGCTGATTTTGACGACCTGGAGATTGGAAGAAATATCTTAATGGTTCCTGAGATGGACGATCCGGATTCGGAATATCTTAAGGCTGCTAAAATAATAATAGGGAAACCAAGATAATTTAAATATAATGCCCAAGTTTTCTTCTAAAAATATATACTTCTCCCTATTCTGTTTGGCTTTGATATTTTTAGCGGCCTTTTACGCGGTGGCCTGGCAGGAGCCGGCCCAATCTCCGCCGGACGGCAACGTTCCTGCTCCCCTTAACGTCGGTCCGGGGGACCAAAGCAAAGAAGGAGGCTTGATTTTAAATACCGGAGGAGAGTCCGAACACGGCCTAGTTGTCAATCAAGGACTTTGTCTCGGCGAGGATTGTCGAGACAGCTGGCCTGCCGCTGCCGGCCTTACTACCTATAAAATGGATGTTTCTCCTTTTGTCGTCGGTTCCGGTTACGGGCAGTATATCGGCTCAAAAACCGTATCTGCTTCCTGCCCGGAAGGAACGACGGCAACCCAGATTTCCTGCCGAGAGTTAACGTATTCCAACGGCCAAGGAGGAACCTTTGACACTTGCAGCTGTTCGATTAACGGTGATTCAGTAAGCGTGACCGCTTATGCGGTGACTACCACTCAATGCGATTACTATTCTTATTCTTCTCGTTCTTCAACTTGTCAGGTTCATGACGGCTACAGCTGTTATTATTACTGTTCGGCCCCGGGGCCATGCCAAATTGAATATATGTGCGTAAGTACGGAAGATACTGGAGCTTACAGTTCGGAGACCTGCACTACTCCCAGCAATATGTTTGCCTTAAGCGGATCTGCCTGCAACGAGCCCGAAGACAATGCTTATTGCAATACGCAATGCACTCAGAAGGGATGGGACCACGGAGAATTGGCTTCCTGTACAGCCAATTTGCCGAATTGTCCCTGCGGCCAGGCGTTTGCCTGCGGATTTCAGACTTGTCTGCCTTGGGTTGGTTCCTATGATTGCCGCGGATTTGCCAATATGCATGGCTTAAGCTGCCATTGTTGGAACGATTAATATGAAAAAAACAGTTTTTTCGACAATATTAGTAGCCAGCTTCTTTTTAGCCGGTTTTGCTGCAGCCAGTGAAGGAGATAATCTTTCCAATTACGCCTGGTCAGAAAATATCGGCTGGATTAGTTTTAACTGCACCAATGGGGCAAGCTGCGCCGTTTCGGATTACGGCGTTAACATTGACCCGAACTCAGGGGAATTTTCCGGAGAGGCTTGGTCAGAAAATATCGGCTGGATTAGTTTTAACAGAACGGAAACCGGGGCTCCGCCAGCCGCTCCCTATCAAGAAGCAGGGCTTGATTATATCGCCAAAATTGATTTGGGTTCCGGCGAGGTAACGGGCTGGGCCAGAGCATTGTCTTTTGGAGGCGGCTGGGATGGCTGGATTAAGCTGAGGGGGGACAGCTACGGAGCAACCGCTGATACCGGCACGGGAGCTTTTTCAGGCTGGGCTTGGTCTGATATGGTTATCGGCTGGATAAGCATGAGCGGGTCCAACTACGGCGTGGTTGTCGATCCGGGCATATTCAACGACCCTCCCGACAGGCCTACTAAAGCCGGCGCCGGCGAAACCTGGAACCACTGCTCCATCCAAGGAAAGAGCGTACCTGTGTTCGCCTGGAACTACTCAGACCCGGACGGAGACCCCCAGGCTGCCTACGAGATAGAGGTGGACAACAATGCAGCCTTTGCAGCCCCGAAGTTCAACCACCTGGTTAATTCTCCTTCAACCTCGTATGCCCTGGATCTTTCCCACGACGACGACTCAGACTGGATATCCGAGCTCGCCTGGAACACCACCTACTTTTGGAGAGTCAGAGTTAAAGACAGCCCCGGCAACTGGTCTGAATGGATGACTCCCGACGAACTCAAAACCCCCTTCCACGCCTACCCCTGGCCCGACTTCGAGTGGATTCCCCAGGAACCCAACCAAGGCGAAGCGGTTCTCTTCGACCCAGACTCCAGCCAGGCTTACGGAGGAACTGAAATATCCAGCTATCTTTGGACGATTACCGAGGGAGCAGGGGAGTTCCTTGAAGACACTGACTCTTCTTCCCAGTATCCTTACGTTTCCTTCAGCACTGCCGACAACAAGATGAGGCTGAGAGTCACCGACTCTGACGGATACTCCTGCCAGAGCTCCATCAAAGACATAACCGCCCAGCTGCCCCTGCCGGAGTATCAGGAGGTTCCCCCCACAGGATGGATACAAAAACTACTGGCTGCCGTATCGAGCTTCTTTGAATCTTTTATCCTTCATTTCTAGATTTTGATTCATGCGTCAGGCTGCCTATTTGCAAATAGATATCTTTTCTATTTATAATTAATAAAGCCAATAATCGGCTTGAAATTAACAAGGTCGATAATTTAACCAAAATAAAAAAATGAATAAAATTTATACTATTATTATCGTATTAGTGTTGATGGCGCTGAGTTTTGCCGCGGGGTACTGGCTCCAATTGTCCGGAATGCCGGAAGGGGAAACCGGTCCCGAACAGCAGAATGCCTTTACCGATTTAACGGATTCTTCGCTAGTCCAAAGCTGGACAGCAACTCTTTACGGCGAAATATCTTCAATCTCAGGGAGAGACATTCTTTTAAGCTTTTCCGAAGAGGAGTTGGAAGTCACTGTCAGCGAGAACGCCCAGATTTCCCGAGTTTCTTTTCCCGGTCCGATTACTGAAGGAGAAATTACCGATTTTGAAAGGGAAGATATTTTGTTTAGCGATTTAGCGGAAGGACAGAATGTTAATGTCGTTGCCCAGATTGCCGGAGAAGGTATTGTTGAGGCTATTAGCGTCACCGTTATAGAAGAAGTCGCTTCGGAGTGAAATAAGAAGTAATCATTCTAATGAAAAAACTCGGTTTTTTTCAAATAACTCTTTTGGCGGCTTTCCTTGTCGTTGTTTCTTTCATAGCGGCCGATTCCGCGCAGGCTTGCGATTATTTGGACGGCTGGTATAACGTCGGTTCTCCTTATTCCTGCTGCGAAGGAGAGCAAAGCTGCGAGTGCCAGGACCAGGAATACAGGAATTACAATACGGTATGTACAGGCTGGGGACAGACTTGCACTGCCTATCAGACCGTTTGCGCCGAAGAAGGGCAATGCTGTTCTGGATATGCGGAAAGGTGCGTAGCCTGGGGGGAGCAGACGTGTCTTGATTGGCAACAGGTTTGCAGCAGATACGAATATCAGTGCAGCCAGTACACCACTTATTGTTCCGAATATACTTATTATTGTACGGAATACACCACTTATTGTTCGGTGTATGTACAAACGCAGAATTGCTATTGCGACGGAGCTATGTTTTTAGGGATATGCATAGGAAGCTATGTTTGTACTCCCTACGAATACTGCGCCGCTTATTCCACCTACTGCTCTAGATATGAACCCTTCTGCACTCAGTATTCAACTTACTGTTCTCAATATACGCAAGTTTGTACCGAGCTGTCTTTAGTCTGCAGCGTTTTATATCTTCCCTGCGCCCAATACGAAACTTATTGCACGGGCTACTATTCCTGCTGCCTTAGAACAGAGGAGGTTTGCACTAATTGGCAGCCGTATTGCACGGGCTACGGCTGCGACTACAGCGTAACCGACACCAGAACCGTTCAAAGCGGCTGTTCGCTAGTTGACGGCCAGTGCGGATATTTTGACAATAGTCCTCCGGACAGGCCTACTCCCGGAGGAGGCGGAGGCGGAGGAATTCCTGGCGGTGGTGGCGCCGGCGAAACCTGGAACCACTGCTCCATCCAAGGAAAGAGCGTACCTGTGTTCGCCTGGAACTACTCAGACCCGGACGGAGACCCCCAGGCTGCCTACGAAATTGAAGTGGACAACAATGCAGCCTTTGCAGCCCCGAAGTTCAACCACCTGGTTAATTCTCCTTCAACCTCGTATGCCCTGGATCTTTCCCACGACGACGACTCAGACTGGATATCCGAGCTCGCCTGGAACA
>Ga0265297_10009619_pt1 | contig 12395 bp, 8 predicted proteins | sample Munlanlwell13791_FD_192502 | JGI IMG/M metagenome (GOLD analysis project Ga0265297, IMG submission 192502) | Leachate microbial communities from a municipal landfill in Southern Ontario, Canada - Leachate well 137-91 | ecosystem: Engineered > Solid waste > Landfill > Unclassified | place...
TAAAATACTTGGCGCCATTCTGGCGATTTTGATCGGCGCATGCCTGCTGGACGTCCTGGTCAACTGGCTCAATCTCCGGCAGTTGACGACGCGCCTGCCTTCGGAATTCGAGGGGTATTATGACGCCGCGCGCTACCAGACGGCCCAGGATTATCTGCGCGCCAATACCCGGCTGGCGATGATTAAAACCATTGTTTTTACCGCCATGATCGTTGCCTTTATCCTGGCGGGCGGTTTTGCCCTGGTGGACCAGGCGGCGCGTTATTTCCAGGTTGGCCCGATTGTCACCGGCCTGATTTTTGCCGCCCTGCTGATAACCCCGGTTTTTTTCATTCAGCTTCCGTTTGCGGTCTATGAGACGTTCGTGATCGAGGAGCGCTACGGATTCAACCGCATGACGGTCGGAACCTTTGTGCTGGATCTGCTGAAAAGCGCGGCGTTGGGCGGTGTGCTGGGCGCCCTGGCGCTGGCGCTCGTTCTATGGTTTTTCGAGAAGGCCGGATCGTGGGCCTGGGTCTATGCCTGGCTGGGGCTCTTTGGCTTCCAGTTGTTCCTGGTATTCATCGCGCCGGTCGCCATCATGCCGCTCTTCAATAAATTTACGCCTCTGCCACCGGGCGAACTGCGCCAGGCGATCGAAACCTATGCCCGCGCGCAGGATTTCAAGATGCAGGGTGTGTACATTATGGATGGCTCCAAGCGCTCTTCCAAGGCCAATGCGATGTTCACGGGATTCGGCCGGTTCCGGCGGATCGTGCTCTACGACACGCTGGTCAAAAAACATACCGTGCCGGAATTGGTCAGCGTGCTGGCCCACGAGATCGGCCATTACCAGCGCCGTCATATTTATAAATTTCTGCTGATTTCGCTGGCCGGTTCCGGTCTGATGTTCTTTATCCTCTCCCTGACGATCCGTTCGCCCGCGCTCTTCCAGGCTTTTGGCGTGGCCACGCCTTCCGTTTATGCGGGAATCGTGTTTTTCGGCCTGCTCTATGCGCCAATCGACATGACACTTTCCGTCTTCGGCAACTGGGTGAGCCGACGCTTCGAATACGAGGCCGACGCGTTTGTCGTGTCCACCGGCAACCGGCCGGCGAGCATGATCGCGGCCTTGAAAAAGTTGAGCGTTGATAATCTCTCCAACCTGACCCCGCACCCGTTCAAGGTGTTTTTAGAATACAGCCATCCGCCGGTCCTCCAGCGCATTGAGGCCATCCGGCGGCGGGAGTAGGGCAAGACGGACGCCAGATGCCGGACGACAGACGACGGCCCGGAGAGGAATAAAGGCAGTTTTGGGTAGCGGGGTAAGGGAGTGTGGGCGTCAGAATGTCCGAGCAATATTCCAGTCAGTCAATCCCGCGTCGGCCGCTCTTGGGCGTGGCCGTGTGCTGTATCCTTGGGATCGCTTGCGGTGTCCTTTTCCCCGGTTTTCACGTGTGTGTTATTTTCCTGGCGGCGACATCGACATTGCTGTTGTCATTGGCCGGGAATTGGGTCGCGCGCTTGCCGCGCGTTTCGCGTGGGCGCCTGCCGGTCTCGGCGCCGTCATCCCTCAGCCCACAGCCCACGGGCTACAGCCCATCCTCAGTCCGTCTTCTGCCGTCCGTCCTCATTCCTCTCCGGGCCGTCGTCTGTCGTCTGTCGTTCGTCGTCAGTCTTCTCTGCCTGCACCTGGCAATTCTACTGGCCGCCTGGCTGAATGTGGCGCTCTATCTGCGTAATCCCTCCGGGCGCGAGTTGGCGGCGTTGATGGATCGGCCGCGCGAAGGGGTCGAACTCGTCGGCGTCATTACGGACGATCCCTTTCTCCGCTCGGCGCGGGATGGGACAAACCGCGCCTGGAATTTTCCCGTGCGTGTGGAAACGATCCGCCGCCTTCCGTCCTGGCAAACGGCGCGCGGCACGGTTCAAGTCAAATTGCGTGACCAGACGGGGCGTCACTTGCCGCGCTATGGCGAGCGCTGGCGCCTGGCCGGTGTGCTTGTGGATAACGCCCGCTTCCCAAATGAGCGTCCGATCCTGGAATGGATTAAGAACCGGTATTCTTTCTCCGCGGATCCGGCGGCAAGCGTTTGCATGGCCGAGGGGCAGGGGGCACGGCTCATGGCCTGGTGTTTCCAGGGGCGGCGGAAGGCGGCCGATTGCCTGGCGCGCGGAATTGACCATCGCCCTGAAGTCGTGGGGCTTTTGCAGGCGCTACTGCTGGGTTACCGCCAGGAATTGCCGGACAAGCTTCGCCGCAATTTTATTGCCACGGGGACCTATCATATTTTCGCCATTTCCGGACAGCACGTCGCCATCCTGGCCTTGTTTATCATCGTGGTGCTCCAGTCCCAGCGCGTGTGCCGGGTGAAATGGTTCCTCTACGTGGCGCCGGTTTTGATCGTCTTTACGATCTCCACCGGTTTAAGTTCCAGCGCCGTGCGCGGTTCGTTGATGGCGCTCCTGGTTTTCCTCGGGCCCTTGCTCCACCGCAAACCCGATTTGCCCTCCGCCATGGCCCTGGCGGCCATCCTGATTCTGGCCGTGGCCCCGTTTCAACTGTTCGATTACGGATTTCTGCTTTCGTTCGGCGTGGTGGCCGGGCTGATTGTTCTCTGTCCGCCTATGCTGAAAAAGGTGGAACCATGGTTCCTGGCGGACCCCTGGCGCCTGGAACCGGAACGCTCCGCTGTTCAGTTCTGGCGAAATACCGCCCGCGTCAACACCCTGTTGCTGGTCTCATCTTTGGCGGCCTGGCTGGTTTCTACGCCGCTCATTGCCCGCTGGTTCAACCTGGTTTCGCCGGTGGCCTTGCTGGCCAACTTGATTGTCATTCCCGTCAGTACGTTTGTCCTGCTGGCCGGTTGTCTCTCGATTCTGTTCGGAACATGGTTGCCCTGGCTGGGCGAAGTGTTTAATTTCACGAACGTGGCCCTCGTCTCGTTTTTGCTTTGGATAACCGATGCCATGGCTCGGATTCCATGGGGCCATTTTTTTGTTGTCGCGCCGCCGGTCTGGGCCATGCTTGTGTGGTTCGGGACACTCGCAGTCTGGCTTCCAGTCTGGGTTCTGCGCCCCGGTTGGGGCCTGCGGAGGCTCTGGCTGGCGGGACCGGTTTTATTAGCCGCGGCCTTGCTGGGCAGTATGTTCCTGAACCGTAACCGGGTCTCCGCCGATATCGCCAATGTCGGCGGCATTCCTATCTGCCTGATCGAAGCGCCGGGTACTTCGCCCATGCTGGTCCATGCCGGTTCGCGCTTTTATGGCCGGAGTGTGACACAGAAACTGAAACAGCAGGGCGTCAATCGGCTCTCCGCGCTGGTGCTGCCGGCGGCGGATGAACGTCACTCTGGCGGGGCGCCGGATATATTGGCCACATTCCGTGTCAGGGAACTGTGGTGTGCTTCGACTAATTCGCGTTCGCCCGTTTTCCGGCAGACGCTCGCCGCCGCGCGCGCAAACGGCATTCCGATCCGGGAGCTTGCCAATGACGCCTGGAGCGCCTGGCACGGCGGCTTGGACCGGCAATATCAAGCCGCCTCCAACGCGTTTCTGGTTCGGCGTGGTGAAACTGTTTTGAAAATCGCCTGGGGCCGACACCTCGGCTGGGGCCGACACCTCGGCGCCATGCCGGGACAGGATTCGCCGGATATGGTGACGGTCGAGCGCCGCAATCCGGACGGCATGTCCGCCACTTGGCGTATCCGGTGTGTCGAGCCGGGGGAAACGACGCCGGAAACCAACGATGCCGGCAATGTGTGGATTGGATTGACGCCGGGTCAGAATGTGCGTGTGGATTTGACGAAATGCGCCAGCCTGAATCCATGAGGGCGTTGGTCAAAAAGAAACAACTACGAAACACGCGAAAAGCGCGAAAAAAGAGGGTGTAATAAATCTTTTTGTACCCCCAGATTCAAAGTCTTTTTTTCGTGTATTTCGCGTGTTTCGTAGTTTAAAAAATTTGGTAGTTGCGAGTTTGCCTGCCATTTCGATTGAAACTAAATCGAATGGACGTTAATGTTCGTTGCGAATATGAAAGCGATCTACATCCTGGTATTGTGCCGCGGCCGGTATTGGGCGCATGGCTTGGTCCGGACCGCGGCGGTCTGGGGCGTGTCGTTGGGCGCGGTTTTGTTCGCCGGCGGATGCGCAACCGGTGGCCGGCCTCGGCCGGTTGACGATGTCCGGTGGTTGCAGAATGCTTTTTCCCGGCAGGATGGCGATCTGACGGTCTGGATCGTTTTGCCCGGCGATGCGCAGACCAAGGAGCATTTCGGTCTGCCGCTCCAAAAGGAACGCATTCAGCCCTTGTGGCTGCGCGTGGCCAACCGCTCGAAAAGACCTTATTGGCTTCTGCCGGCCTTTACCGATCCGGCCTATTTTTCGTCCGCCGAAGTCGCCCATCGTTTCCGCGGCATGCTGATCTCGGAGGAAGTTGAGCGGCGCCAGGAAGTCCGCATTGAGGAAGTGTCTTTCGATTATTACATTCCGCCGGGAAGCGATCAAAGCGGGTTTATCTATACGGCGCTGAATGACGGCAGTCAGGTTTATTCGATCGCCTTGCTGAGCACCGGCGTGTTGCAACGGTTCAGTTTCATGGTCCCAACGCAGCGCTTGCGCACGGACCATGCCAAGCAGGACGCGTCCTGGTGCGCGGATTCCACCAACCGGATTACGGACGCCAACGCCGATACGACGAATATGGCCGTCTTGCGCCGCAGTTTGGAGGCCTGGCCCGCGCATACGAGCGATGCCGCCGCCAGGGCGGCCGGCGATCCGATCAATTTTTTTATCGTTGCCCCCTGGAGTGTCCTTTTTCCGGCTTTGATCTCCGTCGGCTGGGATGAAACCGAAATCCTCGACACGTACACCGCCTTTCGCACAATGGGGGCCTTCGTTTCCGGGTCCGGTTACCGCCATTCGCCCGTCAGTCCGCTGTTCGTTTGCGGGCGTCGCCAGGACGCGGCCTTTCAGAAGATCCGCGAAAACATCCATGCGCGCAATCATTTGCGCCTGTGGCTCATGCCGCTGACCTTCGGCGGACAGCCGGTCTGGGCCGGCCAAATCAGCCGCGATATCGGCGTGCGGCTCACCGCGCGCACGCCCTGGTTGACCACCCATGAAATCGATCCGGACGTGGATGGCGCCCGCTGGAGCCTGGTCCAGGATTTGATCAAGGCCCAGTGTGTGGCCCAAATCGGTTTTGCCGCCGGCGGCACAAGCGCGACACCGCTTGCGCCCCGGCGCAATTTGACCGGTGACCGCTATTTTACGGACGGTTTGCGGGTGGCGCTTTTTCTTTCGCCAACGCCTATGGGTGGCGATGAAATTAAAATATTGCCCTGGTCCGAGCCGCCGCATGGAGGTTTGAGCAATCCCGGCGATTATCTCAAACCTTTGGATGCATCAGGGTCTGGAAACAGGAAATAAGGAAAGGGGGAAGTAAGGCCGGGCAATATGCGGTGCATGCGCCGCGCTTGCCTGTCCGCAATGCTATGCATGGTGTTGCCTGCCCGCAGTCGCTACGTGACAGCGTTGCGGGCGCGGCAGGCGGGCTGACACTCGTCAGGCATCGCGCCGCAAGACGCCGCCGACGCTCCGCGCGCGGGCCGCCAAGTTCCGCCCTCGACTCGCCACTATTTTGCTGTTGCCACGTCCAACGCTCAAATGCGAACATGATTTGGTTTGGGGCCTGCAAGTTGATGTTGCTGAACATCGATTGTTTCTGTATTCTGCCTTGCAGCAGTCGTTCCCTTTGTTTTAGTAATTACGAATCGCAAATTAGGAACCCACAAAGCAATCGAGGGAGAACACGCATTATGACGATTAACATCACCAGCCGCCACGCGGATATTTCGGAAACCCAGAAAGCCCATGTGCATGCCAAGTTGGCGGCCGTGCTGGAGGCCTATCCGAATGTGGAATATGCCCATGTGATCATTGACACTCAAAAGTTCCGGCATATTATCGAGGTCGTTGTGCAGGGCAAGCATCATTTGCGCATCGAGGCCAAGGAGGAGTCGGACGATTTGTATGCCTCCGTGGATATAGTGGCGGACAAGGTGGATCGTCAGTTGCGTTGCGCGCGGGACAAAATGGTGGATCATAAGAGCGCCAAACATCGCACCAAGCTCGCGGATTTCGAGCAGGAACTGAACCGTCAGGGTTGATGCCGGCGGCAGATGGGAACACCAGGGGCAGATCTGCCTGCGGCACGATAAACCGATGTAGAGCCGGTTTCACACCGGCTATTCTGTCCGAAGATAGCCGACATAAAGTCGGCTCTACATGAAAAAGAATCGCCCCGCTGCGGGGCCTAATTTGATGTATAGGAAATCCAAACCCGCCGGGTCAGGGTACCCGGCCTACAATACTGTAGGCCCGGTGCCCTCACCGGGCGTTATGAAAAGCCGCCCCGCTGCGGGGCCTAATTTGATGTTAAGGAATTTCAATCCACACGGCGGCAAGCGGTTCTATCGAACCGCAACTACACCGGCTCGTTGTAGCGCCGTTCGAGAGAACGGCAAAGTCGCGGCCTTTGGCCGCCTAACTCGATCTGAAACAGCCGCCCAAGTGCAAAACGGAGTTAACCAGTGGCCATTACTGTAAAAGATTTTTTCGCGGCCGTTGGCGACAAAACGTCGCTGGAAATGATTGACGGCGGACGGGGTTTGGCGCGGATTATCCATGAACCCGCCATTCACCGGCCCGGGCTGGCGTTGGCCGGTTTTTTTCAGCATTTTGCGCATCGCCGGATCCAGGTGATCGGCATGGCCGAGCACGATTACCTGGCGTCGCTGTCGCGCGCGCGCCGCTATGCCGCCTTGCGCAACCTGTTTAATCATAATATCCCCTGCCTGGTGATCTGCCGTAATCGGAAGCCCTGTCCGGAAATCGTGGAAATCTCCCGGATTTTCAAGGTGCCGGTGTTCCGTACGCCAATGATTACGGGCGCCTTTGTCAACACCGCCACTGTCATCATGGAGAACTTGTTCGCTCCGACGCTCACCGTTCAGGGCACCATGGTGGACATTATGGGGATCGGCGTATTGATCGAGGGCCGGCCGGGCATCGGCAAAAGCGAGGCGGCCCTGGCCCTGATCGTCCGGGGCTACAGTCTCGTGGCCGATGACTTTACCATTCTGCGGCGGCATGACGACCGCACGATTATTGGCGGCTCGTCGCCGGTGACGCGCTACCACATGGAGCTCCGCGGCCTGGGCATCATTCATGTGCCCAGTCTCTTCGGGGTGGCTTCGGTGCGCGAGGAGAAAAATCTGGACCTTATCGTAACCCTGCGCAAGGTGAACGAACTGGAGGATCAGGGCTTGGGCATGGTGCCGGAGTGCCGCAACGTGCTGGGCGTGGAGTTGCCGCATATCACGATTCCGGCGGCGCCGGGACGGGAATTGGCCCATATCATCGAGGTGGCCGGGATGAACGAAAAATTGAAGCGTTTGGGTCATGACGCCGCCAAGGAACTGGACGCGAAGTTAATGGCTGTCTTGACAAAAAGGAATCGTTTGCCATGAGTCATTCTGCCGGCGAAAATAATCCGAAAATCGTGCGGGAATATGTGATCCAGAACCGATACGGCATCCACGCCCGGCCGGCGGCCATGTTGGTCAAGACGGCTTCCAAGTTCCTGTCGGATGTGACTGTGGAAAAGGGGGCGGTGCGGGTGTCCGGCAAAAGCATCATGGGGCTGATGACCATGGAAGCCAGTTGTGGCGCGAAAATCAGGATCATGGCCGAGGGCGTGGATGCCGAGCAGGCCCTCGATGAAATCGAGCGGCTGTTTGCGAACAAGTTTTACGAAGAGTAGCCCTTCTTCGATTGCGGATTGTGGATTTCCGATTGCGGATTTATATGATTCGAGATTGTGGGTTTCCAATCCGAAATCAAAAATCCTAAATCCGAAATAAGAGACCATTAACCATTTTTTAAGATTTTAACCGCCATGGACGCCGTTTCTCCAGAGCCAATGCCAGCCGGCGAAGTGGTTTTTCGCGGTATCGGCGTGTCCGCGGGCATCGTCATCGGACGCGCGTTCCTGCGGACGCCGCCGGACGATCATGTCGTTGAGCGCGATATTTCGCGCGAGGATGTGCCCCGCGAAATTGCGCGTTATGAAGCGGCCCTCATTGCGACCCGCCGGCAGATTCGCGCCATCCAGAAGGATTGCGACCCCGACGTGGCCGGCATCTTCGATGCCCACCTGCTGTTCCTGGACGATGGCCCTTTCATAAAGAATGTGTTCGCGGGCATCGAGGGACGCCGTAAAAATGTGGAGGTCGTGCTCCGGGACGTGGCGACGGGTTTTACGCAGTCGCTGGCGCGGGTCAAGGATGAATACTTGCGCGAGCGGTCCAACGACGTGCAGGACGTTGCCCGCCGCATTTTGCACAACCTGGCCGGCAAACAGGTGACGCTGGCGGACATTAGCGAGCCGGGCACGATTGTCGTGGCCGTCGATCTGTCGCCTTCGGAAACGGTGTCGATCAACAAGGAGCGGGTGGGGGGCATCGTGCTGGACCTGGGCAGTCCGACGGCCCATACCGCCATCGTTGCCGCCAAGCTGGGCATCCCGGCGGTGGTCGGCCTGCATAATATCAGCCAGGAAGTGCGCTCCGGCGACGAGTTGCTCGTGGACGGCGGCAAGGGCTTGGTGGTCCTGCGTCCCACCCTGGAGCGCCGGACGCAGGCCCTGCGCCAGGCGGAATCCAAGCGCGGCATTGAGATCGAGCTTGGGCGTCTCAAGGATTTGCCGGCGGAAACGGTGGACGGCTACCGTATCACGCTTTCCGCCAATATCGAGTTGCCCAAGGACGTGGATGCGGTGTTGGACGGCGGCGCCGAAGGCGTGGGCCTGTTCCGGACGGAATATTTTTACATGTCGCGCAAGGAACTTCCCACGGAAGAGGAGCAATACGACGCTTACCGGACCGTGGCCCAGCGCCTGTCGCCGGCGCCGGTCATTATTCGCACGCTGGATCTCGGCGGCGACAAGTTCCTTTCCAATCTGGACGTGAACTGGAAGGAGTCGAATCCCTTCATGGGCTGGCGGGCAATCCGTTTTTGCCTGGCCCAGCCGGACCTGTTTCGCACGCAATTGCGCGCCATCCTGCGCGCCAGTATTGTGGGCAATGTCAGCATCATGTATCCCATGATCAGCAACCTCGATGAAATTGTCCGCGCCAACCTGATTCTGGACCAGGCTAAAAAGGAATTGTTGGCAATAGGCCATCCGTTCAACCCGCATGTCGAGGTGGGCGCCATGATTGAAGTGCCTGCGGCCGCGCTGGTGGCCGATCTGCTGGCGCCCTATGTCGATTTTTTCAGTCTCGGCACCAACGATCTTGTCCAATACACCCTGGCCATCGACCGCGGCAACGAACGGGTGGCCTATCTCTACGAGCCCACCCACCTGGCCATCCTGCGGCTGATCAAGAACACCATCGACAGCGGCCATCGCCACGGCATCTGGACCGGCATCTGCGGCGGCATGGCCAGCGACCCGCTGATGACGCCGCTCCTGCTGGGGTTGGGCGTTGACGAGTTGAGCGTCAGTTGCTCCGCCTTGCCCCTGGTCAAGGATGCCATCCGCCGGGTCAGTCTGACGGAAGCCCGTGAAATTGCCCAAATGGCATTGACGACGCAATCCTCCGTGGACGTGCACGACATGTTCCGGGAGCTGACCAAAAAAATCGCGCCGGAAATTCTTGAAATGGTGGAGTGATTCCGGCATAATTCCCCGGTTTGCGAGATGGCGGCTAATCGAAAACTCGCGCAACCTCATATCGCAGGAGAATCATATCATGGCTACCAGGAAGCACATGTTCACTTCGGAATCGGTGACGGAAGGCCATCCGGACAAAATTGCCGACGCGATTTCGGATGCCGTCCTGGACGCCAACCTGGCCCAGGACAAGCACGCCCGCGTGGCATGCGAAACCCTGGTCGCCACGGGCATGGCGATCATCGCCGGTCAAATTACCAGCAAGGCCTCCGTCAATTATGCCGATGTGGTGCGGGACACGATCCGGGAAATCGGGTACGTGGATGCCGGCATGGGTTTTGACGCCAATTCCTGCGCCGTCCTGGTGGCGTTGGACCGGCAATCGCCGGACATTTCCCAGGGCGTGACGGCGGGGCAGGGACTGTTCAAGGAGCAGGGCGCCGGCGACCAGGGCATGATGTTCGGGTATGCATGCGACGAGACTCCGGAACTGATGCCCATGCCGATCATGTTCTCTCATCGTCTGACTCGCGCCCTGTCGGCCGCGCGGCGCAGTGGAAAACTTCCCTTTCTGCGGCCGGACGGCAAATCCCAGGTCACGGTGATTTACGAGGACGACAAACCGGTGCGCGTGGATACGGTGGTGATTTCCACCCAGCATGCGCCGGACGTGGCTTACGCCAAATTGCGCAAGGCCATTATCGATGAAATCGTTCGCAAGGTAATTCCGGCGAAGTATCTGAATGCCAAAACCCGCTGCCTGATCAATCCGACCGGCCGCTTTGTAGTCGGCGGCCCGCAGGGTGACACGGGGCTGACCGGGCGCAAGATCATTGCCGACACCTACGGCGGTATGGGACGGCACGGCGGCGGGGCCTTTTCCGGCAAGGATCCCTCCAAGGTGGACCGTAGCGCCGCCTACATGGCGCGCTACATTGCCAAAAATATCGTGGCGGCCAAACTGGCCCGCCGCTGCGAAGTCCAACTGGCCTATGCCATCGGCTTCGCCGATCCGGTCTCGGTGCTGGTCGATACTTTCGGCACGGGGAGCGTTGCCGACGAGAAAATCGAGAAGGCCGTCACCCGCGTTTTCGGGCTCAAGCCGGCTCAGATCATCGAGAACTTGAGCTTGTTGCGGCCGATTTATCGCGCCACCAGCGCCTATGGCCACTTCGGGCGGACGAAGGACCTTAATTCGTTCACGTGGGAAAAGACCGATAAGATTGCGGCGCTGCGCAAAGCCATTTAACGATTCTGAAAGGAGCCCATGCCTAAACGCACACAACAATTTGCGGTGGCCGACATGAAATTGGCCGATTGGGGCCGCAAGGAAATCGACTATGCCGAGGTGGAAATGCCGGGCCTGATGGCCCTGCGCCGGGAATATGGCCGCCAGCGTCCGCTGCGCGGCGCGCGAATTACCGGTTCGCTGCACATGACCATCCAGACGGCCGTGTTGATCGAGACTTTACAGGCTTTGGGCGCCCGGGTGCGCTGGTCAAGTTGCAATATCTTTTCGACCCAGGACCATGCCGCCGCCGCCGTCGCCGCGCGCGGCACACCGGTGTTCGCCTACAAGGGCGAATCCCTGAAGGAATATTGGGAATACCTGGACCAATCCTTGGACTGGGGGGGCGGTCAGGGTCCCACCACCATCCTGGATGATGGCGGTGACGCCACTCTTTTTGTGCACTTGGGCCATCAGGCGGAGGACAATCCGAAAGTTTTGGATGCCAACCCCGGCAGTCCCGACGAGCGCGCTTTGCTGACGCAGTTGAAGAAATCCAGGCGGCGGGATGCGCGGCGGTTTCACCGGATTGTGCCGTCCATCGTGGGCGTTTCCGAGGAAACCACCACGGGCGTGCATCGGCTGTACCAGATGATGGAGAAAAAGCGCCTGCTGTTCCCCGCGTTTAATGTCAACGATTCGGTCACGAAATCCAAGTTTGACAATCTCTACGGCTGTCGTCACTCGCTCGTGGACGGCATCATGCGCGCCACGGACGTCATGTTGGCCGGCAAAGTGGCCGTGGTGGCCGGATATGGCGATGTCGGCAAGGGCTGTTGCCAATCCCTGCGCGGACAGGGGGCGCGCGTCCTGGTGACCGAGATCGATCCCATTTGCGCCTTGCAGGCCGCCATGGAAGGTTATGAGGTTGTGACCATGGACCAGGCCTGCGCCATCGGCGATTTGTTTGTCACGTCCACCGGCTGTTGCGCTGTTATCACCGAGCGGCACATGCGCCGGATGAAACACATGGCCGTAGTCTGTAATATCGGACATTTCGATTCGGAAATCGAAGTCGAAAAAATCCGGCGCTACACTTGGACAAACATCAAGCCGCAGGTGGATAAAATCACGTTCCCGAGCGGGCGGAGCATCGTTTTGCTGGCGGAGGGGCGCTTGGTCAACCTGGGCTGCGCCACGGGACACCCCAGTTTCGTGATGTCGAACAGTTTTGCCAACCAGGTGCTGGCGCAGATCGAACTCTTTACCCATCCGGAGCAATACCCCGTCGGCGTCTTCGTCCTGCCCAAGCTGTTGGATGAAAAAGTCGCCCGTTTGCATTTGGGCAAACTGGGCGTCCAACTGGAAAAGCTCTCCCGCAAGCAGGCGGCCTATCTCGGCCTTAAAAGCCAGGGCCCCTACAAAACGGAGCATTACCGGTACTAA
>Ga0265297_10009620_pt1 | contig 12391 bp, 15 predicted proteins | sample Munlanlwell13791_FD_192502 | JGI IMG/M metagenome (GOLD analysis project Ga0265297, IMG submission 192502) | Leachate microbial communities from a municipal landfill in Southern Ontario, Canada - Leachate well 137-91 | ecosystem: Engineered > Solid waste > Landfill > Unclassified | place...
GCAGGAAGTATCTTCAGTTGACTGCGAATTCAAGGAAGAATTAGGAGGGGACGGTATAATTCACTCACATCATGATATGGGGGCGTTTCATTCCAGCCAGGATGATACTCACGCGCGTAATCTTTACACTTATAGTATAGTTACTGCCAATTCTAAAGGCAGTATTGCTACCAAGAGAGTAAAGCTTCCCTGCAACGGCTTTGGCTATGTAGAAGTAAAACTTCAACTGATTGAGGTGCCGGAAATAGACCTTTCAAAGATAACCGAGAAGACAAGAGAACTTATTCCGGAAGTATCTTCTGAATTCCAGACAAACGCACACCCTTGCGAAATTTGCCAAACAGGTGACTGCGAAAATTGCGAATATGTGATCATGCCTGGCATGTCAGAATTGTGACACTTTTAGATATAAATTTGATTCTTTCAGTGAAAAAGTCAATTTAGCCACTTGTTTTTTCTTTAAATAACTAATATAATTAGAACAAGTAATTGGTGACAATAAATGATAGTTATTTTAAATGGGAGCAAATTTGGATAACGACGAGATTCTTACTATTATTGAATTAAGTAAATATCTTAAAATTTCAAAGCCAAGTTTGTATTATTTTGCGCGTAAAGGTTATATCCCAGCTGTGAAAGTAGGCCGTCATTGGCGTTTTTCAAAGAAGTCTATAGATAAGTGGATAGAAGAAAAAGAAAGACGCAGAGATTATTTAAGAAAGTGATATGCGACTAAAGAATATTTCTTCATATCAGGAAATCAGGGCCTATATTGCTAATAAATTAGCTTTGCCGTTAGTTGTGCTTGAGTCATTAGAAAAAGGTAGGGAAGTTAACAATTGTACCATCGCCGCAGCCAAAAATGAGTTAAAAAATATAGTTGTATACTTGGATAAGCAATGGATTACAAAAAAGAGATCGAAAAAATAGAGAGACACTATAAGGATAATCCTGAATTTAAGAAGTTTCAGTATGAAATGTTTGTGCTTACTGAAGAATTCTTGGATAAAGAATTGGAAAATAAATGCTGGCAGGGTCTTTCTTTGGAAGAGCAAGCAATCCAAATCGCACTTATTGTCCTTGACTTATTAAAAGAAGGCAAAAGCAAGGAAGAGGTACTGGTTGAGCTTCTGCGGTTTCGGGACGTAAAATACGCTCCCGAGATTGTAGATAAGTTAGAAGAGATGCATAGAAAAGGGTTATTTTAGTCTTTGTATTTTCGGAATACATTATCAAGGAAAATAATAACTGTAAAGGAGAAAATTTACGTAGTGGCCAGTATTGAGAAAAAATATAAAATAGTTATTCCCGAAATCGGAATACCTAATATCCGCTCGCTTAACAATATGTATGATCTATTGAACAGATTGGTTTAATATGACCACAGAAGAAACTTCAAAAAAAAGGACGATACTTCTAACCGGCGCAACAGGCTTGCTTGGCTCTTATTTATTGAAAATTCTTCTCGAAAAAGGTCACAAGGTTTATGCTCTTTCGCGTTGTAGAAAAAACAAAACGGCACATGAACGAGTTAATGATCTTTTAGATTTTTGGGATGGAGACGCAAATCTAATACACAGAAAAAATTTAATTGTTATTGACGGCGACATTACGTTGCACAACTTTGGAGTTAGTCAGAAAGATATTCTGCATTTGGTTAAATCAGAGACTGAAGTCATTTTCCATTGTGCGGCTTTAACGGCGTTTAAAGCTCAATCGCAATTGTTAAGAGAAATAAATGTTTTAGGAACAAAAAATGTCCTGGATTTTGCGTTAAGCTGTAAAATGCTTGGAAAAATAAATCATATAAGCACCGCTTTTGTTGTTGGGGACAAGAATGGTATAAATTTTACTGAGGAAATGCGTGGATTAGGGCAAGGTTTTTATAATGATTATGAGCGGACAAAATACGAGGCTGAAATTATAGTAGAAAATTATAAACAAAGAAACGATTTACAAGTGTCTATTTTTAGACCAGGTTTAATTATAGGAGAATCAACCGATGGTAAAACTAATAACTTTAATTTTTTTTATGAACCCCATCGTTTCTTTTCGCAAGGGTTATATGAAGATTTTCCTATGAATTTAGAATGCTCACTTAATTTGATTAATATAGATACAGCTGCTAAGGCGATTTTTCTACTCGGAAATAGAGATGAATCAAAAACTTACCATATTGTTTCCCCGGAAGATACAAGTAATCATTTTTTTGCAAAGCTATCTTCTAACTTTTTTGGGTTCAAAATACCAAAATTTAGCCCTGTTGAAAAATTTGATTTTAGTAAATGGACATCAACACAAAAATTATTAGCTGAACAATTTATCCCTTATTGTAACTATAAAAATAAATTTATTTCTTCTTATACGCAAAGTATACTAAATGAATATAAGTTTGAATACCCGAAGATAGATAAAGCCAATCTTATCAGGACATTTGAATATTGTGATGAAATAGGATTTATAAAAAAGAAACCATATACAATATGAATACTTTTTTAATAGCCAGTTGTTTAGTTGTGGTCAATAATTTAATAATGGCGATTTTCTTGATATCAAAGGGCCGTCAAAAAGCTATAAATAGAATCTTCAGCGCAATGTCTGTTGCTATCGCTATATGGGGCTTAGGAGGACTGATGATTTCCATTACTCCAAAAGCACAATATGGTTTAGCAATGTTCTGGTGGCAAGTTGCATATATAGGAATAATTTTTATCCCGGTATTTTATGCTCACTTCATCTTTACATTTTTGAATCTAAAGAAAAGGTTTTTCATTGTTTCCATGTATTTAATAGCATTAATTTTTTTATTTTTTGATTGGTATGATCAGTCCAGTTTATTTTTAGTGGACTTAAAGTTTACGTTCGGCCAGTTTTATTGGAATGATTTAACCAGAGTCAGAAGTCCAATTTATATATTATTTTACATAGCTTTTTATTGGATTTTACTTACTTACGCATTTCTCTTTTTATTGAGATACTATCTTAAAACAAAAGATCTAGCTCGTAATCAATGCAACTACATTATATTAGGTTCTATGATTGGTTGGCTCGGCGGTCATTCAAATTTCCTTCCAAGCTTTGGAATAAATATTTATCCTAACACAAATTTTCTTACCGCTTTTTACGCCCCTATTCTTGCTTACGGCATAGTTAGATATCGCGTAATGGATATACGCGTTGCGATTACTCGCGCAGGGATTTTTATTTTTGTTTACACATTCATTTTAGGATTACCGATATGGTTTGGCGTTAAAACTGGTTTATGGTTTTGGTCGGTATTACTTATGGGTATATTGGCGTCAGCGGGTCCGTTTATTTATAGTAATTTACGCGAGCAGATAGAAAATGTTATCTTCAAGGAACGACAACGTTTGCAAGAACATTTGAGAAGCGCAGGTAAGCGTATAGCTCAAATAACTAAATTACCTATCCTTTGGCAAACACTGATTCAAGAGGCGCACAAGGCAGTTAACCCGAAATTTGTTGAACTCTATATTTTATCAAAAGAAGATAAAGTTTTCGTTTTAAATCAAAATAGTATTTTAAGCGATACATCTCATAATATTACGCAAATTCCTTTAGACTCTTTATTGGCCAAAAGTCTCATCCGACACAAAATAACAATGTTTATAGAAAATTCTTTTGGATTGAATTTACCTCTTGAAACTATTGCTGTTCCATTTTTTATCGAAGGTGAACTTTTTGGATTTTTGCTATTAGGTCCAAAGCCAAAAAAGGCCTTTTATAATGAGGTTGACTTTGTTACTTTTGATATTTTTTCTTCCCAGGCTTCTCTTGCTATTGAAAATGCTAAACATTTGCAAGAGCTAAAATACTCACAGCTTGAATTGCTTCGTCAGGATAATTTAAAATTTGTTCAAGTACTAGTTAAAGGATTGGCACACGAAATTCTTAATCCTTTAACTCCGCTTATGCATAGGATCGAAGATTTGGAAGGGGAATCTTTAGTGAAGTTATATGAATTATATGAGAATAATATAGCGAAATTCGATAAGGAAGAAAGTTTAAAATTTAAAGAAGCACTTTTGGGTTTACGCGATTCAACAAAGTCATTAAAAAATAATGCTGAGCATATTCGTTTAATTATTGATACTCTCAACAAGATGCAGAAAGGCGATGAGACAACCATAGGCCCGCTGGATTTAAAATCATTTTTTAAAGATGTTGTACCATTGCTATCTTTAGAGGTTGAGCCACATCTGCAAGAGGGAATAACTGTTAATCAAGATATCGCAAAAGATATTCCTCCCATAAAAGGAAACCCCACGTTACTTAAGCAAATTTTTATCAACTTATATAAAAATTCCTGTGAAGCAATGATAAATTCTATTGTCAAGATAATCAATATTTCCTGTAAACGAAATGCGCAAAATCCCAAAGAGGCTTTAATTGAGTTTTCCGATACAGGCCCGGGCATACCTTCTGCAATCCTTTCAAAGATATTCACCCACGGGTTTACTACCAAAGGCACAAAGGGTTCGGGTATTGGCTTAAGCCAATGTAAAGCAATTATTGAAAAATTCGGCGGAACAATAAATATAGAATCTGGGCAAAATCAAGGTATGCGGTTTATTATTAAACTGTCTATTTGGTAGGAGGGAAGATGTTGGTTAAAATCCTAATTGTTGATGACGATTTAGAAGTATTAAATTCACTGGGCAAGATATTTACCACTTTAATGAAAGGATATTTAGTGCTTAATGCTACTTCTGCTAATGCGGGGTTAAGTATGTTAAAGGAGCAAAAGCCGGATATCGTTATTGTTGATGTCCGACTTGGGCCTGTTTCAGGAATGGATTTGATTTCAGATTATTGCCAGTGGATAACCCAGCAGGGAGGATATAAACCTGTCTTTATCGTGATTACTGCTTACGATGACGCTGAAGCGAAGAAAAAAGCCGAGGAATTTAAGGTGGATGCCTTTTTAATGAAGCCATTCAGTAAAGAAGTTATCTTGCATGCAGTTATTGACGGGGTATGTAAAATTTTGCATCGAGAGTTAAACGTCCTTGATGAGATGAGAAATCATTATAAAATGATCTTAGAAAAAATTAATGCACTGGATAAAAAATTAAATGGAGAAGGAGAGGGTAGCCATGATTAAAGTATTGATAGCGGATGACGAAAAAGAGATATCTGAAATGCTTGGAGTCTCATTGTCTCGCGCAGGGTACAGCGTTCTTAATGCTTTAGACGGAAAAACCGCAATAGAACTTACGAAACGCGAAAAGCCCGATATAATTTTACTCGACTTGCGTTTTCCCAAACCGGGAATAGATGGTATAGAAGTATTAACAGCAATCAGGGAATTCAATAAAGAGGTAAAAGTTATTCTCACTTCAGGAATGGGTCCTGAGGCTAAAGAAGTAGAAAAAGCTCAGGGATTAGGTGTTAGTAAATTTTTACCGAAGCCGTTAAATATCGCGGAATTGAAAGAAACACTTAGAGAGATGACAGAAGATAAACATTAGTCATAAAATGCTATTTTTCCGAAAGAAAAAGGATGAAAAGTTAGAACAAGAAAAGCAGGAAATTCTTCACAAAATTAAGCCTATATTTTCTAAGATACTTGATGTAGATGAAGGAAAAGTTACACCAACTGTTAGATTAATCGAAGACTTAGGTGCAGATTCCTTTGTTAAAGCTTGACCAATTTCTACCATGGCAGTATCATTTAGCATAGGTCAAAAGTAGGTTAAATTTATAAGGCAACTCTCTAGTGATATGGGATTGTTTTTTTAGTAGTAAGTTATAATTATGGACAAAAAAAATGTGATTAAAGAGTCGATTATTATATTTCCTCTTTTAGTATTATTTTATATTCTTTTGGTTTCTGTTCTGGCCCCCATTCTTGAGTACGCTAGACTGGAAATCTCAAGAAATTTCTATGAACTGCTCCGTCCTATTTGTCATCAAATGCCTACCAGGAGTCTTTTTATATATACTTCTCCCATGGCCCTATGCTCACGTTGCTTTTTTCTTTATTTAATGATGTTTATTACTGGTATAGTTTTCTATTTTAAGAAAATTAAACACATTTATTGGAAAACTGCTTTATTGCTAATTATGCCTTGCATAATTGACGGAGGCGCTCAGTATTTGGGGTTAAAATTAAGCACAAACTTATTACGATCTATAACTGGCGCTTTAGCAGGTGTGGGCTTAGGTATATTTTTCTTTCCATGTTATTCCATTTTCTTAGATTTCTTATTAAAAAGGAGGAGAGCGATGATTAGAGCAGCTATTTTTTTGTTAATTCTTATCCCCAGTATTATTTTACCGCAGAAAATATTTGCCGGAGATACAGTTGTTTTATTAAAAGATGGAACTCCGGTAATTTTAAAGTTGACAGAAGAGGTGAGCACTAAGAATAAAAATTTAAATGATATGGCCCATCTTGAGGTGGCGAAAGATGTTTTAGTTGATGGAAAAGTGGCAATAAAAACTGGCACTGCCGTAGAAGCAACTGTAAATGTGTGTGTTAAGCCGGACATAATAGGACAAGAGGGAACAATTGGATTTGTAGTAAATTCTAGCAAGGCTGTTGATGGACAAGTGGTTTATCTTCGTGCGAACCTAACTAGGTCGGGAGAAAATAAAGAAATATTATCTGCTGGGGCAGCCTATGTTTGCTGTCCAATATTTGGTTTGATAAAAGGATCAGGCGCGTCTTATCCAGAGGGTACAGAAATTAAGGCTTATACAGAAAATGATTTAAAAATAAAAGTTAATTAAAAAAGGAGGAAGGATGGTAAAAAAAACTGTAACGCTTGCTTTGGTGCTAGTTTTTATTTGTACTATGTCAAAAATGTCATTTGGGAATCCTGGTAAAATCAAATTAGCTTCCGGTACCCCAGTTATGCTTAAATTAACTGAAGAAGTTAGCTCAAAGACTAAAAGTCCCAATGATACAGTTAATCTAGAAGTTTCACAAGATGTTGTTGTCGATGGCAAAATACTTATTAAAACTGGGACTCCCGCTTTTGCAACCGTTGTTTCATCAGAACAAAAAGGTATGATCGGTAAAGGGGGGAAAGTTCAAATCTCTTTAGAAAACACTAAGGCGGTTGATGGACAAAGGGTTATGTTGAAAGCGTTCGTGACCAAGGGGGGCAAAGAAGAAACCTTAGTTGCAGTAGCGGGTGGGGTTATTTGTTGCCCACTGTTACTGTTGCTGTCCGGTGCTGAAGCCGTAGTTCCTGTGGGAACAGAAACTAAGGCGTATACTGAAATGGATATGATGATAGAAGCTCAGTAGGCAGCTTTATTTATAATTAGTTTCTTTGAATTGCCCTTTTTCTGGATCAAATAGATATTTTTCAGAATGATTTGGTTGAGTAACTAAGAGGTCTTTATACCCATCATAATTAAAATCATTATTGAGAGAGATAGAAAGATCTTGTAGAAAATTAACATTTATCTTCTTTATAAAAGATGGGGCTGCAGGATAATTCTTAGCATCTTTTTTATATAAATAGAACTTAAGAACCACTTCTGTATCTTTATCAAGCATCTTTGTGATCGCTTCTTCTATTGATTTTGGTTTCTTCGGCATATCAACTATCAAAATGTCAGGGAAACCGTCTTTATTTATATCAATAAAATTACTTTCCGCATAGAAAACTCCAGATGAATAAATACGCACATCAGGAACATCTCTGTATCTATTCTTTGTTGAATCAGCAAAGTAAATATTAATGATGCATTTTGTATCGGATAATAACGCTCCGCGGTGCTTATATCTAATTTCTATTTTTTCAGGAAAACCATCATTGTTTATGTCGTAATAATACCCGGTTATCCAAGAAGATCGCCTTTCTTCTAGTATTTTACTAGGCTTATCTGGGAAAGTTACATTAGTTCCTTGGTAATAAATTAAATGTTGATAATACCCTGAAGTTTCTATATTCGGTTCTTTAATCATCACAAAATCCAATAAATTATCTCCGTTAACATCTGCAATTATAAATTTGTTTTTTGAAAATATGCTATTAGCAACATTATATCTTGTATAATTTGGTTGATTTTCAAGTGCAAAAGCACTGCTAACATCCTGTCCATAAATTGTTTCGGAAAGCTGATTTATTACGTTGTATTGATTAAAGCTAGAGAATCTAGTTTTGTCATATTTAAACTCATGCACTAGAGAGAATTCTCTTTTTTTATCGTACCTATAAAATTGTATGTTGTTTGGTAAGACAATAATCTTATCAAGAAGGCCGTCATTGTTTAAGTCTATATTCATTTCTTGTGTTTCGGTGGGGGCAGCATTTACTTGAGAAGGGGATAGTAGTATTGTAAGAAAAAATATTAGTATAATTATAAAGTATTTACTTCGCATATTATAGATGTATTGTATATAAACGCCTGCCCGATTGATCTAATACTAAGAATTCCTTTTTACCATCAGAATCTATATCTATTATTTGAATTTCAAACGCTGGACAAGGTAAATATATTTTTACACATTTGTCTATGACTAACGAATTTTTTAGTTTTTTTAATGTTGTAAGTTCTATTAGGGAACTATTTTTAAGTAGAATAATATCCGAAAATTTGCCACCTGTTATGTTTTCAAATCTAATTAATTGTTTAAAATTTTCCATGTCCGCGAAGTTTGGTAAAGTTATCGAGAAATCCTTATCAAACGCAGAATATTGAATATACCTTTTTTTACTTTTATCTATATGGTAGTAGCCGAAATTAAAAGTTATCTCTCTGTTCGTGGCAAATTTAATAAGGGATTCTTTTGCCCCAAGCTTGAGCGGGGAAGGGGAAACTATGATTTCATAGTTATTATCGTAATCTAAGTCCGTGATGTTGTTTAGCCAGGGTATAAATACACTTTTGAATGCGTTACTAGGAAGATTATTGAATTCAAATAAACTGTTTGCAAAAAATGTTTTAATAACAAGTACAGGTAAAAATGATGAGTTTCCTTTTAACGGATATTCTATGTTTGTTTCAACGATATCTAGATAGCCGTCGTTATCCAAATCTAATAGTAAAAGGCTTGCAAAGCTATTGCTTTCGTAATTAACAAGAGGTATTTTTATATACTTAGGTGGTTGGAATTCATGGTTGTGTTTTTGGAGATATACCCCAAGTTGATAACTACTAGAATTTCCTGTTATGGATATAATATCTAATAATCCATCCTTGTTGTAATCTTGGAACCAGTATTCTTGCCTTATATTTGTAGCTGGAAAGAAGAAAAGCCCTCTGTCTATTTTTTGGGCATTCTCTCCAATTTTAGGCCAAGACTGAATATTCAAATAAGTATCCCTAGATGAATCGCTAATTAGAATAAAGAAGGGTTTGAAAACCAATGATTCTGTTTGGAAAAGGACTAGGAAACCGTTTTCGCAGGGGATTGCTATGTCACCTAGGGCGTCATTGTTTAAATCTAAAACAAAGGAATAATTTTTTATATTTTTTTGTTTTTCAATAAACTTTGGGGTATCTTTAGGAAGATTTATATAAGTTGGCTCATTAATTTTACCTACGAGATTTGGTGAATAATAAAATAATTTATCGACACTGCGGCAAACTATAATTTCTTCATTTGTCTCTCTAATCTTACATGAGTTTAAAGCAACTATTTTGTCTTTTGATCTTATTGTGTAGCTTTTAAATGAAAAATTATTGTTCTGTTGAAAGACGGTAATATTGTTTTCATCTGCTGCTACAATGCTTTTTTTACCGTTACCATTGAAATCACAAGAAGTTATATATAAAGCCTTATATGGAAGCGTGAGATCGACTGTTGTTATACTCTCAGATGCGATAGCGGGTGAAGTTGTTAGGAAATAAAGAATCAAGAAAAGAATAAAAAAGTATTTTATTTGTTTATCCACCTTATTTAAAATCTATTTTTTTAATTACAAAAAAAGAAATAAAAAGAGAGATGAAAATCCATAAGCTAGACACAAGAAGAAAGTGAGAAAGCTTAGGCATCCAAGTGGAATAAAAGCCTTCCGTAAGATCGCCAAGCATGTTTAATGGAAATTCTATATACGAAGAATAAATATAATTTTCAATGTGTAGTTTTGTTTTAATTCCTTCGAGTAAAATATAACTGCCAATTGCTATAGTAATAGAGCTTATATTATTTTGAGCAATAGTCGAAACCATAATACCAAATGAGATAACTGCAAATAAGGCTATCGCTAAAAGTGAATAAGAAATAAGAAAATTAATCCAGAACTGTGATTGTTTCAGAATAAGAAATCCATCTTCTGTAATATTGCCAAATCCAAATGAAAAATAACCAATCAATATCGTAGTTGTTGCAGCTATTGACATCAAAATCAATAGAAATATTAAACTAGCAATAATTTTTGATGAAATAAACTGGGCTTTAGAATACCCGGAAACTAAAATATTTCTTATTGTCCCAGTGGTTTTTTCCGAAGATACTGTACTTGCTGCAAATAATAAAAGCATAATTGGTATAATCATAGTTGAGAGTGTTTGAAGAGATAGCAGGACATAAGAATATCCAGTGCCTGAGTTTTTAGTATTTTCTATCATTCTTAATCCAAACGATGAAACTATTGGGGTTATCAATACCGCCGCTATATAGACATAGTTAATTCTATTTCTAAACAGCTTAAAAATCTCGATTTTTAATATTTCTTTAGTATGCTTATTCATTATTTTTAATTCTCTCAATATAAAAATCTCTAAGATTCTTTTTGCGATTAATGAGCGTGAAATCTTTTACCCATGGCTTATCGGCAAGAATTCGTTTACATTCGTTTAGATTGTCTGTTGTTATGAGGCACGATACAGCGTTTTCACACAATAATTCATCTAATTTTCCGTAGCAGAGCATAGAGCCTTTGTTTATTATAGCTATTTTATTGCATATCGATTCAATATCGTAAACTTGATGGCTTGAAATCAATATTGTTTTTTGGTTTTGTTTAGAAAAATTAACTAGTAGAGTTAATATATCTTGAATTCCCTCTGGATCAAGTCCATTAGTAGGTTCATCTAGAATCAAAATATCAGGATTTCCAATAAGAGCACAAGCAAGTGCTAGTCTTTGTTTCATGCCAAGAGAGTACTTTTTTACTAAATCTTTCGCTCTTGATGTTAAAGACACAGTATCTAATAATTTATTTATCATCTTCTTGTCAGGGTATCCTTTTAATTTTGCTAAAAGTTCTAAATTCTCTTTGCCAGTTAAATAGAGATAGAAGCTAGGGTTTTCGAACACCACCCCCATTTTACGCACGAGCATCTTCTTGTTTGATATTAATTCATTTCCATTAATTTGTATTTTTCCATGTGAAGGTTCTATCAAGCCTGTTATCATGCCAAGAATAGTACTTTTTCCAGCACCATTAGGACCAAGCAAGGCAAACAAATCCCCATGCTCGATAGACAGGTCAACATTATTTACTGCACAGTTTGTTCCAAAATATTTGGTTATGTTTCTTAGTTCTATCATAGATTTATGAAGGAATAACTTTGAAATTATAAATTATTATACCATAAAAACCCTTGCTTGGTTCTCTGTTCCTTACGTTCTTTGAAAGCACAAATAATTAAGCGAAAAAATTAACAGGAGGGCTAAAAACAGGTTTTGTTAAGTGTGTTGTCAATCCAGCTAAAAAGGGTTAAGAGCTGGGTTTTGGGGGTTTTGGAGTGGGTGGAGTATGCGGTAGCTTTCGTCAGGGCGGCTGCGGAAATAGCCAGAAATGCCGCCGCCGGTATGTAGACAGAAATGCTTGGCTACACTAATTAATTGCCGCAAAATGCCGCCGGAAATAATGCGCTGGATTAAAAGCCAATAATGCGCCTTTCCCTGCACATTATTCCTAATCCCCTCTACAAACAAACGTGCATTAATTTTCATTCAAACTCCTATTTTAGACCCCACTTTTCCAATACCTTTATCTGCATGAAGCGTTAAAGCCGTAGCTGCTTCTCCTATGCCCGATAAGATCCCTTTAGTCATAAACCAGGCTATGCCGGGAGACATAACTAAAAGCACCCCTGTTACCGTATTAAAATAAGGTTTATCAAAAAACCAAGAACTGGTGGTGCCTGAAGCTAGTCCTGCCTGCAGGGTAGACATGTAAACAGAAGCATAGTGAATTAACGCCCAAATAACGACCCAAGACTTAACCCAAAACAGATAGATAAAGTATTCTTTTAAGATGTCTACGGTTCCAAATAAAAGACATAACAATAATGTAAAAGGAAATAAACTGTAGATAATCATCACTGCATAACCCTCCAAATATGGAAGGGATTTGATCATAGATTCCGACAAAGTGGTTGAGAAAAATTGCCCTATAAAAGTACCGGCATAAGCAAATATACTTGTTACTTGTTTTGTTGCCCAATTCCAATGTAT
>Ga0265297_10009621_pt1 | contig 12390 bp, 10 predicted proteins | sample Munlanlwell13791_FD_192502 | JGI IMG/M metagenome (GOLD analysis project Ga0265297, IMG submission 192502) | Leachate microbial communities from a municipal landfill in Southern Ontario, Canada - Leachate well 137-91 | ecosystem: Engineered > Solid waste > Landfill > Unclassified | place...
CCAGCGAAGGCTTGATACTCGTCGCCGTTAATGCCGAGCACACCGAGGGCTATATTTTAGAAGTTAACTCCGAAACCGATTTTGTCTCTCGCAATGACAAATTTCAAGAATTTGCTAAGGCCACTTTAGAGTTGGTCAAAACCAATAAGCCGGCTGATTTAGATACTCTATTAGCTCTCCAAATTAATGGTTTGTCGGTGAAAGATACTTTGGACAGTTTGAGCGGTACTATCGGCGAAAAATTAGGGATTAAAAATTTTGCCATCTTAACCGGCGCCACCGTGGCCGGCTATTCTCATTTAGGCGGTCGGATTGGCGTTTTGGTATCACTATCTGAAGCCGGTAAGAATGAATTGGCCACTGATATCGCCATGCAAGTAGCCGCGGCTAATCCGAAATACTTAATGCCGGAAGAAGTTCCAGCCGATGAGATTGCCAAAGAAAAGGAAATCTATCGCGCTCAACTTTTGAAAGAGGGCAAGCCGGAACAGATGATTGAGAAGATTGCTGAAGGCAAGATTAATAAATATTATTCCGAGGTTTGTTTGCTCAAGCAAGAGTTTATCAAAGACGACAAGAAGACCGTGGAAGGTATTTTAGGCGGAGCCAAGATTGAGAAGTTCATCCGCTATAGCTTATAATTTCATCTCATTCAAATATCTATGAAAATAGTTCAAGTCCAATTCTCACCTTGGGACAAGAAATATAATTTTATCAACTCCGATAATCTGTTTTTGAAGTTGAACGACAAGGTGATTGTGGATACGGATTTAGGTTTGGAGATCGGCGAGGTAGTGGGATTCTTGAAGGAGCCGGAAGAAAAAAATGAAGAGATCAAGCCCGTTATTCGTTTGGCTAATGCCGAAGATTTAAATCGGGCCGTGTCCGCCGACAAAAAAAGTGAAGCTTTAGCCTATTGCCAGGAGTTAATTGAAAAATATAATTTACCGATGAAGCTGGTGGATATTCATTTCGCTTTGAGCGGTTCTCGTTTGAATTTCGCTTTTGCGGCCGAAGGTCGGGTTGATTTTCGCCAATTAGTGAAAGACCTAACTGCTCATTTTAATACTAGCATCCGTTTGACTCAAATCGGGGCCAGAGACGAAGCTCGGGTCAATGGCGATTGCGGCCATTGCGGTCGGAATCTTTGTTGCCGGAAGTTTATCAAAGACTTTTCTTCCATCACTTCGGAAATGGCCGAATCCCAACAAGTGGTGCATCGGGGCAGCGATCGGATTTCCGGCATGTGCGGCCGCCTGATGTGCTGTTTGTCCTATGAATATGACGGTTATCAAGAATTGGCCAAGAAATTGCCTCCCATCGGAGCCAAGGTCAACGTTGACGGCCAGAGAGGCGAGGTTTTGAGCCATCATGTCCTCAAGCAATCGGTGGATGTCAAGTTTCCGGGAGAGAAGGGCGAAGGTTATGTCGTGGTGGAGGTTGATTTGAACCGGCACAACAAGAAGAAGTAATTATTTTATGATAGTTTAGATAAAAAAGCGCTCTCTCAATGGGGGCGCTTTTTGCTAGACGCTTGTCTATAAAAATGTTATAATATTACTGATTTTACGCTTTACATCAAAATTTGCTATAGCGCAAAGCGTGGTCGGAGAATATTTACAAAATCGTACTAGAAAAAACATCAATTTATAAAATCTCGACAGTGTCACAAAGGGAATATAATTTATGCAAAAATATTTAGCAAAATTTAAGAAGGTTATTTATTCATTTTTGGTAATTCAAATATTATTGATTACTTTTCCACTGACATTATTTGCTTACCCAGAATATCAGACGAATTCTGATTTGGTTGTTGCCGGTCCCTATGATCCTGCCATATCAGGGGCAGCTAATTGGGGTTATACCACGAGTGGTTATCGAGAATTTATTACTGTTGGACAAAAATATCGTATTCGGCAGGGAGGCACACTATCCCGAATTAAGATATACACAGTAAACAAATCTAATCTTACTGGTTTTTATGTTAAAATATGGCGAAAAAATGGATCTACTTATGATTTGGTGGGAACGAGTAATAATCTTGTGGGGAATTTAGTTGCTGGTAATTATGCGACGATTGATTTATCTGCTCCCATTGTAGGTATACAGGAGGGTGATTATTATGGATACCTCATTGAAAAGTCAGGTACTATTTATAATTTTTATGCTAAGCCAGCAGGTGTGGGAACTAGAACATATTATATTGATAATATTACGCCGTCAGAGTTAGGATATGCATGGGAAACTAAACTTTCAACAGCAGATGCTCTTCCTATTGAGTTATATATGACGGCTCCGCAAGCCGCTTTTATCGGTGATTCAATTATTGCTGGTCATCCAGCTCATTATAGTTTTTTAGAAACTGCAACAACAACTAATATTAATTCTACAATCGAAAAACAATTTTTCGATTTGACGGGGTATACATATCAAAATATGGGTATTGGTTCTCAATACACTTCTAATATTTCAGCTCGTTTTACTGCTGATATTATAAATTCAAAACCCAAAATTGCTGTAATAGAGGGTGGCGTAAATGATATTGCAGGAGCTATTGAAAAATCAATTTTTATTGCAAACTGGACAAGCATGCTTGATGCGGCGCAAGCCAGCGATTATATTACCACAATAATTGTTTTAAAAATTATGCCGTGGACAGGTGGCACAAATGCTAAAATGCAGACAAGAGATGATTGGAATGCTTCGCTTGCAACTTTAGCTGCCGGCTATTCAAAGGCTATCGTTGTTGATACCAGCTCTTACGTCGGGGAATTTCGTGTTGGTGGAGACGCAGGTAACCTGTGGAATATTCAGGCAGCATATAATGCAGATAATGTTCATTTTAATCAAGCAGGCTATGGTCAAATAGCTCAAGCAATAGCTGACAGTCTGCCAAAGCCATCAGCTACTTTTGATAATGATTTCTCAGTTTGGAATGCTGGCAATATAACTGCAAATTATAATCTAATTCAAACAGGTGGAAGTACTAATACAAATATTTCTCAAACTGGATTATCCGGTATTGAGTATTCAACAGATAATTTAACTTGGCATGATGCAACCAAAGGAGTGGGCGGAGACGCGTTAACTGGGTTAAGTAGTTCGGCTTCTCCTGGTACGGATCATAGCTTTGTTTGGGACAGTACGACTGATATGCCTCTCACAGAAGATAGCACGGTATATTTAAGAATAAGGCCAAATGACGGAACGTCAAACGCTGCAGACTGGGTTACTAGCAACACTTTTGGAATAGATAATATTGCTCCCGCTTCCGTCAATGAGCCAACTTTTGGCGTTATAACTCCGAATTCCATTGAAATAATAAAGCCAACCACCATCACAGAAAACGGATCAGGTCTCGGCCAATGGCAGGTTAGACGAGATAGTACAACCGAGCTAGGATTAAATGCGACAACCACAACTTCGGTTTTTGATTTGTCTTTGGCTGAAAATACTCAATATACTTACGACGCACAGTTTAAAGATAGCGCAGGTAATGCCAGTAGTTATGGAACATCCGCCCAGAAGTATACTTTAGCCGATACCCCAACCAATTTTACTGCCTCGGCCAATCCGAACAGCATTACTTTATCGGTCGATAGTTTCACCAATGATACCAGTGGTTCATCGGGATATTATTTCTCTCGCTCTGGTTCGAGCGCCAATTCCGGTTGGATCCAAACCAATTCTTGGTCGGATACCGGACTATCATGCGGTACCGCCTCTTATCTGGTCAAATACCGAAATGGTGCCGGAGTTGAAACTGACCCAGTCTCAGTTATCGCCTCAACGAATAATTGCAGTAGCGGGGGAATACCATTAAGTTGGAGTAATCCGCCCTCAATTCCAACCGGTGGCTTTAACGTTACCGTCAACCAAAATATCGGCACCACTTCCAATCGAATCGTGGACCTAAATTCCAACGCCGGTCCGGACATCAAAAAAATGGCCATTTCTCTGAGCGGTGATTTTACTGATTCCAGCCTGGAAGATTATGTCCCAATTAAACAGATAGATCTTTGTTCTCGATTCAGCGGGTTGATAAAAGACTCCGTTTGTCCGGCCGGAACATATACCATTTATGTCAAATTCTATACCCAATATGGTCAAGCTTCCGAGGTTTTTTCAGAGCAAGTAACTTTAGTTGCCGCTACTCCTCAAACTCCAATCCCTCCGGTTGTTAAACCAATCACAAAACTAACCTTCACGAAAGATTTGAAGTCGGGCGCTAGGGATGGCCAAGTCAAACTTCTCCAGAAATTTTTAAATCAAAATGGATTTAAATTAACTGATAATGGCCTCGGTTCTCCCGGCAGAGAGACTGACTTCTTCGGTTTGTTGACTTACAAAGCGCTGATTAAATTCCAAGAGGCTAATAAGATTAAGGCCAGCGAGAGGGGCTACTTGGGATTAAACACCAGAAATTTTATTAACCCCCTAGTTAACACCCTCACAACAGTCAAAACTGTTACCGCCGTCTCAGCTATCTTTACCAGAAATCTTTATCTGGGAATAGTATCCGAAGATGTCCGCCGATTGCAGAAATTGCTGGCCACCAAGCCCGATATTTATCCCGAGGGTAGAGTCACCGGATATTACGGCCCCTTGACTCAAGCCGCTGTCCAAAGATTCCAGTTGAAATATGCGGTAGTCAGCTCCAAGACGGAAAAAGGCTTTGGGGTGGTCGGGCCTAAGACGAGGGATAAATTGAAAGAGGTATTTTAAGTTGATATTTAATTTTTTATTTAGATAAAAAGCTCTTTACTTTGAAAAGGGCTTTTTAGTTTGACAAAACAGACTCGATATCTTAATATCCCCCTAGTACTTAAAAAATTTAATAACCAAAAAAAGGAGGTATCCATGAGTAGCAAAAATCAGTACCGGGAACTGGGAATTGACCCCGACAAGCAAAGCGTTCGGAAAATATTTGAAGCCATAATTGACAACGAATATAAAGGCGCTTTCGTCAATATTGTGACCGATCCATTTTGCCCAAGCCGGGCATTAACCCAGCATCAGGATGGTGATGGGAGTAAGTTCGTTCAGAGATTACTGCATTATTTCGAATCCGGCGATAAAACAGTTTTTCGCGGGATGGTGGACGACGCCTTGTCCATGAACACCGGCGATATTGCCGCTTGCGGTTTTGTTTTCTTGCCCTGGCTGGTGACCGATGTTTTGAATGTCAACTTTCCTAAGGAATTGAAAGACATTATCATGAAAGAAGTGGCCATTCGTTTGGCCGAATTAAAGAAACTTTATGCCGATCATGGTATCCGCATTGTTCTTCTCGGCGGAGAAACGGCTGATTTGCCCGATCAGGTTCGTTCCGGTGTTTTTGATATTGCAATTACCGCTTGGGCTAACAAGAAGGATTTAATAACCGGTAATGTTCAGGATGGCGATGAGATTTATGGCTTCGCGGGGGATGGACGAGCTGTTTGGGAAGAAAAGCCAAATTCTAGTGTCATGTCTAATGGTTCAACTATGTCTCGAAGCCGACTGATGAGCCGGAAGTACAACGCCAAATACCCAAACTTAAAAAGGAGTGGAGATTTTTACAAGGGTCAATTTAATTATGACGATCGTCCGAGTATCTTAGAAGGGATGTCGGTCGGAGAGGTTCTAATTTCACCCACTCGGCAATGGGCGCTCGTTATTAGGGAAATAATGAATTCTTTGAAAGCGGTTAAAGCTCTGCATATGCTTCACGGTATCAGTATGAACACCGGGGGCGGGGCGACTAAAATCAAGAATGTTGGTAAAGGAGGCATTTTGTATATTAAAAACCGGATGCCGCTAGCGCCACCATTATTTCAATTGATTCAAAGCGAGAGCGGGGAAGAATGGGAAAATATGTACCAAATCTTCAATTGTGGTATTGGCATTGATGTCGTGGGGGAGGATAACCCGATTTTCTCAAATGCCCTGAAAAAAGCAGCCGCCAAATGTGAGCTATCTCTTTATATCCTGGGACATTGTGAACGGTTTTCCAAAACAAGGAAGGACAATATTGTTGAGTTGGATACTTCCTATGGTTGTTGGCAGTATTAAAATTAGGTCTTAGGACCAAAAAAAGCCCTTTAAGCAAAAGGGCTTTTTATTTTGCCCTTTTTATCGTTTTTTGCTATAATTAAAGGGTAAAAATATTAAACATTTAGATTTGAAATTATGATTAAGTTAGCGATTAACGGTTTCGGTCGTATCGGCCGAGCGACATTAAAGATTATTTTGGCCAAGTATCAGGACGTCCGGGTGGTGGCCATTAATGATTTGACCGATACCAAAACTTTGGCTCATTTATTGCAGTATGACTCTTGCTATGGAATCTATGCCAATAAGGTTTCTTCCGATGCTAAGCATTTGATTGTCAAAGGACAAAAAATCCCAGTTTTAGCCGAGAAAGATCCCTCTCTTCTACCTTGGAAAAAGTTGGCTGTTGATGTGGTGCTGGAATGTACCGGACGATTCACCAATAAAGAAGGTTTGTCGGCTCATTTGAAAGCGGGTGCCAAGAAAGTGATTTTGTCGGCTCCGGCCAAGGGAAAAGAAGATAAGGTCAAGACGATAGTCTTGGGAGTCAATGAAGATAAAATCACTAAGACCGATAAGATGCTCTCTTGCGCTTCTTGCACCACTAATTGTTTGGCTCCGGTCTCTGATGTGGTGCGGCAATACTTCGGTATTAAAAAAGCCATTATGACTACCATTCATTCCTATACCGCCGATCAGAATTTGGTGGATGGCCCGCATAAAGATTTGCGTCGGGCTCGCGCCGCCGCTTTGAATCTGGTCCCGACTACCACCGGGGCCGCCTTGTCGGTGACGGAAGCGATTCCATCTTTGAAAAATAAATTTGACGGTTTGTCCGTTCGCGTCCCGACTCCGGTGGGATCGTTATGCGATATTGTTTTTGTTACCAAGAAAAAGGTGAGCGTGGAAAAGGTTAATGCCATTTTCAAAAAAGTGGCCAAGATGAAACGTTATCAAGGCATTATCCAAGCCAGTGAAGAACCGTTAGTGTCTACTGATATTATAGGTAATTCTTATAGCGCCATTGTTGATTTACCAATGACTAAAGTGGTGGACGGTGATTTATTGAAGGTCACCGCTTGGTATGACAATGAATGGGGCTATTCCCATCGCCTAGCTGATTTGGCCGTCTTGTTTGCCAAAAAATAATTGTAAATATTATGCTCAAGATTATTATCGCCTCCGGACCAGTAATTGTTGAAGACAATAAGGTTTTATTAAACCAGCACGGTGATACTGATTTCTGGAAGTTTTGTGGCGGGCGAGTGGAGAGCATGGAGGTTGGTTTAATCGCCACTGCCAAAAGGGAAGTTATGGAAGAGATGGGTCTGGAGATTAAGATTTTAAACGACGAGCCTTTTTTGTTACATACCATTAAAGAAGCTGACGCGGGTCAAATTGATGTTATCTTAGTTCATTATTTAGCCCAAAGAATTGGAGAAATTAAACCGGGTAGTGATATCAGAAAGTGGGCCTGGGTTAATATCGCTGATTTGAAACAAGAGCCTTTGGCCCCGAATATTTTACCCGCCTTGCGCCATTTTGGTTTTATAATTGATTAACTATGAAGATTATAGATAGAATCAAACAAGCTAATTTAGTCGGCCGGGGCGGAGCTTGTTTTCCGACCGCTGTCAAATGGGAAGCAGTTTATAAAGCTGAGGGTCAGGATAAGTATGTGATTATCAATGCGGCCGAGGGTGAGCCGGGAGTCAAAAAGGACGGTTATATCCTGGCTAATTATTCCGCTGAAGTGTTACATGGTGTTAGCTTGGCCATGGAATATCTGGGCGCCAAGAAATGTTATTTATATATCAATCCGGCGTATTACCAAAAGTATCGTTTAAAAATTTTACAAGCAGTTAAGGCGAGTGGTTTAACCAGACGCTTTGAATTTTTCGTTAAGCCTCATGATTCCGGCTATATCGGCGGGGAAGAAACCGCCATATTAAACGCCATTTCCGGTTTGAAAATTGAACCGCGCTTGAAACCGCCTTACCCGACAACTTCTGGTTTATGGGAAGCGCCGACTCTGATTGATAACGTGGAAACTTTTTATAACGTGGCCTTGGTGGATAAAGGGAAGTTCAAGTCAGAAAGATTTTATACCATTAACGGCTCGGTGCAGAGGCCCGGTGTTTATTTATATCCGGATAATTGGACTGTCAAAAAGGTTTTAGCCGAGAGCGGTAACTATCCCTCATTTCCTTTCTTCGTTCAAGTGGGAGGTGATGCCAGTGGTGAAGTGCTTAATCAAAAACAATTGGGCAAAGCCGCAACCGGTGCCGCCTCTATTACCGTTTATGACTTAAAGAAGCAGTCACCGACAAAATTGTTGCGATATTGGATTGATTTTTTTGCGAAAAATTCTTGCGGCCAATGTACGACTTGCCGGGAAGGAACTTATCGCCTGAAAGAACTTTTGGCTCGGAAACCGATGAATTGGAAAGTATTTTTTGATCTGGTGGATAATTTGGCGGGGACATCTTTTTGCGCTCTGGGATCCAGCTTGCCGCTTCCGGTTCGGTCTTACTTCAAAAATGTTTTAAATAATAATTTAAAAATTATATTATAATTTTGCCGGTTAAATAATATTTTTTAATCGTTAAAATAAAAAAATTATGGAAAATAATAAAAAAATGTCCGGAATCGATGATTTAGTGTCGGGGTCGGTCAAGATTTATAAGCAACATTTTAAAAAGTTTATGTTGATGATGCTTGTCGGTTTGGCGGCTTATATCCCGTTTTATCTGATTTCAGCTTGGATGGCGGTCAATACCAGCATCGTTCTGGGTATTATCTTAGTGGTTTTATTCTTAGCGGCCACTCTGGCCTTAATTTACCTCGGTATCCGATCTCAAATCGGTATGTATTTTATTTTGAAAAATCCAACTATGAGATTTAAAGAATTGTTTAAAAGTACCAGAGGTATTTTTTGGAAGTTTTTGGGCTTAAGCATCTTAACCGGAATTTTAGTCTTCTTGTGGACCCTGCTCCTAATCATCCCCGGTATCATTTTCGGAATTTTTTATTCGTTCACTTTGTATTTATTAGTCTTTGAAGACGTGAAAGGCCTGAATGCCGTTAAAAGAAGCAAGGCTTTAATTTCCGGTTATTGGTGGGCGGTTTTCGGTCGGACAGCTTTTATGATTTTAGTAGCCATGTTAGCCTCTTTCGTTTTAAGCCTTCCGTTTGTTTTCTTAAGTGAAGGGACTACCTGGTATTCTATTTACAGTTTGGCTCAAAATTTAGTTTGGGCGGTTATCACCCCGATATTTATCGTCTTCCCTTATTTGATGTATAAAGATTTACGGGGTATTAAGGGTGGTAAATAATTTATTATGCTTAAGAACGAGATTAGGATAACTATAGATGGAAAATCCGTCTCAGCTTTGAGCAGTCAAAGTATTTTAGACGTGGCGCTCGCCCATGGTATTTTTTTGCCGTCTCTTTGCCATCATCCAGATCTCTCCATTAAAGCCAATTGCCGGGTTTGCGTGGTGGAAGTAAAAGGCTTGTCGCGCTTGGTAACGGCTTGTTCCACTTTGGTTAAAGCGAGCATGGAAATATTAACCAATTCCCCTCGCGTCCAAAAAGCTCGTAATTTAAATATTGAGTTATTGTTTGCGGAGCACATTGAAAAATGCGCCGCTTGCACTTTGCGTTATAATTGCGCTCTCTTAGATTTGGCTCGGAAATATCGAATTAAGATTACCAGCTTTAAAGATCGGAAGGGAAAGCGACCGACTCATAAGTTTTCTAATTCGGTTGAAATCGACGGCACCCAATGTATTGATTGCCGGAATTGTATTGACGCTTGTTCTAATATCCAGAAAATTAATTATCTGGAACTGAAAGGTAAGGGAATCAAGCAAGAAATTGTCCCGACGGCTAACAAAAAAATTGATTGTATTGATTGCGGTCAATGTACTTTGCATTGTCCGGTCGCCGCGGCGCAGGAACAAGATGATTGGGCGGAAGTGGAAAAATTACTGAAGGACAAGAAGAAAATCGTGATGGCTCAATTCGCTCCTTCGGTCCGAGTAGCCATCGGCGAAGAGTTTGGTTTGCCTTATAACGGAGAGAGCACCGGCCGGACCATTACCGCCTTAAAAAAGTTAGGTTTTCAACATGTTTTTGACGTTAATTTCAGCGCCGATGTGACGACTATGGTGGAAGCGCAGGAATTATTGGAGCGTCTGGGGAATAAGAAAGCTAAGATGCCGCTGATCACTTCTTGTTGTCCGGCTTGGGTCAAATATGTGGAGTTTTTTCATCCGGAATTAAGGCCGAATTTAACCACCTCTCGTTCGCCCCAGATTCATTTGGGCGGCATCATCAAAACTTATTGGGCCGAGAGGATGAAAGTTGATCCGAAACGAATCGTGGTGGTGTCAATTATGCCTTGCACGGCGAAAAAGTTTGAATCTCGCCGCAGCGAACTGAAAGTGAACGGTCTTTATCCGGTTGATTATGTTTTGACCACTCGGGAGTTCGGTTTTTTATTGAAAAAAAATAATATTGATTTTAAAAAACTAAAACCCGGCGCTAGTGACAAGATATTCAACGAGGGCAGCGGGGCGGCGGTAATTTACGGCTCAAGCGGCGGAGTGATGGAATCGGCTCTGCGGACCGCTTACGCTTTAGCTTGTCGGAACGAGTCGGCTAAATTTTGCAATTCCCGAATTGATTTTAGGGAGGTCCGGGGAGCGGCGGCGATTAAAGAAGCAGTGGTGGATATCGCCGGCCGAAAGCTGCGAGTGGCCGTGGTTAACGGAATCGGAGCCATAGATGGCATTTTATCTAATTTAAAGAACTATGATTATATTGAAGTGATGGCTTGCCCCGGCGGTTGTATCGGCGGCGGCGGCCAGCCCATTCCGACAACAGCTAAGTTGAGGCAAGTCCGAATGGCGGCGTTATATGAGATTGATAAGTTTAAGGAGATTAGGAAAGCGCATGATAATAAAGAGGTGCTTCAGGTCTTAGAGTGGTTAAAGGATAAAAAAATAGATCATCAAGTTTTGCACACTAAATATCAAAAGAGGGTTAGAACTAAATAAAATTATATGAATTATTTAAGAGAAACAGTGCTGGAGCGAGTCGGCGCCAAGGAATTAGCGGCAATTATCGCTCTGGGGGGCCTAGCCTCATTTTTGCCTTTTTTTATCCATATCCAATGGTTGGTCGGCCCGATAGTCAATGCTATTTTAATTATAGTTTTGTTTTTAAGCGGTTTGCGCTCGGCCATTGTCGTCTCGGCCGTTCCCAGCTTGATGGCTCTCGCCGGCGGCCTGCTGCCGGTATTTTTGGCCCCGGCCGTTCCTTTCATTATCGCTTCCAATATTATTTTTGTTTCCATTATTTATTATCAATATTATAATTCCAATCAAGCCGATGCTTATTGGCGGGTAACATTTTTGGGAGCTTTTGTTAAGTTTACTTTTTTGTTTTTAAGCGCTCAATTTCTGTCATCCTTTATCGCTAACCCAAAAGCGGCGACTGTTTTGGGAACGATGCTCGGTTGGCCGCAATTATTTTCCGCTCTAGTCGGTTCAATCATCGCCTTTGGTGTTTTAAAGATGCTAAAACGAATATAATAATTAATTAAAACCATATGAGCCACAGAGCTTTGGGAACAATCACTATTCTATCCGGCGATCGTCATAATAGCTCGGAAGCGATGAATAAATTACTGACTAAGCACGGCCATCAGATTATGGCTCGCCTGGGAGTCAATGTCGTCCCAAAGTGCACCGAACGTTGTCCGGGGCTGATTGCTTTGGCGGTTGATTCCACCCGGGAAGAATTGGAGGAAATTACTAAAGAGCTAAAGGCCATTCCAGATATTAAAGCAACGTTGTGTATCATGTTGGAGGAATAAATTATTTTTTATAAATAAAAAAAGTATCAATTGAGATACTTTTTTGTTTAATTACTTTTCTCCTTTAATCTACGGCGTGATACTTATTGGCAATTATCACCGTGCTTTGGCCGGTTTTAATGTCAATGGCTTTCACCGCCAACGAAACTCGGTTGGGTTTGTCGAGGGCTTCCCATATTTCGTGGGCCATTTCATAGGGGCTGCCACTCAGCGGCAATAAATAGGGAGAGCCTTTGAACGACGGCAAGGGATCACCGTCACCGGTATAAGTGGTGACGCAGTAGCCGTAGCCGGGAAAAAATGTCGAATAGTGAAATAAGTGTCTTTGACAACGCATGTCGAATCTTGATTTTTTTAGAATCAAAATTTCGGCGCATGGCGCTGATCCGTTAAAGATTAAACCGGTGATGCGGGGAGTATAGTTGGGCTCATCCGGTTCATACTGCCACTGATCAAGATTCTTTAATCCGCTT
>Ga0265297_10009622_pt1 | contig 12389 bp, 17 predicted proteins | sample Munlanlwell13791_FD_192502 | JGI IMG/M metagenome (GOLD analysis project Ga0265297, IMG submission 192502) | Leachate microbial communities from a municipal landfill in Southern Ontario, Canada - Leachate well 137-91 | ecosystem: Engineered > Solid waste > Landfill > Unclassified | place...
TACAGTGGTTGGACAGACCTGGATTTAGAGAGAATGTTCTTCTTACCCAAGGAAGCGATGGGGAGTGGAATATTCCAAGAAAAGATTCTGTTGTGATAGTAGCTTTTGATCCTAAAGATCAAGCTCGTATTATTCGTTATATTAATGTAGGACACAGTCCAAAAATTAGTAGTTATGAATTACCCGCTTTATCAGAAGGTGAAAAATATTGGGAATGCGCGGGGGCTTCTATTTACATAACTGCCACAGGAGATATTATTCTTCGTTCCGCTTCATTAGGAACAGTAACTTTAGATAAAGGATCTGATACTTTTAAGACGGACACTACTAATTTGAGGTTGATTACTGTAGGAGGGGATATATTTTTTGGACAAGTAAAGAGATTTAAAACACAATTAGATGGTTCAAAATTATCTGAAGTAATTAATAATATTGAAGGTAACGCATATGTAGAATATACTTTTAACTTATATGAAACAGATTCCGATAGAAATTCTCTTATTTCTGTAACGCCTTTAATTAAAGCTACCCTGGGAACAGATATAGATGATGATGGGAACGTTGTTGATGAAAATGATTCTACTGTTATTGATGATAGAGAAAGCGTATGTTTAAAATTTATTATTACAAAAGACTCTGCAGAAGTATTATCTTTAAAGATAAATAAAAAAGGAGAAGTAACTGCGAAATTACCTAAGTTAGTTTTAAACAATGGGGCTTCTGCAACGGATATCATAATTAATAGCGGAACAAAAGGGGTTGCTAGATTAGATGATGAAATCGAAGTTGAGATCAGTAATTTAGTTAGTAACGATGTTATAAGAGGTTCTGGTTTGACAGATGGTACTCCTCATACTTACAGAGGAAAAATCATACAAGCTAGTAATTCTGTAAAAGTAGGTGACTAATGGCCGATGCTTCAACAGTAGCTAATACGGTAAGACAAGGTATGGCAGCTAGAGGTATAACATTACCCGGCTATGTGGATAGGAATCTAACAGCTACTGTACAGTTGTTTATTGCTATTTCAAGTCCTTTGCGTATTGCTTTACGGGCTTTTTTAAATTCTTTATTAGGCCAATTAAAATTAGCAATAGCACGTACTGCAACTCAGATTTCTCAATGTGATATTATATCTCAAAGAATTTCTTCAGCGGCTGCATTAATAAATGAAACACTAGCTCCTGTAGATAATTTATTGGCTTCTATGCCTATTGATTCTGCTTTAGGGTTATCTCCTGATTTAGCGGCCTTATTAAAAAAGATTTCTGAATTTGCCCCTATAAAAATTCCTTCTTCTGTACTTACGGGAGGGATAGGTTTTGATATGTTTGAAGGGGTAAATAGTTACGCAGATTTAAGAAAAAAAGGAAATGATTTGCTCTATTTAGCGGCACAAGCAACTTCTGTGTCTTACGCGGCTCAAACTGTAGCAAAAACGTACATTGATAAAATAACGGAAGTAGAAACTTATCTCTATATATTGGATACATTGGATATGAGTTCTAGAACTCTAATATTGGATACAGGTAGTTCTTTAACATTTAGCTCAGTGGTTGTAGGAAATACTTCTTATGCATATGCAAGAATTACAAATCAATCTAGTAGTCCTGCAAGTATAGGAGGATCTTATTCTATTACGGGAAGTAATTGTTTTACGTTAGCAAATTCTTCCGTAACTACGTTTATTTTATCAACTACATCTGCTTCGATAGATATAGTTTTAAAATTTACTCCTACTTCTGTAGGTAATTTTTCAGGAGCTCTTAATATTGTACATGATGCTAGTAATGTTGCTTCTCCGATTGTAATAACATTATCAGGAACCGGATTATAATGGATCTTAATTGTCAAACAGCTTGTGATCATAAAGTAGGAAATCCAGAAGTTCAATATACTTCCAGTACTTGCCCTAGATGTTTAGGTAATGATATTTATGGGGGTCTTTCTTTTGAACCTTCAGGTAAGCTTTCTACTCTATCTTACTCTGATCAATTAGCACAACAAATAAAAAAGATTCTAACGGAAAAAAGACGTCTTTCAGGATATGGATTTGATTATTCTCTTTTATCAGGCGTAATAGATAATAGTAAATTATCTGCTATTTATGCAGAAGTAGCACGTTGTATTTTATACTTACAAAGCAATCAACAACAGGAAGTAAAAGCAGGTCACGTATATGCAGGTAGTGAACAAATTCAAGCTTTAAGTTCCTTGAAAGTGGAACAATCTACAACACAGCCACAGGAAGTGCAAGTATATGCTACTGTACAGACTGTATCTGGAGCTTTAGTTTCATTACAAACGACCTTACAAAGGTAAAACCATGGCAAAATCTGTTACTACAATAGTACAATCAATGATTTCTTATATTAGAAATAAATTTTCTACAGCGGATGTATCTGAAGGTACTCCTCTCAATGATATAGTTATAACAGCTCCTGCAAGAGTTATTTCTCAGTTATATTCTGATTTAGATCTAGCTTTACAAGGACAAGCTTTGGATACTGCTTCAGATGCTCAGTTAGAAGTCTTAGGAAAGAACGTTGGAGTAGTTAGAAAAAGTGCAAGACCCGCTAGAGGAACTGTTACTTTTTATTGTACATCTGCTCCTACTTCTGATATAGTTATTCCTGTGGGAACTGTTGTAAGTACAGTTGCATCTTCTTATTCTCCTAGTGTTCAGTTTCAAACTACAAGAACTGTTACTATGTATGGTGGGTTAGCAGGAAGTTACCTTAATCCTGCTACGGGAAGGTATGAAATTAGCACTGATATAATTGCAATCCAAGGTGGATTAGATAGTATTGTTGGTGCAAATACAATTTCTTTAATTACGACTCCTGTTGCAAATATTGACGGATGTTATAACACTGCTGCTACAGCTTATGGAGCAGATCAAGAATCTTCGGATGCCTTACAATTACGTATAGGAGCAAGAGTAACGGGTAATAGTATAGGTTCTGAAGATGGATATTTAAGCGTAGTAACAGCTGATTCTAATGTTCAAGACGCTGTAGTGGTCGCGCACGGAGCAACTGGAAGAGCAGGCGCCGGAGCTGTAGATATTTATATTAAAGGTAATTCTCCAGCGGCTCAAACAGATATATTTAGTAGTTTAAGTTCTGCAGATATGATTTTTTCTAAACAACCTGTTATTAGTGGAAGTATTGTGGGAGTACAATCTAGTAACAGTGGTTCTTTAGATTCTTCTTTATGGGCGTTTGTTCAAGACACAGGCGTATATAGAGGTTCTATAGATGCAGTAGATACTTTACATTGGAATACTCTTTTAGATTCAACTTATGGCGTTGTATATGTAACATATAATTATAATGCATTAGTAGATCAATTACAGACATTATTTACACAGACAAACAAAGATGTTTTTGGAACAGATGTTTTAGTTAAATGGGCTCAAGAAGTATATATTGATATAACAACTACTGTTAAGGTTCTTCCTGGATTTGATACGACTACTGTATTGGACGCTATAGAAGACGAAGTAATCACTTATTTAGATTCTTTGTCTATAGGAGAGGAAGTTCAGCAAGCTGATGTAGCTCGTATTATGCTTAATGTCGCAGGTGTAGATGATGTGCTTTTACCTTTTACATTATTTCAATCCGAAGATGGAACTATTACTAGAAACGCTTCTAATAATTTAACAATTCCAGCGTATGCTTATGCACAAGCTGGATTAATAACACTTTCATAATATGACTGTATTTCTTAAATGGAAAGATTACGCTCCTAGAACAGAGAACAGAACTTTAGCTGATTTGTTTTCTACATTATCTTCTAGGTGGTATCCTACAAATATTATTGCGGACGATGCTACCTATCATATTTTAAAAATGATGGGTAATGAAATAGCATCCGCTTCCGTTGAAACAGGGCAAGTTTTATCAGATCTTTCAATAGATACTGTAAGAACAGTTCCTGTGGTAGATCAGACTACTACGAAGATATACGATAATTTTGGAGCTTTAGTTGGAACTGATAAGCTTTACATTCAGGACTATGAATCTTATACATCCAGCAGTGTTGATTTAATGCCTTATAGGCAAGAATTACGATTTCTCATTTTATCTTGTTATGCAGGAACATCTTATGAAGGAATTAAGTTTGCCGGGCAAGCTTTTACAGGTATATCTCCAATAATAATAGATAAATATAAAGAATATCCTGGATGGACTTTGACATTATATACAGGATCTGTTGTTGCTGCAGGGAACAATTTTGTTGTTATCGATAGATATATTCCACGTATTGGACGAATTATACCCACGTCTTCAGCTTCTTTATTTGTTCCGGGAACGCATTATGCTATTTCTTACACTAAATTAGGTACAAATACTATTATTCATAGTGCACAATCTGTGTATCATGGAATAGATATTCATGTATTTGCATCAGAATATTCTTCTGGTTCTGTTGAACCTCTTTTTGAAGAAGCTGTTACTAAAATTTTAAGAGCAGATATTGTACCCAGATTCTTTTATTCCGATGTTTATGTAGGATATCATACCGATGGTATTTTAGGTAGTGGAAGTTCTGATTTGACGTATAATTATGATGAAGCCATAACAACAGGAACAAATGTATATTCAGAAGAAGGATTTATTGTATCTGATGGAAACTATGTTACAAATACAGATTCTGTTAATGAAAGAATTATTTACGGACGTCCGGTTGTACTGCCTCTTTCTACTTATCCTAATTTCAATTGGTATTATGATTGTGCAGCTTTAGTATTTAACGATGCTCATTATAATTTTGGAATACGTCAATATAGCAGTGCTAGTATTCCTCCTACTGTTTATTTTGAAGACTATAATAATGTTCCTTTAGAGTATTTATCTTTTCCTGCAGGAACAGATGGAACGCACTGGATATTTGATACGTCTGATGAAGCTTCTGATATCTCAGGCAATGGTGCAACGCTTGCAAGATCTGGGAGTGTTCCTATTCCAATATTAGGTAGGAGCGAAACTTGGCTTGGGCAATCTATTGACTACGATGAAGGTGTTGAAGAAGTATTTTATTCTAATACTACGGGAAGTGTTTTGAACTTTACAAATTCGTTTACTTGCGAAGTTTGGTTAAAAGGTATAGATAATTTATCTTTGGATGACAATATAGTTGTAAGGGTAAGACATGAAGAAAATGGAGTTACAGGATTAAATATTTTGAATGATAGCGGTTATATGTTTATGATAGCTCCGATGAATAATAATGTATCTTTATCTGTTTATAAGAATAGTGTTTTATCATCTGTAACTGCAGATATATCAAATATTACATCTGAGTTACCTTCTAGATATCATTATTTTGCAGTAACCTATTATTCAGGTTCTGTAATGTTTTATAGAGATGATAAATGTATAGGGTCTGATACTCTGCCTTGGCCTTTACCTTCTTTGTCGGGAAACATCTTTACATCTGTAGAATTACAAAGTTCTCCAGCTCTTGCGAATTCTTTTTCTGTCGGAGTAGATGAGGTAATGTGGTCAAACGCTGTATTGACTCCTGAAATGGCAAAAACTAGATTTGAACAAACTAAACCCAGACTATGTAGATTAGGACGCACAAGTTACAATACAGAGGAGTATCAACAACCTAGATGGGTTGTTTGGTCTTCGGGTTCACTAGAGTTTGAATTACATCATTTTTCTGTTAGAGGATTAGAATACCCTCATCAGTATGTTTTAAATCGTAGGAATGCATCGATTCTCGATATTCCTATATTTTCAGGTTCTGTTTTTTAAAGGAATGTAGTATGATAGGTTCTAATTATTTTGATGATCAACATGTTCTGTGCGACGATCTTAATAATACTGAGTCGTCAAAAAACCAAGAATTGGTTAGGAGAACACTAGCTTTAATTCATAATGGTAATTTAGGTAGCGGAAGTGTTGTAGGAGAATATGGAAGTACTTCTCTTCAGGTTACGAAGGATGCTGCTGCACAAATTACTATTGCTGCAGGAGCTGCTATTGATAATCAAGGGGAATATACTTCTATTGCTTCTCCTTGGACTATTGCTAAAGCTTCTTTACCTGCTAATGTTGAGTGGTCTTCCGCTGGTTCTGCTGTTTTCTATATTAAGATAAATCATATAACTACTTCTGGTAGCTATAGGCAGGATGATTTAGGTAATTCTTATCCTACAAGATATACGGATGACTATGCTCTTCAAATTAGTTCAGCTGCTGCTTCTGGTTCTCAAGTTCTTTTAGCTTCTTTTACAGCAGATCCTACAGGGGAAATAAGCGGAGATATTACTGATGCACGTATTTTTATTCGTGCAAGAGCGTATGATGATGCTACCTATTTAGGTAATTCTCCTATTGTAGGACACACTAGAGTTTCTGATCATATTCATGCAAAAGGTTCAGGTACACAATCTACTACAAACCCTCATGGAATGACGTTATCTGATTTGGGATTTACAGATGAAAGTACAGTAAACCACTGGAGGGATGCTCATGTTAATGGTATCATGCTTCTTGCAAATGATGCGTCTACTTTAAATAGCTGGAGTGGAAGTGTTATTAGTCCTGCTAGTGCAGCATATATTTCTTTTACTTCCCCTTCTGCTTATGCATTTATGAATGTTAATGGTACTTTGTTTAGTGGATCTCTTGCAAATTTAACTGGAACGGATGCTCCTTCAGATGGTACTTTTTGGGTAGTTGCAGATGGTACTACAACACCTAAATTCTTACCAACAGGGAGTTATGCATTTGGCGTCTCTAATCCACATGGTCAGCCCCTTTATGTAAGACTTGGATTAGCTACTGTTGCTGATTCTGGAGATGATATAACATCTTGGGTAAACATGAGGCATGTTTTTGCAATGTCTCAATATGAAGTAAGAGCAGATACAACAGAAGGTGTATCAGACCCTGCTGGTTCTTTGTTAGAAAGAGCTAGTATAGTGGATAACTTAAATCGTATTAGATATCAATTAGGAAAAATAATAGATGGGGATGAAAATAATTGGGATACTACTCCTTCTATTGCCTTATCTAATCAAGTTATAGTACTTTATTGTGCAGCAGATATTTCTTCCGGATCTGCAGAATCTTCTGTAGATGCTACAACATATCCTCAATGGGATTATTCCGCAGGAATGGGGTCTCCTTATTATACTTTAATAGCAAAAGGTAAGTTTATTTACAAGTCAGGTATGTCGGACCTGGTTTTAAGATGTAAAATTATGGAAGATGCTGGAGGTACGGCTAAGGCCGATTTATGGTTGGATTCTGCGAGTGGTTCTGTAGAAGCAACTACTGCTACATATGAACAGGTTGTAACTTCTTTAGCTCTTAGTGCATTAACAAACAATACAGTGCATGACTGGAAAGTAAGTATCTCTCTAACCGCAGGTTCTGTAGCTCGTATGACGGAACCTTTAGTTACTATAGAAACCTATTCCCCGTAGAAATAAATATAAGCTTCTTATCTTTTAAAAACGCTAATAAAACCCTTAATTTTATTAGCGTTTTTTATGTAAAAAAACTAGTTGCTTTTTTGCCGTGTTACTTTTATATTATAGTATGGTAAGAAAGCTATACATAATAAATCAATCAATCTATAACAACATAAGGAGTTGTACCATGAGAACACTCTCATTAATTTCAGGTCTTTTAGCCATCTTTTTATTTGTCGGCTGTGACCAAAACAGTAACCCTGTTTTACCAGATTCTACTCTCAGAGGGGATATTTCCGGTAAGGTAATTTTACACCAAGATTATCGCCAAGAAGATCCTTTGCAAACCAACGAAGGGGTTGAGGTTTCTATAGAAGGAACTACTTTATCAACTCTATCAGATAGAGATGGGAAGTGGACAATTTCAGGCCTTGCAGAAGGTAGTTATACATTAGTTCTTTCAAAAAATCTTTACGAAACCTATAAACAAAACTTTGTTTATAAAGTAGGCGTTCCTTTTAGTATTAATGCTACTCTTTATAAAATTCCGGCGTTCGAAATAACAAACCTGTCTACAGAATTTGTAGGAAATGAATGTGTTATAAAAGGTAATCTTGTGGGTAATGTTTCTCGATATGCAGCTATACGATTATATTTTTCTACAGATCGGAACGTTTCGTCAACCAACAATGTTTTCAGTACATATGAAATTATCCGGGAAAATGCTTTTGGAACAGCTACTGTATATGCGTTTAGAAAAAGCGGAAGTTTTTCTTTACAGACTTTTTATAGCAAAGGTATAGTGGGTCGACAAGTATATATTGTAGCATATGCCGATGGAGAGAATCCAGGACGCCCTGCGCTTAATTCTCAATCTTCTAATATTGCAACGTTGCTGGTTCCTTAGATTTGTTTTTGTTATTCGGGCGCTCAATATAGGGCGCTCGAAGTTTTTATTTGAGTGTACAATATTATAGATAGGATATATGTATGATAATACTCAATAATAAAACTCGTTACGATTCTAAATTCCTTCGTAAAGTCCTTTCAACTGCTTTAAGGTATTGGAAAAAAGAATGTACTCCTTTACCTTCCTATTTAAAAAACATTCGTATTACTGTTAACACTGCAAAGCAGGACAGATGTTGTACTGGTTGGGCTTGGCTCAATACTAATGCAATGCGATTACGTATTCCTCATTGGTCTCCTTTAGTTACACATTCCTCCAGAAGCTTGATGGGGGAAAATTATGCTTCTGGATATAAACCACTTACATTATCTCAAGATCTTATTTTCGTTTTCTTTCATGAACTAATGCATAATCGTGGGTACAGACACGCGAATATAAGTGATATATATTTGAAAAAGGTTGCTACTGAGGTTCCTTTTATTCCTTGGGAATATGTTCCTACTAAACAAGAGATTATGCAATTGCGTCCTCCGAAGAAAAATCTTCAGGAGGAAAGATATATAAAAGCCTTGAAGATGGTTGATAAGTGGAAAAAGAAAAGTAAAACTGCTGCTTTACATTTGTCTCAATGGCAGAAAAAAGTAAAGAGGTATGAAAAGATTTTATCTAACTCAGAAGAAAAGAAATTTAAAAAGGATAAGTAAAATGAAAGCGGATTTTAGCATCATTAAAAAAGTAAGGGATAAAAAGGGTATTAAGAACAGGTGTGGGAATAATGTAATTGCAGATGGTCTTGAATGCCCTCATTAAGGGTGTAGGGAAACATATAAAGATGGAAATGATCCTGATAATATAGACAAATGGTATTTTATGATAAGAGCATTCAGAGTAGATAATTATTCAGAATGTAAAAATTGTAATGAATGGTTTTGAATAAAAGGAGGACAAATGCCTTTTTTGATGCTATTTTTAATTTGTGTATTTATTATTCTTATAAGGTATCTTTGGAATCATCGTATAAAAGAATGTAGGAACTGTCATCGAGCAATATCTTATAAAGAGTATAAAGCTTATGGAGGATTTTGTTTTAGTCAAAAGTGTCAAGCTGTTAAGGAGTGGTTACAAATGTTAGACAAAGAACAAAGAACAAGAAAGCAATTTTATTAATATGGATGGAATCATTCTTATATCCTTTTTAATCGCTGTTTATTTAATAGAAGCCACTCTATCTTGGTTGTTGTCTTTCTTTTTTCCTCCTAAGAAACCTTGTTTACCACCTGCTTATGCAAACAAAAAGGTTTTATCTGATCGTATTGAATACTATGATGAAGAAGGGCGTTTGCATAGGTTAGATGGGCCTGCTATAGAATTTAAGTCGGGGTTTTGTGTATATTATGTCTATGGCAGAATAAAAACGAAAAAAGAGTTTTATAATAAATGGATGAGATCGATAAAGTAATAAGGAAACAATCACATAACAGAGGAGATAAGAAATGAAAAACGTAATATTAGTATTTGATGCGGATAAAGGTGAATTGCGAGTGACAATTGAGAACGATACACTAATTGTTGATGGTTTTCAGAAGTGTATAGATAACAAACACACAATGGTCTTACTACCACAGGGTCAGGTGAAACTTATAAAGAAACTTACAAATAATTTAAGTTTGTAAAATGAGGTAAACAATGAAAACCTTAAACGAAAAAGCAGACTTACCGAATAGGGACGGATTCAAGTTCGTTGCTGTCACAAAAGATGGAAAACACGTTGTTTGTAAGGTTATCAAAAGACATAGTGATGGTTGTCACAGAGTTCGTGGAGTCAAGTATAGTGAAATCGTTGGTTGGTTACCTTACAAACCACCTCAACCGGTTATATCATTAAATACAGGAAAGCTGTCATGATAGATGAAAAGCGTTGTAAAGAACTTGAAACAGAGCTTGAAAAGTTGGATTCTGAAATCAATGAGCAAGAAAACAAGTGGTGTGAAGAACATCCATTAACAGATAGAAAGAATCTGCTTAAACATGTGCAAGAAATGGCTTTGCATGTTAAACCTCTTAGAAAAAAGTATGCAGAACTAGATAGGGAACAAAGAATGATAATGCCCTATACTCTTTCTGACATAGATCCTGATTGTGGGAATGTAATGAGTTTGGAAGAATTCATATCCCATGTTAATTCAGGTGGATTTATTGATTATGATGGATATGGAAATTATGTGAAGGACGGGAGGAGAACTGATATAGAAATATATCCAAGTGATGTTAAGCATGGATCTATTCGCAGTGAAGAATTTGATACGATTATATGGTATAATAGATAAATTTAATTCTAGGAGATATAAAAATGGCAACATTTGAAATAACATTTACAACAGAAGCGAGAATGTCAGCTTCTGTCGAAAAGAAACTACGACAGGTGTTTGGTAAAGATATACCATTACATACGATTGAAAAGCTAAAGACTCCTGAAACAAGGTCGCAACGGCTTGATGAAGCTAAAGACGAAGTAGATAGTGCAAAATCTATTGTTGAAGAGTTAAAAGACGAAATGCAAAATTGGTATGATAGTATTCCTGAAAATCTTCAAGGTGGAACGAAAGCAGACGAAGTTCAAGAAACAATCGACGGGCTTGAAAGTCTACAAAGTGATTTAGAAAATATTGATTTTGATTCTATTAATTTTCCATCTATGTTTTGATTTTTAAAGGAGGTATATATGGCAAAGGATGCTTTAATATTACATTTTCCTACTTCTGTTTCTAATAGTAACTCTAAAATTGCATCGCCAACTGTTTTGATTGATAAAAAACGAGAGTTATTAGAAGCATATATAGATGGTAAAATTACTTTAAACGGGATTATGGATACGATGTATCAATTAGGAAAAAATAACAAAGGAGAATAGTAATAAATGATATTCTTTCGTCCTACAGAAGATTTTATAAAATGGCTTAAATCATATATAGGTAAAAGATTCGTTGTTGATATTGGATGTGGTGAAGGATGTTTATTATATAATATGAAAAAAGCAGGTATTCCTTGTATAGGCGTAGACCCTTATCCTCCACTTATACCAGACTCTGAAAGAGATTTTGATACTCCTTTTGATATTATTATACGACAGAAAGGACAAAGCTCTGCTTTAATTCAGAGAGAGAATGCGTTAATCATTATTGCACGTCCTTGTCATGACGGTTTTACAGAGGAGGTTATTTTAGGAAGAAATCTCAAAACAGAGGTTTTATATATAGGCCTCCAAAAAAATGTCGGTATGGATTTAGGAAATATAAAGCACGAAGAAGTTTTCCTAGGTTTTGAAATAGGAAATGAGCAAGAAAAAATATATAGGATTAAACCTGAAAAATGATTATACTACATCTTGAAATTACGGACTATCTTTATTCTATTGGGGCTACTCATTATTATGGTCATATAGTTTTTCCTTTTAAGGAAAAATATGGGCAATTAGGATTGCCAGAAAGAGTAGAAGAAAACGTCGAACTGGGTTTTGAATTAACTAGAACAGATGCTGAAGCTTTAAATAAAAAAGAAAGATCATATGCTCCAGATCATCGTTGCGTATATAAAGTAGGAGAGCGGTCAACTAGGTTTGATTCTCCTAAACTCGTTGAGATAGCAGGGATCAAATACTACAATGAAAAGTTAAAGGAAAAATATCCTTTATTGGTTTTAGGATCTTCTGGCGTAGTTGAACCTCAAAAGATTATAGGGTATAATTTTGAAAGTAAGCCAGAGATTAAATTAATCAATCAAATAAATAAAATTGTAGAAAAATATCATTATAATGAAGATTGCGATACAGAACACAATCTAGCCTTATATAAAAAATGGAAGCCTTTGTGGAAGAAGTTAACAGGAGAAAAGTGGTCGTGAAATACTACCAACAAGATGAGGTGCCTTTTTATGAGTTTGTTCTTTTAAGCTGTCTAACAGCAAGGAAATTTGATGCCTTTCCCAAAGCTATATTGCAGATACCTAAAGGAGAAGATAGGTATATCTATAAATTTATATTTG
>Ga0265297_10009623_pt1 | contig 12388 bp, 10 predicted proteins | sample Munlanlwell13791_FD_192502 | JGI IMG/M metagenome (GOLD analysis project Ga0265297, IMG submission 192502) | Leachate microbial communities from a municipal landfill in Southern Ontario, Canada - Leachate well 137-91 | ecosystem: Engineered > Solid waste > Landfill > Unclassified | place...
TATATCCGAACATGGAATGGACAATTCATCGGTTTGAGCAAATATGGTTCGGATTCTTCGGGCTTTTTGCCGGCCTGCAAATCTTCCAGCGATTGGCCGACTTCCATTGCCGGATACATATTGGAAGAAAAGAAACCCCAATGGCCGGATTTTTCCCAAAGCCGCCGGTTGCCAATGTGGGGCGAACGGACAAAATCATATCCGCCTTTCAGATGCGCGTCATACCAAAAGTCTTCAATCACGCGCCACAACATCGCACCCTTGGGATGCCACAATACCAATCCCAATCCGGCATCTTCATCAATATGGAATAAATCCAGCTCTTTGCCCAGCTTGCGATGGTCGCGTTTTTCCGCTTCTTCCAAATTTATCAGATAATCGTCCAACTCTTTTTTTGACGCGAACGCCGCGCCGTAGACGCGCGTGAGCATTTTGTTTTTCTCGCCGCCTTTCCAATAGGCGCCAGCAATCTTGGTTAATTTAAATCCGTCAATCGGCAGATCTTTTGCCGATTCCACATGCGGCCCGCGGCAAAGGTCGTAAAAATCGCCGCTTTGGTAGACCGACACTTTTTGCTCGCCCTTGGCTTCCAAATCGGAAATTATTTCCAATTTATACGGTTGATCCGCGAAAATCTTTTTGGCCTCATCAACGCCGATTTCTTTTCTCTCAAATGTCACCCCGCCGCCGATAATCTTTTTCATCTTAATCTCAATCTCTTTTAAATTATTCGGCGATAAAGACCGGTCGCCCAAATCAAAATCGTAATAAAAACCGTTCTCCACGGCCGGCCCCATCCCGAATTTGGTGTTGGGATACAAATTTTTTACCGCCGCGGCCATTATGTGCGCCAGCGAATGGCAAATCACTTCAACATCGTATTTTTTGTTCATATTTTTATTTATTTTTAACATTTTATCATTTTGACATTTATTTGACATTTGGATTTTGGATTTTGACATTAAAAAAACCTCGCCCCAACCTTGAATTTTCATTCAAAATTAGGGCGAGGTTTTTGCTCCCGCGGTTCCACCTAACTTATTCCAAATGGAATATCTCTTTTTTGCCATAAAAACTTGGGCCTCGCGGCTCCCTCGCACATCAGCGCGGGGCTTGCGGTTGGTAGCCGCAACAATCGCCTTTTGGCAAATATTCAATTGTGATTTGATACTACGCCCGTTTTTTGATTTTGTCAAAAATCATTTTTGTTACCGCTCGCTGGGTTTAAAATGCAATACCTCCGGTGAGTGGTCATTTTTTCAATTCGCGGCAAAGTTCCAGAAAAGTGGCATTGCTCCAGGCTTGATTGGGACAGCCGGCGGGATCAAAGCTTTGCGCCGAACTGATTTCGGACGCGCATCCCAGCGCCCCGCCCCACAAAATATCGTGGCGAGAGGCGACAAAAATTTTTTCAATGTAATGCTTGAAATATCCGCCGGCGATCCGGCGCATCGCAATCGCAGCGATATTGTTTATCCAAAACCAGCTGTCGCCGTTGTGGTATGATTTGGCATTCTCGCCGGTGCTTTGCGGGCAGAACCGCGGATCGTTTTTGTCAATGGTGGCCAGCCCGCCCCAGTCAAGCCACAACTTTGCCAGCGCATTTTCAAAAACAACGCGCCACTCGCTTTTTTCCAGCAAGTCCGGATAAATATAGGCGGCCAGAAAAAGATTGGGGCGGCAAGTGAAATCATGTTTGTTTTTTTCAACATCAAAGCGATCGGCCAAATTTTGCGTGTCAAAAAAAGTTTTTCGCGCGATAATTTCCAACCCGTCTTTTAACTGCGAATAATATTCTTTTTTTTCCGGATCGTCGGTGAGCCGACGCGCCAGATCATACATCGCCAACCGCTGGGCCTGGATTTCCACGCATGCCCCGGGGCGTTCCAGACTGTCCATCCAAGTTTTTTCATCGGTATTTACCGCCAAACCGCCCCGCGTGCGATACCGCAACTGCCAGCCGATCGCTCTTTCCAAAGCATCGGCAATTTCCCGTTTTTCTTCGCCGTCAAAAAAATTCTTCTTCAAAAATTCGGCGGCGCGCGAAAACAGCCAGCCGGCGCCGTCGGCGGTGTCAAAATGATATTTGTTTTTTTTCAATTCTTTGAACTGGCGCCAAAAAACCGTCGTGGCGGCAGTTCGATCAAATTCAGCCAGCCCTTTCAGCGACACCGCCTCATCTCTCTGCCAAATCTGGAAAAACCACGGCCAGCCGGCACGCAACGACAAACTGTCTTTTTCGGTTTTAACCAGCATCCGCAGGGCATTTTTGGCCGCGGCTTTGGCCACCGCAGTCTTATCGGGCAATACCGGCCAAAAAACTTTCGCGCGATAATTATTTAAAAATTCCGTGCGTTTTTTTGACTTTTCCGCTTCAAAATCGTTTAAAATCCGGCCGGCGCGGGCGGCGGTCTCTTCCTTGTCGCCGCCGGCGGCAAAAACCAGTCTTGAGGCTGACACCGCCGCCGGACGGAAAGCCCGGCGGCAAAACGGGGGCGATGCGCGTTTTTTGTCCCACTCATAATCGCGATCGGCCCATTCGTTTGTTATTTTGGAAATTTTGAAGTCGCCGGCAACCGCCAAAAAAATCTCCGGCAGGGGCAATCCGGAAATTTGGCGGCAGACGGCCAGAATCAATCCGTCCTCTTCCCAAACCGCATAATGCTGTTCCGCGTCCGGATTTTTATATGATTCCTTGATGTCCAAAAAAAATGATATTTCCGCCGGTTTTTCAATTTCATAGGCCAGACAATTTTGCGCGGGAAGAAAAAAAGACTCCCGGTTGTTCTCCCAAATTCTTTTCACCCGCCAAAAATCGTTTTCCAACGCCAAAAAACCGGCCGCGCCGACGGGGCGGATATCGTCAATTATTTTTATCAAGCGGCCGCCGATTTGACAGAACCATCCCTGATAGCGGCTGGCCGGATTTTTGCCGATCCACAAATAACCGCCGGCCCGACCGAGCATCAGACCTCTGCCGCCAAGGTCATTGACAGTTTTGATTATTGTTTTTTTCCCGAAGTTATGGATAAGTTCCACGAATATAAATTAAAAAGGTAAATTTAAAAAGGAAAAACGAAAATTTCAAATTAAAAATTTTAAATTGCCGTTTTTACTTTTTCATTTTTAATTTTTACTTTGTAACGCCAGATTGTGCGCCGCCACGTAATTCTCCGCCAAATCCGCCCAATCAAAATTATTCACCAGTTTGCGGGCGTTAATCTTGTTTTCCACCCGCTGGTGCCGCGGCATCACCGCATAATCGTAGAGAATGCCGCCCAGCTGTTCCGCCGCTTCGTCGGCGCTTTTGCCGAAATTATTGATGATAAAAATCCCCGGATTTTGCTCGTCGCGAGGCAGAGCGGCCAAGAACCGCCCCAGACCGCTCAAATCGCTGGTCACCGCGGGCACGCCCTCGGCCGCCGCTTCCAGCGGCGTGTATCCCCACGGTTCGTAATACGACGGAAAAACTCCCAAATGACACCCTTGGATTGCCTCCCGCATCGTCAGATTAAGCAGGCGATCGGTGCCGGTCAAGTAAGCGGGATAGAAAATAACTTTGACGCAGTCGTCTTTTTTGTTTTCCAAACCGGCCTGCGCCAGCGCCTTGATTATCTGGTCGTTGCGGCATTCCAATTCGTGGGTGCAAATCAGCGGCGCGCCGGCACGGCGGGCTTTACGCAAACGGCGTTCCAGTTCGCGGTGCGGTTCGCCGTCAAAAACATCGGCGCTCTTCAAGTCTTTTCCGGCAAAAAGAGAATAGGTGAAACTTTCCATCAAATTGCCCGAATTTTCCTCAATGAATTCTTTGATGTCAAAATAATTGCCGCGATTCTCAATCAGATCGGGATGGATGCCCTTGGTCTGCGCCGGCACCCACAAAAAGGCGATCACCGTCCGGGAACTCTTTTCCCGTTTTAACTTCCGGTTCAAATCTCCCAGAGCAACGATGAAAGAATCAATTCCTTTGGCATGGAATTCATACCGCGCCATCAGAAAATAGAACAATGTGTTCTTCGGGTCAAAAGTGTAGTGCGGAAAAAAATTATAGAACAAAAATTCGCGAATCCGGCCGCGCTGGATGCGGTGCTTGATCGCCGCCTCCTCAAAACTCAAATACCCGCCCGCATCCAATCCGTTGGGCAGAAAAACATCCGGTTCCCGCCCCAAAAAATACTTACACTCCACGCCGGTGATTTCGCTCACCGTGGTGAACACCGAACACTCGCGCGCGGCGGCCGCTTCCAAAAGATGCTTGGCTTGGACGTGATAACGATAAGCTTCCTCCGACGGATTGATGTTTTCAATGCCGGCATAAAATTCCCGGCCGGCAAACGCCAGACTGCGCCCCAGGGTTGTCGCGTGCGTGGTAAACACCGAAGCGGCGCCGGCGCCGAATTTTTTGGCGAACAACAGCGCCGTGCCCGCCAGCCATTCATGGCAATGGGCCACCGTTTTTTTGGCGGGATTGGCCAGCGCCGCCTGTTCAATCAAGCGGCCGACGGCATATCCCCAAACCGCCGGTTCGTCAAACTCAAAACCGGAATCCATGGAATCAACGCGGTAATCGTCCCACAATTCTTTTTTATAGCGATTCACATTCGGCCAAAGCGCGGAAAAATCAACCAAAATCATCTGCGGCTCCCCTTCAATCAGCCATCTTCCGCAATGGCAGACGATGCCTTGATTTTTCAGGTTGTCAAAAGCGGTTTTGAGCCATCCTTTCGGCGATATTTCCTCCAGCTGGTGTTTCGCGTTTTGCGCCAGATACGGGCCGACCAAAAAATAGCCGTCTTGATAGCGCTTGGCCATTTGCGCAGCTTTGGTGGCCAAAACCGTGTTGATACCGCCGATTTTATTGCAAACTTCCCATGAAATTTCCAACAACAAATCCGCTTGCGGAGACAGCAATGTTTTTTTTATATTTTTCATCGGCGTTAAGGCGGGGGCGTTTTAATCGGGCTACATCAAGAAAGACCAAAACCGGGGGGCGCTCATTTTTTCCTTGATCCTCTTGGCGGCGGTTTTGGCACTCTTGGTTTTGCGCAACGCCGAACCAAGCTGTTTCTGCCCGAAGACATCTTCCACCCAGTTGGCGAAATCATTTCTTTCGCCATTGGCGTGGAAACTCCAAAGCGCGCCGTCCATTGTTTCCAACGCCTGCGCCAGCTCTTTGAGATTTTTCAACATTCGTCCGTCATTTAACCAAAACGCCTTTTCCGGTTCAACGTCGGCAACCACGGACACTGTTTTTTTGGGAGCGGTTTTAACCATAAAATTAAAAATGTAAAAGTCAAAATTAAAAATTAAGGTAAAATTTCTTGAGAAATTTTGATTTTAAAATTTTTCATTTTGAATTGTCATTTTACATTTTGATTTTTTAATTTTTAACTTCTATGCGGCGACCTTTGTTTTTAAAATATCGTCAACTTTAATCTTCAAGTCGTTGTAAATGTTCATAAACGCGATAAACGATTCATAGGGGCTTTCATAGGGATTGAAATATTTGTGGACGTCGCCGTCCGAAAACCATTTGGTGCACATATAATAGAAATGGTCGCTGGTCTGCAGTTTGCGCCACTCGTCCAACAATGCCTCATCGCCGGCTTCTTTCACGTCTTTTTCCAGCGCGTATATTTTTTCCAGCGCCGCGTGCTGCATTTTGTTGCCGTTCCAGGCGCTCAAATCGCGTTCCATATCCGCCCAGGAAACCAGCCGCCAAAAATCCAGTTCCCCCGCCGGCTCAATCTCGGTAATCAATTTCGACGGCAGAACAAATCGATTGCGCGGATTTTCCATTGTTTTCCAAAAGAACGCCTCAAAAAACTTAAATATCCCCGTTTCTTCCCACTGATGCTCGCCAAACGTTTCATAATCCATAAAGAGATTCACCGTCTGGCATTGTTGATCAAGATTCAAAAGATTGATCCACTCGGTGTATTTTTCCGCGGTGAGCGGCCACTCTTTCCACTCGCGATTGGAAAAACGAAAGCCGATATCGTCGCTCAATTTGTAATTCCGCGCCAGCAAGCGCAGGGCGCCACCCTTGGCTTGATAAAGAAAATTGGGCGAACGCCATTGCAAAATTTCATCCCAGCCTTCGGCCAGCATTCCGTCAAAGCCCATTTTTTCCACCATTGCGGCGATACTGTTATTATACACCAATTCCGTGTTTCGGAAAAATTTCGGCGAGAAATCAAAATGTTTTTTCAGCGCCTTGTTTTGCAAATCAATCTGGCGGGAAAATTCTTCGGCCGAATAGACCGATGCCAGCGAATGATAATAGGTTTCCGAAACCAGTTCGCAGCATCCGGTATCAACCAAGTCGCGAAAGCTTCGCAAAACTTCGGGAAATTCGGCCTCCAACTGCTCCAGCAAAACTCCGGTGATGCTCAAACTCAGTTTGAATCTTCCCCGCGACCGGCGGATCAAATCCAAAAACATGCGGTTGGCCGGCAGATAGCTTTTGCGGGCGACTTTTTTCAAAATTTGCCGGTTGTTTTCGTGATCAAAATAATCGCGGTGTTCGCCGATGTCAAAAACCGAGAATTTTTTCAATCTCTGCGGCTGGTGGGTGTGAAGATATAGGCAAATGGGAGGCATGTTTCAAATTAAAAATTTAAACATCAAAATTAAAAATTAAGGTAAAATTTCTTGCGAAATTTTGATTTTAAAATTTTTCATTTTACATTTTTGATTTTAAGCGGTCATAACGCTTTGGTAGATGTTTAAACATTTTCGGGCCGAATCAACCCAATTGAATTTTTTGACTTCGGCCAGTCCGTTTTGCCGCAATTCTTCCCTCACTTCCGGATAGCGCAACGCCGCCAGCATCTTGGCCGCCATTTGGCCGGTGTCCCAAAAATCGCATTTCAAACAATGCGCCACCATTTCGCCGACTCCGGATTGCCGCGAGATCAAAATCGGCGCGCCGCTGGCCAGCGCTTCCAGGGAAGTGAGCCCGAAGGGTTCGGAAACCGACGGCATCACATACAAATCCGCCGCTTTATAAAGCGCGGCCAAATTCCGCCCGCGCAGAAAACCGGCAAAAACCACCCGGTCGGCCAGCCCCAGCCGCGCGGCCTCTTCAATCAGCCATCGCTCCATATCTCCCGCGCCGGAGAACACAAACATCGCGCTCTTGTCCGCCGCCGCCACCGCGCGCGCCGCGCGCAAAAAATAGTCCGGTCCTTTTTGAAAGGTGAGCCGCCCCACAAACAGCACGATTTTTTTGCCGCTCTTTTTCAATTTTAACAAATGATCGGCCGGGCCGGCATATTCGCTGTGGTTAACCGCATTGGGCACCACGACGATCTTTCCGGGTGCGGCGCCGTAGTCGTTGACGATCCGGCGCTTGGTGTAGGCGCTCACCGCGGCCACCGCGTCGGCATTTTCAAATCCCTGTTTTTCCACCGAGCAAATTTCACGATTCAATCCGGCGGTCCCCACCCGGTCATACTCGGTGGCATGAACGTGGAACACCAGCGGTTTTTTTGAAACTTTTTTAGCCGCCAATCCGGCGGGCAAACTCAGCCAGTCATGGCAATGAATCACGTCAAATTTCTCCGCGGCGGCGATGGCGCCCCCGATTTGGCCGTAACGCATCACCTCGCCCATCAGATCGCGCCGCCAGACTGAAAATTGCGGCTTGAAATTGGTTTCTCCCCATTTGGCGATTTTTCGTTGATAAGACGCCGCGGTTAAATAAGGGGAAAGCGGCGAATCCACCGCAATCGCCTCAACGCCGGCGGGAAATATTTTTTTGCCGGTCCATTCGTCGGCAAAAATCATGCGGCAAGACGCGCCGGCGCAATCGTTTTTCTTGGGAAGAACAAAAGTGATCTTCGCCCCCAAAGACGCCAGCCCGCCGGCCAGACCTTGGCAGGCCACCCCCAATCCGCCGGAATTATGCGGCGGAAATTCCCAACCGAACATTAAAATTTTAATCGGCGCGGATTGCATTAACAATAATAAAAATAAATTTGCCTAACTCAAAACTGCGGCTTTTCTACCATCACTTTTATTATACAAAAAATCCGCGGAAAATAACACCCGCGGATTTTGCCAACTGCTCACTGGGTTTAAAATTCTTTTGCCGGGGTCTAACCCTCGCATTAGCGAGGGATAGACCCTTGAAATGCAATACCTCCGGTGAGTGGTTGCCGGATTTTGGAAAACCGGCAAAGATGACAATCTTTTTTAAATGTTGAAGCGATTGGCGAATTGGCCGATTAACGGCAAAGGTTTTTGCTCGCCCTTGTAAGCGCCATAGATGCCGATTGCCATCAAAACAAGCATTGCCAAACTCAAGAGCGGCGCCAACGTCCAGCCGATAAACGGCACCATGCTCACAAACCCCGCGGCAATCCACGCCACAAACAGCGTCAATCCCTGCTTGACGTGGAATTTCACGAACGGATCGTTTTTGTCTTCGGTGAGCAAAGGAATGAAAAACACGATATAGGCCACCATCGCCATCCCCGTGTTTTTCCCCTTGCCCGCGGATTTTTTGGCCGACTCAACGACCTTCCCCGCTTCTTTTTTGATCTTTTCCTCCATCGGCTCGCCCGCCGATTTTTGGTCTTTTTGTTCTTCCATATTTTTTATATTATTTTTCATTGTACAGAGATTGAGATGGTTTCAAAACCCTATTCGTTACGAAATCGTTTTATTCCGAGCAAGCCGAATGAAGAACGAGGAGGTATACTTGAAGCTAAAGTCTGCCGACCCGCGCTTCGCCATAGGCTTCGGCGAGGCGAGCGAGCGATGAATTCGGCGTAGCCGGAATAAAACGATTGCAGTAGGATAGGGTTTTGAAACCATCTCATTATATTTCACGCAAATGCTTGACTCAATTCTCAATCGCGCTTTTCCATCCTTCAATGTCTTCTCCTATTTGCAATAGAGAGCCCGCGCCGCCTCTGGCGATACGGACAACATATTTCCCGACCGCAAACGCACGCCCGTCTTTATTTCCCAAGAACTTGCCGCCGATTTTTTCAATCTTTTCGCGCGTTCCCCGGGTAAATTTCCAAGAATTTGCATCATAATCAATTTCCCCCAATTCTTTGATTTCTGCCAATAATTTATCAATTTCCTCGGGAGTAATCTTTAATTTCAATTGTTCGGCGGCATACAAAAGCTTCGCCGCCGCGCCCGCCCCCCCTTTCCGAATTTTCCAAGAAATCCTCCGCTTCCTTGTCCGGAAGCGGAAAATCTTCAAAAGTTTTTTGGAGCATAATTTTAACCCTGCTATTTTATTATACCTGCTACGTAAATATTCCCGCGACAAGCCTGTTCATTGATTCTACCCCGAAATTGCCCGGAATCCAACAAGAGAAACCGCCCGGCAAAATCAAAACCGGACTATTTCATGGACCGATTGACACCATCGCCAACCTTGCCATCCTTTGGTTGATTTTATGACACTTTTTGTTTATAGTATAGCCATTGCGCAGATATGCCGCTCTTTTGTTTTTTTTGATTTTGTTTTGGTTTTGGATTTTGATTTTTGAATTTGTTTGGGATTTCGTGCTTCGTGCTTTGAATTTTATATTTCGGAGGGGTCGCATAGCGGCCGAGTGCGCGCGCTTGGAAAGCGCGTATACCGAAAGGTATCGCGGGTTCAAATCCCGCCCCCTCCGCCAATTGGGAAATGTCGTTGTCGGCACGTTCTCTGTAAAACTTCATCCGCCAATCTTTCCGCCCAAGCTAAAAGCTCGGATAGTTTTTTATCCCTTCAGAGATTTTCGGATTTGCCTCCTAATGGGAGGTAAAACAAAAAATTCTCTTAATTTTTATGAAGTAAATAGGGATTTTTTCTTCGCTATCGCTTTGAAAACGATTTTGTTCTATTGTAAAATATAAATATGAACACGGTAGTATTTAAGCAAATGTTGACCATAAAAGAGGCTTGCGAATGGGCAAGCTTGTTTTTAGGTCGCCCAATTAGCGAAACGAATATCGCCTACTTAATACAATATGGAAAAGTTAAAAAATATGGCGAAAATGGCAACACTCGAGTTTATGCCAATGATTTAAAAAATTATTATCAGTCATTTAACGGCAAAAGAGAAGTTGAATGGAAAAAGAAACTTGGCAATGATTTAAATTGGAGCTTATCATTTGATAATTTAAGAGAAAAAGACACCACAAAACATGTTCATCGGCTACATCCGTATAAAGGCAAATTTATTCCGCAATTGGTTGAGTATTTTATAGATGGTCATACAGACGATTTTAAAAAACAAGCTTTTTTCAAAAAGGGCGACATTGTGTTAGACCCTTTTTCTGGATCAGGAACGACGCTCGTACAAGCAAATGAGCTTGGTATTCATGCAATAGGCATAGATATTTCTCGATTTAACTGCATGATAACCGAAACAAAGCTCTTGGACTATGATTTAGATTTACTGATACAAGATATCAAAACTATAAACTCATCTATTGCTAAATTTGAAAGCAACGGCAGAGTTCAAGAATTTGAAAGAGAGTTATATTTAGAATTAGCAAAATTTAATAATAAAAACTTTCCGTCCCCCGATTTTAAAAGGAAAATTTATAAAAAAGAAATTGATGAAGATAAATATTCAATTGTTAAAGAAAAAGAATTTTTAAAAATTTATGATGGATTAATTGAAAAGTATAAAATTGAATTGAAGCAAGAGAAGAACAAAACTTTTCTTGATAAATGGTACATAAAAAACATACGAAAAGAAATTGATTTTGCATTTGAACAAATCAAAAAAATAAAGAATGAAAAAAATAAAAGAGTTTCGGCGGTTATATTAAGCCGAACAATGCGTTCTTGCAGGGCAACAACACATTCCGATTTGGCAACATTAAAAGAACCGCAAGTAACCACTTATTATTGCTGGAAACATAAAAAAATTTGCAAGCCACTCTTTTCGATAAAATATTGGTTTGATCGCTATGCCAACGACACAATAGCACGGATAAAAGAGTTCCAAAAAATAAAGAATGGTGCTTATTGGGCGACTATTCCCGGAGATTCAAGAACTGTTGATATAGCAAAAGAAATAAATTCCAGAAGTAAAGAATTCTATAATCTTTTTGAGAAACAAAAAATTAAAGGCATTTTTTCATCACCTCCTTATGTGGGACAAATAGATTATCATGAACAACATGCTTACGCTTATGACCTTTTCGGTTTTGAAAGAAAGGATGAACTAGAAATAGGGCCTTTATACAAGGGGCAGGGGCAAGAAGCAAAAAAATCTTATGTGGAAGGAATTTCACAAGCATTATTTAATTCAAAAAAATATCTTTCAAAAGAATTCAATGTTTTTTTGGTTGCCAACGATAAATGGAATTTATACCCCACAATCGCCGAAAAGGCCGGCATGAAAATTATTAATCAATATAAACGACCGGTGTTAAATCGAACAGAACGAGATAAAAATCCTTACTCAGAAATAATTTTCCATTTAAAATCAAAAATATGAGTTTAACTGAACAACAAATTGTAGATGTAGAAAACGTTTTAAAAAATGCGCTTAGGCGCAAATTTCAAAACTATAAACCGGAGCCGGCAGCAATGCCCTTTCATTCAAGATTGCTTGGTAAGGACAGGATGGCATTGTTTTCTTTTATCCATTCTTTGAATACTAATTTTGGCACAAGCATTTTTGAGCCAGTCGCAATTTCTTTAGCCAAAAGTAAATTTAAACGAGCAGAATCTCAGGCCATAGCGGGCGATAAAATCAGTTCAAAAGCCCAGATGGAAATCCAGAATATAATGGATAATCTTACAACGGCAAAAACTTCGCCGAACAAACAGAAAGAAATTGAAGTCATTAAGAAAGTAGCAAGACAGGGAGAATTTAGAAAAATTAAACCAACAAAAGTAGATGTGCTGCTGGAAAGTTATTCAGGGGAATTATTTTTGTTTGATATAAAAACAGCAAAACCAAATTCTGGCGGTTTCAAAGAGTTTAAAAGAACCCTGTTGGAATGGACAGCAATAATTTTAGCAGAAAATCCAAAAGCAAGGGCACAAACTTTAATTGCCATTCCTTATAATCCATATGACCCGGAACCATATAATCGTTGGACAATACGCGGAATGCTTGACTTAGAAAAAGAATTAAAAGTTGCTAATGAATTTTGGGATTTTCTGGGTGGCGAAGGAACATATGAGGATTTGCTAAAATGTTTTGAAAGAGTGGGGATAGAGTTAAGAAATGAAATTGACGAATATTTCGCAAAATACAACAAAAGATGATATGGCGTTTTTGGTTCGGGTATTCTCCCTTCGCCCCCCTGCCATTATCCAAGAAAAATGAACGTGTAGAAAAATACGGTGGAATTAGAGAAGTTGCTCGCAACACAGAAACAAAAAAATAAGCTGGCAAGTTTTATATTCAGC